>Ga0099364_10000319_pt1 | contig 80071 bp, 76 predicted proteins | sample TergutTh196P3_FD_73070 | JGI IMG/M metagenome (GOLD analysis project Ga0099364, IMG submission 73070) | Microcerotermes parvus P3 segment gut microbial communities from Pointe-Noire, Republic of the Congo - Th196 P3 | ecosystem: Host-associated > Arthropoda: Insects > Digestive system > Gut ...
AACCGTTTGGCAATAAGATATTCCCCAAAAACTACCCTGTCGTTTGTTTTATACTTATTATCACTCATATCAAAATCCTCATAAAATCTATTATTCGCCTGTTGGCTAAGGGTGTAATTATATTATATCAAAAGTTCCTGTGCTTGTCAATAGGTTTTAAAAAACAGTCCGCAAGGTGGCACTTAAAGCGACAACCTCACGGACAAGAGAATTGATATGTTTAGGTTTTATCAGGGTTTGATGACTGTAACAGTTGCCGCTCTGTTGAGCATTGATTGATACTCTTTCACGGCTTCATGGGGAGCGGTTATCTGAACGGCTCCATCTAATCCGAATATCCATCCATAGAACATTTTGCTCGCCGATGCCTTGATGTAGGCATAAAAATGCTTGTCATCGGCTATTTGAGTTTTTACATTTTCGCCATATTTGTCAATGACGGTGTTCATCAGATAATTTTCGCACTTTAGCGTAATGTCAAGCATCTTTCCGTCATACATTTCGTATACGTAATTTTTATATGCGGATATATCAAAATCCTTTGACGGCGGCAATGACTCCAATTCAGTCAGTTTAGGTGCGGCAATTCGATCAATTCTAAAAGTTGCTTTTTGACCATGAGTTTTTGAGTAGCCTATAACATAATATTTTTCATTATCGCAAATAAATCCCCAAGGGCTTAACTCATATATTCTGCGCCCGTGTTTGTATGTCTTTTTCTTGTTTTTGTCGTAGTCGTAATACATAAATCTTATGCGTTTATTTTGACTGATAGCAGTATGCAAGCAGTCAACGGTTATATACGCCGTTTCGTTTTTTGTTTTTATGAAATTATCTATACACAAGCCTCTTTTCAAATCCTCAGCTTGATACGGGCTTGCGAAAGCCAGCAACTTGTTTATTAATGATTTAGTTCGCTTTGCTGTCAGGAATTTTGAGGCTTGCACTGCGTCAATCAATAACTTTAATTCCGGGAGTTCAAAATGCCGCTCACCGATGAAATATAGGTTTTGCCTTGATTTTACTGTGACTATATCAATGCCGTACTCAATTAAATCTTCAATGTCTTTTGGGATTGTACGGCGATTAGTCATTATTCCTTTTGCTTCAAGGTAATCCGTTATTTGCTTTGTGGATACAGGATTTTGTTCGTCTGATTTTTCTTCAAGGCATTTTAAAATGTATAATATTCGTGCGGAGTCGCGCATGGTTTTCCCCTCCGTTTAGAATTATCGAAGCATATTTTCACGCTATTTTTCAGATTCCAAGTTGATTCTCAATGTTATTTCACTCCCATTTTTAAATTTGAACGTCACCCCTCCGTCCCTATTCGCAACTATAATATCCAACGTGCCACGCCACAAAGTCAAATCAAAATCCGATATCGGGGTATCGATTTGTTCAATCAAAGCCATAAATCGAGTCAATCGTTCCCTTTGTGCAATTTGCTCTCGCTTCTCTGATATATTTTTAGTAATTTCCTTAATATTCAAACTTTCAATGTCAGCTTTAAGCGTTTCAAGTAATTGTTCTTTATTTTCGAGCAAACAATTAAATGCTTCTGCAAACGCTTCCTTAACTTGATTTTCTGTTAAAATTATATTTTCACAGGGTTTGGCATTTTCATATTTTTTGTTGCACCCCCAAAATGTGCTGTTCTCCGAGTTTGAATTACGCCAACTCCTTGCTTTGTAATATTCGCCGCAAACATCGCATTTTATGCGGCAACTAAGCAAAGAATCTTTCAGTTTATTGCCCAACTCGTTTCGCCGTTGAATTTCTGACTGAACCAACTCGAATGTAGGCATTTCAATAATTGCATCGTGCGAGTTTTCAACCCAATATTGAGGCAGTTGCCCGGCGTTTTGTATTAAATTTTTAGTCTTATATGAATCTATAAATGTCTTTTGTAGTAAAGCATTTCCCGAATATTTCTCATTTTGAAGAATACTTTTAATTGTAGTGGGGCTCCACTTTTCGGATGCACCGCTTGGAGTACCTATATCATCTCTCGTCAATGCTTTAGCAATGCCCGCATAGGTATTTCCGTCTATAAACATAGTGAATATCCGTCGCACAACTCCCGCTTCGTCCTCGTCTATTTCGAGATTTACACCTTTTTGCTTCGGTTTTTTGAATCCTAAAAAGCTTGAATAGCCCATAGCAAACTTGCCATCTTTGAATTTTCTGCGTTTGCCCCACATTACATTTTCTGATATGCTTCTGCTCTTTTCCTGTGCGAATGCATTGGTGACGATATTCATCATTTCATTCTCTGTGAACATATCATTATACTCCCTATGCTTTGAATGTTTCAGACCTGTATTTTTTCATTTCTTGGGCTTGGTCAAATATGTCGTTACCAACAATTTCTATGTATAGCTCATTTATTATCAGTCTGGAAATTGAGTTGATATTCCAATTTTCGTTATGAACAGTCTGAATACCGCCCTTGTTCAGTTTCTCGGCTATCAATTTAGGGCTTGTGCCACTATTATATTCATCAAAAATTTTAATAACAACATCGGCTTGCAGAGCATTAACAACAATCTCACAATTAATATAATCAAATCCGAAAATCGGATGCAAACCTTTCTTACCGCGTTCAAATGCTTTAGCTGCTTTCTTTAAATCAGATTGCATTGCAAGTTTCTCTTTGTCTTCTTTCTTTGCAAACGCAATACTGCGGATTTGCCGCATTTTATTAACTCTTTTTAGTGCATCATCACCTGTAATTTTAGTATAAAAACTGTTGTGCAGCAATTTTTCAATAGCTTTTTTATGCCATTTGTTTCCGTAAACTGTCAAAAATCCATCATTGTTTAATTCTTCTGCAATTGTAAATGTGCTTGCACCTCTGATATATTCTTCAAAAACACGTTTTACAACGGCGGCTTCGCTTTTGTTTGAAACAAATTCTCCGTCAACAAAATCAAAGCCGTAAAGAGGGCGTAATTCTCCGTTTACATTTTCATAAAGTTTGTCATTAACGGTTGAAAATAACTCCGAACGCAATTTACGCATATCCTGTGCTGTATCAAAAATGTCTTGACTAATAATTGCTTCATGTGTGTTTTCAATACAGTAAGTCACCACTTCACCCGTCGCTGATATACGTTTTCTGATAACTCTATGCCCTGCATATTCTTCATAACCGATTATTTTAGATACTCGGTTTGCATTCCATTTACCGCCGAGCATTGCCGGTGCACCGTCTGTTTCAAGTTTATCGGCAATTATATAAGGGCTGATACCTCTGTTATATTCATCAAAAATACGGCAGACAACATTTGCCTGATTTTTATTCGGAGTAAGCCTAATTCCGTCATAATCGTAACCGTATAGTTTATGTAATCCTGCTTTACTGTTTTTCAATGCCGCTAAGATTTTATCCTCATATTTTTTGTCAACGGGCAACTTCCCGCTGTTGTATTTATATATTATTCCTCGAATTTCACGCATTTTCTGAGCCTTGTCAAACAACTCTTGGCTAACAATCGCAGGATGTGTATTCTCAACCAAGGACATCGGAAGTTCGCCTTGATTAATTGCAACCTTGCTTGAAGCATCGGTTTTGTATGTTTTTTGCAACAAGCTGTGACCTGCATATCGTTCATTTGCAACTATTCTTGAAATCATAAGGCTGTTCCAAGGTCTGTCTTTTTCTCTCATAATGTTGTCATTATTAAGCTTATCGGCAATCATCTCCGGGCTTAATCCTCTTACATATTCATCAAATATTCTGCGGATAATTGCAGCTTGCTTATTGTTAGGTTCAAGTGAGCGGTTAATAAAATTGTAACCATATAGATTATGAAACCAACCTTTTCCTTCTTCAAAATTTTTGCGGATGCGTTGTCTTGATTCTTCACTTTTCAATTTGCTGTCAGCTTGAATATAGTCCTCCAAAACAGAAAGCAACAACTTACCATCATCTGACATCGTGTTGATTCCCTGCTCCTCAAATATTATGTCAACACCGAGAGCCGTCAATTTGCGTATTATTTCAACCAAACGCACCTTGCTTTGAGTGAAACGGCTTATGCTGTTCGTTATAATTATGTCTATATTTCCAGCTTGTGCATCGCCCAGCATACGCTCAAATTCCTCACGTATTTCCTTTACGCCGGAAACATCATCAACATAAACCCCCACATATTCCCATTGCGGATTGTTTTGTATTAATTCTGAATAATAACCAATTTGTGACGAACGGCTCTCTTCTAAGCCGCCATCTTGGGTGTTTATTCTTGTATATGCTGCCACCTTAATTTTTTTGTTCGACATTTTTATAACCGCCATACTATTAATTTAATAGGCTTGTTGTCGGTAAGAGGGATTTTTAAATATTTAAAGCAACTCTTTTCTGTTGTCCCCGCTCAACCCCTCAACAACCCTCTTAACATCCTGTGCTGAATCTTTATGGCAAACCAGAAGTGCATCGCCGGTATCTACTATTATAATATCTTCAAGACCAACGGCGGCAATCAGCTTATTATTGCCGAGAATTATTGAATTTTTGGTGTTGACGGTGATTATATTTCCGCTTGCAACATTTCCATTTTCATCTTTTGCGTTAATATCGCCAAGTGCGGCAAAACCGCCGACATCATTCCAACCGAAATCGCCCGGGATTGTGTAGATATTTTCTGCCTTTTCCATTATGCCGTAATCGAGCGACACGCTATCAAAATCATCAAAGCATTTTTTGAGTGTTTCGTTGAATTTTGCGGTATTCACGATCTCTTTAATCTGCAAAAAGCCGTCGTAAATTTCGGGCAGATATTTTTGAATTTTGGAAATAATCGTACTTGTTTTCCAAATAAAAATTCCGCCGTTCCATAAATAGCCGCCCCCGGCAAGATATTTTTCAGCAGTTGCCAAATCGGGTTTTTCGACAAAACGCTCAACTTCAAAAGCTGAATTTTCACTATCTTTGAATTTTATATATCCGTATCCTGTTTCCGGATATGTCGGTTTAATACCGATAGTGACTAAATTTTCGCCTTTTTCGGCGGCTAAAATCGCTTTTTTCAGCGTTTCAATAAAAAGAACCTCGTTCTGAATCATATGGTCGGAGGGCAGGACAATCATAACCGAATTGTCATGTTTTTTCGAGACAACCGCCGCCGCTAAAGCAATGCAGGGGGCAGTATTTTTGCCGCAAGGCTCGCAGAGGATATTTTCAGATGGCATTTCAGGGAGTTGTTCACTCACCAAATCTTTGTACATTTCGTTGGTTACGACATAGATATTTTCAGGCTCAACTAGGGGGTTAAACCTGTTAAAAGTAAGCTGAATCATAGTTTTGCCGTCACCCGTCAGGCTTAGAAACTGCTTGGGTTTTTCTTTGCGGCTCAAGGGCCAAAAGCGTTCGCCCCGCCCGCCTGCCATGATTATTGCACAGATTTTCATTATGAGTTCTCCTTTTTACTTTTTTGCTCTTTCTCGTAAGTAATCATATGTAGTCTGCGGAACAAGAAGTTTTACCGCTTCCCAATCTTTTTCCTCAATCAGTTTTCTTACCATTGATGCACTTATCGGATTCCCCTCTGATTCCTTGCGGGAAATCTCAACAAACTCAACGCCGTAACGAGGTAGTATTTCCCTCATGGTAGTATTGTATTGTTTCGTAATATAGCAATTTGGTTCTTTCCCAGCGAATCTTTTGCTTATATTTAGAGCAGGGGCGATATGCTTACCAAATATCTCAATATCCATAGCAGGGTTAATAGTTGCTCCGCTTAAATTATCTTTATCAAAATATTCTTCAAATGTAACAGTCGAAATAATAAATTTACCGCTCGGTAATACAGTTACGTTTGATAAATCCGCCGTCCCCGCTTTTACTAAATTCAACCTATCCTCAAATTTAAAATATGACTTATCCTCCTCCACGACAAATATAAATAAATGCTCACATTGGTTCGCAGCATATTCAATGAGATACCTATGACCGTTTGTAAAAGGGTTACAATTCATTACAATTGCACCGATATTTTCTGTATCCAATTTATACTTTGAAATATCATCAAGAAAATCCCGAAGCCCTTTTTCCATTAAATCTAAATCGGGTTCTTTTCGATCTAATACTTCAATTCCGTTGCGATTCACAAGCCCCACTTGCGGATTTTCATCCATAATTTTAATTATTTCCTCCGCAACTCTTTTGTTGCCGATGTGGTTTATGTGAGCTGCGTCCCAGTAAACCTCTCCCATATCATGCGGTCTGTCAAAAAGATATTTTAGGCAATAAGTCTGAATGGGGTTAATATGGTTTTCTAACATTTTTAGCAACCACATCCATTCTGCGTAATAATAACCTAAAACTATAATTATCCTATCACCTTTGGTGGCTGATTCGACCACATTATATAAACTTAAATGCGATTTAACTCCGCAATTAATAACTTTATATTTTCCCGTTGAATTAATCATTTTTTGCATAAAGCTTGGGATTGTGTGTCTGTCCTCATTGCCATAGCCGTAGACCACAGAGTTGCCCAAAACAAATAATTTGTTTTTATAATTACCTTTATCGTTAGTTGTGATTCTTCTTCCACCAATAGTATTTACAAATTTGCTTTCTATACTACAAAGATATTGCTCATTATTCCTGTAAATGCTTTTCGGTAAAAGTTTGCAGTTTTTCTCATAATCGTTTCTCTCAATTTCTATATTTAACCCGTTACTAATTACTCCATTCGGAATCTTACCTTGCAAAATCTCTAACTCATAATCGGTCATATTATTTATCCTATTTACAGCTGGAATAAAGAATATAATTATATCAGTTATTTTACTTAATTTCGCTATCCGATTTAAATTTTTATCCAGTTCATCAAAAAAATCTAAAAATAAAGAGAAAACAACAATGTTAAACTTTATTTTATTAACTTCGGAATCAATACGCTTAATTAACACAAAGTCGAAATCGAAAATTTTATTTTGGCTTAATTCATCATAACTGTTGAATTTTTGAACTGACACAAATTTGCTCAATATCCCCCCTGCAAAAGAAAGAATCCCATCATCTGCTATAACACCAATTTTTTCAATCCCGCTTAATTTTAAAAACTCGGAAAGCTTTTCGCCATCATTTCTTAACCTTAATGTTCGTTCAAAAATATTATCAAAACTAAGTCCGGAATTATTGTTTACCAATTTATCATTTATCAAAACACAAATTAATCTACCGTTATCAACAACAGGGATAGCTCTTATGTTTTTTTTATTGATAAAAATCTCCTCCGCTAACAAAGAGAGAGAGAGGGGGGGGGGGGCACTGTTAGCTTCTATTGAAACATAATTTTTGTTCATTAATTCGGATATATTCTTTGGACTTGCGGCTTTTCGGAAAAAATCTTCTACTGTTATTATACCATGAACAAACCTATCCGAGTCTATGACGAACACAGTTTCACGCCAATTACGCAAGAAAATTTGCTCTATTTTGTTTATATTTCCTTCGTTAATGTCAATCGTACTAATATCGCTTAAATCAACACGTTTTATCATAATGAAACCTACTCCCTCTTAATTTGCAAAATCATGGTTTATGACTATCTCATTAACTCCCTCTATCAACACCCAAATCCGCAAAGGTCTCTTTGTTATATTACTCCACCAGCTAACTCATGCGCCGCCTGCCTACGTTGTCCTCCTTGCCTAACACGAGTTAAGCTGCATCGTCCGCTGACAGACGGCAAAAGCACTAAGACGATTGAGTTCGCTGGTGGAGTAATTATGTGGAAAAGACACTCCCTTTGATTCTTATTCACGATTGAGTTAATTTTTTCTCATTTTCAATAAAGGTTACTTCTTTAAAAAACAACTTATTCCCTAATTCATCTTCCATATAAGCGTTGGGATAAGGGTCTGTTAGAGAGCGTATTTTGTTATATATCTCAATCAATGGTTTTTCCTTAAAATCCTTGTGTGTTATGCGACTATCTTCGCTCTTTCGACGCTTAAAATAACTTCCTTCATTTGGTGATTGCATAAGTGCAACGCAGTTCGGAAATCGTGCTATAAAATTCGTTAGTAAAATCACAGAACTATCTACAATGTTGCGGAAAATTACCTCCATGTTATCACCATTTAAATCAAGGTCTTCTTTACCCCAAATATCACCACCATCAAGTTTTTCACTTGATAGAGTCATTAATGTAACTTTTGATTTTGTTAAGCCGTTAATTATTTGATGTTGAATTGGAGAACCGCCTCGGTAATATGGCAAGTCTGATGGATGAATACCCAAACAAAGGAAACGTGATGTTATTTCTACGGGTATTATCCAACTCCAACCCAAAAACAAGATAAACGCTGTATCTTTTTCGATACTTGAAATACCAATTTGATACTCATCATAGGATAAAAATTTTCTTGTGATTACGACTCTGTCTATTTGTTCAATTTTGCAGATAATCTCTTTTGCCCAATCACGATAGCCGCATACTACAATTCGCAACTCGGTATTAATATCCACCGGATTTTTCATTAAGCAACTCTCCTTTTTTAATCATTAATTCCTTTTATATGATACTTTATTAATATATAACTTTCCTTTCTCATCCTCAATATATCCATTCGGATAAGGAGCTTCTAAGCATCTGAAAAAATTATACAGTTCTTCCGTGTTCATTTCCAATAATTCATTTTTCGTTAAACGACTATCCATAGGTTTTCTTTTTTTTCTGATGATATCTTCTTCAGGCCATATTTTCCAAACGATATTAGGATAATCATTTAAGTACATATTGAACAGAGCTTTGCTTGTAATCGTCATTTGTTCCAAAATATCCTCCATATTTCCTGTCAACACTAAATCAACTTCATGCGAATATTTTCTATCATGTGTATGTGCCCGCTTTGAATTAGGTTCATAAGTGAAGCTAAATATTCTATGTTTAGTAATGTTTACACCATCTAAAATTTGCAATTGAATCGGTGTTCCATACGAATACCTATCATGTTCTGCACAATGGACTCCTATTGATTTTATTTTTTTTGTAACTGTTTCACCTAATTCATCGCTCCAACCGCAAGAGATGAGCAAATCATATTCCATAAGATTTAATATGTTGAGTTCAGACATAGTTTTACACAAAACAATATCTTTTACTTTCGGATGTTTTTCTACAGATTGAAATACAGATAAAGCCCATTCACGATATGCCAAAAAAATTATTTTCATTAATTATCATCCTCTTCCATCCACCAGCCACATGGTAATGCGACAAATTTTTCATAAAAATCTGTGACACCTTTTAATGGTTTTTTGTCGCCGAAAACTGAATAAATATTGTTATTAATATGCACGCCGGAGGCATAATAACCATCGTTACGAAACTTTTCAATCGCTTTTAATTTATTGTCCACAAGAATTCCATACACCCAATAATTTGGTTCGCCCAAATTAGTCATAATCGGCGAGTAAATTGTTGTTTTAAGCCGTTCTTGCCATTTTGCCGCATTAATACGTTGCTTTGCAATCAAATTATCGACAATCTTCATTTGTTCATACCCTATATAACCATTTACATTACTCATTGTAGCACTGTATCCCCTTAAATCAATATCACATTTTTCATCAATTTCACCAATATTATTTCTGAATACTGCTCTATCAATGCCGCAATCTCTCACTAATATTGCCTTTTCATATTTTTCTTTATCATTAAAAATTATTGCTCCTCCGTCAATTGTATTTGGTACTCTTACAGGATTAAACGAAAACACAGTAACATCTGTGCCGCAGTCTCCTATTTTTCTTTCTTTATATTCAGAACCAAAACACTCTATACCATCGTCTATAATTAATATACCGTATTTCTTCCCGATTACATTGATTTCATCAACCAAACCCGGATAACCGCAAAAATGATTATGAATAATTGCTTTTGTTTTCGATGTTATCTTCGTCGTCACAGAATCCGGGCATAAAGTTCCTTTTTCGGGAATAATATCAGCCCATACTATTTTCAATCCTAAAGATGCAAATGGTTGAGTAGATGCAAGACAAGCCATAGGCGGTACGATAATTTCATCGCCCTCAATAATATTATAACTTGATAACACAACCGAAATAGCTGAACTGAACGAGTTGGTGGCAAGTATATAAGGCGAGTTGAAATAAGTTTTTAACGAATCTTCAAATTGTTTTGAATAACTTCCGTATGCTAAAGACCCTGAATGTAAAATTTCATTAAGTTTTGGGAGTTCGGGCATATATGGCTTGAATAATGGAATCACAAGTTACCAACCTTTCTTAATGCTATCAACAATCATTTTGCGAATTTCCTCATCTACCCACCAGCCGCAAGGAATATGAATAAACTTTTGATAAAATTGTTCTAATCCCGGTAATTCGCAACGAGAAGTTATAAACACATCGTGCATATCATTGCGATGATGTAGCGGCGATGCGCTAACCCCGCAAGCCTCCATCATTTTTATAAATTCTTCACGTTTTTCAACTTTCATAGTGTATAACCAATAAGAAGGTTCCGTATTTGGTGAATACGGCAATAATGTTATTCCACTAACATTGTTTAGCATATCATCAAAATATCTGCCATTAGATTTGCAAATATCTATTATATTTGGCAAATTTTTTAGTTGAACACTTCCAATTGTAGCGTTTACGTTATTCATACCATACTTAAAACCTACGCGAGTAATATTATTTAAAAGCCGAGGTTTGCTTTTATCAAGTCCAAACCAACGCAATTTTTTCGCTAAATCTATATCTTCATACTTACTAAAAGATAATGCCCCGCCGTCTATGGTAGTCATATGTTTTATAGCTTGAAATGAAAAGCAAGTAAACCTTGATGTACCACCTACAGGTGTTTTCCTGTATTTGCTACCCAATGCATGGGCGGCATCTTCAATTATTGGGATTCCGGTGTTATTAGAAATTTTAATAAATTCATCCATATCGCATACCATACCTGCATAATGCACAAGCATAATAGCTTTGGTTTTTTCAGTTATCTTTTCAATTACCGAGTCCGGATTTAACAATCCTGTTTTAGGGTCAACATCTGCCCAAACAACTGATGCTCCTGTTAATGCTATAGTTGTATTTGTGGGTTCGGCTGTTAATGCTGTGCTAATAACTTCATCGCCAACACCTATATCAAGTAAAGACAAAGCGATGTGTAATGCTGCGGTTCCTGAATTAAGACATATTATATTCGGGTTTTCGATGTATTCCCCAAATTCATGTTCAAATTTATATACAGATTCGCCTTCAGCTATGTAACCGCTATATAAAACTTCCTCAATTGCAGGAATCATTTCATTTTTGGGTGCGATATACGGTTTTACTAATGGTATCATTTAGTTACCCCACCTAACTATATTAATTCAATGATGATATATCATTTTGTACATTACCTAAAAATGCACTTACTTCTCTTAAGAAACCATTTAAACAAAAACCTTTGTGTTCTAATATTTTTTCGAATTCCGGATTTTCGATAATTGTTTTTATTGTTTCTTTAATAAATATAAACGAAAAATCTTTAAAAACCTTTAAATTATCACTGGAATAATTACTATGATTATATTTTAGATAATCATTCCAATACTGAGTTGGCAAAAAAATTCTAGGTATAAAATTCATTATGCTTATATCAGCAAAACTTGGTCCAACACTAATCATTGTACAATCCACACATCGAAGTTGATTTATCCACAAATCGGGTATACACACATGTTCATCTAATGTGAAAATTACAGTCTTAATATTATTTTTTGAAAATAATATTTGATGCTGAGAAGAACCAAAAGCGGTAGCAAATTCATTTACGCCTGCCATAACAGAAATTTGTTCACTTACCGATAGAGTTTCGGGAGAAATAATTTCATAACCATTTGTTTTAAAATATTCTTCAAAATACTCCTCATTTATTGAAGGTTTGATTTTTTGTCTTGATTTGGTAAAATATACTTTTTCATGGTTTGCAGGCTTTACGGCATCTCTAATTGCATTAAACGTTTTTATCGCTACTTCGGTATAAGGACCGCAAGCATAATATGATTGCTCAGGAACAATAACTTTTTTGAACTGCATTGGTTCTTTAAGCAAAATTATGTTTTCCTTTTTAATTCCAAGCAAACAATAAAACTCATCATAAACGATATTATCTTCAGACCAATTAGATATGAAAACATATTTATAATTTTCATTAGGGTTTTCCAAATGGAACCAAATACGTGAAAGCCCTTCTACAATCATATGACCATAATGATTATATGTCACACCACCATAAACAACAGTTTCATCTATATACGATATATAATCCGGTATAGAATACGCATTCAAAATATCATGATTAAACATAAGTGAGTGTTCATTAGGAGCATTCCTAAAAACACGATGTCCGTCAATAAAATTACCTTTTCTATCACAAACCCCTCCCGTGTGGTGCTTATTATGTGTAACTCTTAATGGTAATATAATACCTCTTTCAATGTATTTTATCTCTAATTTTTCATCAGATAAATAATCCATAGTAGCTTTCTCATTAAATTTTTCTTCGTTTTCAAGAAACAGGGTATATCTATTATCTGTCTTTTCTACTGTTGATTTTATTTTTACAACAGCCAAGGAGTTATTGAAATCAATGATTATTTTATCAATTCCTAATTTATAAATGCTATTTATTATTTCACTTCTTATAATAGTGTTTTGGGCAACAATATAAATATAGAAATGGCAGTATATTTCCATAGCTTTTTCAATAGTTAATACAGGTATACCGCAACACAAAGATTCCTGCTTTTGCTTATCTCTATCACAAAAGCACACAGGAACTAAACCTTGGTTTTTTATTTTTTCAAAAGCTTTTCTTGCATTCACTCCTGCACCGTATAAAACAACAGGCACTTTTTTATCAATTACCATTTTATGTTCCCCTTTTATATATAGAAATCAACTACCAATAAAGTATCATTTTAATATAATAGCACAAGAACAAGCATCCCCAACAGGTAACCTAATAAAATCTTGTTCTTTTGCGAATTCATCAATAGCTTTTTTTATACCCTTATATAATAACTCATAATTAACATCACGACAGTAGCAGTCGTGAACCAATATGACTCCGCCATCAACCATTTTGTCAGCAAAGAAGCGCAACCCCGCAAGAGTAGGAGCATATAAATCCATATCAAGATTAACAAAACAAAACTTCTCGTCAAGAGGCACGTTTACAAAGGTATCGGGAACAAATCCTTTGTTTATTATTACATTTGACTTGTGAGTCATTTTAAAAAGAACCAATTTAGTATCACAAGCTGTACAGGTTTTATTCAATGTGCGAATAGTGTCAGAGAGCTGCTGTTCTTCCATCTTCAAATCTCTTTCATCAAAAAATTCAAACGTGTCAAATAGCCAAAGTGTCTTATCGGGAAAAACCTTATTTATCTTTGAAGCAAAATCTCCATAACACACTCCACACTCTGCGACAGAACCACTAATTTTTCTTTCGTAAAAATCATCTGCCAAATTACGCAAAAATTCCATCCGAGGAGATTCTACCATGATTTCCTGACCGCAATTAGGGCTTAATAAAGTGATATTATCAGACAAAACTCCCATATCAATAAGCTGTCTCAAAATTTCAAATATATTTTTATGACCATTTTCAGAATGTTCATCTATAGTAATCACAATATCATCATATTGCAATTTAGGTATCTCGTTAGGCGATATAGGCAGACGACCGTATATCGGATTACAGTTCTTATAGTTATTGTCAACTATAGCTATTATTTCTACTTCCTTGGGGCAGTCAGCAACATACTTTCTGCCTATAGCACCTGCACCAAAAACAATAATTTTTTTGTTATTTTTATTCATTACAAAATCCTCTATTCTTTTATATTTTGATGTAGTGAATTTTCCAAAATGCGAATCATAAAATTCCTTAAAACGCAATAATTCACAAGTCCTTTTATCAAATTGCTTTGATTCAAACCAAGAAGCCTCAAAATGATGTATAGCATATGTATTTTCAGTAAAAGCAACCGGATTTTTGTTCCAATCTATTGGTGAAAGAATATCTGTCGGCAACATAATGGCTTCTTTAATTTGCTGCGGTTTATTCAAGTTCGTAAATCCATGTTCTGATGCAAACATTGATTGAAACGTACCATTATCCCACGCATAATCAAACTTGAAAGTATAATTATCATAATAATCTCGCATTAATCTTAAAAACGGAAAATCCGCAACAGAGCCGAATCCTAGCCCCGTATTTATAAGACCGGGCTTCACAATTCCCAAAAAGCACTTATTAAACAGCAAACTGTCCAAACTCTTTAGCAACTCAACATCATTGTCTAAATATACTCCGCCTTGATTTAATACAATATCTAATCTTGCATAATCGGAAACAAATGCCCACCTTTTTTGCTTGTAGGCTTCATACATATAATGATGCTTAGAAACGTCATAGTTGCTCTCATCCCATCTGATTATTTCATAATCGGGGCAGTATTTATCCCAACTTTCCATCCAAATTCTGTTTTGTTTAGGAATTTCTTTACCGCCGAACCAGCAATAGTGAATTTTTTTAGGTATAAGCGGAATATCGCTTGTTTGACATTCCTTAAAGTCATACGAAAGCGGCATATGCAACACGAAACTGTGAATATAACACTCAACCGATTCAGTCTGAAGTAGTGCATTTAATTGTTCAAACATTTCTACATAATAAGAAGATGATATATACATAACTAAATTATCGTCATTCATAGATTTTAAAAATTTATCAGGAGTAAAAACATCTTTAGAGTGTTCACGCCATGAAAACTTTCTTGGATTATTGTCAATAATTGAATATATATTATCAAAAAAGTCAAAGCTTTCAAACAGATTACACGCTTCTCTTAGATAAGCTCCGGCACCAAAGCAAACAAGTTTAAGCTTGTCCGACTTAATTTTATTCATTAAAGTTTGAATATCGCAATTCTTTGCAATCATTTATATCTTCCCCCAAACTTTTCTATCAATAATCCCCGCATAACTCTGAATAACCTTAACCACAACCGAAGAAACATTGCTCTCCCCATAGTCCGAAACAACCGAGCCGTAATCACCATTTTTAGCAAATCCAACCGCCATATCAACCGCTTGCAAGAGTGAATCTTTCTCAATCCCGCCGATTATAAAACAGCCTTTGTCGATAGCCTCGGGGCGTTCGGTTGAGGTTCGTATGCAGACTGCGGGGAAACTGCTGGCTGCCGATTCTTCCGGCAAAGTTCCGCTGTCCGACACGACACAATATGCGTTTTTCATAAGTGCGCTGAAATCGGTAAACGAAAACGGCGGCATTTGCAAAACCAGCGGGTTAAACTTAAAATCACGCTCTTTTATAAACTTCGCACTCCTCGGGTGAACCGAATAAATAACAGGCATATTGTACTTTTCAGCCATAGCGTTAACCGCCTCCATAAGGCTTAAAAAATTCTGCTCGTTATCAATATTTTCCTCCCTGTGAGCCGAGAGCAGAATGTATTTTTTCGCTTTAAGATTAAGCTGCTCCAAAACGCCGCTGTTGTCGATTTTTCCTTGATGCCGCTCTATAACCTCTCTCATCGGCGAACCTGTGACGAAAATATATTCTTTCTTAACGCCCTCCGCAATCAGATAACGCCGTGCGTGTTCGGTATAGGGCAGGTTAACATCGGCAATATGGTCAACAATTCGCCTGTTTGTTTCTTCGGGGAGATTCTCATCAAAGCAACGATTCCCTGCTTCCATATGAAAAATCGGAATCTTCAGCCTCTTCGCCGATATAGCCGCCAAAGCCGAATTAGTATCGCCCAAAATCAGCAGTGCATCGGGTTTACGCTCTCTCATAACCGCATAAGTTTTTGCGATAATATTCCCAATTGTTTCGCCCAAATCAGAGCCGACTGCGTTAAGATAAACATCAGGGCGGCGAAGTTCCAAATCATCATAAAAAATATCATTAAGCCGCTCGTCATAGTTTTGCCCTGTGTGAACGAAACAATGCTCGAAATAATTGTCAGCTTTCTTAATCACTTCCGACAACCGAATCAGTTCGGGGCGAGTTCCGACTATTGTCATTAATTTTAGCTTGCTCATCATTCTCTCCTAATCCAAAAATTTTCATTAAACATTATAATGAGAATAAAATTCCCCATGCTCTCTAATCCAATCCCTCATATTAGTAACCATATCTTTATATGACGGAACGGCAAAATCAAAATCTTTTCGAGTATTCAACATTGACTTATCAACTATATAATCATCTGCCGGATTTATTTTTATTTTTTCCAATCTTAGCTCATTAAATAATTTCAGCAAATCGTATTTGTTGATTGTTTGATTATTTACCAAGTGATACAGCCCCGTCAAATTCTGCTTTAACGCCTCATCAATTGCATCTGCTAAAGTAATCGTTGTAACCCCTGTCCAGATTGCTTTTCTAAAACCGTTTACTTCTTCTTTTTGTTTCATAAACCAGTTAAAAAGACCAATGCCGTTTTTATTTATATCAGGTCCGATAATAGACATTCTGAATGTTAAGTTTTTATTATCATTTAACTCACCCAGTTTCTTTGAACGCCCGTAATAATCATCAGCATTACAAAAGCTGTTCTCATCATAAAAGCCTGCATCGTACCCGGAAAAAACGCAATCTGTGCTTAAATGAATTATACGAGTTTTGCTGTTTTGAGTTAATTCTGCAAGCAGATGAGTTAAGCAGGAATTAAGCCAAATGCCGTTATAAGGGTTTTCGTTAATCGCTTTAGGAAAAATCCCCACGGCGTTTACTATTGCATCAAATTCATCTGACAAAAGCGTTTTTTTCAGAGCGGCAATATCGCACACATCGCCGACAACGGTATCACAAAACGACAAATCCCGTCTCGCAAATCCAATTATATTATGCCCTTTTTCTTTAAGGCTGACAGCTATTACATGACCCGCCATCCCTCCTGCACCTAAGACAAGTATTTTCATTTCGCTAATTCCTCTCGAATATAATCGGTAGTCAGCAATTTTTCCTTAATTTCCGCTATGTCAAGTCTTGTTGTGTTGTCAGAATTAAATTCTCCCAATTTTAACTCTTCGGTTTTTCCATTTTCAAAATATTGTTCATAATTTAAATCCCTGTTATCGGCGGGAACACGATAAAAATCCCCCAAATCCGTTGCATTTAAACATTCCTCTTTAGTCAAAAGCGTTTCATATCGTTTCTCACCGTGCCTAATGCCGATATAATTTATCGGATTATCGGCATTAAACAATTCTTTAATTGCAACCGCTAAATCGCCTATTGTACTTGCAGGTGCTTTTTGAACCATTATATCGCCGGGTGCGGCATTTTCAAATGCGAACAGAACCAAATCAACCGCCTCGTTCAAGTTCATTAAAAATCTTGTCATGCCGGGGTCGGTTATAGTCAGCGATTTGCCGCTCTTAATCTGCTCAACAAACAGCGGAATCACAGACCCTCTCGAACACATAACATTGCCGTAACGAGTGCCGCAAATCAGAGTTTTCCCGGCAGTCCTCGACCTTGCCACAAACACTCTTTCCATCATCGCCTTGCTTATCCCCATAGCATTAATCGGATAAGCCGCCTTGTCGGTTGAGAGACAAACAACTTTCTCAACGCCTAAATCAATTGCGGCAGTCAGCACATTGTCAGTCCCTATTACGTTCGTCCTGACGGCTTCCATCGGGAAAAATTCGCAAGACGGAACCTGCTTTAAAGCCGCCGCATTAAACACATAATCGATGCCGTACATAGCCGTTTTAACGCTAGCCAAATCCCTGACATCGCCTATGCAAAACTTTATTTTACTATTGCGATATTTCTTACGCATATCATCCTGCTTCTTCTCATCGCGCGAAAATATACGAATCTCACCTATATCTGTATCAAGAAAGCGATCCAAAACAGCGTTTCCGAAAGAGCCTGTCCCGCCTGTTATAAGCAGAGTTTTATTCTTAAACATTTTCTTAATTATTCCCCTTAATTAATTTTTCATAAAAACTTTTGCCGATATTATGCGGGTTCTTTTCATGAAAAACACCCGCCTTAATTTTTTGCATATCCTCATCTGTTTTTTCATATTTCAGCAAGGCATGAAGCATTTCATAAATAAAGTAAAACTCTGATTTTTCGTCGATAGGTTCTTTTGCGAAAAGTTCATTGCAAGCTGATAATACTCTTGATTCCATTTCTTCAATGCGGTTTGTTGTTAAAGAGCATTGGGTTACAATATCATCTATCACTTCATTAATCAATTTTTCTAATTTTTGATTAATTGACATTTTACAACTTTCAGATAATATTGAACATATCTCTTGCCGCGAGTTGATAAGGCGGCGATTTGAAATTATTTTACAAACCTCACTATCGCATATATCCACCCCCAGTTTAATAAACATATCAATAGATTCTGAAAATAATTCATTGTGCATACTATGGTGATGAGCAAAATACTTATTATAAGTATTCATATTTCCGGTATTGTAAGTAAAATGCAGGTATGTCGGTTCGGATAAAACATAAGATGAGTTAATATCCGGTGCAATTTGGATATTAAACATAGTATCAGCAGCACTTATGTCAACCCTAAATTTATGATTTGTGAAAAACGACTTGCGGTACAAATTCGCTTGATCATCAGCCAGACCCGAACGCTGAATATAAATATAAACATTACGAAATATTTGAATGTCATTATAAAAGTAATCCAAGCTTACCCTATCATCAACTTCATATATTATCCCTTTATTTATCGCTTTCTGTTCTTCATCACAATTTTGTAATATTATTCTTGTCCAAATAACATCAGGGCGGTATTTTTTTGCAATATCAGACATTTTTCTTAGGGCATCTTTTAATAATATATCATCAGAATTAAGAAAATAAATATATTCACCTCTAGCTTTTTCAATTCCGTTATTCAAACTCGCATAAATCCACTGATTTTCTTGATGAATAACCTTAACTCTATTATCTTTTTTCGTAAAATTGTCTGCAATTTGCGGTGTGTTATCCGTTGAACCGTCGTCTACTACAATCAACTCAAAATCTCTGAAACTTTGGCTTAACACACTTTCAACTGCATTGGGAAAATATCTTTCGTTATTGTAAACAGGCATAATTACAGATATTAAGGGGTTCATGGCACGTCCTCTTTTCTGCTTTTTAAAATAACTTTTCATAAAAACTTTTGCCGATATTATGCGGGTTCTTTTCATGAAAAACACCCGACTTAATTTTTTGCATATCCTCGTCTGTTTTTTCATACTTCAGTAAAGCATGGAGCATTTCATACACAAAGTAAAACTCTGATTTTTCGCCTATAGGTTCTTTTGCGAATAGTTCATTGCAGGCTGATAATACTCTTGCTTCCATTTCTTCAATGCGGTTTGTTTTTAAGGCACAGTTGTATACTATATCATCAATAGAATCTATGAATACAGTTTTAACTTTTTCGTCAATGGTTAGATGACAGTTAAAAGCCGATAAACCTTTATATTCAACAGTAAGGTCGGTAAACCTATGAGCGACTAATATATCTTCAGCTTCTTTATCCAAAACGCCCCAAGAGGTTAACCGTTTAATATATTCGGTATGAAATTCATTAAACATTTTATGTTCATAACTGTAATATTTCCCTGCGGAAACATTCATTTTGGGGCTTTCATAACGAAAATGGTTATATATCGGAACATAGCAAATGTAGGCTGTCTTAACATCATTTGCTATGCAAATATTAAAAAGTTTGTCTGCCCCGTAAATATCATTTCTTAATTTGTGTTTTTTAGCAATAGATGTTTTATATAAGTTTGCTTGATTGTGCGAAAGCTTATATTTGTAATAATAAATATAATTTTCTCTTACTTCGGTTTCATTAGAGTAAAATCGCTCCTCCATTTTATTTTCCCATATGTCATATTCAACAATATTTTGCATACTGTCGCATTTATGGGTCATAATTCTTGTCCAAATAACATCGGGGTTATATTTTTTTGCAATACCTGCAAGTACCGTCAATGCGTTTTCTGTAAATGAGTCGTCCGAATTAAGAACATAAACATACTCTCCCATTGCTGCTTCAACACCGTTATTCAAACTTGCAAAAATCCACTGATTTTCTTGATGAATAACCTTAACTCTATCATCTTTTTTTGCAAAGCTGTCTGCAATTTGAGGAGTATTATCCGTTGAGCCATCGTCTATTATAATCAATTCAAAATTTTTAAAACTTTGATTTAACACGCTCTCAACTGCATTGGGAAAATATCTTTCATTATTATAGACAGGCATAATTACTGAAATTAATGGTTTCATATATTATATCTCCCTTAGAAATAATCAACACAATATACAACGGTTCTTAATAATTTCCCCAATTCTCCTTGCTTTCTTTAATTTATCTTGATTAACCCAAGAGGCATCATAGTGATGTATTGAATAAGTATTTTCAGTAAAGCTATTGTCAAACCCATAATAAGACTTTGGCGACAATACCTCAATCGGATATACGGCAACACCGCTAATATTCTGGTATTTATTAATCAATTCGAATCCGTTTTCTTTAATTGCTTCAGATTGGTAAATGGGACAGGGGGTAAGATTTAGAGAACCATCCGAATTGATAAAAGACAAATTGCTATACTTATTAATAACATCTTTAACTATACGATGTCCCCTTATTGCCCCGAAACCAAGACCAAAAGCAATGAGACCATTTTTTTCAAAACCGCAAAACATATCATCATACAGCAAATCATCAAGCGACTTTAGTAATTCAACATCTGTATCGAGATAAATTCCGCCATGATTATAAATAATATCAAGCCTCGCATAATCAGAAACAAATGCCCACATTTTCGCTTCATACGCCTGTTTCATATATTGATTTTTGGTTATGTCATAATTGCTTTCGTCCCATTTGATAATCTCATAATTAGGGCAGAATTTGCTCCATGATTTCATAAATTCTTGCAGATGAGCGGGAACAGGATTGCCGCCAAACCAACAATAATGAATCGTTTTCGGTATTTTATACTGCTCGCCTTTAGTAAAGTTAATTTTATTACCTTTTGTTCGATAATTTTCAATCATTATGCTGATATAGCAATCAATTCCATCGAATGTAGGTTCATTATCAAGTTGACTCAATATCTCATCAAAATACAAAGTGTTTGAAATTACTATTGAAATATTATTTGAATTTTTTATTAAATCTTCAAATGAAATAATAGGTATATTTATTCTGTTTATATTCTTAAATGTTCCGTGTAAATCTTTATTATTATCAACAATAGCCGCTATTTTTTTTTCAAAACAATGCTCTATCTCACCGTATTTTTTGCAGAAGTCATCAAACCTAGCCCCTGCACCAAAACATACGAGTCGCTTATTTTCAGTTTTTTTACAAAAAACGTCAATGTCGCAATTGATAAGCTTAACCATTATTTCCACCTCACTTCTTATTAATTGCTCATTCTTTCCTTAATTTGACTTTTGCTTTATGTTGACAACTAATAATTTATTAAACCACTCAACCCTATCCGAATATTCACTATTAACCTCAAAATACTCATCAGCATATTTTTCCATATGCTCTCGCATTAACTCCAAAGCCGAGTCGTCATTATTTTCTATCGCTTTTTCAGCACTTTCGCCTGCAAGAAAAGCATACTGACGTTTAATCCAAATTGCTATATCTTCATATCCGTTTTCAACAAGCAAATCAATTACTTTTTTATACATTGATAACGCTTGAAGCCTTTGGGAGATTGAATTTGAATTAACAGCCGATGTACTTCTCTGGTAATAATGGTATAATGACCTATCGCTGTATGCGCAACTGCAATCATCCGTTAAAGCAACTATCGTATTAAAATATACGTCTTCTCCGCGAGCCATTTCGGTATCAAACTTCAAATTATGCTTATTAATAAATTCAGAAGCATAAAGCTTATTCCAACAATAAGTGTTAAAGCCGCAATAATAATCTCTTCTCAAAATGCAGGTGAGAATATCTTTTTGCGAAATCAGCTTTTCGGGTATCTCATTTTCATTTTTCAAGCAAACAATCTTTGTATCCGTATCCTTAGATAATCCGCAACAACTGAATGAAACATTATGTTTTTCAATTAAGCCGTATAAAACCTCATACATATCCGGCTCAATCCAATCATCGGCATCAACAAACCCAACGTATTTCCCTGTCATATGAACAAGCCCGATATTTCTTGACGCACTAACGCCCTTGTTAGTTTCATTGTGAAATACTTTTATCCTGCTGTCTTTTAAAGCGTATTCGTCACAAATATTTCCGCTGTTATCCGTTGAAGCATCGTTTACACAAATTATTTCCAATTCAGTATGAGTTTGAGCAAGAATACTGTCTAAACACTTACCGACATATTCTTCTACATTATATACCGGAACAATCACCGAAATTTGAACCATTTCCTACACCCTTATCAATCAACTTCAACCCCGTCACAGGGTGAACCTTACGCCCGCTCTCATCGGGCAATGTCATATAATCGCCGTATTTTTGTGTTAAATATCCGTCCAAATCTTTCATAACGGGGAATGTGTAGCCCTCAAACTCAATCTCGCCTAAATCCGTATACCATTTACGCAAATATCCGTAATGCTCTTTACTCCCCAAAAGCGGAAATGACAGCTTTCTCATACGCTTTGAATTTTTATTTATGTTAGTAAATTTTATAAAACAGTCATACGCTCCATATAGCTTTTCATCGGGAATTAAATATAAGAAATCATATGCCAATCTTGCCAACCCACTTGAGTCTAATCTGCCGACTTTGGAGTAAAACGCCTTTCTGAATAAAAAGCAGATTAAGTTATGGGGGGGCTGTAAAATCTTAGTATCGGGAACTGCATCGAGCGGAAAAATATCTATAAATACTCCCTGACTGTAAGGCATATGCTCTTGATTTTGGCGGATAAACTTAGTGCCTTTTCTTCTGATTTTGCCGTAACCCCAGCGGTAGCCTTTTGTAGTGTTATGGTCCTGAAAGTAAAATCTTGAAGTGTCAAGTTCCGTTTTGCAAGCTTCTTTGAATTTTTCATATTCGGAACGCAATAACGCAATGTCCGCATCGTCATCCCAAGGGATAAATCCGCCGTGACGAACTGCACCGAGAGCAGTCCCTGCGATTATGTTATATTTAATATTGCATTTTTTGCAGATTCTGTCAACCTCAATCAGCATTTCCAGTTCAATCAGCTGAACCGTTCGCAATTCTTCGTCGGAAAGAAAATGTCGTTTATACTTTTTTGTTCTCATGCAACGCGGCATCCCTTTCAGATAAAAATTTCTCCATAACTCCCGCAATAGCAATTGATTCCCCCGCCGTCAACTTAAACGACTTTGGCGCATCACCTTGCATACCTCGGTTAATCATTGCGGCAAATTCGTTTACCTCATACCTCAAGCCCTCTCCCTTGAATTTCTCAAAAAACTTTTCGGTTTTATTAGGGTCTTCGTAATGAATCTCAAACTCCTGCGTTTTCCACCAAGGTGATTTAACAATTATATATCCGTTTGAACCCGAAATAATCATCTGCCCTTCGGATTTTACCCCAAGCCCAACCTTAACAGTCGCCAAGCTATCTTTATATCTCAAATATGCCTTTGTGTATATATCCACGCCGTCTTGATTATAAAAACTATCAAATCGAATGTCCTCGTAATCCTTGCCGAGGAGTTTAATAATCGCCAAAAGCGGGTAGCTTGCAAGCTCCGTGAAACTGCCGCCGCAACCGTCATTTTTTAACTCCCTGACCTCGCCCGAAGTCAACTTAGTAAAACAAGATTCAACATCGTATATCCTACCGATATATCCCATTTTTGCAATTCCTAGCAATTTATTAAACCCGGGAGAATAAGCGGTTTTAATTGCTTCCATCAACACAAGATTATTATCCTTAGCTAATGCGTAAAGCTCCTTTGCCTGTTCTTTTTTCAGAACAATCGGCTTCTCACAAAGAACGTGTTTTCCGGCGTTCAAAGCCGCTTTCGTATATTCATAATGTGTGTCATGCGGCGAAGCTATGTAAACGGCATCGACCTCGCTTAGAAATGTACCTAAATCATCAGTGTATTTTAGCTCAAATAAAATACCAAATATCTTTGCGTTTTCTATATTCGGATTATACACATATTCGATATTTACGCCGCTGACCTTACGCGCTTCGGGAACAAATCTATTCGCAATTCTCCCCGACCCTATTATGCCTATTTTGATAATTTTATAGTTTTGCTCTCTGAGCATTGTGCTTGAAACATCTTTCGTGCGTTCCAAGTAAACAACCTCGCAGTAGCTTTTGATGAAATCAAACGAACCTGTCCAATCAGAGCCAACAGTAAATATATCAATCCCGTATTTTTGAATATCCTCAATTTTCTGCCCGATATGGTCTTCTATAATAATTTCATCAGCAAATCCCGTCTGCTTGATATGCTCAATCCGCTCCATAAGCGAATCAACTACATCAACCTTACCCCTATATTCGTCATACTGCTCCGTGGTAACGCCGACATAGAGATAATCACCGAGGGCTTTAGCACGCTTGAGGAGATTGTAGTGACCTTCGTGGAATAGGTCGAATGTGCCGTAGGTTATAACTTTTTTCATTTGCTTTTCCTTGCTTTATTTTACTAATGATTTTATATATTCGTGCGTTTTCCCGCCGCAAGTGCCATCAATATTATTAATATTCTCGCTGACACTTTCAAACGAAATCTGCTCTTTATTAATCGTTTCCGCAACCAATTTGTCCAAAAAAAACGGAAGATTAACAATTGAGTTTTCAAACATGCTGAAAGGGTTGTCCGTGATGCCGGGAGGAGGATTAAACAAAGATTTCGCTCTAATCAAAGCATAATCTTCATCCGACAAAACAAGTGGAATATTTTCAATTTCACCCGTTTTCGGATTGATTTTTTGCAGGCAGTTTTCGTAACTTGAATATGCGTAGATATAGTCGCCGAATCTTTCGGCGTGATAATATTTGTCTCTGGCAGGCGAAAATGAAGCACATCTTTCCCGCTCATCAAGATTAATAAACGTCTCTATCCCGTTTGTTTTCGTATTTATCTTCAAAATCATGTTTGATTGAGAGGGGAACACAAAGATATTTTCTTCATAAACAACACAGCCGTTAAAATTATATAAATCCCCTTCAATAAAATTATCGGGGAACTCATCTAAACTTGTGATTTCACCTGTTTCTTCATTCCATTTCACTATGCCGGCTTTGAATGTGAATAGCCAATAATCGTTGGCGTCATGTGTCATAAACAAATATTTATTTTGAGCATCGCCAATACGCAAAACCTTGTGTCTATCAGTCTTCAAATTATATTTTACCATAACATTGCCAACACTTGAAGCGAGCATTAAATATTCACCATTCAAAACCCCGCCTCGGAAAAAATACGCATCATTTTCAGTTGTTTTGATTTTATCCAATTCAGAGCAGATTTTTTTATTTCCGGTTATTTTGCCTGTTTCAATATTATATTTTAATAATGCAGGGTAAAATTGCGGGATAAGATATATATTTCCCTCATATTCATATGAGTCAAAAAATTTGTTTTTGTTGATATTTTCTATTTCATATAAATCAAATGTACTTTCAGAGACATTAAATTTAGCAACACTTTTTGCCAATAACGGAATTAAATAAATATTATTTTCTTTTATTGTAACTGTCGAGAATAAAAACTGTTCAAACATTCTCTCTCCCGGCATTTCACCGTGAAATTTAAGCGTTTTTGTTCTTAAATCAAACGAAAACAACCCATTAATTTTATTTGAAACTCCCCAAACAATATTGTCTTTAATATTAAAACTAAGAAAGCTTATATTTTTAATGACATCTGTTAAATTGCTGTTATTCGGATTCTGATATAGAACAGGCTTTCCTGTAATGCTATACATCCCGGCAACAGAACTCCCATCGCCGTAATAAGCATCCGTCCAAGCAATAGCCATGTGTAATCCCGATGGAACGTCATCATAAATACCCCAACACTGCCGCTTGTAATCCTCAACAATTTCAAGATATTCCCTAAGCAACTGCGGTCGCATGGATTTATACGTTGTTTCACTAAGCGGATGCGGTCTCCACCAAAGAGCAACGTCATCTCGTTCTTTGAATGTTTCAAGAACGGAGCGTAATTTCACAAGATATTGCTTGTCCCCCTTTAAAAGAGAACCTACACTTGTGTTATAAAATACAACTTTTTTATTCTCAATGATTTTTTTCCAATTATCGGGAAGAGTAAAATCTTCACGTTTTGAGTTGACCACTTTGTCAATTTTCGGGCTACCAAAAGCAACAACTTTTCCACGCCCTGCATACTTCTCATATGTTTTCTTAATTGCTTCCGACTGAACAATAATCTTGTCTGCATATTTGACAGCACTAACAGCACAAAAATGCTCCTGAACATTTTCGCCGGACACAAAATACGGCACATAAACCAACATATCTGTATGCTTTTTCAGTTCATATGAATAAAACTGCGGGGCGACAGAAGTTACGTAATTGCCCTCATCATAAGGGTTTATAATATAGATAATATCGGGCTTTCTTAGCTCTAAATTATAATCATCATAATGCAAAACATCAACATAATCGGGGAAATCTTCTCCCTCATAATTTAATTTCCCAAATGAACTATCAGAATTTCTATCATAATATGGGATTGGGATAACATAAGCATCGCAATTAGGATCGCCTTTCGCCGCAAGCCAAATGCTTTCCAATGCATCCCACATTGAAGCTTTATACGGCATAAATACTATCTCTAATTTAACTTCACTCTCGTTTTCAAGCTCTTTTTTTATCAATTTAATCTGCTCTTTTATATCTTTTGAAACTTCGGTTGCATTCTCATTATTTAATATAGATTCAAGCAAAAATTCCAACATCGCTTTTAGGGCGTTAAGACCTTCGTTGTATTGTGAAAATCTTTCAGCAGAAAGACTCAACTCCAAAGCACCGCCTATCGTTTCAACAGCGGCGTAACAATCCGTCAGCACCGTTTCGGCGGTGTTCTTATTTTTTACGGCGTGATTTATGCCGTCCCTTATTGCAGGAAACATTTCAAGTAATTGCTCTCTTATCTGCTTTCTCATACTTATAGATTCCTTTGATTCATTCAACTATGCCGTCTGCAGCAGAGTTTGCCGCATAAGACAGTTATTTTACCCGCACAAAGCTCGTTTTTAATCACGCTGTTGGGCGGAATTATTTTAACAGCATCTAACCTTTCGGCATTCCCTTTCGAGATTTCTGCTTCAACAGACACAGCGGCATAACCGTCTTACACACCCTCCGCAGACATAAATTCCGGTCTGCCTGACCGTATTTTTTTAATTAACAATTGAGAATTAATTAAGCCGTTTTCATTCTCAAACCTTCATTTAGAATGTTGTTTGCGGCGTTGATTCTTCGGTTATGGTGCTTGCCGCATTTGGGGCAATTCCACTCGGATTGGTGCGGTTTCAGCTTGTCATTTTTATGCCCGCAACAACTGCATAAACGAGTGCTTGGAAACAACTGCTCCGTCTTTATAAACTCCTTGCCGTACCATTCGCATTTGTAGGACAACTGCCGAATAATCAAACTCCAACCCGCATCGGTACAATACTTTGTGAATATGCGACTTTGCCGGAGCTCCTCAAACGAAATATCACGAACGCAAATCGTGTCATAATTTCGCACAAGTTCCGTCGTCAGTTTATGCAAAGTATCCATTTTCTGATTAGCAATCCTCTCATATGCCTTTGCCAATTTTAATCTCGCTTTTTCGTGGTTTTTGCCGCCGCTTGTTTTTCGCGACAACTCTTTTTGCAAACGATTTAACTTTCGGCGTGACTTTTCGAGGTATCTATGATTTTCAAAACACTCTCCGTCTGATGTTACCGCTAAATTTTGAATCCCTAAATGAAGTCCCGCAGAGCGGTCTGTTTTCGGCAAATCGGCGATGCAAACCTCCGTGCAGTAAACCGAAGCAAAATATTTGCCACTCGGGTTTTGCACTACCGTAACATTAAGAATCCGCCCCTCAATCTGCTTTGAAACTCTGCAATTAACCCAGCCTAATTTCGGCAGTTTAATTGATTTTTCGCCTATCTCAATCGAATTGGATTTCTTATTCGGTGCGGCAAGTTTACTCTTGCAACGATACGATTGAAAGCTGTTTTTCTTTGACTTAAATCGTGGAAAACCGGGTACAACATTCCCAAGTTTAACACGCCTAAAAAAAAAACATCCTAAAAGCGTTATCCAAATCGCAAAGCGAATAACTCAACGCCTCCGCAACAGACTCTTGAAGCCACTCATAACCCGCCGTGCACTTTAGTGGTATCATAAAGCCCCAAATAACCCTCGTTATTTTTATGCCTTTCAATCTGCTATTCAAGAAAATAGTTGTAAACAAAGCAACTGCAACCGAAATTTACATGAATCAGCCGCTCCTGCTCGGCGGTCGGGTGTATTCTGAATTTGTATCGCTTTTCCATACAGCCGCTTTCCCTTGCTTTTCGCAAAGTTATGACCTTTGACAAAAGCTTGACTTTTTTACTACAATATATATATCGGCATAAAAAGGGAAAACTTTAATGTTTTTATTTCCGTAAATAATTACTTTTATCTTCAGGCAACCAATACAACAATGTCTAAAAATCGCAAATCGCCTAAAACTCTCCGTAACCTCTATAAAAATTATTATAACATAACATAACTTAAATTGCAATAGGTAAAATTATTTTTGTATAATTTGCACAAAAATATTGTGGAATATTCAGAATATTTTTTGTGTTCTGGGTGTCTTTTGGACGGTAAACCGTCAAAAAAATGGTAAAAAAAATAGGAGGATTTTGAAATGGCGAAAAAAGGAATGAACATTTATAAACGCAAGGACAGTCGATGGGAGGGGCGGTATAAGCCGCCCGGCTGTGAAAAATACCGCTCTGTATATGGTAAAACATTTGGCGAAGTTAAGGAAAAGCTGATTAAACTTCAAAATCAGACGATCACTCCGAGCCTGAAATGCCGCTTGACGGTTAAAGAACTTTTCGAGTTGTGGCTTAATTCCGTCCGTCATAAAATCAAGGATTCATCTTATGCCGGCTATCTGATGAAGCTTGAAGTACATATATATCCTGCTTTGGGCGGTCTAAAATTTGAGGCTCTCACGTCTAAACACATAGACGATTTCGTCAATGAAAAGCTCACGGGCGGAAGAATCGGCGGCGGCAGTTTATCGGCAAAATATGTGTCCGACATGGTTATACTGCTTAAAAGCATGGGAAAATTTGCAGAGCGTGAATACGGTTATCGCAATCCGATACTGAACGCAAATACGCCAAAAGTAAGGCGGCAAGAAATAAATACACCGACTAAACATGAGCAGGATTTATTGAAAAGTTATCTCCTGAATAACCTGTCCCTGCGTAATTTGGGGGTTCTTTTGTGCTTGTTTACGGGGATACGAATTGGGGAATTATGTGCGTTGAAATGGTCGGATATTGATTTTAACGAGGGCGTTTTGCGGATAACCAAAACTGTTCAGCGGATAAAAAGTTTTGACGGTAAAAGCAGGACGGAGCTTGTTATTACGTCGCCCAAAAGCGGTAAATCCGTTCGTGAAATTCCGTTGCCGGATTCGATTTTAACGTTGTTATCAGAATACAGGCAAGCGCCGGACTGTTACATTCTGAGCGGGAATGTCAAGCTTATTGAGCCTCGCCTTATGCAGTATTATTTTAAAACTGTTTTGAAAAAAGCAAAGCCGCCGTCAATCAACTTTCATATGTTCCGTCATATTTTCGCAACTAACTGCATTGCCTGTGGGTTTGATGTAAAAACCTTGTCAGAAATTCTCGGTCATTCCTCCGTTGAACTCACGCTTAACCGCTATGTTCATTCGTCAAAGGAGCGTAAACGGGAGTGTATGGAACGGCTTAATTTTGCCGCATAAAATTTCACAGCCGTCTGAAAAGCCGTCGGCTTTCTGTTTTTGTTTCGATTTTGCTTGATTTGTTTGAGGTTTATCTTTAAGGTCATAACTTTGCGAAAAACACAAATAAATCAATTAATAAAAACAAGGCTATACCGCAAAAAAGCGGTATAGCCTGTAGTTGTTTACTTATATTATCAGAATTTGAACAATCCGCGAGCAAGGCGCATCTATGCGCACTTAGCTCGTCGGGGCGAACCCCGAACCCCAAGAACGCCCCCGCAAGCGGGGACGGCTACGCGGCTTATGCCGCTATTTTTGTATCGTACTCATCGTTGTATGTCTCGCTCACGTTCTCGTTCGGATCGCTCATCGGATATGTTAAACAACCTGTTTACATTGTTAAGAGCAATTGAAAGTTCCCTCATCTCAGCCTTAGCCGCCTTGTATTCGGAATAGGTTTTGCGTTTTTCCGCAAGGATTGGAGCGTACTCCTCACGAAGCAATGCCACGGTCGGCAGCTTGGCTAAACCAAGCCCGTCAAAGTATTTCTTAGCCGTCTGATGAATGAGAATGTCAGCCTCGTGACTTTCTTTGAATTTCTTTGAGTAACCTGCCTTGCGGTATTCGACATAGGTGTTTCGGGTTTTAGAATAGTTGATGATTTGCTTTTGAAGCTCGGTGTTGGCTGAAAGTTTCGCCTCAAATTCCTTTATTTTACCCGCTAACTCGTTAAATTTCGTTAAAGCCGCCGCAGTCTTTTCTTTAAGAAGCGAGTAATCATCAAGCCCTTTTTCTTGAAGATAGATAAGCATTTGAGCCATCTGTTTGAGATTATGATGTTTCGCCCAACGCTCATAACCCGCCCCCTTGCCTTGTTGCATTTTGGTTTGAATATCAATCAGCAGGCTCGGCTTGCAGGTCGCAATCACTTCGGTAATCCGCCATGTCGGAGATGATGACAACCGCTTGCCGGCAATACGTTCCCGAATAGCCAACTCGGTGTAATCACCCCGCAGAGTATCGCAACGAGTAGGTCTTGTTTGGTCGGTGGCTTTGAATGTGATATGCTTCCGCCCTGTGTTCACCTCGTACCCTGCCGAACGCATAATAGACAAGAAGTCTTCAAAAGTCGGCGGTTTTTGTTCAAGAGCGGAATCAATGGCAGTTTTAAGCCTTTGCTGAAATGACGGCGGTCTGCCGGGGAACATATATCGCCCGTAATCATTGCCGGGGCTTGGCTTCGGATTTTCAATAACAGATAAACCATTCTCGGCACAAATCAAATCATTGCAACGCCGCAAGGCAAATGCCGAGCCTATAAAGTTTCTGAACTTTTTTCTGCAATCCAAATCCGTACTGTTCCACAGCAGATGATTATGAATATGCTTGCGGTCGGTGTGAGTGCAAATAATAAAAGCGTGTCTGCCTTTTGTAAAACGCATAGCAAGTTCGTAACCGATGCGGTTTGCCTCTTCGGGAGTGATTTCGCCCAGCTTAAAACTTTGCCGCACATGATATGCAATCACATCTCTGTCGCCTTGGCTTCGCCCCGTCAGAGAAGCGTATTCCCGCTTAGAAAGCATAAACTCCGATTCGGCTGTTTTAATATCGCACTCATAAGATGAAATCAATTCGCCGTTCTCGGTTTTATCAGGGTTTTCAACATAATCAATGCTATATCCGAGAGCCGCCTTGATAGTCCTGCCCTTGCCGATATGAAGCGGGATAACCCTTGTTGTAGCCAAGACCGAACCTCCTCCCGAAAAAATAATCGGCTTGATTTCTCAAGCCGACTGTAGTTATATAAAAAAAACGGTCAACGATAAACCGCCGACCGCCAATCCCCGATCGCTCTTACTTAATTTTCGCAAGCGACTGCATAATTGAGTTCGCCGCACACCACAGCTTTTCAAGTTGAATCTGCAAATCCTTTATGTCCGCCTCGTAAATGTTATGAGTTGTGTTCGCAAGTTTCGCAACTTGATTTAAGTTATTGGAGCATCGCCGCAGAAGTGAAACAAGCTCTTTTACGTCCGTTAAATCAAGATTAACATGGTAGCCGTTGATGCCCATTTTTCTTAAATAGGCTCCCATGTTTGACATTCCGGCACGTTTCATACGGTCTTTGAGCAGTTCCAATTCCTCATCATTTAGGCAGATATGAAAGTTAATATTCCTGTTTCGGTTGGGCTTCCTGTCAGCCAAAACAATCCCACCTCGTTTCGCATTCATCGCAATATTCTTCAAGCTTATGTATTAAACTAACGGTGGCGGCTTTGTCTTCGGGTTCGATGATGTCCTTTAAAGCCTCTCGAATTACCGCAACCGTTTCGCCGATTGTGTCGTAGCGGTAGAGAGCGAACAGGTTCTTCTCTTCAATTGTTAAATCAATCATAACTCAACAACTCCCTCTTCCTATTTTGCGTTTTAGCTTTGCTTGGCTGTTTCGGTTTTTGGGGCGGTGCTTTGACTTGGTCTAGGACAGATGGTTTTTCTGTCGGCTTACGTACTTTAACTTCCTCGACTATGCTAACAGCTTTTTCAATCACGGGTTCAGGCTTGTCATAAGCGTAAATAATTACTCGGCTGTCCCTTTCAATTTCTGCTATATAGCAACGGACATAAAACTGCCGTGAATCTGTTTCAAGCTTGAAGCCGTAAACATTACAGTCGCCGGTATCGGGCAGTTTTGCATCGGGATTGCCCTGGCAATATTCAATCATTGAACCAAGGTCTTTAAGGATACCCTGCCGCAAAGCATATACCGCACTTTGAAGTTCCGTCTGAAAATCAATAGAGTTTTTGCCGTTTTCTCGGTCTGACCAATTGCTGTAAAAACGGTCGCCGTCGTTCCCGAAATCAGCTGAGATATGCCCGACACAGGTGTTATTTTTCTCACGATTGTAGGTGTAAAATTTTTCTTCTCCCTTTGTGTAAGGCAAAAGCTCAACATCCAGAAGCTGATTTACCGGCTCATATTTTGCTCCGAGTTTTTCCATTATTTCGGCGAACTGGCAGATGTGATAGCAGTCGCCCCCGCTTCCTTTGGTTTCAAAATGGTGAGAACCTAAGTGTTTGCATTCACGAATAACAGGTTCTCTGCCGTCTTCGGGCGGGTAAGTTATCTTTATTTTACCGCCATCGGGAATTTTGAAAAGCTCCCGGTATTGGCTGTCGATAAATTGAATTAGTTTAATGTTATCGTCCATTTATTTATCCCCTTTCGCATTAAAATCCAATTTAAACCCAACTTTACCATATTTGTCGTCAATCAGAACAGCGGCTGAATATGTCTTGCCCGTCTTCTCGCTGTACAAATCCGAAAAGAAAACGCTTCCGTCTTTCAGAAGCTTTGAAACAATATCTCTTGTCAACTCTTTTTTCTTAGCCGCAAAAAAGCGGTTGTCTTTCCAAAAAGCGAAAAAACAACCCCGATTTAAGCAAAAAAATCCTTTTTGTTTTTCAACAATATCGTTCCCGCAGCGAGGGCAAATTCCTACAATTTCATCGGGATTTATTTTCAAATTACCATCAGAAGAAAAAACCGAGGCATACTTAGGCAACGGAGCGGAATGGTCTTTGACCAGATTTTTCACCATCTCTGCAATCCCCTCCATAAATTCAGTTTCCGAAAGTTTGCCTGTTTCAACGAGTTTCAACTTATGCTCCCATTCGGCAGTCATAAGCGGGGATTTGATTGTATCGGGCAAAACGGCGATGAGGTTAACACCTTTCTTTGTAGGCTTCAGCTTCTTTCCGTCCCTTTCGACAAACCCTGTTTTTATCAGCTTTTCAATTATAGCCGCTCTTGTTGCGGGAGTACCTAATCCGCAGGAATTAGGAGTGAGGAATGAGGAATTAGGAATTTCTGTTCCCTCATCTTCGGCGGGAATATCTGCTTTTGCGTGTTCCATTGCTGACAGCAAAGTTCCGTCTGTAAAATGGTTTGGCGGCGAGGTTTTGCCCTCTTTGACGATTGCTGAAACATTCGCAAAAACCTGTCCCTCTTGAAGTTTGGGTAATGCCGATTCTTCCGTAGAATTATCTGTTTCCTTAATTCCTAACTCCTCATTGCTAATTCCTAATTTAAACGCTTTCCAACCCTCATCAGTAATTGTTTTACCTTTAGCGGTAAACATATATCCGTTACATTCGAGAACCGCTGTAACCGCCTCATAGCAACAAGCGGGCGAAACCGCCTGAATAAGCCGAAGAGAGATTAATTGCAAAACACTACGCTCGCCCGCCGTTAAAGCCGACAAATCGGCTTTGTTTGCCTCTAACGTGGGGATTATACTATGATGGTCGCTAACAGCAGAATCCTTAATAACCGCCTTTGAATTAACGGTAATTTCTCTGCCCTCCGAGAAAGAAAACATAGACGATACAACCCTAACAAGCGAGGGAATACCTGCTTCCATACTTGACGTAAGATAGCGAGAGTCCGACCTTGGATAAGAAACAATACACTTTTCATAGAGCGATTGCGTGTAATTCAAAGTTTGTTGGGCGGTAAAACCATAAAGCTTGTTTGCCTCCCATTGGAGCGAGGTAAGGTCAAAAAGCTTGGGCGGGGCGGCGGTTTTCTTTTCTTTTTTCACAGACAGGACGAGAGCATTACCGCCCTCAACAGCTTTAAGAATCTCCCCGGCTTTTTCTTTATCAGATATTTTTTCCCCTAAAGCCGAGAAAGTGCCGCAATTAATTTTAGGAGTGTAGAACATTTCCGATGAGAAACCGTTTATTGCATTTTCCCGATTTACAATTAGGGCAAGAGTAGGAGATTGCACCCGCCCGACATTAAGAGTAGAACCATACAAGCAGGAAAAGAGCCTTGTGGCATTGATTCCGACTGCATAATCGGCACGAGAACGGCAGAGTGCGGAGCGGTAGAGATTATCATATTCGGCGTTGTCTTTGAGGTTGGCAAATCCCAATTTTACCGCACTTTCCTCCATGCTCGAAATCCACAGCCTTTTCACAGGTTTGTTGCATTTACAGTAATCATAAACAAGCTGAAAAATCAACTGCCCCTCTCTGCCCGCATCGGTGGCACAGATAATCTCGCCAACATCGGCTCTGTTCATCAGCCCCTTAATAACAGACAATTGCTTCGCTTTATCCTTATCCGCCTCATATTTCCAAGTGTCGGGCAGAATCGGCAAAGCGGAGCGACTCCACTTTTTATACTTCTCGCCGTAAGAATCCGCAGGGGCAAGCCCGACAAGGTGACCATAACACCACGAAACAAGATAACCATTGCCCTCAAAATATCCGTCTTTTTTTGAATTTGCACCCAAAACTGCGGCAATCGCCGCACCTTGGCTTGGCTTTTCACAAAGCACTAAATTGAATTTTTGCATAAGAACACTCCTATTAATTTATCTTATTTTTACAACCAACTAAAGAACGAAAAAGCCCCTCGGAATAGAACCGAGAGGGCTTCTAAGTTATTTCTACATCGTAGCAAGTTCACCTCCTACCCGAACATTAACTGCCCGCTTTCAGTCTGTTTGAATGCTATCGCCGGCGGCTCAGATATGGGCTTAAACTTGGTGAAATCGCTATGTAATAAATCTTGAATATTCCGAGTCATCCACCTTAACTGCCAAACATCGCTGAAATACATCGGCGTATACCAATATTCGCAATTTTCATAATCTGCAGTAAGCGTATTCCCGACAATTACATAACCTGCCATTCCGAGTAAAGACATTTGAATATAGCACATCATGGCGACAACTCGGTCTATATCTTGGGCTATGAACAGAGCGGTTTGCTGATAATTGACACCCGCTTCGTAAATTGCCTCCGCCGCCCCGATAAGCAATCCACCCGCCCCGCAGCAAGGGTCGCTGACCGTGATATAACCCTTTTTCTCAACAGTTTTTTGAGTATCACCGATTGTCATTTTCGCCATCATAAGGCTGACATTATACGGAGTGAAGAACTGCCCGTGCCAATGATTATTCATCTCCAACTGCATATACATATCACCGAGAATATCACCGAACTTCTCTTCCTCAAAGGCTTCTGCGAGTTTTGCAAGCATTTGCGGTAACAGCATTTGTTCTTGTTTGCCGTACTTGCCGATGAGCCGCAGATACTCATCCTCTCGGTCTTGCCGGCGGTCAAAGCAGTTTGACATTGATATAGCTGACATATAAATGAAATCCTGCCAAACGCTCCAATCGCTGTACTTGCCGCCCGCCGATATTTCCTTGAACAGTTCAACAAACTCACATCGTTGGCTCTGCCCCGGAAGTTTAATTATATTCCCTCGTCTTCCCATAATGAAACCCTCTAACCATCAATAACAGATACAAACTCAGATTTAGCGGCAGTTTTACCATTGCCCGACCCTTTGCAATGCGAGCCATTGCCGGAGAATGATTTGAGAAGAATCTTCCGAGCTTGCGAATACTCAGAGCCTTTAAAATTAATTGAAAGCAGAAAGCAACGAGCCTTGTATTTCTCGTTGTCGCCGTCTTGCAACTGTTTCTCATTCGCCGATATTCGCTGTTTATTCTTAGCCGTATTGCAAAGACCGGTTACAAGCTGAGAATATACGTTAATCTCGGCATATTCTGCATTAGCCTTAAACCACGGAAAAGACAGCTTCTCCTCATTTTGCATAATAGTCAAATCCTCCGCTCCAGTCATTTTTTTAAGAATCCAAGATTTCGCAGTCACGAGGTTTCGCAGATTATCAAGAGCCGTAGGGGTGAAGTCTTTAATCGGATATTCAATAGTGAGCCTGTCAGAATCTTCGTTGACATTACGATATTTCTCGTCAATCTCCAAGTCATATCCGTACTTTATTAATTCCGTCAGCAAATGTGCTACATCTTTTGCATTGATTTTGCTATCGTCAATGAGCAACGAACCATATCTGTCAATAATAAAATCGCAGACCTCATAAGCAAAACTCGGCGCTTTTTGGTATTTCGCCTCACTCCTCGTAATCTCCGCAACAGCCTTTACAAGAGCTTTCCGCTCCTCTTTTGAAACAACAACTTTAATCTTAGTAAACATAATAATTTCCTGCCTTTCATTCAATTTTATACTGCTCTCGCAGTAGTTATATTGTAACGTCTTTGGGCAGGAAATTGTTGTTGTAATTGTTAATTCCAAGGTCAAAAATTTCGGGGTTTTAATGTGTAGTATCACAAGAAAAACGCTTGAAATTTTTGTTGTTTAGTCAGCCTCGTCAGAATCGTTGTAATCACCCTCACCATAAAAATCGTTTTCGTCAAAATCATCATCGTAATCGCCGTCTGTTGTGTCTTTTTTCGGTTTTATGACTTTGAAATAATACCCAACCGCTCCGATTACAGCCGCCGCAATGAGGATAAATAATGTTGCACCGTTATTGTTTTTCTTTTTAGCGGGCGGTTCGGGAACAACTTCAATCTCCGGCTCAGGTTCGGGAATGACAACTTCGGGGACAGCACTTTCGGTAACAACCCCGCCGCCCTCGGTAAGCATCGCTAAATCAAAATTAGAAACAGTATGCAGTAAGTAAACATTTTTGTTGTTGCGGTTTTGGTCAACAACAATGTAGAAAACATTACCCTCGGCGGTTGAGATTGTATAGAAAATCTTGCCCTCATCGCCCATAGCATATTCAACAATCGTACCTATCCCGTCAAGGTCGGGAACAACCCAATCATCAGGGAGAATATCCGTTGGGTTAGCTTCGGGTGTTTCTTGTTTTTGCTCCGGCTCTGATTCCTCCTCAATGTCTATATCAGGTTTAGGAATTTCTATGGGCGGAACGATTGTTTTTGTTGTTGTCCGTGATTTCGGTGGCGAAGCAGGTGCGGGGGCAATAATCGGGGTTGCCGCAGGCGGCGAAGATGTTGCTGTAACATGGGGGATTTCCGTCTTTGGGGGCGGCTCGGTTTGGGCAGGCTTAGGAGTTGTTTCGGTAGTTTCAGGCAACTCATCACTATTACCGCATTTACAGCCGTATTTTTCCCATTCATTGCAGTAATCATCGAGAAAAACAATCTCTTCATCAATCAGAATTTCTTCCCTTATTTCGCCGAAAATAACCTCGCTTTGCGGCGGTTCTTCAACCCAAACAAATCCGAAAAAAGGGTCGAAAACCCATTCAGCATTAGCCGTTACGCTCATAATAGGCAACAAAAAAACTCCTGCAATCAGGAGCGGTAAAAATTTAATTTTCTTCATATTCAGTAGTATTCCTTTCAAATAAATTTTGGCTGACTGCCGTTTGTGCCGCTCTTTCAGGCGGCTTTTGAACCGTTTGAATCGGTATGTCGGGGGCTATGACATTCGCCGAGATTTTGGCGGAATCGAAAAGTGCCTGAGCTTGTTCGGGTTTTAAATCTGCCGAACGGAAAAGTCTGATAATTTCCGAGTTTTCAAGCTCTGTCCTCTTACGTTCGAGAATAGGCAAAGCCGCTTGAAGTTCCGTAATCTTCGCCTTTGTCCGCTCAATTTCATCATAGACTTTTTGTATTTTAGAATTCAAAATTATACCTCCTCACTCCCATAAATCGGGGTCATTAGGGACAACGCCCATAACTCCATCCGTTTGAGCAAAATATATTGGATTAAGATACTGCCCATCTTTGATGACCTCAAAATGCAGATGAGCTCCCGTTGAACCGCCGCTGTTGCCTGACTTCGCAATTAAATCCCCCGATTTAATTTCCTGCCCGTCAGTTGCGACCGTACTTTCGAGATGAGCATATTTGGTGACAAGACTTTTTGCTCCGATAATTGTAATATAGTAACCGTAACCGCCGTCATCGTAACCGACAGAAACAATGCCGTCATGTGTTGCATAAACATTCGTACCCGCAGGAACGGCAATGTCAATGCCTTTATGGTAATCTTTCTGTCCCGTTATCGGATGCACTCTGTAGCCGTAATAGCTTGAAACAAGCGGCAACCAATCAAAATCAAACGGACTGCCCGTATACTGCCGAAACCCCAAACTAATCATCAGAATGTCATAATGCTCTTTCTGCTCCTCGTCCATTCGGGCTGCGAGAATTTCGGTTAAAGGCTTTGAATCCAGCACAATGGTTAAAATATGCCATTCGTATGACTCCGTGACTTGGTAACTTTCTCCTGTTTCGGGGTCTGTAACCGTAACCGTCCTGTAGCGGATTTCAATGCTAGGCGTTAGCGTAAGATTATATTGCTCATCAAATATTTCCCTCAAATCCGCCTCAATTTCAGCAAAGCTAAAATCCTCATAAACGGCGGTCAGAAACGCCATAAGTTCATGCGGGTCGTGACCGATTTCGCCGATATTGTAACGGTATTCATCAAAGAGGGGATTCACCGTTTCAATGCCGTCAATTTCAAGCCGCAAATCCGTTTCCCATTCTGTATAGGATAATTCGGCGTTATCAATATCCTCATCTTCGGCGAGATAACTTGTAACGGCTAAAAATGATGAGAAACTCGAACCGATACTTGCAAACGGTGCAAATACGGACATGATAACGATAATGACAAGAAAAGCAACAAGCAAAATCAGCATGATTTTAGGATTTTTGGCGATAGAGGAAATTGCCGTTCCGACCGCTTCCCTTGCTTTAACAACTGATTTGCTTGGCACTTTTGCGTTGCTGTTCGCTTTTCGATTTTCTTTTGCGTAATTGCGTTTAATCCGCCGCTTTTGTATCGCCTTATTCAGCCCCTTTTTGTCTTTCGGAATGTCGTTTAAGGCTTGCTTGTAACTCGCTTTAAAGTTAAGCCGAGCCGTCTTTTTCTCAAGCTTTTGGACTTTGCGATAGGGTGCGGTTTTATGCCTGTGATACGCCATACGAACGCCGCCCTCGGCAAGCATTTCCGCCCTGTGAGCCGCTTTTAATGCAACATTTTCATGTTCAGCCTGATAAACTTTATTGTGAATATGCAAAGCGGCAATGTTGCCCAAAGCCTTAACAGGTCGGGTAAAAGGCACGCCTTTTATATGTTCACGCTGACTTTTAACTTGCTCCTCAAAAACAAGCTTTTTCTTAGCTTTGCCTTTTTGCTCATCATAAACAAGCCGCCTTTTAATCCGCTTCTTTACAGGCAATTTACCTCTCGCCGTTTCAAGTTTAACCCCGGAACGCTCCGCCTTTGCTTTCAGCTTTGTAATTTTCTTGTCGGCTGTATCGGACTTATCGGGAGCAATTTCGTCTTTGGAAAATTGAAGTCTGCGGTTGTTTGCCGGCGGAGCGGAATCTGATTTAATATCAGGCTTTGAAACAGCAGAAACAGACGAAGATTTAGCTTCATTGGTACTTCCTGTGTCTGATTTTGTTTCGCTATTTACTACGGTATTCACAGGATTTGCGGCATTGTTGACAATCTGCGTATTGTTGACATTAGCAGAGTAATCAACCCGATGTTTTCCCGAATTTGAAACCGCCTCCTCTGCAGTAATCGCTGTATCAAACCGAGCTTGACTCTGCCGAGCGGATAAAACATTTAATGATGATTCATGGGATAAAACCGATGGTTTCTCTTCTTGGTTTATACCCGCAATCGGTTCATATGATTTGGGTTGCTCGGCAGAAAATTGAGGTGCTTGCGGGGCAGAATTCTTAGGCAATTCACCAGAATAATCAGGCGGATATTCCGCTTGATACCCGCCCTGCATTTCTGTAGATTTTGCCGCATTTTCGTCGATATGCTCGTCAACTGATTTAGCAGAAAACTCCGCAAATTTTCTTCTCTGCGATTTATTCCGCACCGAATCTTTGCAAGGAGCGTTGCGTGATAAACGGCGAGGTGAATCTTGATTATGCGATGAAACTCTCTGTTTCGAGTTAGTGTTTAACACATTGCGGGTATGCTTTGATTTATTCCTATTTTCGGGCGTTCTTTCAAACTCCAAATAATCGCCGCCTTTCTAAAAAAGATTAAGTTCAAAAAAATGTCAATTATCAATTGATTTCAAGTCTGACGGCTTTGTCGTTAAGAGCGAATATAGTTCGGTATCTTTTGGAAATCTGTCAACAAAAGGTATGATAACATCGCCGAAAAACAAAAGCCCCTCGCCCGAATTGCTGTGGGTAACATACGAAAGTTGGTGCGGTGAAATTCCAAGCTGACGAGAAAGAATCTGCCTGTCACCCGCCGCTTGATTGAGCATATAGATGAAGTCTGAGTTCTCAAAGATATTCTCAATTTCACGGCTTGCCAAAAGGTCTTTGACATTCTGCGTTAAACCGCTCGGAATGCCCCGCCATTTTCTAAAGCGTTTCCATATTTCAACCGTATACGCCGCCGTCTGTTCTTCTTTTAAGAGCAAATGAAGCTCGTCTATATAGAACCAAGTGTATTTTTGCGTTTCTCGGTTAATTGTAACTCTGTTCCAAACAGCGTCTTGCAAAATCAGCATTGCAATTTTTTTAAGACCCTTGCCAAGCTCCTTAATGTCAAAGCAAACAAGGCGATTGCCTATGTCTACATTCGTGCGATGATTAAACACGTTGAGCGAACCTGTAACATAGATTTCAAGAGCGGTTGTCAAATGTTGAGCCTCAGCCTCTTTTTGACTTCTCAAAAGATTATATAAATCTTCAAGAATCGGCATTTTATCGGGCGAGGGATTAGCCATATAGTCCCGATAAACAAGCCGAACGCAACGGTCAATAATCGTTCTCTCAACAGGTGCAAGCCCATCTTTCCCGCCTACGATTAATTCGCAAAGGCTAAGAATAAAGTCAGATTTCAAAGTCAGCGGGTCTTCATCATCGGAGTAATCGGGGTTAATATCCATAGGGTTAATATACTGCGTTGATACCGGCGATAATTTGATAACCTGCCCGCCCAAACGAGTGACAATAGGGTGATATTCGCCCTCAGGGTCGGATATGATTATATCATCGTCGGTAAGCAAGAAAACATTGACAATTTCACGCTTTGCGGCGAATGATTTGCCCGCACCGGGCGTTCCTAAGAAAAGCCCGTTTGGGTTCTTTAAATTCTTGCGATTCGCCATGATTAAATTGTGGCTTAAAGCGTTCAAACCGTAATAAAGAGCCTCTTCCGACTGGAAAAGTTCGCAAGTCGTGAAAGGCACGAAAATAGCGGTTGACGATGTAGTCAAACCTCTCTGAATTTCGATTTGATTAAACCCAAGCGGCAGACTGCTCATCAGTCCATGCTCTTGTTGCCAGTCCAGCCTTTTCAAAGCACAGTTATATTTTTGAGCGATGCCCGCCGCCGCAAAAGCATCGTCTTCGAGTTTTTGCTTTTTCTTAGCGGTGTTTAAAACAAGTGCGGTAACAAGAAACATTCTCTCATTTCGGGATTGCAAATCGTTAAGCAAAGTTTGTGCCTCTTTGCCGTAGGTGACTAAATCGGGCGGCAGAACGTCCATATCATAACCCGAACGCACAGCTTTCTTCTGCTCCTCTATTCGCATTTTATCGAGGTCTGATAATTTGCGTTTAACAGTCTTAATCGCCTCGGATTGGTCGATACTTCGGATATGCAGATTAACTGTTATAGCGGAATTAATGTCGAGAAAATCAGCCAAAAGCCTGTCGGTTAATTCGGGTGCGAGTATTTGCAGAAAGCTGACCGCACCGAAATGTCCGCCCATTTTAAAAGATTTGCCGTTCCTAAAATCAAATGAAGTCGGAGCAATGAAATCTTTTGTCGTCATTCCCGTTTTGGCTATATCGCTCCAGTCAAATTTAAACTTCTCCGCATAGCAACGATTTGGCGTTTCGGTTATGGGATTCAATTGGTTATGAATAATTTCTAAGCGTTCAATGCCGCTTAATGAATGAGCCGAAACGCCGAGAGTTTTAAAGTTAGACAGGACATCCGTTTCAATCCGCTCAAGCCTCGGCTTGGCTTCTTTTAAACTTTTCGCCTCGATTCCGAACGTGATATATTTTTGCTTAACAATCCCGCTGTTTCCTTTGGCAAGTTGATTTTTAAGCATATCGGCATATTCTTGGCGAATTGAATAAAACTCATCATCTTTATTCGGAATGTCAATTGACTGCTGAAATTCTCTGACATTTACCCGCCTGTTTATGAAAGTTAACTGCACGAATATGGACGAATCAAAGTAATTCAGAAAGTCGCAATATGACTCAAATATCATGCTTTTATCCTCATTTTGTGCAAGCTGATAATTGATGTCGTTAAATGTAACGGTCTTGGTGAATAATCTGTCCGTTACCCTGCAAATTCCGTCCCGATACATTTCCTTGTAGGGAATAGATTGTTGGGCAGTTTGCGGAGCGTCAGCCCTGCCGAATACTTTGGCTTTGATTTTATCGGCAGGCTGACCATCCCGCTCGAACATAGCCAAAAAGAAAAAGGGGAGCATAACGCCAATCATCAGCAAAACCGCAACGCTGCTACCAAGCGAAACTCTGGTTAAGAAGTATAACGGAACGCCGATGACAGCCGCCGATGAAAAACATATTAATTGACGTTTTGTGAGGTTTAATGGAATTTTAGTTTTAATTCCGGTGAGGTCTTTAGGTACGGGTACATATGCCATTGTAATCCTCCTTTCAGTCGGATTAGTTAACAGTTAACATTTAACAGTTAACAGTTTTCATATGTTTTGAATCAATATAATTGTCAATTATCAATCGTCAATTGTCAATTGTTCCGAAATGCCGAGCATTATATATGCAATGCAGGGGACGGCAACGGAATTGCCGAGCATTTCATAGCGTTTTGTGTCGCTTATGGGTTTTGATAAATCTTCACCAAATTCAGTCCAACCATCGGGATAGCCTTGAAGCCTCTCACATTCAATCGGCATTAATCGGCGGACAATGTAGCAGCATTTATTGCAATCGGGATTATTGTACGAAACGCATAAATCTGTCTCGCTCCCGATTCCGCCGGTGCGGGATAATCCTGCACCCGAACCGAGCAATGTTCCGCAGATTTCAGGATAAGCGACAAGGGGAGCATTTCGGTCATTAATTACAACGCATGGTGAAGTTTCGCTTTTGAGTGTCGGCGAAATGTCCTCGCTATAGCCTATGCTTCGTGCTTTTGCTCCCGCCCCGCCGATAAAAGCCGCCGCCTTGGGAGTGATTACAATCATTCCTCCTTGATTGCACCGAGGGTCTCCGCAATTTGTGTCGAGAGTTCGGGCGGTTTCGGCTATGTCGTTGTCGCTTGCAGACCTGCTTGCAAGTCCAATGCAACTTTCAGCATTTGCGGTAATTTCTTTCCCCGCTTTTCCGCTCGCCGCAAAATACCCCGACAGGCTTTTGGGGACAAAGAGTATTTCAGCGGCACTCTCGCCTCTAAAATCGCAGACAAGAAAGATACGCCTGCGTCGCTGTGGCACTCCGAAATATTGGGCGTTGTACAGAACCCAAGCGAGGTCAACTCCGTCGCTTCTAACCATTCCTGCATTTGCCCATTTTCCCGATAAAGGCATGGGAATTTCGGTTTTGCAGAACGCTTCAAGCACGGTTTTAAAGTCACTCCCTTTGGAGCTTGATAAAGCACCGGGACGTTTTCCCATATTGCGTATCGGGGATATTTGCCATTAGTCGCCCTCCTCATCTCATCAATTATTCGTATAGCTTCATTAAAAAGCCCGCTTCGCTCGCCGTCAAGCCCGGCTCTCCTACCTGCGACTGACAGGTCTTGACAGGGCGAGCCGAATGTGATTATATCAACAGGCTTAATCTTACCGCCGTCAATAGCAGTCAAATCGCCGAGATGCTCCATTTCGGGGAAATGCCGCTTTGTCACCGATATAGCCTGCGGCAATATCTCGCTTGCCCAAATCGGCTTGATATCGAAAAAAGAAGCGGCATAAGGAAATCCCCCTATGCCGTCGAAAAGCGAACCGAGCGTGTATTGCTTCTTGATCATTATGTTATCAAAACCTCCATTCTTAATGTTCTGGTCCTGACGTTTTCTTGACTTTCTTCGCTGTTTCCGCAACTTGCCCGCAGACATTTGCAGCTTTATCTGCAGCCTTTTCGGATGCAGGTGCAACCTTATGTTTAGCGGCGGCGGCTGACTCCCTGAGTTGGTCAAGAGTCGACACCTTTTGAGCCACCATTGCCTCAATAGCAACAGAGTATTCCGTAAGAACCGCTTCGTTTAAGACATTCCGCCCCTCTGTAGTGAGAGGATGTGCTAAATCTTTGTAATCTTTCCCGATTTTTGTTTGCGGCATTTGGACGAAAAGACCGTTGTTGCCCTCAACTACGCTAATGCCCTTAATCGCCCACATATCGTCAATATTTACGCTTGCAAAACCCTTTGTCCTGCCTTTAGGTTCGGCAATCGGATACGCTTTTACCTCGATATTTGTCACACCCTTAACTTCGCCCGATTCCTTGTCAACTCTAGGAATTTCATATTTTGCCATTTAAAACACCCTCTTATTATAATATAATCCAAATACTGTATCTGAAAAAGAAATACAGCCCAATTGCTGTAGCAATAGCCACAACAGAATAAACCACTATATCCTCTAATTTGGATTTATTAAACTTCTTCAAAAAAAATCACTCCAATTCATTTAATTAACGCCAAAATTTTAAACAATTTCTTAATGTGCCGTAAACAAGCTTTTGCTTAAACTGCCTGTTTTAAATAGAGCAAAGCACAAAAGCACGGTATAGCCGAGAACCCGCCATAGTGCGGCGTGTATGCTGTCGGCGGCTGGGATTGTCTGAACCAAAACTGCGTAAATCCCAACGCAAACCATAATAAGAAAACCCTGAAACGCAAGTGCGAACAGGGATTTGATATAGTTATTTCCTATTTGCCCCCATTCCCTGTTTATCATAGTAGCCAAAGGAATCGGGGCGATTGATACCACCAAATAAATTTCAATCATACGTCCGAAAATGATAACGAATATTACAATTGTCAAAGCGGCAAGGCAGAGGTCAATAATAAAAATTTCAAGAAATAATCCAATTAATTCCCAAACACCCATCTCCCTGAGCGTTGCCTCTAAATTAACCATAGCGTCAGCCGAGCCGACCTCAAGCGAGCCTGTGATTACTCCCGTGCTACTGCTCACCACTTGCTGTGCCAGTTCAAAAATTGCCAAAACAATTGTGAAAGTATTTGTCAAAATAAACACGGCGACGAATGTTTTAAATATCCATTTATATATGTTGAATGTGTCAAACTCATGCATATTATTTTTTTCGATGATTAGCTGTATCAGTTCGTAACACAGCACGAATGTCAATATCATGCCGGCAATCGGGATGACGGCAGTTTCGGAAAGGTTTCTAATCATGGCGAATATGTTCGAGTTCCATTGACTTGGAGTAAGCCCGACATTTTCGGCAATATCGCCGACCGTTTCGTTTATCATATCGAAAAGACCGGCGAGTCTGCCCGTTATCGCTTCAATCAGACCTTCCTTAATTGACTCCCAAAGCTCCTCAAGAAGCCTTCCCATCGATTATACCTCAAAAAGGCTTGATAAAAGGGGAATAAGTACCATCCCGATAAGTACCACTCCGCCGCCCGCCATGAGTTGCTTTATGCCTTGGCTTTTTGCCCCCGGATTATCCGAACCGTATCCCTCCAATAAATTAATTACACCCCATGCACCGAGTCCCGCTCCGAGTGCGATTACAAGAGTTTGCAAAGTGTTGATTGCTTCGGTGAAAAATTCCATAATAAAAAATCTCCTTTAAAAATATAACTTTTATCACAAGTCAATATGACATTATGAACCGTAAAAAGCCAACCTCAACAGTTGACTTACTCAAACATTTCAGCCGGAATAGGCTCGTCTGTTTCAAAAACCACAAACTCCTCGTCCGCTCTGATTTTCAGCTTTGTGCTTAGATATTTCTCTACGTCAAAATGATTGCGTTTATCAAAGTCGGAAAGCTGTTTGTATAATGGATGTTTTGTTATGTCGTATTTTTTTGATAAAAACGGTCGAACACCACGTAATTGCAAAATGCACATAGAACCGTCCATAACCGCAAGCTCGTCAACTGTCATTAATTCCTTGCCCAGCTTTTGAAAATTTTTGCCGTATGAAGGGCTGTTGCCCCGCGTTTCGCTCGTGTTGAACGCATCAATCGTTTCTTTGCCCAGCATTTTTGACCAATCTTCAAGTGTTGTCTTTTCCTTGCCTCCGAGGAAGATTGCCGAGTCGCAGTTGCCAACAATAGTGTCGGCATTATCCTTGTATAATGCTTTTAACTGGCTCTGTGCCTGTAGTACAAGGCAAGCGGAAATCTCCCTGCTTCGTATAGTCGCCATCAGCTTCTCAAGATTCGGAATCTGCCCTATGTTTGCCGCCTCGTCTATTAAGCATCGAACGTGAACAGGCAATCTCCCGCCGTAAACATCATCGGCTTTCTCGCATAGTAAATTAAATAGCTGAGTGTAGCACATTGAAACAAGAAAGTTGAACGACGAATCCGTGTCTGAGATGATTAAAAACAAAGCTGTCTTCTCATCGCCCAATGTATCAAGCTCAAGCTCGTCGTACTGGGTAATCTCTCTAACCTCGGAAATATCGAACGGAGCAAGCCTTGCACCGCATGAAATTAGGATTGATTTCGCTGTTTTGCCCGCCGCTAATTTATACTTACGATATTGCCTCACGGCGAAATGATCGGGGTCTTGCCTTTCGAGTGCGTTAAACAACAGGTCAACATTATTCTCATATTCCTCATCATCCTCTCTGATTTCCATTGAGTTCATCATCTCGGCAAGCGATGAAAAATTCTGCTCTCGTTCGGGAGCGACATAATGCAGATATGCGATTAATGCCGTATAAAGCAGGGTTTCAGACTTTTCCCAAAAGGGGTCTCCGCCTTTCTGGTCGCTTTTTGTGTTTGCAATCAGCGTTGTAACAAGCTTTAAAATATCCTTTTCCGATTTGATATATGCGAACGGATTGTAGTGGTGAGATTTGCTGAAATTGATTGTGTTGAATACTCGAATTTTATATCCCTGCCGCCTTAGCATTTTACCACATTCGCCCACGATGCCGCCTTTCGGATCGGTGATTACGAACGAAACCGGATAATCTTTTGAGCGGCATTGCATAAGATTCGGCTTAATAAAAAACCTCGTTTTTCCCGAACCCGAACCTCCTATAATCAACACATTTTTATTTCTCGCATATTTCGGTTCGGGCGGTCGGGGATTCATAGTCAGTCCCTCTGTCTGCGTAAGTATGATATTATTCTCATTATTCGGGTCTGTAAAAGGTTTAATGTCGCCCTGATTGCCCCATCTTGCCGAGCCGTATTCAATATCTTTACGCCATTTTTTTGCATTTTTGCGTTTGACGTAAACAACAAAATAAATGATAACCGCACTTGATATTCCAATGATTAAATCAAACAAATTAAACGAAAGCGAAAAGTCCGAAAGGCAAGCATTAATTGTGCCTGTCATATTAATCAGCTTTTTTCCAAAATCAGCACCTGAAGCAATCCGATAAGCCGTACCGAGCTTGCCGCAGAACAAAAAAATCAATAAATACGGCAAGTTTGGAATCACATATTTTTTAATTTTATCATTTGAATTCATCGCTCCAAGCCTCCCCGCCGCTTACTCTTTGCCCTCGTTCTGACAGGCTTTTTAACAAGCTCCGCAGATTTCTCAGCAGCTTCTTTAACTGACGGTCTGTCATTTTCACGCTTAATTGTCTTAGCTGAAAATTCCTTAAAAGCGGCAGTCATAGTATCCAAATCTTTCGCCCTAAAGAAAACTAAATATTTCGGCGGCACAGACGTATCATCTCTTTTGAGCGAATAACTGACATGATATTTCCTTTTTGCAAATATCCCGCATAACTTGAAGCGGTTTCTCAGTTTGATGAATACGTTTCGCAAGAACGGGCATTGACTGACGGAACACACCCGGCAAAACAGGTGCTTCCCTATCTTTGGGCATATGTCCGTTTGAACCCCAAACGATAAACTCCGCTTGCTGTCTGAACCGACCTTTTTGCGGTCTGCTGTTGGTTTTATCCCAAGCGAGGACACCCCGCCAAATCCAACCCGCCCATTGCAAAGCATCGGTCATTGACGGCAGTTGCCGCCAGTCGATAAACATACAAATCGGCGAACCCTCTTTTGTTACCCGCCTTGCTTCCGCCAGCCATTCCGTCATCCAACGAGTCCAAGAGCGTTGGTCTTTAGAGTCGCCCTCAAAATCGGGTAGCGGATTGCCGCTCTTAGTGCTTGAATATTTTTGTGCCGTCGATTTCTGCTTGGAATTTTGGTCAGCCGCTCCCGAAGCGTAAGGCGGGTCGCAGATAATTCCTCCGAAAAAGTTATCGGGAAACGCCGGTAAAACTTTAAGTAAATCGCCTTGAATAATTTCCGTGCCTTTGAAATCAGCACCGATATTGTGAATAGGTTTCATAAGTAATTGCAGTCCTTTCATTATTATTGTTTTAATAAAAAAATCGAGCCAAAGCTCAATGCTCAGGCTCGTTCTTTTTGCGGGGTTAGATTGTTTTTCCATTGTTCAAATTTAGTCATCATAATTCCTCCTGTCTTGATTTTTTCAGTTCTTGTTCTTTTTTACGGAACATATTATTCACCTCCCGCTTCGCCCATTTTTCCAACGCAGATATGTCGTCTTTTTTGACTACAAGTGATTTGTTTTCAGCAAAAGACAAGGGTTTTGCCGCTTCAATCGGTGCAAGTTTTTCAAGTTTGCCGTCTTTAACGCGGTAAACATCAGCTTCGTTGCGAACGAGAATATCTCCTGCGGCTTCGGTTGATATTTTGACGGTATTTTCAACAGAAGATTTGTTGAAATCTTTGCCTATTGATTTAATAAAATCAACATTAAATCGCTCACAGTAAGCCGCTGTTTTTTCCGCAAACATATAGCAATGATTTATTGCAGTTTGGGATTTACCATCGCTGTAAGTATAATGAAATTCTGTAATATTTTCTCGTTGAGTTTTGCCCATTTCAGCCCAATCAAACATATCTAAATGAGCTATTTTTCCGTCAAGAGCTTTTGAAACAACACCATCGGGAGCAATTGAATGACGTTTGATATTTGAAATCAAAGCGTTAACATTAACCTCATAAACATCGGCAACGGTTGTGCTTTTATCGTTCTCGTTTCTGCTGTTTGCGTGTATGAAAAAGGCTCTTGTTTCGGGCAATTGAAGCATATTAATAACGCTGTTTTCCGCCCCTTTTTCATACAAATCTGCCCCCTTGCAGATACTGACCTCGCCATTGGTTACCGACATTAAACTGAGTGGATAATTGTTGTCTGCAATGAAATTGATGTTATCTTGTGCGGTTTTTAAATCCGCACCGCAAACGGAACTGATTTGCATAATAACCGAATTAATTTCAGCGTCTTGGAGCGACAGCAAAGGCTCATGAACATCGTTTGAATCCGTCAAAATCCTATACTCATCGGGTATGTGTTTTGCATTTTGATACAGGATTGCAATTTCGTCGGTTTTTTGAGTCAAATAGCCATGTCTCGTAAAAACGCCGTATTCTTCTTTAAGGATAATACGACCGAATTCTTCTGCGTTAACGGAGTTTTCGAGTTTTTGGATATAATCCGCCATTTTATTATCATCGGGGTCTTTTGACTCGCTCAGTTTGTCAAATACTGCCGATGTTTCATCTCTGTATACGCTGAGCATAAAATCACCGTATTCCTCCGCAGTTTCAACCGGCTGAGAATAGAATCGACTGAAATTTTCCTCAAATGTAATATTTATTAATTCAGCCAAATTTTTGCTGTGACGTTTAGAATCAATAATAGCGAAGAATGTCTCCTGATCATAATTTTGCAAACCTGCAATCCTTGCCGCTAAATAGTTGAGTTCATCAAGTGTATGCGGCGATATTGATTTGTTCATAACCTCGGTTAATTCAGTCCACTCTCCTTCGTTTTCGTTGATGTGATTGATTTCAATAAAATGAATATCCTGCCAATTTTCCACATCGATAGAGTCAAGAAATGCAGATAAATCACGCTTTTCAATCGGCAACGGAATTGAAGTGTAAAGGTTGTCGTCGTGGATACTTTCAACAAAAACCTCAAATACTGGCGATGCTTGATTTTTACTGCCCTCGTCTGAATCGGGATAAAGAGCAATGGGGTCAAGAGTTTCTGCAAGTTTAATTATTTCCGATATGTCCTCACAAAAACGCTTCATACCGACTAATTCCATGAAGTTGTTGCGGTCTTTAGAGTCCATTCCGCTGATTAATTTTGCAAGTTCGTTCGTTTCAAAAATGTCTAATTTTTCAGGAAGAATATCCGCAAGTTTCGGTATAACGCTTTCGATTTTCTCTATGTATAAAATGGGGTTCTCTTTATCGTCAACACCGGCGTTTTTAAGAAGCTGATTAATTTTTTCATCGCTTGCCGGATATTCTAAAGTTTCAGATAACCGCTCGTTATTCTTTCCCGCATAGCCATATTCAATTCGGAAAATCCAATCTCCGCCGCTTATATCACTATTCATAATTTAAAATCCCTCCTCCAAGTAAATCCGCTTTTTACATAGGACTGATAGAGTAGCCAAACTTTGCCCACACTCAAGACAACGGCATACAAACCGCTCTCATTTACTACGGTCATTGCTTGCTTTCCTCCGGGGGTGTCGATTCGTTCTACTCCCTTTTCGTCCTCGTCCAAACGTGAAACAACATCCCTGCTGTTGGTGATTTTAAGGATATTGCAAACGTCTTTTAACACCCACCACGGCTCGCCGTCAACCTCGACAACCCGAACAAAACCGAGTTCCCCGTTTTCAAAGATTTGAATTTGATTACCCTGATTATTTTTCATTTCAAAAACTCCTCACAATAAAATACCCGCCGTTCGGCAGGTTTGTCAGCTTCTCGCCATGTTTGAATCTCCAAGAGCAAAGCTTCGTTATAATCTTTTCCGTTTGGCGGAAGATTAACCGACACCTCTATGTGTCTGAATATTTCGCTGTTTGCAAGCTCCGCCTTGATTTTACGAGCGGCGGTCAGCCCTGCTTCGTCGTTATCAAGACATAATGCTACCTTTTTAATTTGTTGGTTTCTCTCCAAAAAAGAAAAAAGTGCGACAGACGAAGTCCCGCCGAGTGAAAGTCTGTGAACATCATATTCCCGACTGTTCCTATGTTCAAGGGTAGCGTGGGAAAGAGCGTCAATCGGCGATTCAAACACGGCAAGCTCGCCACAATCGGAATTTTTAGCGGGCAGGGTAAAATTATATCTTTTATCCGCCCCTGCTTTATCTATTTTTAAGTCACAATCAATACCTCTTAGGGCAGCAAAAACGACCTTGCCATTCTCATTCTTCCCGACAAAAGCACATACGGCGGTGTTATGAAATTCGCTTTGCGGATTATAGTAGCGGCTTTCATAGAAAACGCCGAACTTTAAAGCTTCTGCAATGACGGCGGGGGAAATCCCTCTTTTTTGGAGATAATCGGTTGCTTTGTTGCCACGGCAATATTTGGGCGGGTAAAAATCATATTTTGGGGAAAAAGCGGCATTTTCTTCTTTTTCTCTACCGGCAGGAGAAACGAAAGAGAGCCGAGAACCCAAGACTGACTCAACGGCTTCAAGAAACTTCATACCCCGAACCCTCACAAGGAAATCAACGGCGTTCTTCCCTCCGACATTGCCCCGATTCCAAAACCAACGGTCGCCCCGAATCACAAGACTCCCGTGAGTTGCTGTGCGATATTCATTCGGGGCAGTTTGCCTAAGTTCTTGCGGTTCGTTCGCCCTAAGATACGCAAGCAAACCAACCGCTTTCGCCCGATTTATGTCCTCTTTTTCTATCCACGGCATGGCAGCACTCCTTTCTGAAATAACAAAATAAGGGAATGAACCGATGCAATTAGCAACGAAACATTCCCTGAAATTTGATATATTTGAATTTTGCAAAAATATGTAATGCCCCAAATCGGGGCATTGTTTTATGCGTCAACTGTCGGTAGGTTGCTAAAGTTGTTGCTTACTTGCTCCCTTGATTATTGTTAAAAGAACCTTTCGGCATATTTTTCTGCTCATATGGGCGAGGGTCATCGTTGTCAAAAATCGGGATACCTGTATCAGCGTTCTGCGATGAGATATTTGCCTTGCTTTTATCAGACTTTTTCTTGCTCAATGTTAAGCACCTCCAAACTATTTATCATTGCTGGGTTTATGACGATTTCCCGACTGCTTTTTACTATTATTATTCCCGCCGTCGGCTTCATCGTTTGCTATGGTCGTCCCGCCCTTTGATTTGATTTTCCGTACTTCTTTAGGGTCGATTTGGCTGTCTTTCGGCATATTTATCGCCTCCGTTTCAATATTTCATAAATCTATTATTCTCAAATAATGATTTTTTATTACAACTGCATATTTCGCCGCTTACCGAAAACACTAACAGAAAAACCGAGAGGACGATGAAAATGGCTAAAGCCGGAATGAAACGCCCCAACCCGAAAGAACCCCACGGAACGGAAAGCAATCATAAAACGCATATACCCAAGAATGACGTTGCTCCTGTGCCTGAGATACAGGGGAAGAAGAAACACGGGAAATAACTTTGAGGACAAAAAAATAGGGGAACACTCCGCCGATTAAGCGATGGAGTGTTCCCCTTATTTTACACAATTTTACTTTTTACCGTCCTTTCGCTTTAAATTTGCCCTAAATCCGAGCATTAAAAAATGGGATTAATACGGTGAAACCCTTATGCTTAAAGGCTTTGCCGGATTTATCCCTATTATAACATACGCATACAAAATAGTTATCTTCTGTTTTTTCATGGCTTTTTTCCTTTCGAGCAGTTTTTGAATTTACCGTTATTATGCCCCTATGCAACAAACGGCATAACCGCCTTGTTTTTCGGGCTTTTCCAATCTCGCCCTTTGTAGCATAGCACATCGGTACGGTGGTTAAAGACGCTCAAACTGCCGTGTACATAGATTTCAAGAGAGGTAGCAACACGCCGCGCTTCGGGTTCGGGCTGTTTTAGCAGTTCGTTGTATAAGTCCTCTAATATCGGCATTTTCTCGCGGTTGATTTCCCCTGTAACCGCCGCGTCCGCTAAGAAGTCACGGTAAACGCTCCGAACGGCGCGGTCTATTACGGTTTTTTCAATCGGCTGTAAACCGTCTTTGCCGCCTACAACCAATTCGCACAGCGATAGGATAAAATCAGATTTAAGCGACAACGGGCTTTCGTCCTCGCCGTAATTTATATTTATATCCATAGGGTTTATATAATCCGTGCTGTTTTGCGAAATGCGTATGACTTGCCCGTTTAACGTCAATACAAGCGGTGAGTATTCCGATTCGGGGTCGCATATGATGATGTCGTCGAGTGTGATTAATACCGCGTTTGTGATTTCCCACTTACCCGCGAATGATTTTCCGCTTCCCAGCACTCCGAGTATGATTCCGTTAGGGTTTTTGAGTAATTTGCGGTCTGCCATAATCATGTTGCCGGAAATGGCGTTGCGTCCGTAATAGAGAGCTTCACCGCCTTGAAAGATTTCCCGCGTGATGAACGTAATAAACACAGCCGCGCCGGAGGTAGTCAAACCGCGTTGTATCGGCACTTGATTAATTCCGAGCGGCAGACTTGACATTAACCCCTGCTCTTGCATATAGTCAAGGCGTAACAGCTTGCAATTGTGCTTTTGCGCTATGCCCGACATCTGAAACACGTTATTTTCAAGCGTCTGCTTTGACCCTGCGATATTAAGCGTTATTACGGTAAGTAAAAACATTTTTTCGTTGCGGCTCTGAATGTCTTTTAGGAGTTTTTTTAGCTTCGTCGCCGTAGGTGTTGAGGTCGGACGGCAGCAAATCCATGTCATAGCCGGAACGAACAGCCCGCTTTTGTTCATTGATTTTCATGCCGTCAATGTCCGTTATTTTGCGTTTAATCATCTTCACCGCTTCGATTTGGTCGATACCGCGTATATGAAGATTTACAGCTACGTTCCCGTCCACTTCCAAAAAGTCGGCAAGTATTCTGTCGTTGAGTTCGGGTGCTAATATTTGCAGAAAGCTAACCGCGCCTATTTTCCCACCCATGCGGAATGTGCGTCCCTGCCGAAATGAAAGGAAGTAGGCGAAATGTAGTCTTTTATTGACATTCCCGTTTTAGAAAGCCAATCCCAGTCAAAGTTAAACGGCTCTGTAGTTCCGAGATGTAAAATACTATGCAGGGTTGAAAGCCGCTCTTTGCCGGATAACGCCCGCGCCGACGCTCCCATGAGCTTAAACAGATTAAGCAAGTCAATTTCAATACGCGCAAGCCGTGATTTAGCCATTTTCAAGCTGTCTGCTTCAATCGCAACGGTGATATATTTAGTACGCACAAGCCCGTTATTACCCTTTTCATGCTGTAATTTAATCACGCCGCCGTATTCCTCGCGGATAGGGTCTAATTCGTCATTGACAAGCGGAATATCGATTGCTTTTTGAAATTCCTCTTTTGCCGCCCGTCTGCTGATGAACGTTTCCTGTACCGATATTGACGGGTCGAAATAATTATATAAATCGCAAAGGTTTTCAAAAATAGAGGTCTGTTCCTCTTTGTCCGCAAGCATATAGTTTACGTCTAAAAATTCAAGGGTTTTACTGTATAATCTATCCGTTACCTTACATAATCCGTCAGGGTACATAGCGATATACGGGATAGACGCTTGAACGCTCTGCGGCTTTTTCGGGTCGCCTTTCGCGGCGGTAATCGCTCTGTCTACCCGCCGCCGTTGATTCCGCGTAAGATTCTGCATATTGCCGGACGGTTTGCCCGGTTGTTTACTTTTTGCCTGTGACAATGCCCCTTACCTCCTTGTAAAGCTGATTTTGCCGCCTTGTGGCGGCGTATAGGTTATCTGTCTGATATGTCCGTATTTTCGGGCGCATGAATTTAACCCGAATAATGCACATCAAGAATTTTTCGAGCGGCATACCGTTTCGTTCGTACATTGCTAATAAAAACCACGGCAACATAGAGAATATCATAATCAGCGAAGCCGCGCTAAGAGAGATTACACCTTTTAGCAAAAAGAAAAGCGGCAGTCCGATAACTAACGACATACCGAAACAAAAAGCCTGCCGTTTCGTAAGTCCGAATATGAATTTTGCTTTAATATGCGTTAGGTCTTTAGGTATTGATACACAAGCCATAAAAAACTCCTTTCAGTCGTTTTTAGTTAAGAGTTAAGAGTGATGAGTTAAAAGCTTTGTTTTTTCGTGGCATATTGACCTCCTTTCGTTTTTGTGGTATCATGGTAAGTGTTAGGGGTGATTTTTTGGATAATGAAAATACGGTTAAGTTTAAGAGTTATGAATTTGCGAAAAGAATAATCAATTTGTATAAATATTTGTGCGATAACAAAAAAGAATTTATATTATCAAAACAAATATTGAGAAGCGGTACAAGTATCGGCGCAAATATTGTTGAGGCTGAATGTGGAATAAGCAGAAAAGATTTTGTTGCAAAAATGCACATATCTTTCAAAGAAACCGCCGAAACCTCATACTGGCTTGACCTCTTATATGAAACTGATTATATAGACGAAAAAGCATACAACTCCATAAAAAGTGATTGCGAGGAATTAAGAAAAATGCTCTCGTCAATTATCAAGACAACAAAAGAAACTCTTAACTCTTAATTCTTAACTCGAAATGCGAATTAATGAGCATTGAGCATTGAGCATTGAGGATTGATTTTGCCAAAGCTCCCGATTTCAGCATTGCAAAGCATAACAGAACCGTATACGAAGCAAGCGAGAATATCGCGCTGTGTATGTTATCGGCTACTATCATATCGTTTACAATCACGGCGTAAATACCTACGCAGACCATGAGTAAAAAGCCTTGAAAACCGAGTGCTAATAAAGCGCGTAAATAATTATTTCCCATTTGTCCCCATTCGTTATTTGTGAAAGTCGCAAAGGGGATTGGTGCGGCTGAACAGGCGCAGTATATTTCAATCATACGCCCATACAGAATTACGGTAATGATAACTGACATAATCTTTAAGCAAAAGCTGACTATGAAAGTTTCAAGAGTTAGTAACAGCAGTTCGGGGATTCCTATGTTCTCTAAATCGCCTTTCATATCCGCTATAGTCGCGTCTATGTCTATCGCCGTTTCACCGTTTATCACTCCCGCCGCTCCCGATACGATATGCTGTGCAACATCAAAAACAGCCATAGTGATAACAAATGTATTTGATACGATTAAAACGGCGACGCAAGCCTTAAACAGATACTTGAAAAACATAAACGTGTCTATATCGTGCATGGAATTTTTATCTATAACCATGCCGATAAGCTCCGCGCATAGAACGTAAGTAATGATTATCGCCGCTATGGGTAGAATAACGGTTTCCGATAGATTTTGTATCATGGTAAATATTCCGTTATTCCACCCTTGCGGGGTTTGCCCCACTTCCTCGGCGATTGTGCCTACTTTCTCGTTCACGTCCCCGAACATACTTGACAAGCTGTGTATTATCGCGCTGATTAGAATTTCTTTTATCCATTCCGTGATATTGTCAAGTATGTTAAACATTCAAGCACTTCCTTTCAGATTATCCGAACAGTCCCGACAGAAGCGGCACAAGGAAAATTCCGAATAAGCGCAACGCCGCCGCCCGCCATAAGCTGTTTTATTCCTTGGCTCTTGCTTGCCGGGTTATCCTGTCCGTAACCCTCTAAAAGATTGACAATGCCCCAGATACCCAGACCCGCGCCTAACGCGATTACAAGGGTTTCCAATACTTCTACTGACGATTCAAAAAAATCCATAAAAATATTCCTCCTATAAAGTTTTAATTTTGATTTTTGGCATAAAAAAACCGCCGACGTTTTATTTAACGGCGGCTGTTGGTGTTTCGGGGAAATCTCTCGCCCAGTATGGGTTTGATTTCATTCGGTTATCAGCTCCTTTGTATTATTTTTTACTTGACGTTTGCGTTTGAATGTGGTATTATGTAAAATGTGAAATGTAAAGGAGAAGCGTATGGAAAGAAAGTATATGGCTGAAGCAGGGTTAAATGTTTATACTTCTCATAAAACACTTATTCCTGTTGAAAATTTGCAGGAACTTGAGTCTATTGATAAAAGAAAATATCATATATACTCAATTCTTTCATATCCACAAATGTATTTTTCAAAGGAAAAAACATACACCGATAATGACGGCATAAGTATATGTTTATTTTCAACTAACAACGGAGTAGAAACGGAATATGTTTTACAAAAAATGAAAATTCACGATGATTTAAACCATTCTAACATATTATTTAATACAACCTATCCCTATGTTTCATTGGAAATAGAAATAAATGATAATGCTTTTATGCAATTACACCCTGAATTTGTTGTTAACCCTATAACAATATACGCGCATGACTTATTCTTTTCCTATTCATACCAACTCGTTTCTAAGCAAGAGTATGAAGTCCTTTGTATTGGACAATCATATGGTAAGCGAGGTGAACGCACTGCCATAACCCGCCTTTCGTCACATCCAACATTACAGACGATATTAACAGATTGTCAATCCAAATATTCAGATAAGCACATATATCTTTTGCTATTAGAAGTAACACCCCTACTCAATATGACTTTTGATGGCATAAGTAAGAAATATACAAAATCCATTGAAGAAAGCGATAAGCACTTAGAAGATGTACTTCAAAATCTGCCTGAAGAACAACAAATTGTAAATATTTCTGAAGCTGCATTAATTAACTATTTTAAACCGCCATATAATAAAAATTTCATTGAAAATTTTCCTAATAAAAGCCATAAGGGTTATAAGCAATATTTTGATTTAGATTATAATTGTTTTTCATTTGAGATGGATTTAGAATTTAATTATTGTGCCCCAGTGCAATTGTATAGTTCAAGTAATTGAATCAATTCATGTTATGATTATGTTCGATACAATTTATATAACGACCCTAATCGTTTAAATATGTATGACATATTTAAAGCAGATAAATAGAAAATAACCTTTTATTTTTCATGCTTAACCGCCTTATGCCATACATAAACATAAGGCGGCTTTAAGTTTACCCCTCAATCTCTCCTATAGCGTCCTCGATAACGTAATAGTCAAACGGTTCGTCCGGCGCGAACGGCGGGCGCGGTTTTCTTAGGTGCTTTAGGTATTTGTCAACGTCAAAAGCGTTGTTCTTGTCATGGTCTGATAAATACTTGTAATTCGGGTGCTTAGTTATATCAAACTTTGAGGACAAAAACGGTCTTACTCCGCGCAACATCATAATGCACTTGCTTCCGTGCATAACTGAAATTTCGTCTTGGCTCATTAATTCCTTGCCTAACTTCTGATAACTCAACCCGTAAGACGCGGATTGTCCCCGATTTTCAGACGTATTGTAGAGGTCAATTGTTTCTTTTCCCAAAAGTTCAGATATTTCTTTCAGCGTCGATTTTTCTTTACCTCCCAAAAACAAGGTAGTATCACAGTTTCCGGCTATAGTATCGGCGTTGTCTTTGTAAATCGCTTTTAACTGCGCTTGGCTTTGCAGAATAACAGCCGCCGAAATTTCGCGGCTTCTGATAGTCGCTATTAGTTTCTCAAACTGTGGTATGCTACCGATATTGCTAAACTCATCAAGAAGCAGTCTAACGTGAATATCAAGCCGTCCGTTGCCGCCGTCGGCTTTATCGCATAGTAAATTAAATAACTGGCTGTACATCATAGCGGCGACAAAATTAAATGTGCTGTCGGTATCGGATATGATTACAAACAATGCCGTTTTCCTGTCGCCTAACGTGCCAAGCTCTAATTCGTCATATTCCATTAACGCCCGTAACTCTTTAATATCAAACGGGGATAACCTCGCGCCGCAGCTCACCAAAATTGATTTAGCAGTTTTTCCGGCAGCCATTTTGAATTTAGCATATTGAAGCACGGCGAAGTGTTCCGGGTCTTTTTTCGCAAGGCGTTCAAACATCAAATCCACCGGGTTTTTATAGTTTTCGTCGTCCTCCCTTGCGTCGCTTGCATTTATCATGTCATGAAAGGTAATAAAGTTTTTTTCGTCCTCGCGTCCCTCATAGAAGATATAGCCGATAAGCGCGGTATAGTATAGCTTTTCAGCCTTTACCCAAAAATCTTCCGCCGACTTTTCGCCCTCGCCTTTGGTGTTCGCAATAATCGTAGTAACGAGTTTTAATATATCCTTTTCCGATTTTATATACGCAAACGGATTATATTTCATAGATTTTGCAAAGTTAATTGTATTCAGTATTTTCATGTCATATTTCCCGCGTAGTAATAATTGTCCGCACTCGATTAAAATTTGCCCTTTCGGGTCTGTAACACAATATGATGAGTGCATTTGCATTAGGTTAGGTTTAAGAAAAAACCGCGTCTTTCCGCTTCCGCTCCCGCTGATAACCATAATGTTTTTATTACGGGCATAAGCGGGGTTTTTCGGGCGGGGATTCATGGTAAGCCGTTCCGTTTGGGTTAAAAGCGCGTTATTATCAAACTTAGGGTCGATATACGGTTTAATATCTGCCGGAGTTCCCCATCTTGCAGAACCATATTCAACACCCTTTCGGTGAAAACGCTTCTGATTACGGCATAAGAATTTGGATTATCTGAATTTTCAATAATCGCTTTAACCGTTTCAAAAGGAGAGGAAAATGCGTTATCAAACTCGGTTACTGCGGCGTATACGTCAACTGCACCATCCTCTTTTAACGTAACATCGACCGCCCTGCCGCCTATCCCGCCGACAACGATTGCGAGAAGTGATATGACTGCGATGATAATCCAATCTATTATGCCCTTTTTCTTAGGCATACCATATAAACATATACCTTTCTTTAAGTGCCGGAGTAATATTATCTATCTCCGTCTGAACGATTATCCGCAGAAATATCGACAGATTGAACGCCCTTGGTCGCCTTAACTTTTTCGGCGGCGTGTATCATTAATTCGCTTAAACTGCCACCTTTTTCGGTGTTGGAGGGATTTGCCTGCTTGCCGATTGTCCTTGCTAACGACTCGGCTTTTCCGGGCTTGATATTAAATGCTTCAGCGTTGTACAGTTCGATATGCTCTAAGGCGTTGGTGTTTGAATAAACGATTTTGGTATCCTTATTCATATGTCGGCTTTTTCCGTTATAATATTCTGCGAGCTCAAGCCCCGTTATTTCGCCGATTTGCCTGCCGTCCTTGTTGCATACTGCGTAAACGGCTGAGAAGTTCAGCTTGCCCGTAATACTTCCGTTCACCTCTGAAAATTCCGATTTATTAAGATAAATATGCTTTTCTGCCTTTTAGTGCTTGAGCCCGCTCTTTGTCGTTTGCAGAATACATAGCCGTAATCTTTAATCCGTCGTCGTTTTTTACAAATTTAACATTCAGGGAAAGGGGGTCATTTTTCAGCTTTTCATTTAATGCCGCCGCTTCTGTAATTGAGAGTTCGTCTATGATATAATCGAGGTTTTCTAAATCCTGCGTTTGCTCAAAGCTGACAATATCTATGTTATTAAGCTGTCCTTTTAAATGCTGTGCTTCGTTAATCGCCAATTCGAAGCGTGAGCCATTTAAACGTCTTCCTTGCGTTCGAGCTTCAAGAGCTTGCTTAGGTTTATTTCGTCGTACTTGACCCTTGAAAGCGGGTCTTTTTCATTATTCAAGTCGTTTTTCTGCTGTTCGTGCCTTATTTTAATCATCTGCATAATGAAATCCATAATGCCTTTAGTAACCGTTCCCGTCAGCTTCAAGGTTTCCGTTCCGATTTTTACCGCTCCGCCTATCATCTGTTCCCCTGCATCGTTTCCGATATTCGACATCTGCCGTTCCTCCCCCGAGTTGTATGTTATAAATTAAATCCTAACAGCTATTATGCCATATTCGATTTTTAAACGGACTTGAATAAAAGCATATGAGGACAGGGTTTGCTTGGATTTTTCTCTTTGATTGCTGTTTTATTTTGAATGTGTTTATCTGCTTTTCGGGTGGATTTGAAAAGATTTGAGAGGAATTTTAAATGTTAACGAGAAAGAGAAAATTTGTAATTTTTTTATGAATTATGATAGTGAAGGCTTGCTCGGCTCAAATATAATATATCTCTGTATAGATGTATGCTCAAAATAACTTTGCACCTAAATAGACACTATCCCTGTCATCTTGCGTAACGCCGAGATAACGGCGGGTAATTTCATAGGACGAATGATTGTAAATATCCATAATTATTACGGGATTAACCCCGCCGACCCAAGCGTGATAGCCAAAAGTTTTACGTAATCCGTGACAGCCGACCTGCATGGAAACGCCGACATCTTCAGCGGCGGCACGGATAATTCGCCACGCTTGCACCCTGCAAATCGCTTTATCCGTCCTGCGATTGCTTTGGAATATATAAACGCCTCGTTTATGAGGTAAATACAGCCTCAGAGCTTTTACTGCTTGCGTATTCAAGGCGATTTTCTTTGCTTTGCCGGTTTTTCGTTCGGTCAGCGTTATATGAGAACGAAATATGCACCGCTCCCCATCGTAAACGTCCGTCCACCTCAAACCAAGCAAATCGCTTATTCGGAGAGCGGTATATGCACCTAATACGATAAGAACATAGTTACGGAGATTGCCCCGTTTCAGCCAGTAATTTGCTATGTTTCGTAATTCCTTTTTATTCCTTATCGGTTCTGCCGTCATGAAAAACCCTCTCCTTATCACTTAACATAAGCCTATTATGTAACGCATAAAATCCAATATGCAACGAATAAAAACGCTGAATGTAACCCTTTATAATAAGGGTTACATTAAAAATTATGCTATCGCCTTATGCTTCGCGGATAAGTGATTTTGAAAACAGCAAAGTTTTTTATCAGCTCAATATTGACAACGTGCGGTGCTTACGATATAATAAGTTAAACGCCGAATTAACCCTTATTATATAATGTTACATTGGTAATATTTCGGTAATTCTGCGTTATAATAACTGAAATGAATGAAAGGACGATTATGATGGGAATATCGGATAAATATCCGAAAATATCGGCATGGTTTGACGAAATTAAACTGACAAGGCGTAATGAGATTTTGACAAGTATGCTCGGAAACGATGAGGAGTACAAACGGCTCTGTAATGAACGTGCCGATGCAAGTATGGCGTTAAGGCAGTCACTTGAAACCCCTGCTCTTGAACTTTTGTTTGAAAAATACTCGGATACTATATACGCCCAAGAGGTTTATGAGCTCGACGCATTATACAAGCAAGGCTTCAATGATGCAGTTGGTATTCTTGACGAAAACGGTCTGTTAAAATAAGAGAAAAGAACCCTCTATAGTTTTCATTAAGAACTATAGAGGGTTTTTTCTTGCCTTAATACGGCATATTATTAAGATTTCGGAAATTTTTTTGAAATCTTTCTCAAAACAGGAACTATAGAGGGTTGTACAATCTTCTAAAATGTTTTATAATTATTCAATAACTGTAAAAATGCGACAAAGAACAGCAGATTGTGCAAATTCACTAATTAATGACGATGGGGTCTTTCTATATGAATGAATTGAACATAAGAGTAGGCGGCAGAATCAAGCAAAAGCGATTGGAACTCAAACTATCTCGAGAAAAATTAGCAAGTGAGGCAGAGATTAGCGAGAAGTTTCTTTATGATATAGAGGTCGGCAACAAGGGTATGTCGGTTGAAACGCTGTATAAAATAAAGTCAGTGCTTGGTGTTTCGGCGGATTGGTTGTTGGAGGGGTGACATCTACAAATGATATATGGTATGCTCATACTGGTTTTGCTCGTTTTAATTAAATGGGTGAAATGTAAAGGAAAGAAGGTTTACGAATATGTTAACTGACATATTATGGGTTTTATTTACTACGATTATTCTTTGGTTTGTAATTGTTTTTGCTCTATATACGCTTTTTACAGTAGGTATATTTAAAAATAGTTCTCCCTCTGCAATAATTAGAATACTCTATGGTGTTTATTCGATTGTAGTATTTCTTTATTTGATGTCGAAGTGGTCGCCATTTGCAAATAGCGTACAGCCTGGAACAACAGGTTTTGTTGTAGGCTTGGTGGTTCTTGCCCTTTTATTGATTTCGTTAGTTGTTACTGGAATTCAAAAAACTCAAAGAGGAGGTAGCCCAAATGCGTAAAGCTCTTATTTTAGGTGCCGGTGGGACTGGAGCGAAAGTAATTAAAAGAATAAATGAGTTGACAGAATGGCGAAATGACAAATCCTTAGTTGACTATCCTACTATTAAATTTTTCGAGATTGATACGGCTACTGAATCTATATCTGATGGAGGAATTAACTCATTTCATTTAGGGGTTTCTGTAGACCAAGTTAATCGTTTCAAAGGGGAAATGAATAAAGGACATCATACGTGGGCAGATAAGAATGGTATTGATTCTGTGACAGAAGGAGCAGGTGAAACTCGTGTTAAAGGCAAATTTGCCTTTCTCTATCATTATGACCATATTAAGTCAGAGGTTAAAAATAGGATAAAAGAACTCTATTCCTCTAATGATGGAGACAATATAAGTCAGAAAAAGAGAATATATATAGTCGCTAACAGTGTTAGTGGAACGGGCAGTGGTTGTTTTGTTGACTATGGCTTTCTTGTTCGCGAAATAATACGTGAAAATAATAATTACAGGAATGATACACTACTGAATGTGACCTTAATTCTTACGCTTCCTACAAGATATGATAAAGAATTATTCCTTCGGAATTCTTATCATGCCTTGGAAGAATTAAATCACTATATGTCTGGAAATCAATATTCTATTGAACATGCAACTCGTAATGAAATCATACGTGGGGATACTAATTTTCCATTTTTTGATTACGTCTACTTGGTTGGACCCAAAAGTAGTCATATGGGAAATGACAGAGCTAGAGTTGAATTGGAAGCACAAGAGTTAGAAGAAGTCATTGGTGAGTATATTTATAATGATATTTTTTCACCTTCTGCAAATACTCGCGATAGTGCTCGAGATAATATGAATAAGTTTGAAAATAGTAAAGATAGGATGGGGTATTGTCAAAAGTATATGACTTTTGGGTTTTCAACCATAGAATACCCAATGGTGCAAATTTCTAAAGCCTCGACTTTTAAATATTTATTAGAGTCTTTAAATGAATGGAGAAAAAATTCTGATATTCGGGCGAATCCTTCGCTAAATGCTTTTTATCTTAAAAATGGTAGCTTTAGAACTGAGGGAAGTATATTCTATGAACTTTTAAGAGAGACAACGATTGATGTTCATGGTGGGATACCTCAATCAATCAATATCGAAAGTATGATTATTGAATTGAAGAATAATGCCTTTCGTAATTTTATTGAAAGTGGTTATAAATCCAAATATTTAACAGAGTTATTAGACTTAATTGACGACGGTTTCAAAGAAGGTAATGTTGGTAATGAGTACGGTAAGGGGATAATTCGTGCTGTTATTCAAGAAAATGAACGCAGACTTAAATCTGATAATGATGGTTGGAGTAAAATAATTAAGAATAAATTGTTAAATATCGTTTTTACTGAAAAAGACGGTTTGCGAATTGCCCAAGCCAACTTAGACAGCATAAACAAGCATCTCGATGCAATAGTTTCTCAGGAAATTACTGAAAATCCTGTTGACATTCGTAGTGACATCGTTTCAATTTGCGATGATATCGAATCAATTCAGACAGATAAGTTACTTAGAGTTGGTTGGCTTAATACATTTCCGAGAAATCAGCGCGTTGAAAAATGTCGCAGACAAATTGACCAATATATTAACGTGCGTTTAAACATAATAACTATAGAAACTGCTAAAAAACTACTTGCTTTTGGCACGGATACCGCTATTGCATTTGGATTGAGAAAAAGCCTTGATAATTTCAAAGATAGATTGGGCAAATTTGAAAATGATATTGAGACTTGGATAGCAAATCTATCTAAAGAATATTACGAAGCAATTAACTTCAAGAAAATTAATGGTCATATTGTTTGGCGCGACCAACTTGGTGTAATAGCTTCAGATTTAATTTTAAACTCAGGCAAAAAGACCCCTGCCTTTATTAATGGGTCGTTGCGGAGGACTTTTGAGGATAGGCTATTAAACGATAGCGATATATTAACAAGTAATGTATGTATTAGGGATAAGGACATTAAGCAGATAATTGACCTTGAAAGAGGACATTTTATCAGTCTGTTAAGTGACAAAAAAGTAATTGACGAATTTTTAAAGGAAGAACAACATAGAAATGACCTAAATAATTCGTCTAAAGACGTAATAGTGGAGGCGCGTGATAAAGCAACTCCCTTTATTGATAAAGGTAAAAGCGATAATTTTGTAGGGGATAAAGATGCTTTAGAAAAACTATGGGTTTTCTATCCCGGAGGACAAATAATTGGAAGCACAAATGATACCACATCCAACCCTTTCGCAAGTCAACTCCAAAAAAGGAATATTATTTCAAAATGGTCTGAGCAAAGCCAAGATAGCTCAGATGACCGCATCATTCTTTTTCTTGAAGAACAAGCCGGGTTTCCTTTGCGCCTTTTAAATATGATAAACGAGGCAACTATGAAGAGGTCATTAGAAAATGGTAAAGAAATGTCTGGCAACAATATTAATACTTTCATAAGTCGTATTGATATTGAATTTCTTCCTATCGAAATAAACGACCCTGAGAAACTAAATGCTGTAAAGATTCTTTTTATCGAATCCATAGCAGTAGGTAGTCTGATATTAAGGAATGAATGTTTTGCTTATGGTAAAGATAATAGCGGAAATATGTTTAATAATAATCTCATAGATTCTCTCAGACTTCCAAACCAATTGAGAACGGCGATATATAAACTATATCATGATGAATCATCACAAAATAAACTTAAAAAAGCAAACGATGAGTTTATTAAAAATAACAAAACTACATTTTTAGAAAACTTATGTCAAGTTCTAAAAAACGCTAGGGCTCATGGTCTGAAACTTTCAGAAAGAGAAGAGATTGATGTTCGCGAAACAATAAGAAAAGACTATATTTGCGGTAGAAACTTGCGTGACGAATGGAATATTTTATTTGGCGATGAGCACTTTATTTCAGATGACGATTTGGAAGTGTTTATGTATATCCCCAAGGTAGAACCTACAGTCGCACCAGAATTTCCTAATGTTGGTTGGTATTGCAAAAAATGCGGTCAATTTATGGGAGATGAAACTATAGCGGGTGGACAACCTGATTTAAATGCTCCTGTGAGGTTTAAGAAAGTACATATTTGCAATCTGTAAAGGAGACAACTATGAGCGTAGTGTGTTGGAAATGCGAGACCAAAAACAGTTTCACTGAAAAGGCTGTGAATTATTGTTGTAATTGCGGCATGATGCTTAGGCAAAAATGTCCTTATTGTGACGGAACAATACTTTTCGATGAAAAAGAGTGCTCATGGTGCAATGGCATCTTCTCGTTTTGTAGTAACATCGAATGCAAAAAAATATTAAGTTTGAATGCACCAAAATGCGATGAGTGTAATAACAAGACTTCGCATAATTATAGATGCTTTCAGCCCATGCAAATTGACAATGAACGTAGTAATTGTTATACCATAGATAAAGACATAGATTATATCTTTGACAATAAAGACCCTTTAACTTTAGGTAATAAAATTTCGCATTTAGCAATTTGCAATTCAAATTTAGTTTTTTGGAAAAAACATAATTCTGGTTGTAGATTATGTTGCATTAATTCGATAACGATGAATAGTGTTTGGAAAAACAACACAGAAACCGAAGATATTTCACTTGAAAATTTTAAATATATTGAGATATGCGATTCATATATCTTAACTTATTTAAAAGATAGAATACTTATAAATTCGCTTGTTAACGGAAAGTCAATTTCAAAAATAAATATAAAATATGAATATAAATCAATTATGTATAAATCGGTCCTATATGTTTTACTTGAAGAATTAAACATGCAATATGTACTTAAGTATGTTTCACCATTTACTGATGAAAATTCAGTAAAACTTGAGGAAACCACAAAGAAATATCATGGGAATAAAATTTATTCAAAAGCATTACCTATAAGTGGGAATAATAGCATATTTTTTGTGAATTACTCAGGTGATATAATTCGTTTAACTGTTACCGATACAGAAAGTATTAGTTGTGATATTGTTAGAGAATATATGAATGGTACTGAAATAGAGTATATGGCTTTAAAAGATGATAAGCTTATATTCACTCATAAATCTTCAGAATTAGCTAGAACAATTTCTAAAATCAATATTGCTAATTCTAATCGCAATTACATAAGTACAAATATAGCTATCAACTTGAATCTTTACTTTCCCAAATTCTCAATTTGTGGTGATTCAATTTATCTGTGCGAAGACTTAAATGGTTCTTCACGCTTTTCAAGGTATCAGATTGTAGATTTCTCCAGAGGGGAGTACAGAACTGCAAACTCTAGCTTTATAGACGATTTTTATGTAATTAAGGATAATGATGTTGCAAAAATAATCTATAAATGTAAAAGCAATCGTAGTCAAGCCCGCGAGATAATGCGTATGAGTTTCGACAACGAAGAGTATAATAGCTTAAAAACCGTTCTTCCGAATAGTAGTATCTATATTGCAAATATAAATGACAAGGTTTTAATTTCAGAGTTGGATAAAGGAACAATATATTTCACTTAATTTTAACACTATAAATTTTTAAGGAAACTGTCTATGAATAAGTTATTATTAAATGTATTAAAGATTGTTTTAGCTGTTATGTTGTTAACTATGACAGTATTGTCTCATTTGACAGCTATAGCAGAAGATGGCATTAGTCATAGTGAGTCGGAAAGATTTAATGTAGTGCTTGTAATTGATGGAAGTGGTTCATTGGTGGGAGAGTCAAGACCGACAGACCCAAATGGTTATCGTTATAGAGCCGCAGAAATATTTTTAAATACACTTGAAACAGAAGGTCATAATGTGGGTGCTATTGTATTTAATGGTTTTAACAATGGAGATTTTCTTTATTCAACGGAGGGAGTCCATGCATTAAATGGACGCGAAGAAAAGAAAGCATTGATACTTGAAATTGAAGAGGTCGGAGCAAAGGGTCAAACGGATATTGGTAGAGCTTTGGAATGTGCAGTTGATTGGTTGGTTGATATAAAAAATAAAAACGGGTTAAAATCTATTGTTTTATTATTGACGGATGGAATGACGGATTTAGGCTCAGGCGGTTGTACCTATGAACAGAATTGTAGGGAGTGCATTAATTGTGAATCGCGCGATATTGGTGAAAAAGCATCTTTTAAAGCATTTGATGAAAAAATAGAAATTCTCGGTGCCTTTTTAAATGATGGCGGAAAACTTGATGGACTTGAGTTATTCAACATAGTCAGAGGTTCAAGAAATAATTATAATGACCCCGAAACTCCCAATAGAAATATCAGAAATGATTTAAACTTGATAAGTAGCCTAGATAATCAATATGTTGAAATACACAATAGTGATGATTTAGCTAATATGGCACTTCTATTTAGTCTGTGGCTTTATGGTGTCAATGAAGTTCCTCCAATTATTGAGGGGTGTTTTCAAGACGAGATACTAATTCCAAGCAAAGGTATAACAGATTTGAATATTAACATCAATTTTGGCAAAGAACCTAACAACATTATATTAACAGACCCAAATGGTATTGATTACCATTACGGCAGGTATTTAAAAAGGTGTGATGGAAAGTCCCCTTGTGATAGCAATAGTCATCTATGTGATGGTTCAACCATAGATAATGTTGATTCATTAAGCAATTATTTAACAACGAGTACGATAGATTGGCATATTACAATTACTGATAAAGATATTCTGATTCCCGGACCTTGGAAAGTAAGTTTTTTGGGTGAGCAAGGCATTAAGTATGTATATAACATATTGCTCCATAATGAAGTAAAAGCAAATATAAAATCTACTATTGACAACAACATAATAAAATACGAATCGTGGTTATCGTTTGAAGGAAATCCTATCCCCGAGAGTGATTATATAGCATATAACATACCTATGCTGAATATTTGGGCAAACAATGAAAATATTATCACGGAAAATGAAATGAAATTCTCAGATAGCGGTCATTATTACTATGAATTAGAATTAAATGGACAACATTATGCTAAAGCTGTATATCGATATGGGCAAAATAGAAAGCAACCTTTAGAAAGCAATATACTCGAAACAATTCTGCCGTCACCAATTGACCCATTCATTAATTATGTTCAAGACGATAATGATATTATTATCAATATTAAAAATGACATTAATTTTTATGGGTATAATCTTTATATTTCAGATAGCAGAAATGATTTGTTGAGTGTTTTAAACAATGAAAATTTCTTAATTGAAAACGTACTTATATTTAATAACATTACTGTTTATGAAACCGATATTATTATGCAGTGCAAATATATAATGCAAGTGTCAGAACTGCAAAGTAATTTTTCGAGTCTGTTTGATTCGCAAATTTACCTTTCTGTTCGTGCAATAGATATAAATGGAAATGAATTGCAATCAATGTATGTTAATGAAATGAATATTTCACCACCATCAATTAACCCATTTATAAGATATGAACAAAATCAAGATAAAATCACATTTTATTTGGTCAACGATACAAAAGTTGATAGTTATACTCTTTACATTTCTGATAATGATTATGATTTCTCAAATTATGGTAGCGATGGCGAACAAGGAAATACTACGGGGATTGTTGCATTTAATAATCTTGAAATTTTACCAACAGATGATATTTCAAAGGTGAAATTTGTTATTACGACCTCGGAAATAAAAAAACACTTTTCTGACCTCTATCGAATCCCATTGTTCTTTTGTATTCAGCCAGCTGATTTAGAATATTCTAATTTTAGACACATTAATAGAATGTCAATAACTCCAGTTATATCACTCGCTGAATTAGTTCTTGTTTGTGGCGTATTGTTACTTAGTTTTTCAATTATTTTATTGTGTGCACCCAAAAGATACACTATTTGGACAGAACAAAAAGATAATCAACATAAGCATACTCGAAAGGGGAAAAAAGAGTTTATTACTGGCAAGCTCGGTAGTGGAATTAAATTAAAACAAGCTCCGTCTGTGTTTGATAATAAAAGGATTGCCGAACTTGGGGTAACTTTTTTCAAGGCATATGTTGTTGTGAAAGAGATACAAGGTAATAATAGCGATATAGTGCGAGTTAAACCCTCTAATAAGCGTTTGGAGAAGAATAATAAAAATATGTTTAAGATTTCTTATAAAGGGGAGGAATATGATTTGTCAATTTGGTATGAAAGTGAAACAGATAACAAATTAAAATTTACTGCTTTTATAGCATGTTTATCACTTGGATTAATACTAACACTAATTGGTATATTAATTTTATGATTGATTGGGGGTAAATATTATGTACTGTAGAGTTTGTAATGTTGAGATACGACAATCAAACTTCTGTTTTCATTGCGGCTGGATGAATGGTGAAGTGTTTTTAGAAACAGAAACATTGAAACTAAATGAAGATGTTGATATAATCAAAACTCTAAAAATAATTAACAAATATCCTGCTGAAGTATCTGTGCGTATAAATATAGAGGATTCAACTGGAATAGTTTCGTTTCCTAAGAGTTTTGGCAAACGAGATTCAAATGGTGTGATTATAAGTGTTGACGGCGAAAAAAGTGCAGATATTTTTCTTGCATTTAAGCTTAACGGCTTTAAGAAAGTAGATACTTTATCCTTTAAATTATGCTTTGAGTCAAACGATAACTCACCTGAATTAACATCGAAAGAATATTTTCATCGCCCATTTAATAAAAGACAATTAAGGAATTGGGAGCAATCAGTTAATATAGAAATTCTCAATTCTGGACGATTAGAATTTGATAGACAAATGCTCATTTTTAATGATAAAAGAAATGAACAAGTATGTCATATTAAAAATTATGGGCGAATGAGTATAAGTTTGAGCGAAGATAATTTCAAAATTCCTGATGGATATAGCATATCACTAATGTCAAAAACTATTTCGGATATGGAAGCGACTATTCCTATAACGATTATAACTACTGGTTTTAAAGAAAGCAAAACCAGTTCTATGACAATTAATTATACGTCAGGTAGCAAAACAGAGAGCAAAGAAATTATTCTTCATTACGACAAGTTAATTGATAATTTGCCAACAAATATATGGGATAAAGTAATTGCCATTGATTTTGGAACTACTAAAACAGCAGTGGCTTGTTTAGATGTATCTTCGTTAAATAGTTTAGAGATGTTAACAAAAGAAGTAAAAATGATTCCTTTGGGCAATAATAGCTTTGAAATTCCGTCATGTATAGCTTATCACGAAAGACATGGTACGGAAATTGGCGAATATGCAAAGTCAATAGAGGGGCTTTCCGATTCCGAGTACACAGAAAATATAAAAATGCAATTAGTTAAGGATAAAATTATTACTTCTAAGGGTAGTATTTTAGACACTCAAAAAGTAATTAAAGATTTTCTGAGGGAAATCAAACGAATTATTTTGCAACGAAAAATAGATTTTAGCGATAGTGAGTTAATTTTTACTCTTCCTGTGCTCGATGGCATCGGAGGTGCTGATTATGAGAAACAAAAAGATGTAACTATATCTTCTGCCCAAATGGTTGGTTTGGGTACTAATGGAAGCATCTCTGTTATTACTGAGCCGGAAGCTGCTATGTATTATTTTATCAACTCAATTAAGGATAGTTCCGATAAATGGAAAAATTTCACCCTTAAGAATGAAGATAATATTTGTGTTTTTGACTTTGGTGGTGGTACATTAGACATTTGCTTTGGAACATATAGCCTTATTGATGGCAGACCAACAGTTAATAATATTGTTACTGTAGGAAGTTATTCAGATGGTGAAGGCAACGCTATTAACTTAGGAGGCAACCGATTTGATATTCTTATGGCTCTATCAGTCTGTGAAGATAATGGCATAAGTGCAAAAGAATTAAGAGACGACAAAAACAGAATTGTGTCTATTGATATTGAGGGGAGTACCGACAATGAAATAAAATCTTTTATCAATGAAACTAAAATGTTAAAAGAAAAAATGTCAAATGAATGGGATAATATGCCAGAAGAAGGTTTGGCATATAGTATGGATTTTGGCAAAGACGGAGTTATAAATATTAACAAGAGAGAATTCAGAAAAGTTATTAATAAGGATATTGATTTCGCTATAGAAAAAATGCGAAACACTATGCTTAGCAATAATATTTCAAATCTCAAATATATTATTATGGTTGGCGGGACTAGCCTTATACATATTATCAAGGAACGCCTTTCAGAAGAGTTTTCATCTGGAACTAAGGTGTTTAATGCTTACGACTACTCAAATTTTGATGCTGATGTAAATCCTAATGGTGTAAGACAAGATTCGATTTTTCCTGTTGTACGTGGTGCGGCAATAAAATATATGACCACTATAAGCGATATTTTCCCAATTAATGTAATGTTAGCATCAACCTCAAATACTGATATTAATATTATATTTCGGAAAGGAGAGAGTTTTCGGGAAGAGTTTAAGAAATTGAATTCATCTAAAATATGGGGGGAGTGGGTTATAAGCGGCTCAATTGACGGTGGGAGGTACTATAAGCTAGGTTCTTTTATAATAACGGAGATTAAAAATGCTCCTCCGCAAGCTACTATAATTGCTAAAGTCACTAAAGACAGGGCTATAAAAGTTTACTATCGGTTAGGGAACTTAAAGGAAACGGAAGTGAACGGTTTTGAAATCTTCATCTAAGGCTACTAATGTCATCTTCAAGGTCATAAAAAACTTAATCGCCTTAATTAGAATGATGTACATTCTGCCTTTACCGCTTAAACAGTTTAGAAAAACCGTTAAAAACATAGGTATATCAAATAGTCAGAAAGAGAAAAAAAGATTGTTTGAAAGGTTTTCTTCTACGGAAAAAAATAAATGCCCTTTTAAATTATATGCTGATTCAGTTAATTTTCTTTCAAAATCTTGGAAATATAGATATTTAATTAATTCCGCTTCTAAAGGAAGGGTTGGATACGAAGAAAAATTTCGTGAAAATTTTCATTCTGTTTTCGGCACAGAGGGGTATAATGAAATACTTAATTTAATTAAAGACCCAACAGGACAGAATAGGTTTAAGTCAGATTTTAAGATGTGCTTAAATACATTTTGTATGTGTAAGCAGTTTAAGGGTATTAGCGATAGCATTATAATTTTTAATGATTTACAAATTGATGAGTTGTGTGGGGAAATTACTGCTACAAAAGAAGTTGAAGGATATAGCTTTTGCCCCGATATATCACCTTTTTCAGAAAATGAACACAATGAATTAAAATCCTTAATGAAAAGAATTGAGGAGATGTTTATGTCTAAGAGCGAAAATCAAATGGCAAAAGATAAAGAAATCGAAGAAATAAAAGGATTATACGTTGATTATTGTAATACAATAAATTTGAAAAATGAATTACGTAATGACCTTTGGTGTTTGCTATGGACAATTTATTATGGTAACGTGGATACAAGTTTTACTTTCTTAGAGAAAATTTTTAATAATTATGGGGCTTTTTTTGAGTTTTTATATGATATTTATCCTACTGTTAAAAAAGTTACAGCGAATGCAGGGTTTTACAAATTTATTGTTAGTGTATGCCGTCATGAATATAAAGTTGAACAAATAGTAGCAAAAAAAAATCGTTATATACAACAAACATTAAGGGCTTTTTTAAGTAATTCAGGACTTGCAGAACTAATAACAATAACCCCAAATAATATTTTAGACAGTTATACCTCTGAAATAAGTGGTTCTGGATTTTATCAAATAAAAGAAAGCGATAAGGCAGTATTGAAGCATAATAATAATTATTATTATACAGTAATAGCCCAACCAACTTTGAAGAATGTTCCATGCATGATGCCAATAAATCAGCAGACTACACAGACTCAACAAATCACGAAACCTCAACCACCTCATGATGCTTCGAATAGTAATATTTCACCAACTTCCGCTGGAAATGTATCCGTTGTTGCGGAAATCACAGTTTCTTCTCCAACTGAAACTGTTATTGAGACGGTTCAAAAAAATGCGGAAAGCACAAAACCGCGCAGAGAAGCCTTAGACGAGCAAACCAATTTTAGTGATTTCATTAAAGAACTTGGCGAATTAATACATAAAATTGAAAATAATAACAACAAAGAACCCCAGAACCCCACCATATCCAATTTGAGAAAAATCATGAGCGCGTTTAAGAAAATTGAAAATATCACAATTGATGACGGCGATGAAAGAAATTGGTGGAATAACAACTCCGCCTCACATATGTTATTGCTTGAAGATTGTGAGAAATTTGTCGAAAGATTATCTTATGATAGTGAAATCGGCAATAAAATGACTTCATTTAAAACACGATTATCATCAGAATGGAAAAAAGCCGTAGAATGGTTGAAAAATCATAATATTTCTCGAGTAGGTGAAATTGGTGACATGGCACCTACTTCAAGAGAAGAAATGGTAAGTTGGACTTTAAGCAATAGCGGTAAGAGACTTGCTAACGAAGCTGATGGTGCAAATAAGAATCAAATCTATAATGTTATCAGACATGGTATTAAGATTGGTGACGTAATTATTGAAAAACCTAAAGTTGATGTCTATGAGTAAATGGCTATACTAAAACAAAAAAAAAGGAGAGGCAAAAAATGGCAAACATAACTTTTATTATTGGCAATGGTTTTGATTTAAATCTTAAACTTAACACTCGATATACCGATTTTTATCCGATATATATCGAACCGCATTTGGATGATAAAGATGAGGTTAAACTTTTCAAGAAATTAATTCGAGAAGAGTGGGAAAAATGGTCGGACTTTGAGTTAGGTATAGGTGAGCAAAGTGTGGAATTCAAACACGGCGGCGACGAGTTTTTAAACTGCATCAGCCATTTCATAGCAAAGTTTGAAGAGTATTTAATAAAAGAACTTGAAAGGGTTGACTTAAACAAAATAAATGAACTAACAATTGCGTTATTTGTTAAATCATTGCTTTGTTTTCCTGATGAGTTTGATACAGATGAAAAGCTAGATAAATATAACGCTGTTGTTGAAGCGTGCAAAAATGAAGGAGTGCTAAATTTCCTGCATTTTAATTATACAAATATTTTTGATGAATTGTATAAAAAAAGCAAAAATGAATTTCAATCCTGTTTAGGACAATTGGGGTTTAGAAACAAATATTCTGTAGAAGAATTAGGACAGAACATTCATGTTCATGGTGAAATTGGGAAACAGCCGGTTTTAGGCGTATATAATTCCGAACAAATTAAGAATGTGACTATTAGAGCAAACGAAAGTGTTATGTCTGGATTAATTAAATCTAGCTTTTTTGAGTTGCGTAAAAGAGGGCTTAGGGAGAGTACAATTCCTGCAAATATTGGAAAAAGGCTCATTAAAAAGAGCGATGTAATTTGTATTTATGGTTGCTCTATAGGGGAAACTGATAAATTTTGGTGGCTTGAAATTGGCTCATGGTTGAAGAAAAATAATAGGCTTTTAGTGATAATTGACTTTTTGCCTAACATCAACGAAAGGTCAACATTTAGAGATGTTACTATGTGGTATGCTGAAAAAAAGAAAAAAGAACGGCATTTTAAAGATTTATTTATGCGTTATGCCGAATGGACAGAAGAGGATATTGAACTAAATTCAGACAAAATTATAGTTGAATTAGGAGACCGTTTATTTAAATTCGGCTCAATACTTAAAAGCGAAGTATTGATATAAAGGAGTCATTATATGAATTTCATATAGAATATAGTTTATCTGCACCAAAAGAAAACTTTTATAACATCACGCCGCAAGTCCGTGAAGCAGTTTTAAAGAGCGGAGTGGCGGACGGAATAGCCATTATTTATTGCCCTCACACAACGGCGGGAATCACCATAAACGAAAATGCTGACCCCGATGTGGTGACGGATTTATTATTCGCACTTGATAAAACTTTCCCTAACCGTTCGGAGTTTTGTCACGGCGAAGGTAACTCTGCGGCTCACCTCAAAGCGGGTATTATGGGTTCGAGCGTGACGGTGATTATTAACGGTGGCAAACTGCTTTTAGGGACATGGCAGGGAATTTATTTTTGCGAATTTGACCCGCCGAGAAACAGAAAATTTTATGTGAAGGTGGTGTGTGTATGAAACCTATGCTGAATATGAAAAATCCAATCCAAAGCAAACTTGAACTATTTGCGGAAAACGCCCGAATCATCAAGCCGGAGTTTAAGTGGCACAATGCTTCGACGAAACGGCTGACGGCGATGGTGTATGCGCTGAACGACCGAAAAATCGACTGTACCGCGATTGGGGGCAGCCATGATTTAATCAAAAGCAGTACAGGATTGTTTTCTACGTTATGGCACTGTGCATTGCGGCGATGTTATCCCTCAAAGAGAATCGGGAGGAACTATTCGCCCGCACCGCCGCCGTGTACGAAGCAATGAAGAAGGTAAAATTCAAGGCATCGGATTACCTTGCGGTGGCGGCGTATGAGATTGCTTCGCAAAGCGAAAAGCCAGATGAACACGTCACCCGTGCAAGGGAATTTTTTGACGGTATGAAAGCTAATTCAAGTTGGTTTCGTGTCGGTGAGGACGATTATATCTATGCGCCAATGCTCGGACTTACCGACATTGACGTAAAAATCGGAACAGACCGGGTCGCACAGCTATATCAGCGTTTCCAATCTGAGTTCCGTTCAAAAAACTGCGTACAAGCGTTGGCACAGGTGTTGGTTCTCAACGGGGATTGCGATATGGTTGCAGGGCGTGTGCTTGCGTTGCGGGATGCGCTCCAAACCCGCAAAATCCGGCTTGCTCAAGCCTACACGCTCCCGTCGCTCGGCGTTCTCGCCCTGATCCCAGTTGATACAGAAACGCTTGCACAGGAAATTGACGAGGCACAGATTTTCCTCAAAACACAGAAAGACTTCGGCTCATTGTCTGTGTCAAAACAGGAATTACAGCTACTTGCGGCGGCGGGAGTGACTTCTGCGGCTGCATCGAGTTAATGGGAGCAGTCCATTGTGAAAACACTAATCCTATACGCCACGAAACACGGCGCACCCTGCGAAGTCGCAGAGCGTATCGCAAAAAGAATACCTAGTGTTGTTCTTCACGACTTGAAGCAGTCGGGAATCCCGTCGCTTGTGGACTTCGACTGCGTGATTTTCGGCAGTTCAATTTATTTTGGTTCTATCCGCAAGGAAGCAAAGACATTCTTGACGCGAAATGCAGATGTGCTGAAAGAAAAGAAATTAGGGCTATTCCTGTGTGGATTGCAACCGGAAGAAGAAAAACAGTTTTTCGCCTCTAACTTCTCACCGGATTTATTGACAGCGGCGAAAGCGACAGCATTTCTTGGCGGGATGTTCGACCCGAAGAAAGCTGGATTTATGGGACGGTTTGTTATGAAAACGGTTGCCAAGCTGATGGAGTATGCGGATAAGATTGACAACGATAAAATAGAGCGGTTTGTTGAGGAGATGATAACACATGAAAAAATTACTTGATAATTCCATATATGAATTTATCAGCGAAAGCGAACAAGATAAAAATTTCATCGTTGCTTTCAATGACGCGATGCTCTCAGCAGGATACGAAAACAACGGAATACAGCCTTATGTCGTATTCGGCAAATACAAAATTGAATACCATAAGCCGGGAACAAAAACCCCAAAATACCTTGCACGGATTTATATTCGTGATGATGGGGTAGTATTACAGCTGTATTTTTCTGACATTGATAAACACAGAGATTATGTAGAAAACTCCCCCGCTTTATTGCCTATGCAACACAAGCCGACGCGAGGAAAAAGTCAAAGTCTACATCGCCGAAATCACGCGGGGGCATAAGAAAGCGAGGCACGTAACCTTCGCCTATGTAACGCCAAACGCAACTCGTCACAGCGACAACGGCGAACCGAGAGGAACAGCGGAACTGCCGATTCTGAACTCGATTCAGCGGCGTAATATGGAAAGCGTGGTGACGGTATTTCGGCGGGATTTTGCTCGGCAAAGGCGGGTTAATCGCGCTTACGGAAAGGCGGCGGGTTGACTTTGGAGGATTTGCAAGTCTGTGAGGGAGGTTAGTTGCGTGCGGTCGAGCGATTGCCGTACTTGCCTCATTCGTTCGCTGATTTTCATAATGCCTCCTGTAAAAATTTACAAAAATTTCAATATTTTTCAACAATTTGTCGAAAAACGCTTGACAGTTCGGTTTTTATGTGTTATGTTATGATGTGTTTAGTGGGGGCTTGACTATGTGGTTTCGTGGATAGCATTGGTAATTGGGAAGTTGGCGGAGCTTGGTGAGGTTCTGGGTATGAATATAACGGGTGGTTGGGTTTTAACCTTGATTAAATAATGGGAAGTACATTCGATATGGCGAGAATGAATGATTTTTTTGGTTTTATAAGGAATCTTTAATTCTTTTTTCAGCGAATAAAAAACGCAATAAAATAATAGCGTGATGTTTGACGGCGTTATACTGCCATCATGGGGGAATAAACAGCCAATAACTATTTATTAAATTAGTAATTAAATCAGAGGAAATATTAATGAAAATTCTACTAATGTCTACTGGCGGTACATTCGGGCAAGTTAAAAATGAGCAATTTATTTCGACTTTTGACGACAATCAAGAAGAAAAATTATTGTCAGATGAGTATGTAGATGAGCTTATTAAATCTTGCAAAACGACACCCAACACAGAGATTATAGAGGAGGTTGCACATACGCACTAACTTAACACTTGACAAAAAAACTAATATATGGTATCATTGAAAAAAACGAGGAGGGGTTTCTATGTTACCATCACCAATACAAATGTTAAAATTCTTGCCAGCGGGGTGGGAAGGAAAGTGTCTTGAACTCGGAGTAATTAAACGAGCAAGAGAAATTAAAACTCCCGAAGATTTGATGACACTTGATTTATTTCACTTGTTGCACGGTTACACTTTGCTTGAAATGTCTGTTGCCGCAA
>Ga0099364_10000320_pt1 | contig 79965 bp, 62 predicted proteins | sample TergutTh196P3_FD_73070 | JGI IMG/M metagenome (GOLD analysis project Ga0099364, IMG submission 73070) | Microcerotermes parvus P3 segment gut microbial communities from Pointe-Noire, Republic of the Congo - Th196 P3 | ecosystem: Host-associated > Arthropoda: Insects > Digestive system > Gut ...
CGAGATGTCCCGCACATCGGATACAGTTCCTGCAGGTACGGTACTGGTAGGAAAAGTTGTTCAGGCAGCACAATTTGAAAGTCTGGTTATGCCCATTTTTGATTCTACATCATATATTTCATCCCGTCTGGGAGAATCAAGAATTGAAGGAATTGTAGAAGGGCAGGGCAGCCCCGATTCGCCGCTTTTGCTGCGATTTGTCCGGCGGCAGGCACGCGGTGAAATAGCCATTGGCGAGCAGGTACTCACCAGCGGTTTAGGCGGTGTTTTTCCGCCGGGTATATTGCTGGGCAGGGTTAGCCGGGTATTGTACCAGGATACGGATACTTCCATAGAAATAGAACTTGAAAGCAGCGTAGATTTTTCCCGTCTGGAATATGTCTTTGTAATAGATGTACGTTCCATTGACGGCTATTCCAGAAATGATTTACCGGAAGAAAACAGCTCTAACGGGGAACTGTGGTGATAAAAAACATCATTTGGACAGTGATTTTTTCTACCATTGCAGCCCTTTTGCAATCCGTTCTTTTGTACCGGCTTAAGATTTATGGTGCTGTACCCGATCTTTCTTTAGGAATACTGGTGTTTTGTGCTTATGCAAACGGAACTATGAATGGACAGGTAACCGGGTTTTTTTCTGGCCTTTTTTATGATTTTTTCTCTGCTGCTCCTTTAGGTTTATACACATTTGTAAGAACTGTTGTCGGTGCTCTTGCAGGTCTAATCCGGGGAATGTTTTTTCTTGATAAAATAGTACTTCCCATGTTGTTATGCGCTTCTGCCACAATCCTAAAGGTATTATTGCTCTTTATTTTACATTTTCTTTTTGTTGGGATAGTACCTGCATATCCATCTCTTTCAACTCCGGTTTTTTGGATAGAGCTGCTTTTAAATACAATTACAGCACCATTTCTTTTTGGTTTTCTTAAACTTTTTAGTCCTCTTTTAATTTGCAAGGAGAAAAACTAATGTCTTCATTGTATTCACAAGGACCTTTATCAATGGATGAACGCCATAAAAAACGAATACGAATATTTCAGTGGCTGCTCATAGTTTTTTTTCTGTTATACGGAGTAAGGCTTTTTGCCATGCAAATAATAAATGGCGAAACATACCGAAGAATGTCGGCAGATATAGCAAGGAGAACTACAATAATTCCTGCACGCAGGGGAGAAATATACGACCGGCATTTTACCGAAGCTTTAGTGGTAAATGATGATACTTTTGTAGTAACCATAACACCCGCTGAAGTACCTATTGAATCAATTGAAGATATGATTACCCGGACTGCGCGGTTTCTTAATTTGCCCAGAAGAGAAGTGGAGGAAAAAATTCCTACTCAATTCTACCGGCTTTATCAGCCCCTGGAAATAGCATCCAATGTTTCATTTGAAACAATTACAGTATTGGCAGAAAATCTGGATACCCTGCCTGGTCTTTCGTGGCAGCCCAGACCTGTACGGAACTATGGTGATATAGGCAGTCTTTCTCACCTTATTGGCTATGTAGGAAATATTACAAGAGAAGAGCTTACAATGCTTTTTAACGAGGGCTACCATCAGGGAGATATCATAGGTAAAATGGGCGTTGAACGCCAGTACGATTCCCTTTTACGAGGCAGTGATGGATTTGAAACAAGAACAGTAGATGCCCGAGGCAGACGTACTTCCCGTGATCTTGTAAGGGATCCCCCATCTATGGGCAAAAACTTGGTGCTTACCGTTGACAGGTCAATTCAATTATTGGCAGAAAAGGCTTTGGGAGACCGTATGGGGTCGGCAATAGTAATGAAACCAAATGGAGAAATCCTTGCCATGGTTTCCTATCCCTGGTACGATCCAAACCTGTTTAACCGGAGTACCATGGCTGCAGAATATTCTGCCTTAATTCAAAACCCCCACAAACCTTTCTTAAACAGGGCAATACAATCCGGCTATCCTCCGGCATCAACATATAAAATTCTTATGTCCAGTGTTTTGGTTTCGCAAAACCTGGTAAACCCGGAAATGCGTATCAACTGTACCGGTGCAATTGATTTTGGCCAGCGGCTCTGGCGCTGCTGGTTTAGAGGCGGTCATGGCTGGGTAAACTTGCAACAGGGACTTGCCGTTTCCTGTAATATTTACTATATGACTACAGGCAGGGATTATGCAGGAGTTGATCGAATAAGCCGTTTTGCCAGGTCAATTGGTTTTGGAGAACGTTCCGGCATAGATCTTCCCGGGGAAATTTCCGGATTTAATCCAACCCCGCAGTGGAAAGAACGCCGCTTTCATGAACGCTGGCTGGCCGGAGATACAATGAATATGTCCATTGGACAGGGATTTACCCTTGTTACTCCTTTGCAGCTTACCAATTTGGTCGCCACAATAATTAACGACGGCATAGGATATAAACCTCATTTACTTAAAGAAGTACGAGATCCTGTCTCCGGAGCTTTGGAAGAGACAATTACACCGGAAGTTATTCATAATTTACAAGAAGATATCCCTCCCCGGGTTTTTGAAACAGTTCGAAATCATATGAGAACAGTAGTAACGCAGGGTTCCGGCAGGGTAACGAATATCAGAACAGTGGAAACTGCCGGTAAAACCGGAACAGCAGAAGTAGGTCTGGTCGATCGCTGGCATTGCTGGTATATCGCATATGGTCCATTTAATTCTGTAAATCCGGATGACCAGGTAATTGTAACTGTAATGGTAGAAGCATCGAACCCCTGGGACTGGTGGTCACCGTATGCTACAGCGATTATTTTTCAGGGAATCTTTGCCAATCAAAGCTACGAAGAAGCCGTTAATGCTCTCGGTTGGCAGTACCTTGCCCCGATACGGGAACGCTGGGAATGAATATTAAGGATTATCTGGAAATTGATTTTCCCCTGTTTCTTGCTTCTCTTGTATTAACGGTGATTGGAATAATGTTTATTTATTCTTCCGGCGTAACTCCTTTGGGTGAACAGGTTTCAAATGAATATACCAGACAAATAATCTGGGCGGCTGCCGGAATAGTAATACTTTTAGCCATTTCTTTGGTTAATTACAAGCGTATTTATGATATTTCTATATATCTGTATGCCGGTGTACTCTTGCTCCTTATTTATACTTGCACCTTTGGACGCATGGTGAATCCGGCTTCTGTAGGAATAGGAGGAAGATGGATTAGTATAGGAAATTTTAGTATACAGCCGTCAGAATTTGCAAAAATTACAACTATCCTGTTTTTGGCACGGTATCTGGATTTTACTAAGCACAATAAAAATGTAATAGTCCGTTTTGCTATCTCATGCCTAATTGTATTGGTGCCCATGTTTATCATCATTATTCAACCGGATTTAGGCACAGCATTGGTTTTTATTCCCATTCTTCTTACCATGACATTCATAGGTGGTATCCCAATGCGCTATGTTGTTTTTTTGGGAGGCTGCGTAGTTCTTGTCAGTTTAATGACACTTCTTCCTTTGTGGCAGCAGATAATTCTTCGCGAAGAGTTTCCTTCAATTATGATTTTACTTAATCCCCGTTTTATCCTGATTAGCATATTAGGTTTTAGCTTTGTTGCAGCAATATCTTATTTTGGCCATAACCGGTACAGAAAGCAATATTTTTTCTGGATATGTTATATGGCAATAATGCTGAGTATTTCCCTGGCAGGATCATTTCTTGCACATAAAGTGTTAAGAGAGTATCAGTTGATGCGTCTTATTGTATTTTTGGATCCTCAGGTGGATCCGCGCGGATCCGGCTGGCACATTATCCAATCCATGACTGCCATTGGCTCCGGAGGAATGATGGGCAAAGGCTTTTTACAGGGTACACAAAGCCAATACCGTTTTCTGCCGACACAAAGCACCGATTTTATTTTTTCAATTTTCTCGGAAGAGTGGGGCTTTCTTGGCGGTCTTTTAATAATTGCATTATTTCTATTGATCTGCCTTAGGCTTATAAGGTTGATTAGAATAACTTCCGATACTTTTGGCGCATACATTGCAGCAGGTCTGGCTGCATTATATGGATTTCACTTTTTTATAAATACAGGTATGGCCATGGGGATCATGCCGATAACTGGTATACCTCTGCTTTTTATGTCCTACGGCGGTTCAGCGCTTATAACTGCAATGGCTGGAATAGGTCTTGCCATGAGTATACATGTACGCAGGTTTGACCGTTAAGTATGATTCATTATATCGATCCGCTTACCCGTTTTGGTTCCCGGCTTATGGAGCTGGAAAAACCATATAGATATACAGGAGGGGAGTACGGCACTTATAGGAAAAAAGGAATATTAAACACAGCCATAATATTTCCGGATCTCTATGAACTGGGTATGTCCAACCAGGCATTTAGAATTATTTACAATGGTCTTAACCGTATAGATGATATTTCCTGCGACCGTGCATTTGCCCCGGCTCCGGATTTTGAAAAACTACTTAAAGAAGAAGAATTGCCGCTTTATGGCCTGGATACCGGTATAGCTCTTTGTGATACAGATCTGTTGCTTTTTACTCTGGGTTACGAGCTTGGTATAACCGGCTTGCTTTCTGTACTTGGCAGTTCCTGTATAGCTCTGCGTTGTTCAGACCGCTCGGAAAAAGACCCAATTGTTATAATGGGCGGTCCCTGTGTATCAAATCCGCTGCCATATAGTCTTTTTGTCGATGCATTTTGGATAGGAGAAGCCGAAGCAGGTTTCTTTGACCTTGCACAAGAAGTTTTGAAACTGAAAAAATCAGCAGCTGCACGTATTGATATATTTAACATGATAAAAGAGCATCCCCATATCTGGACTCCGGGAAAAACAGGTGTACGGCGTGCTATAGATCCCTGTTTTGGGAAATCTGCAGGAAATCCCGTTGTATTCCCTGTATCCAGTACAAAAACAGTTCAAAATAACGGTGTTGTCGAAATAATGAGAGGCTGTCCGAATGGCTGCCGGTTTTGTCATGCAGGTATGTGGTACCGACCAATGCGTCAGAAGCGCGCTGATATTGTCCTGGATGAAGTAGAAAAAGTAATTACTATGGGTGGGTACAGAGAAATAAGCCTATCGTCGCTTTCATCCGGAGATTATATGCATATTGATAAATTAATTGATTCATTAAATAAGCGTTACAATGATCGTCATATATCATTTCAGCTTCCATCTCTAAAGGTATCCGGCTTTTCTTTGCCATTATTAGCAAAAATTTCTACAGTAAGAAAAAGCGGGCTTACTTTTGCAGTAGAAACACCTGAAGAAATGGATCAGCTTGCTATCAATAAACAAGTTTCTATTAATGAAATTATTTCGATTATTAATGAATCAAAGAAATATGGCTGGCGAAGTATTAAGTTTTATTTTATGTTAGGATTACCTTTAAGTAAACCGGGGTTTCCCTTAGGTAAACCGGAGTTACCTAATACTCAGGAGGAATTACTAATTGTTGATTTTATTAAAGAAGCAGGAAAGGAAACAGGTATAAAATTTCATATAAATATTGGTATTTTCGTACCAAAACCCCATACGCCATACCAATGGGCAGCTCAATTAGATGAAGATACAGCATGGGAAAAATTGTATTTTATCAAGGATAAACTAAAACAAAAAGGACACAAGGTAAGTATTCATAATCCTTTTATTAGTTTATTGGAAGGAATCTTTACCAGAGGAACAGAAACAGCAGGTTTACTGGCAGAAATAGCATATAAAAATGGGTGCCGCCTGGATGCTTGGTCAGAATATATAAAATTAGATGTCTGGAAAAAAATATTAGATGAAAATAATAGCGAAATTCAATTTGTAACAAAGAAAAAAAACAAATCTGATATATTACCCTGGGCAATTATTGACAGCCGGGTAGGGGAGAGCTATTTAAAAAGACAAGAAACTTATTCATTAGAACGAAAAATTACATCACCTTGTATAATAAACTGCACAGAAAGGTGCGGCATTTGCTCTAACGATACAGAAATAGTATACAATAGTATACATGACGAAGTATCTTTAACCAACAAAGATATATCTTTAGCTAAAAACGATAATATCACACTACGAATGCTTTTATTGTTTTCAAAACAAGATTCTGCAGTATTTATTCCGCATTTAGGGGTATTAGAGAGCTTTTCTGCAGCAATAGTTCGGTCAGAAATAAAAGCAAGGTTTACGTATGGTTATAATCCTTTATTAAAGATTGATTTTGCCTCTCCGGCACCATTGGGGCTTTGCTGTAATGGAGAAATAGCATATATAGATATAATTGAACCCATTGAAAATGACCAATTTGTAAAAAAAATAAATACATTTCTTCCTTTAGGATTAAATGTTATAAAGTCAGAATTATTTATAATTCCTTTTGGGGGAAAAAAACATTCTCCGGCATCTTTGCTATGGGGATATAACTATTATGGTTCAATAATACCTGTAAAAGATGAAAAAAAGCATCGACAAGAATTACAAGGCCAAAAAAACATTTATGGTATTGTTCGTGATGGAGTTTTAGCAAAGAATCCTGATACCGGAGAGCCGGAAGATTATTTTAAAGTATATCAAAGATTATATCCCGCGCATTAGTAGACAGAATATACATTATAGCTAGTAGAATACGTGTTATCCAGAGGGCCTTATGGAAGAAGGAATATCCCTATATGAGTGGCACGGGAATATATTGGAGAATAATTACTGTCTATACCAAATGCTACAATATACATAGAAACATAGGAATTATTGGGATTTCCGTGTTCGTGTACATCTAAATTTATTCCTTGGTCTAATTCGAGTGAAAGAACGTCATTATTAAAAAAAGAATTATTATCCTGGGGCCTGGGATTAACCATATTTGGCCTGATTAAGGGATAATTAGGACCTGAATTAACGCTGACAAAAGGTCCAATATTGTCAGGTGTAAAATCTATGGATACTAACCCATCAGTGGTAAGTAAAGAATAAATATTATCAATATCTCCAGTACTATTTTCTATATGAAGTTGAAAATATGAATATCTGTTAAATTCTGACATTACCAAAGCAGCAGAAACAATGTCGTTTGTTGTTAATACCGAAAGGTTATCAAAATGTGCAGCCAGTGCAGAATTTATTTGCCATATCTGGCTGGCAATAGGAGTAGCTGCCGGAGTATGATCACTTAAATATATTCGGTAATAAATAAGATAATGCCTAAATTCAGCAGGCTGGCTGCTACGAGAAGGAAGATAAAAAGTAACGCTATTAAAAGCAACAATATTGGGATTTGGGACTGGTTCAAGGAATACATAGGTCTCCAAACCACAGGAAAATAAAAGAAATATAAAAATATAGAATAATCTAATTATTTTCAATAAATATTATCCTGTTGTGTGCAAGTCTTGCCCAATTTGAATTGGGAATTATTTCAATAAGCAGACGATAAGCTTCGGCGGCTTCTTCTATTTCGTTACGCTCTTCGTGGATCCTGCCTATATTAAATCGAGCCCTGGCAGCAGCCGGAAATATTCCGGAAAAAGTAAGACTTTTAGCGTAGTATTCCAGAGCGTTTTCCAGTTTTCCCTGTTCTTCTGCCGCTATGGCAGCATTAAAATACGAAAAGGGAGCAAGGTAAAATTTGGAAGCTTTTTCCGCTGCAATAAGCCAGGTTTCTTCGGCCTTGTCCCATTGATCTATGGAAAAATATATATCACCAGCCAGGTAAAAAGCACGCGCTGCTGCATAGCCAAAAGTTGAATGACCAAAAGTGATTAGTTCATCCACAAGCGCCTGCACTTCCGGTGTATTGTTAGAACTATCAATAGTGCCAAGATCGTTCTTTTTCTGTTCTAAAGTTTCCACAGCTGCAATGGCATTTCTCTCCATTACATTTCTAATAGCAAAAAAACTTATAGTAAAGATTACTCCAGCTGCAAGCACTATAAAAGATATTAAAATAGCTTTTCTGTTTCTTTGAAAAAAAACAGAAATTGTATCTCCGAAGTTCATTTGCTCGGTCTTGTCTTTGTTCATGTTTAATGCTCCTTAATTGACAATTCTTTAATTAATCTGGATAAATAGGTACGTTGAATATCCAGAGCTTTAGCAGCTTCAGTTTGATTCCAGTTATTTTCTTTTAGTACTTTTTGTATAAAATGTACTTTAAAATTATTTACCGCATTTTTAAGATTATAACAACCCTCTCTTTCAGTTTCGGAGTTTTTGGAATAAGTCTGTATAAACATATCATCTTTTTGTATAATAATACCCTTTCCCATTACACAAGCTCTCTCTATGCTGTTTTCCAGTTCCTGGACATTGCCGGGCCAGGAATAGGAAAGCATAAATTCCATTGCTTCCCTGGAAAAGCCATTAAACTTTTTTTTTGATTCTGTTTGATATTTTGCAAGGAAATATTCTGCCAATTCAGAAATATCTTCGGGCCTTTGACGCAAAGGCGGTATATAAAGGGGAAGTATATTAATCCTATAGTAAAGATCTTTGACAAATTCATTTTTTTCTACCATAGCTTCAATATCTCTGCTTGTAGCCGCCAATATTCGTACATCAATATAATGAAAAATATCAGATCCGACTTTTTTAAAACCTTTTTGCTGAATTACGCTTAAAAGCTTTTCCTGAATACTTAACGGGATATTCCCTATTTCATCAAAATAAACAGTTCCTTTGTCAGCCAGTTCAAATTCCAAGAAACCCTCGGGCAATGCAGAACAATTTATTTTAAAAAAAGGAGCGTTGCTGCGCGGGCTTAAAGAATGAATAAGTTCAGCAAAAAGTTCTTTTCCAACACCGTTTTCTCCCAGAATTAATACTGAAGAATCGGTTTGGGCTATACGCTTAACAACTTCCAATTTCTCCAAAATAACCGGACTTTTTGCTATCATGGACTGGAATCAGCCAGGCTTACCAAAAGGTAAACCGGTTCCTATTCTATTGCCGAATCGGCAACTGGATGTTCTTCCTTAGGTTCAGCATCTGTTTCTGTGGAGGCTTCTCCCTTGGACTTTAAGAAATCACCCAGAGTAAACATGGACTCTCCGGTCTCATCTTCTGCCATATACCGGGAAATTTCATCCTGCTGTACTTTTTTTTGATAATCCCTGACGGAAAAAGAAGCTTTTTGTTTTTCTGGCTGCATTTCAATAATTACAGCTGTTATTTTATCTCCTTCTTTGTAGCGCTTTAGCGCATCATCCGGATTTTCTTCCCTGTTTTCGCTTAGATTGGTTTTATGGATAAGTCCTTCAATTCCCCCTGGAACTTTTACAAATACTCCAAAGTCTGTAACCGAAGAAACTTCGCCTTCCACTTTTGATCCGGGCTTGTAAGTTGAAGCAAAACTTTGCCAAGGATCTGTCGAGAGCTGTTTAATTCCCAGCTTGATATTACGATTGCCGCGGTCTATGGAAAGTACTATTACTTCTACCTCCTGACCAACAGTTAATTCACTGCCCGGATGTTTAATTTTCTTTGTCCAGGAAATATCATCGCTGTGAAGGAAACCGTCAATACCCTCTTCCAGTTCCAAAAACGCACCAGCATTGGTTATTTTAACTACTTTACGGGTTAGACGTGTTCCTGCAGGATACCTTTCCTGAATAGTAGTCCAAGGATTCGCAGTAATTTGTTTAAGACCCAAAGATACCCTGCCTGCCTGAAGGTCATAGCCAAGGATCATGCATTCTACTACATCGCCAATAGAAAGAAGTTCTCCTGGTGATTGTATCTTTTTAACCCAGGAAAATTCCGAGATATGAGCAAGCCCTTCAATTCCTTCTTCCAGTTCAATAAAAGCGCCAAAATCGGTAAGTTTGGTTACCTTGCCCTTAACTATGCTGTTAACCTGATATTTATCTTCAAAATGAACCCAAGGATCATCTGTAAAGTGTTTAAGTGACAGATTTATCCGCTTTGCTTCCGGATCGATACGTATAACCTTGACGGTTATTTCCTGGCCTTTTTTTACAAAATCCTTTGGCCGGGTAACATGCCCCCAGCTCATATCATTAATGTGGAGCAGCCCGTCGAAGCCTCCAAGATCAATAAAAGCGCCAAAAGATGTAAAACTTTTAACTACTCCGTTTATTTCCGAGCCTATTGGTATCTTTTCAAAAAAATCTTTTTGTTTTTTTGTAATTTCCTCTTCAAGGCATTTTCGCCGGTTAACTACAATATTTACCTTACCGTCAGAATAGATTCGTTCGACAAGCATATTGGTTTTAAGGCCGATAAGACTCTCCGGCTTATCAACTTTTTGTATATCTGATTGGCTAATGGGTAAAAAAGCATGAACCTGGGCGCCAAGGTTTACATCAAAACCGCCTTTTACCTGTTTTTCTATTATTCCTTCTACGGGAGTATGATCCTGAAACCCCTGGCGTAAATTTTTCCAGAAAAGCTTAATATCTGCTTTTTGCTTGGAGACTATAACCTCTCCGTACTTGTTTTCCTTGCTTACAAGGATAACCGAAACAATGTCACCAAGCTTAGGCGCTTCGGTAAACTCCGAAAGGGGGATTTTTCCTTCTGATTTGTATCCAACATCAATAAATACCTGATCAGTTGTTACCTGAATAACCCGGCCGTCAATTAATTGCCCTTCTTCAAGCTGTTCAAGAGATTTAAGATATTCTTCCTGTAATTGCGATTGAATGTCGTCGGAATTAGTGTCCGTTTCCACTTCCATCTGTCCTTCCTTACTCTTGTAGTCTCTCTAATAATGTGTCACAAACTTGGTTTATGGTCAAGTCCGATGTGTCCAGGTAATGTACTCCTTCTCCTAAAAAAAGGCTTCCTTCCGGCTTGTTTCTATCCATAGAATCCCGTTCTGCAATTGCCAGCTCTATTTCCTCCAAATTTTGGCTGGAAACACCCTGCTCATAGCGCCTTTTTGCCCGTTCTTTTATCGAAGCATCCAGGTAAAAGCGGTATTTTGACGAGGGAAAAACAACCGTAGTCATATCTCTGCCCTCTACAACGGCATTTAGGCCATTTGCGATATTTCTAATATGATCGTTTACCACATGGCGTATGGGTACTATGGCTGATACGGGAGAAACATTCTTTTCGACATCCTCACTGCGGAGCAGGCCTTCTACCATCTCTCCGTCCAGATAGAGTCTGCCATCATGGTATGTAAGATCAGCAGATTTTGCATACAGTAAAACAGCTTCCATATCCATAATGTTTATACCCGCTCTAAGACAGCCAAGGGTTATAGCCCGGTAAAGATTACCGGAATTGATGTATGTAAAGCATTTTCCGTCTTTTCCCTGTAATTTTTGAGCAAGCATCTGGGCTATAGTACTTTTTCCGGTTCCCGCCGGTCCGTCAATTGCTATTATCATTTTTCTTTCCTGTCATTAAACTGGTAAATTCTTCTATAGTGAGAGGCCGGCATTGGCTTTCAGGCAGATTTCCTAATTCAACTGCTCCTATGCGTATACGGCAGAGCATGGAAGGATGTAAACGAAAATGGGAAAATACTTTCCGAATTTCCCTGTTTTTTCCTTCTATCAGCACAATTCGAAGACTCTTTACTCCCAAACGTTGTATACGCAGGGCTTTGTACAATTCACCGTCAATTTCAATTCCAGAAAGGAATGCATCTATTGTCTTGTCCGGAATTGGCACGGTCGAATTAATTACATATTCCTTTTCAATTTCCGAACTGGGATGACTAATTCTGGCGGCAAAAACACCATCATTGGTAAAAAAAACCATGCCGGAAGAAAGATAATCCAGACGTCCAACATTGTATAGTCTTTCTTTAATGGTTTTTGGAAGCAATTCCCCGGCCAAATGGCGGCCTTGAGGATCATAAGAACTGCATAAATATCCAGGGGGCTTGTTTAGAATCAGGTAATGCATCGTTTGTTCAAGTACCAGCGCTTCATTATCCAGACAAATTGTATCGTTTTCCTGTACCTTTATACCTGGTTCGGTGATGGTTTTGCCGTTTACTTTTACCCTCCCCGCCTGGATTATGGCTGCCGATGCCCGCCGGGAAGCAATTCCGGAATGAGAAAGAAAAACCTGAAGCCTAATTGGCCAAAGCGTTTTATTTTCAGTTATCAAGTTCAAATCTTGCAGCCTCGCTTTCGCTTAATTTTGGCAAATCGGCAATGCTGTTTAGCTGGAAAAACCGCAGGAATGCCCTGGTAGTACCATATTGAATTGGCTTTCCCGGTACATCTTTTTTCCCCATAGCCCGAATAAGGTCTTTTTCCAATAAAAAGCGCATTACCGTATCCACAGCCTGAACCCCTCTAATTGTTTCTATCTCGCTGCGGGTAACCGGTTGTGAATAAGCAATAATGGAAAGTGTTTCAAGAGTAGCCTTTGAAAAACGTAATTCGTTCTTTTTACCGTAATGCGGTTTTAAAATATCCCAGTATTGTTGTTTAGTAGAGAGCATTACCCCTCCGCCTATACGGGACAATTCGACACCGGAATGATCCTCTTGGTATTTTACTTCCAAATATTCAAGTGCTTTTTTAACCATATCTCTGGAAAGACCCGATCTATGTGAAAGAGCAGTTATATCTATTGGGTCCATTTCCAAATACAGTATAGCTTCGATCAATCCGGACTCATTTTCAATTTTTAACTTTTTATCAACTTTCGTTTTTTTTTCGGTTTTAGGCTTTCCCGCCATAGTCTTCTCCATTATTTTTGATTTCACGGCTTTTTATTAGTATATCTCCGAACATACGGTTCTGATACACTATAATCATTTTAGCTTTTGCAGCTTCAAGCACAGCTAAAAAGGCGCAGATAAGATCCATCGTTGCAGATAAAACAGAGGCTCTGCGGGCTATTAGATCTGTAAAACTGCATTCGCCTTTAGTTTCCATTAGTTCTGTTAAGAGCGTTAATTTTTCGTTAATTGATATTTCTTCGTACAGGTCAATATCCAACTGATCATTTCTTAGTTCTTTCATCAAATTGGAAAATGTTTTTACCAGCTGCCAGATATCCAGTTCTTCCCATAATTCTTCTTCTTTAAAGGGTAATGGCCTCTGCAGTTTTTTTCTTTCTATCACCCATTCGGCTTCCCTTGTCCTTTCCTCCATTAGACCGGAAAGCTTTTTAAACCTTTGGTATTCGATTAGGGTTTCTACAAGTTCCTGCCTGGGATCTTCGATATCGTCCAGATCAATTTCTATAGGTAGAAGCATTCTGCTTTTTATATAAAGCAATGCTGCTGCCAAAGAATGAAATTCTGTAATGGTTTCCAGATCCAGTGTTGTAAAATATTTTAGATAATCAATATATTGTTCGGTTATCTGTGCAATGGGAATATCATAAATGTTTATTTCGTTTTTTTTAACAAGAAAAAGGAGCAGATCCAGAGGACCTTCAAATTCTTTAACCTTGAAGTTCAACTTATCCATTAAAAATAGTATATCAATTTAGTCAAAAAGCGGCAACTCCGCAGAAGAAGCATTTTTTTGGTTTTGGGCCTTAATACGGCCAATTTTACCCGGATTTACCGGATTTGCCGTAAGGCTTTTTTTCCAATTATTTATAAGATTTATCGCTTGCAGGGGAGTAATATCGTTAATATCCAAAGAAGAAAGTTCTTCCAAAAACAAATGTGATTGAGATTCAGATTGAGATTCAAGTTGATAATTTATGGTTTTGTCATTTTTTCGGATATTAGCCAGAATGGTTCCAGCTCGCTTAAGTACCGAATCCGGAATACCTGCCAAGCCTGCTGCATACAGACCATAAGATTCTGTAGTAGGGCCTTCCTTAAGTTTTCTTAAGAAGATAATTTTATTATTCTGTTCAAGAATTTCCATGGAACGATTAACCAATCCTGGATACTCCATATTGGAAAGCTCATGGAAATGTGTGGCAAAAAGAGTTCTGCATTTTATCTTCATTAACAGGTATTCGCATACAGCCCAGGCAATTACCAGGCCGTCGTTTGTACCTGTACCTCTTCCTACTTCGTCCATAATAACAAGGCTTCTTTCTGTTGCAGTATGTAAAATATGAGCCGTCTCATTCATTTCGACAAGAAAGGTTGATTCTCCCCGTGCCAGATTGTCTGATGCCCCAACCCGGCAGAAAATTTTGTCTGTAATACCTATAAACGCTTCTTGTGCAGGAACAAAACTGCCCATCTGTGCCATTATCGTAATTAAAGCTGTCTGCCGTAGATAGGTTGATTTACCGGCCATGTTTGGACCGGTAATTAAGGCAAAGAAAAGTCCCTTCCCTTCCAAATCGGTATTGTTTGGAATAAACTCCCCGCCGGGAAGGTATGCTTCTACCACCGGATGACGTCCTTCGCTGATCTTTGTTTTAATATCAGTATCAAGCACTGGCCTAATCCAACAGCGTGTTGTTGAAGCCCAGGCAAGCGATTGGGCGCTGTCTAATTCTGCAATAAGCCTGGCAGCAGAAGAAATTCTTTCCAGCTGTTTTTTGGTTTTTTCCCTAAGCTCTAAAAACAGTTTTTTTTCCAACTCAATAATCTGACCGGAAGCTCCGTTAATCTTCGATTCCAGCTTAGCTAGTTCTTCTGTACTAAAACGTTCACCGGTAGCAATTCCTTGGCGGCGTACAAAATAAGAAGGAACTCTGGACAAATTAATTTTCGATACTTCAAAATAATATCCAATTAACCTGTTATACTGAAGTTTTAGATTAGCAATTCCGGTACTTGTCTTTTCTTTTTCTAAATAATTTTCCAGCATATCCCGGCCTTGCTGTTTTACATTATTAAGTTCATCCAGTTCGTTATTATAGCCGCTGCGAATAAGATTTCCTTCGTTTAAAAGAATTGAAGGATTTTCGCAAAGTCCCTGCTCCAAAAGCATGCAAGTAGCCTGGAGTTCCAGAAAATCATTTTCACAAAACAAAAGAGCTTCGGAAGATTCAAATAAAGCAGATACTTTATGTAATACCAGATCATTTATCTGGCCCAATCCATGAAGAGCATTCATTATAGAAACCATATCTTTTCCATGGGCTTTATCCATGGCAAGGCGGGAAGAAAGCCGTTCAAGATCGGGTATTTTTGGAAGAAGCCTGCGTATCCTTTCCAATTGATCCTGATCCCGGTAAAAATATTCTACAAGGTCTAGTCTTTTATTAATTTGCAGGAGGTCCTTTAGGGGATGAAGCAGACGGCGCCTTAAAAGCCTGGATCCCATCGCGGTTTTTGTCTCATCGAGTATTTCAAAAAGCGTATATTGATTCGATCCATCTCTAAGGTTTCGTATTAGTTCCAGGTTAGTTTGAGTTGATTCATCTATGCTTGTATAGCTGTCATCTCCATAAATTATTACTGAACGAACATGGGGAATTAAACTTTTTGCAGTATTGTCCAGGTAGTCTAAAAGAGCGCCGGCAGAAATAATTTCTGCAGAATTTGCCTCCAGGCCAAAGGCTTTTAAATTTGCAGTTCCAAATTGCCTGCACAGACGTTTTTCTGCCTTTTCCTGGTCAAAAAGCCAGTCTGCCCAACGGTTAATAACCAGATTGGATTTGTCTTTTATTCGCAGGGCAAGACCAGGGATTTCTTCCAACAGGGATTCTGCAGCAATAATTTCACGTATTTCAAGCCGTTCCAATTCCAGCCCCAGGTACAAAACAGCTTGTTCTATGGGAAACGAAGTAGCATAAAAATCACCAATAGATAAATCAATATAGGAAAATGATATACTATTTGCATAAGAAGCCAGACAAGCCAGATAGTTGGAATTTCTTTTATCCAGATAATTTTCGTCAACAAGAGTACCTGGCGTAATAATTTCTACTACCTTACGATCAATAAGTTTTGTTTTTCCAGGCTGAGAAACCTGTTCACAGACAGCAATTTTCTTGCCATAGTTTAGTAATCTTGCAATATAATTTTGTACAGCATGATGCGGTACTCCGCACATAGGAACACCATTACGGTTTGTAAGCGTAAGGTTTAAGAGCGCAGAAACCTCAATGGCATCTTCTGCAAACATTTCGTAAAAATCACCAAGCCTAAATAGTAATACGCTGTCCTGGTGTTCTTTTTTAATTTGCCGGTACTGGCCCAGCATGGGGCTTTCGCCTTTATTCAATGGTTTTCTCAAATAAAAAAACTAACGTCCGCCGGAACTTATCTGTTCTATAACTCTGCCGGTTATATCAAAACGGTTGACATTAACATTAGAAGCAATCCAGAGTATTCCCGGCGAATTTCTTGCCATAACCATGGTAATTCCCATGCTTTCAGCAACCGGGCGTACGGCATTTCCAAAAGGTCTTAATTGAGTATCTAGTTCAGCAATTCTACGCCGTTCCCTTTCAAGCTCTGCTTCACTGGCAGCTCTAAATTGCGCGATCTCCCTTATTTTATCATCTCGCTGATTTTCAAGATCACGTATTTCTCTTGGTCTTCTTCCTTCTTCCTGTGCTTCAGCTATACTAGCTATAATTTCCCTAAGTTCAGTGAATTGGCTGTTTAACTCTGCCTGAAGCCGTTCCTCATTTTGGTTATAATTCCTTACAGCATCCAGGCGGCTGGCAATATCAGAAGATAATCGGCTCATATCTACAAAGGCAAAGTTGGTAATTGTTGTAGGATTATTGGTCGGAGTAAAAGGTCTTGATCTAATCATTGCCACAACTCGTTCGGTAATGTCTATATCATCTAGCCTAACAGCAGGGCTAAGCCAGATTATTCCTGGTACATTCCTGTCCAGTACCATGCTATACACCTCCCTTTGCGCAGCCCGGCTAATAACACTGATTATCTGCTCTCTGGAAGGGCGTGAGTTCTCCGGATAAGCAGCAATAATTTGTTCCATGTCTACAACAGCAAAACGAGTAAGTGTTTGTTGTGCAGAAAGAGAAACAAAAGATCCTGTTAGAATTAATATCAACGCCATTACAAAAAAACGTTTCATACTTAACTCCTTATAGTGTAGGAATTGCAAAAGAAATTACAAAATCAAGACCCGAATTAGGATCACTTGCTTTTCTAAAAAGACCTCCGGGGTGCATTACAACTTGTCCATCTACAATGGAAAATCTCTTGGCTAAGAGAAACCGGAAAGGAAACTGGGCAATAGTAAAACGAAATCCGCCGCCATAACTAAAACGCCAGGCTTCGCTTTCAATATTGCTTAAAAAATCATTAGGACTAATATAGCTTTCCGAAAAATCGCTGTATAATCCAGATGTTAAAATTGCATCAAAGAACATATCAAAAGCCAAAAAACCCTGTACAAGCGGAAAACGCAGTTCTGCTGTATTTTGCCAAAGTGCATTACCGCGGCTGCTCTCCCGTGCATTGTACCAGCCACGGCCTATGAACATACCATCAATAAATAGTTTACTGGCATTTTCTATTATTGGTTCGTCGTTTCCAACTTGAGGAAAAATAAAAGACATTCCTGAATGAAGCATTAGGACAGATTTAAAGTTCCAGGTCTCACCTACAGGTATATCAAAGAGAGTAAAAAATGCTTCTAACTTGGTATCGCTTCGAATATAATGTTCCAGTTCTACAGGTAAAAAACCATGAAAAGAAACACGCTGACTTGCATAATAACCGCTGGACGGATCAAAGTACAAATCGCGGTTATCCAGGTATATAAGAGTCCACAATGAGTTAACCGGCGTCCAGTCTCCGTTCCTTTCCCTAATTACCGGATCAAAAGGCCGAAGCATATCGTCGTAGGTATTGTTTACTAAACCAGTGCGTATGCCGCCGCCTGTTCCAAGAGTGCCAAGCATAGTCGACCAGCGATAGACAGATGACAATCCTAAAGAAATAAACCATTGCTGGTATTCCATTAAAAATTCCCTGGAGGGTATTTTGTTATCTGCAAGATAATCTTCGTAGCTATAATATCCATCAGGAAAGGCCGGAAAATTATTATCATCGAAGAGCGGCCCAGGCCCGTTATTCATCGGTGTTAAGCGCCTTGAGTGGCTTAAACTTAAATCCACAGTCCATGAAAGAGGCAGATCCCCCAGCCAGCGTTGTGAATAGGAAAAAGATAACTGTTGGTTGGTATTTGAAGCTCTAAGTTCTGCACGAACCTGATTTCCATAACCAAGAAAGTTTCTGTCGGTAATGGTTAATAACCCTGAAATAGGAAAATCGTCAGGATTTGAAGAACCGGAAAAAGTTAAACCAAACTGAATATCTGTAGTTAAACCTTCTTCTACATTGATTATTAAATCCATAAGGCCGTCTTCGCTGCCAGGAACAGGCTCCGGAAAGACTTGAGAAAAGAATTGAAGGTTCATTAAATTTCTAAGACCTGTCATTACTTTAGAGTTGGAATAAATATCTCCGGTTTCCAGGGGAATTTCTCTTCGAATAACATGGTCTTTTGTTTTGGTGTTTCCCCGTATTATAATATTTTCTATATGTGCCCTGCCGCGTTCTACAATTGTTATTCTAAAGGCAATGGTTCCCTCTTCAGCATTTCGCAATTCTTCCGGGCGTATGTCGTTGTAAATATAACCATTTTCAAAGTATAGATTAAATGTTCGTTGAATATCGCTTTCCAGACGGGTTGCATTGGCTATTCTGCCAACTTCAGAACGAATAAGCCGTTGAAGCTGTTCGTCAGAAAATATTTCATTGCCAACAAAGGTTATTCCGGTAAAAATATAGGAACGACCTTCATAAATACGGTAAGTTATGGTTAAATTATTGTTTCCCTGAGCATCCTGAACCGTGTCCATGACTATATCGGTTACTTCGGCATCCAGGTAGCCCCTGTCATGGTAATACCGGGTAATGGCATTTCTGTCGGTAATAAGCCTTGTTTCCTGAAAAGCACCACTCCTTCCCAGCCCCACTCCCCTAGCCCTCATGGAAAGTTGTCCGCGCAGGGTACTGTTGGAAAATAAGGTGTTTCCTTCGAAAAATATATTGGTAATTATTATCCGTGTGCCTTCGGTAATATGAAAGACAAGCTCTACAGTATCATTTCTTGCCGGTAGACTTTCCGAACGTACCTGGACATCCGGATATCCCCTTTCTATATACCTGTTACGGATAGCAGTTTCATCTGCGCTTATCATTATAGTATTGGCTACATCATTCAGCTTTGTAGAGATCGAATCCAGTAATTCCCGTCTGTTAACCTGCGAATTGCCCACAAAAGTAATTCTGGATACAGTTGGGCGCTCTGTTACCCTGAAAAGGAGTATTACTTCGGTTCCGGCTTGATCTGCAGGTATTGCTGTAGGAGTAATAAGGTCAAAATACTCAAGGGCATATAATCTTCCCTGGAGTTCAAGGAACAGGTTGTCAGAAAATGGCATGCCTCTATAGGGATCAATAACCCCGTCCAGATCTGTCCTGCGGACATGTCTAAGGCCTTCAAATTGAATATCCCTGATAATTTTTCCCTGATACCAATCTGCAGGAAGGTTTTGTGCAAAACAAAGGCCGGTAATAAGCAATAATAGTAAAGTAAAAATCGAACGCGCCAAACAAAACTCCTTTCAAAAGTATACAAAAAAGGGAAAAAATGTTAAAGAGACCATTGCCAGACCAATGAAATAGACTGATCATTCATAAACAGGTTTTCGGGGTGCATTGGCGAAAAATTCCAGCGAATATCAAAAAACGGGGTTCTAAGTTCAAGTCCTAATTCCGGTTCAAAGTTCATTCCGCCGTATTCTTCTCTATAGGGATCATAGCGGAAAGCAAGCATGGTATGAACAAAAAGCTGGGGCCCAATAAATTTGCCTAAAAATATGGCCGTATTATCCAAATAATGCCCCATTGTTGCTGGCTGTTCCTCTGGTTCTCTGGTCCTAACTGCCTCAAAGACAGCATTTTGAAGAATTTGTGTTCTAAAAGAGAACATATCAAGCCCCAGGGCATTCCTTAACTGGCGTTCTATACGGTGGAATACTACAGTCTGAAGGAGCATTTCGATTGCCGGACTAATTAAAATATTGAGATTTTCTGGTGCAGCCTCATCCAAAGAAGGCACTTGACCCAATAGGCTGTATATTTCCAGAAGCGAAAGGGCTGGGCTTGATTCAAAGCGGTGCAGAGTATTTTCCAATTCACTTAGGGGTACATTATCCATTATCATAGCAATAGTAACCGGCCCGTCTTCGTTCCATTCCCTTATTTCCGCCCGGGCAGTTATTCGCGGATCTACCTGAGGATCATTTTGATTAAATTGCAGCAAACCTTCCCGGATATAAAAACTTCGCTGAAAATGATATACTTCTCCGCCTCTAATTGCAACATTTCCATCCATTGCAAGCATGGGAACACGGGTATCGCTGATAATCCGGACCCCGGTACCGGGATCAGCATAAACCCGCAGCAAAGGCCTTATGGGATTAGGCCAGAAAAATTCTACACGACGACCAGCGTTAATCTGTATATCTGTAATGATTTCAAGGTCGTTTTGAGGTGACATTTCATCTATGCTTGATTCGAATTCCTCTATGTTTATACTGATTTCGGTGTTATCGGCTTCCAATATGCCAAAAACATACAATTCCTCATCTTCGTTCTGAAATAACTGAAGGTTTCCTACAGCATCGCCCCTGGCCATTACTCCGGAAATATTAAAATCAAATGGAATACTGCGTTCAATATCAATGTCCAGGAAAAAACTTAATTTCCAACGGCTAAAATTAATCCAGCCATCTACTACGCCAAATCCCTCTCCGGCAGCTGCGCTTACCGGCCCGAAAGAAAAACCGCTGCCATCGAATGTTATCATTCCAAAACCAGGGCCAATTTCTGTTGCAACAAATTCGGGAATTTGCAAAGAAACTCCGGAAGCCCAGGCAGTTCCGGAAAACTCCGGATCAAAAATAGAGCCAAAAATACGTGTATCTCCGCTGACAACACCTTCTGTAAAATTAACACCTTTTTTAATGGGCAATACTTTCCAAAGTTCACCCATATCTATAAAGAAATCAGAAACATAGGCATCAAATGTGGTTCCTGACAATATTCCGCTGATAGTTGCCTGAAACGGTGAAGGATTATTTAAGGAAATAAAAAAAGTATTTATTCCATTGCCATTTTGCCGGATTTCTGCATTAAGCATTTCCGAGGGGCCGCCGGAAAGACGAATTACCGACGAGCCCGAATTTTCTGAATCGGCCTGGGTTTGCGGCGATGGGGTCCGGGTAAATGTAAAATCAAATGGCTCTTTTGTTTCCTCATAATTTATATATGCATATTGGACATTGATAATTCCAGATACAGTATCCAGAATATTAAAATCCCGCCAGCTGTTCATGGGTAGAAAATTAACACCCATATCCATAAATATTCCTATGTTTTGCTCGTTTAGCTGTCCAAAAATCTGGGTTTCAGCTTCAAGTCTACCTGCATTTTTGTCCAGAACTACATAAGGAATATCCGTCATCATATCTCCAATAGATGCAAATACCCTGGATACAATCAGACGTTCCGGGTCCAGCAAGAAAAGACCAGAAAGGGAAAAATCATTTTCTGCGATAGTCCCGTTTAAAGAATCAAGCGAAAAACTTGCCAGATAATACCCCTCGTCGGATATACTGCCATTCATATCTCCTGTAATTCTAAGATTATTCTCCACCGCAGTAATTCGATCCAGTAAAAACCCGTTTGCTGTCCCGGAAAATACCAAATTTCCCGGCTGATAAAAAACATCTCCGGATAGCTTTTCTATACTATCCTGATCCGAAATAATAAATGATCCATCTATTATTGAAAAATCGCTATTCCATACTGCTGCAGCAGAACCTGAAAGAGGCCCTGTTATATCTGAATAATATATTCGTTCCAGGTTTAGTCCATTTTGGTTAGCCTGTCCGCTAATAAACAATTCTCCCTGTCTGGATGGCTCCAGTAGTTCCAGTCGGTTTAAGCTGATATTCCAGGCAAACTGATCCCTGTATGCCAGCCCTGCATCAAGGTGTAAAAATGCCCTACTGCCCCTAAATGGTATTGGTATACCGCCTGCGTATACGGCACCTGACCAGCGACCGTATTCATTAGTTACTACTGCAGAAAAACCCTGAGCACTGGCTAAAGTTACAGTATTTAGATTATTTAATTGGCCGTTAAAATCATAATAGAAATCCCTATAGCCCAAACTACAGCGAAAATCTATATTTTGGATATTGCTATAGTCTGCAAACATATTTACGCTGGCTTCTCCTCGCTGCCATCGTAATGATCCATCACGAATATCCACTTGTCTTTCGTTCCCAATAAAAGAAGCCGAAAAAACAGCTTCCCTGCCAAACCAGACCTGAAATAAAGGCGCTGAATAATAGACACTTCTAAAGTCTGTTCTTACATAAATATCTGTGTTTATACTGGTATTTTCAATAAAATTATCCGGAAACGAACCAATTATTATAAAGGGCTTAATCATATTTACAATATCTGAAGCGGCAAAATTACGAATTTCCAAAAGCGCTTCTATTTGACCAGGAGTTTCATTATAATGAGCCCGGCTTTCAAAAGAAGCCCGTATTATACCTTGCCCATCCGGTCTAAAGCGATCAAAGCCCAAAATAATGCTTCCCATATCTTGATCTTGAGTAAATTCTCCCCTTAAGGCAGAAATAAGAGTCTGTCCCAAAGATAATGAACTCGATTCAAAAAGCATAGTATTTCCGGTCTTAAAAGTTGCAATTTCTCCATTTATTCCGGGTTCTCCGGTAAGGCTAAAATTGGTAAAAATCAACTTGCCGTCAGAAAGCAGAGGATTAAAATAGATATCGCCTGTATATTCCAGCTTGCCATGATATATCTCGATTGCAAGATCTTCAAAGTGAATATAATTTTGATCTCCTCTTCCAACAAAAGAATATGCATTGAGCTGATTGTTACTTTCAGCATAGTTTGATACTCCGCTTGAAGAATCTACTGGAAGCGAAGCAGCAAGAGAAAAATGATATGACAGATTGTTTGTATCTAATTCGTATCCTTCATAAGAAAAAGCTATTTCTCCGGATAAGGCCAATGCAAGCGCTGGAGCGAATCTATCCAGGATCGAAGCCCCTTCTCCTGTAGTCTGTAGTATATCTGCCGGTAAAAAGCGATCTGAGCGAAAAAGCGCAGAGATACCACCGCTTTCCCATATATAGTGAGCAGAGATATCCAGCGGAAGATTATCAGCTTTTCTTTCCAGAATAAGCTGCTCATCAAAAAATGAGAGGATAAAATCATTCCTTCCAACTTTAAAGTTATTTCCTTCAACAGAATATATTGCTAAGTCCAAACTTCCCTGATCCAAGTCTTGTGATATTAAGCCATTAATTGAGCCATCAAAGCTGATAAACCGTTCCGCAGAAGTGTCTTTTTGCCATGTTCCATCAAGAGAAATGGTATTGTTTATGAATTCTCCGTCTAAAAAAACTTCACTTATAGATATCACTGTTTCTTCGGCAGTAAACGAAAAGTTTCCATTACGGACCGTAAAATGACATTTTGAAGGCAAAATAAGTTCGTTACCGTTAAAAAGGTCATTAAGATCACTGTCCCTATTAATGGAATAATGGATTTCCGGTTTTTCAAGAACAAGATTTCTTATGGCGCCTATACCCCGGCCTCTAATAAGCCCCCACATAGAATATTCCATGTAAATACTTTCTGCTGTTATAAGCGGTTCCAGCTCCAATCCAATGCGGATTTCCTTAATTTCTATGGACCCGAACAAAGTCGGGCTCATTGCCCCATAGCGAATGGGGCGTTCCAGGAATGATTCGCCTGTATGAACTAATTCCTGATGAACCAAGTTAATTTTAGCGTTTACGAACCCCATAAGCGGTCGAAATAACAGGGCGCTTATCCCCGCTAGAGTAATAAAAATGATAAGTTCAACAAGCGTAAAACGCCTATTTGCTGCGGTATTCACTTACATTCCTTTGCCAGTGACCTTAATTATAGTATACTATACATATTATTATTATCGTATAAGGGAGCTTATCTAAAGTACCATGATTTTACAAAATTTTGCTGTTATTGAAGGAGGAGATGGCAGCGGAACCAGTACCCAGCTTAATTTGCTTGAAAACAAGTTAAAAAAAACACTCAAATTTGAATTTTTTACTACCGGGGAACCAACTAAGGGCCCGGTAGGCATACTTATACGCCATATTCTAAAGGGCGAACTTAAAGTACATAACGAAACCCTTGCCAGGCTGTTTGCTGCCGATCGCTGTGAGCATTTATATGCTCCTGGAGGAATTATTGAAAGATGCACCAAAGGAGAACTTGTAATTTCCGATCGTTATACTCCCTCCTCGCTTGTATATCAGGGGCTGGAATGCGGCAGGGAAATACCAATGGCATTAAATGCCTCATTTCCACTTCCGGAACTTTTAATTTACCTGGATATAGACGGATCTTCGGCGATGAAACGAATAAGCAAAAGAAACGAAAAAGCTGAAATTTATGATCATTCGGAGTTTCAGGACAGGGTCCGGAATGTATACCTTGAACTGCTGCCGGAATATCAAAAATCCGGAGTAAGGGTTGTTCATCTGGACGGTCTACAGCCTCCGGAAGAAATAGCCGCAGATATTTGGAGCGAATTGCAAAAAATGCCGATAATGAAATGAGCTTTAATACTATGTGTGGTTATAATGGACTATTATAAACAAAAGACAATGCTATACCGTATACCTGCAATAATGCTGTTTTTTATCGCTATTTTTACACTTTTTTTACCGGTAAACCTTGATGCTTATGTAATCATGTATAAGGAACAGTACTACAGGCTGTTCCATGTCCATTATAACCAATATCCTGATGATACCCTGGAAAATATTTTCTGGCTGGAACAGGCCCTTAAGGCCAACTTTGCCAATCCCCTGTATGCCTTGGCCCGCATTGAAACTAGGGAACAGTACGAAAAATACTGCTATCTTTTTATGATGCATCTGAATTTAAAAATGGTTGAACAGTACATTTTTCTTGCCAATAAGTTTAATAAGCGTTATGCCTTTTTCTTTAATGCTCCATGGAGAGATGAAAACCTAAGAAGCCTTGATATAGCAGAAACCTATTTCGAAATTGCCCGTTTTTACTGGACAGAAGCAGTCACTTGGGCGGAAAAAGCCCGCGACAGGCGTTTTCGCTTTATGCGCCTTGAAAGCGTTCAATTCTGGGAAGATTCAGCCTTTCGCATTGTGGAGCAGGGAACCTTAAATTACGGCAGAACTTTGGACCGGGAACTGACAAGGCTTAATTCTGTCAGGGAACAATTACAAGCTATGGAATGGCCGCCAGAGAATTAAGCTTTATCTGCTTAAAACAATTCCAGTTGTCCTTTGGCTTTTCCTGTTAAAGCAAGAAATGCTTCCTCATCGATAACGGTAACCCCCAATTCAGCCGCTTTTTTGTTTTTTGCAGAACCCGATTCTGTATCGTTTGTTACCAGATACGACAAATCCTTAACAATCGTTGATTTTACCTGGCCCCCAAGTTTTTTTACCTTTTCTTCGGCTGCACTGCGCTTAATGCTTTTTAATTCTCCGGTAAAACAAAAGGAAAAACCCCGCAGCGGTATATCTTGTTTATTGGGGGGCTCTGCAATACTGACTATGCCTGCATTAAGAATATTCTGTATTTCCCCGGATAGTTCTGTAATGCCCTGTACTATAACGGAAGCGGTAATGTCCCCAATACCCCAGATTTTGGAAAGATCGCTTACTGTGGCTTTTTTTAATTTTTCCAGGGTATCATAGCCTGCTAAAACTGCCCTTTCCATAATAAGCTCCCCCACTCCTTCCATATTCAAGCCGGCTGTAAATTTTTGTAAAGGAAGCTGCCTTTGTGTTCTGATATGGCGGATTACCTTTGCAGCTGATATTTCGCCCATTCGTTCAAATTCGGACAATTCTTTTGCTGTTAAAGTATACAGATCGGAAATATTTTTAACCCGGCCGGATTCATATAATTGCCGTAATAGCTTGTCTCCCAGTTCCCGTATATCCAGGATAGAAACCCATTTTTCCAGCCTTTGATGGAACCTTTTTGGACATGCTTCGTTTGGGCAAATAAGCCGTGTTCCTTCGTCACGGAGCACAGTATTACAGCTATTGCATACTTTTGGAAAGTCTATTGCTATAAGCTCTCCTGTTTCAAGGACACCCTGCGGTGCCAATCCTTCTATTTTGGGGATGATTTCTCCACGCTTAACGACAGAAACAGCAGCTCCTATGTGCAGTCCCATTGCCCGTATCATATCGGGATTATTAAGATTTGCCCGCTGTACTGTGGTTCCAGCCAGGCGTACAGGATCAATTATACCAATGGGAGTATAGGTTGCGCCCGATTCGCTCCATTGTACCTGCCGTAATGTACTGTATGCTATTTCCGGCTCAAACTTAAAGGCAATCTGCCGTTCAGGGCGGTTACGCCGCAGGTCTGCCGGATCAATTGTTTTATCTTTTATAACAAGACCGTCTATGTCAAAGGGAAGCTTGTCCCTAAGTGCTGCAACTTTTTCCCTATATGCAACTATTGAAGAAATATCGGGAAAATCCTTCGACTCAGTGACATTAAAACCCTGTTCTATAAGCCATGAAATTTTTGCACCCTCATCGGCAAAAATATTTTCGTCGTTTTCTTGAATGGAAGACCCGGCATCGTAGCACAGTATAGCAAGATCTTCGCTCCCCGTACCATCCTTACGGCGCATTAAACCGTTAGCTGCATTCCTGCAGTTTGCCTTATCAGTATATTTTTTTTGCCATATCTCGCGTGTCATAATCACTTCTCCGCGAATACCGCCGGAAAAGGGAATTTTTAAAACAGCTACAGCACCCTGCATACGCCGTACATTTGCTGTAATTTCATCTCCAATAATGCCGTCTCCACGTGTTACCGCTTTTGTCAGTCTCCCCTTATCGTACTGTAATTCTATACTGGCGCCGTCCAGCTTGTACTGAACAAGAAACCCGCCAAAATCACTTTGTTTAAGCATCTTTTCTGCCCAGACATTGAATTCTTCCGGATTTGCAGCCTTATCCTGACTGCCCATGGGTATAAGATGTTTTACCTTGGGGAAACCATAAGTGATGTCCTGGCCTACTTTGGATAAAACAGGATTTTTTGGATCTAGGTTTTTTAAGTCGTCCCACAATAGGTCAAATTCGGCATCGCTTATTTCCGCCTCACCGTTATAGTACGATTTTTGGTATTTTTTTATCAGTACTTCAAGTGCTTTAATGCGGTTTGTGTTATGCGCCATGTTAAAAGTATACCTTCTATTTGAAGGATTTACCAATAGAGCTTTTAAGCAGATAAATCTCCCTAATGGTATGCTTTTTTTCTATACCTTTTTCTTCAAATTTAGTTAGCGGCCGCCAGGAACTTGCCGGAGCAAAAGTTCCGTTATAGGGATTAATTAGATCCGGAATCTGGGAAAATACATCCAGAGCTTGCTCTGCATAGTGTTCCCAATCGCTTATAAAATATACATAGCCGCCTTCTAAAAGCCGGGAAGCAAGGAGCCGGGCAAAAGGTTTTTGTAATAGACGGCGTTTATGGTGTCGTTTTTTGGGCCAGGGATCGGGAAAAAATAAGTGGAATGCCCCAACAGAATTCGGAGCTATCATTTTTTCAATTACCTCCGCTGCATCATATTCTATAATCCTGATATTTGAAAGATTGCGTTGTTTTATTTCCCATAAAAGTTTTCCAATACCTGCCCTAAATACCTCTATTCCAAGATAGTTTTTACCGGGGTTATCAGCTGCAATTTCGGCTGTAGCTTTCCCCATACCAAAACCAATTTCAACGGTAAGTGGATTGTTATTGCCAAAAGACAGGGAAAAATCATAAGGGAAGCCGGAAAAAGGGATAATAAATTGTTGTCCATCGGTATAGGAACGCTTTTGTGCATTGCTAATCCTTCCGGAACGAAGAACAAAACTTTTTATTTGATTCATTAATTTTATAATCGCAATGGAACAATATCAGTAAAAGCAGAGACAGATCTGGCTGAATTCCTTGCCCAAAGAGCCAAAGATTCTGCATTGGAAGGAAGCCCCAAATCAGAAACATTTCCTTCCAGAGACTGGGGCTGTACAGTAAGAAGATAGTTTCCTTCATTGTCATAGACCAAAAGTCTTTGCTGTGGAAACTGCGATTCTATGCGGTATTGATTGCCGTTAATGGACAGAGAAGGAAAAGGATCTTCCCATTCAGCCGGGGCATCATAGGCAAATTGCCGCTCTCCCCTATTTCCGCCTTTATCTATCAATACAGCACGAAACAGTCCCCGCGGAATGGGGCTTCCATCAGTCATGGAAATGCTTCTTGATCCTATCCAGGTATTTCCTTCTATGGTTTCCTGTATCCAGCTTCTACTGTTTATTTGCCAGGAAAGTCCTTCCCAGTCATGGTACAGCCATAATTCTTCTAAATCATTAAAACCATCGTTATCATGCGGAAGAATAAAAAAGCTAAGGCGTTCAACATAATTACCGCCATTTTCATAGTATATTAATTCCAAAGCGCCATATCGTATTTCCGGGGAAGATTGAGAACAGGAAATAAAATAAAAAGCGCAAAACAGAATAATTATATATTTTTTAACTGTATACTTTGAAAGCGCCATTGTCCCTTCCTATAAAGTAAAAGTTAAGGTGGTAATGGTTTGACCGGCTCCGGAAAACTGTGATTGATTTACCATAGATTCAAATTTTATACCCATATTGCTGCATGCTTCGTCCAAGAAAGAAAGATAAAATATCCCCAGATCCAAATCGTTTCCGCTGCTAAAGAGTTTTTTATAAAACTCCGAAAGGTTAAAGCGCTTGGCATCGGCACTTTTTGACTGGGCAACACTTTCTCTGGTAGCTGCATAATGCATATCCTGATCGTACAATACAATCTGGAAACGTCCTCTGGAACCAATTGCCAAATTTGCTCCTCCAAGCTTCCATGAAAAGGTAAGAAGACTATTCTTCTTCCTAAGCGATTCTATTACAGGAAACCGAAGTTTTGGATCCTGAATAAAAGCTTTTACATCCACATGTTTTGCCTTGTACAGTACTTTTGCTTCTTTTTGAATATTTAGGTTGGCAATATTTGCTGCCAATTCCATCAGCATTAGCGAGCTGTATTCTGCAAGATTTATTTTTTTCAGCGCTTCTACCAGACAATGCCGTACAATTCTTAAGAGCGGTAAAAAATCCGGAGTATTAAGGAATTTTAATAAAACAAACCAGGTTATTGGATAAGAAGCGGAAACAAATTCACGCAGTAATTCTTTACGCTGTTTTTTTTCATCTTCCTGTAAATCGGGATCTTCGTCTGTGCTTTTATCAATTGGAATAATCAGTTCCTGTTGAATTTTATTTATATCTTCCGTATTCCGTTCCATTAATGATTGAAGCATTCCATCCTTAAATTGGGTCTTTTCATCTATAACCATGGATGGATTAGAATAATTCCACTTTTTAACGGGATTTGCCGCCAATATTTTTTCCTGGGTAATCTCGGCAAAATTACGGTATAGTATGCTTAATACAATAAGTTTTGAAAGCTCAAGGATTTCGCCGCGGCTTTCCAGCGGTTCTACTCCTGATACTTCGATTTTGGAGATATAATTCATCATTATCATTCGTTGAATAAAATCCGATGTTATTTTTTCCAGAAACACACCATAGTGTTCGGTTTGATCACCCATTTTTAAGCGCTTTATCTGAACATTCTGCCGGAACATTGCAGAAGCACCTTCTTCGGTAAACACAAACTTAAGTGGAAGCGATATTGTTTGCTTTCGTTCGCTTACTGTCATTACCAGCTAATTTCCAAAAATAACGGCGATTCCAAAAAAACAAGATCCGCCATAGGAACAGTATACTGTACTGTCGCACCGGAAACCAAACAAACCCCCGGAAAACGACTGACTATACCTCCATCTCGATCGATCCATTCAGTTCTGGCTGTTCCAGGAACTGTAAAGGAAACAGAAAACTCATATCCCTGCAAAATGCCGCCCGCAAATTCCTTAAATGCAGTATCTATAGTTTCTGCTTCTGTAAAGCTTATTATTAATTTTCGGCCGGGAAAATCTATTCTAAACTGCCTTCCGCTGGAATCAAAAAAAGCAGAAAGAGCCTCTGGCGAAGAAAATGCCAATTCTGCCCTGTATACTATATCATTCCCATCCTGCCGGGAAGCGTACGATACCAAATCCATTCCCATAATACGTGCAATGCTTCGTTCAAAATCGTTTCTTGATGCCGGTACAGGAGGCTGGTATTGATTGCCATCGAGTCTTCCAAAGCTTTCCAATTCAGCTGAAATTCGATATTCCAGCATTATAGAACCGGAACCGTCGTTTGCTAAAGTAAGCTGCGATGCTGCTCCCATACAGGAAATAAACAGCTGTAAAACAAATATGGAGGAAATAGCATTAAGTTTCCTGAAGCAAAAAACGCCAAACATATTCTAAAACTCCTCAGAATAGATTTTAACATCCTGAATACGAAGCGACATTTCATTTTCTATCATTTTAAGGACTTTATTCAAGACCGATTCACCAAAAACCCGGGAATTGGACACCAAAGCGCCTCCAATATGTGCAAAAGTACGTGAATCCAGCAAATCCACCTCTGCTGCACTTAAATGAAAGCGCTTCCTGAGTTTTTCGGTAAGCGATTTAACAATCCTGCGCTTATCTTTGATACTTCCAGCTTCGGGAATTTCAAAAATCAGCTGAATCATGGATACTACCATATTGTCAGATAGTGTATTATATAGGCTAAATGGGGTTTTGCTAAGTATGGGGCAGACAAGCCTGATTTTTTCTATTAATAAATATAAGGCTCTTATCGCCTTTTGTCTGGGAATAATTATAATTTCTCCGGAGCTTTCTGCTCAAAATTCTGCAGAAAGACATCAACGGGAAATAAGCGAAGAAAGCAGCGCTCATCTGCTTGATATGGATATCATGGATACCAATGTTTCCCTGTTTATTAATGGATTTTGGAAAAGTTCCTTTACGCTTAACTGGGGTATAGCAAATTCACCTTTAGGTTTAGCTCCCAGGACAAGCGATTCCCCCCTCCTTTTTACCCAGGAAGCAGACCTAACTTTGTCCCTGTGGATTTGGCAGAAATGGTTTTTGGAAGTAAGTTTTATCGACGATTATGATTTTAACACTTACAGAGCCGGGTATCAGGGTTTTCCGGGAGAAACCATTCAGTATCTGGGAGTTGGCAATACAGGCCTTGATTTTCCGATTTTTCCCTATCTTGATTTGGGAGGAGATTCAGCTTCATCTTTTGGTATTTACGGACGATTTGGTTCTGATGAACTGACTTTTCATACAATTGTCCGTTATGACGCAGCAGCCCGGGAAGAAAGGGTTTTTGTGGGAAACCGTGAAAGGACCTTTTTTACCACTGCACCTGACAGGCCTTTACGGGGACGCTCCTTTGTACTGCCGGATGATGAAATTTCATCCACGCCGCTGGTATACCTGGAAGACAGGGATGGCACTCTTTCGGGCGGAGGGCGGCGCTGGAGACTTGCCAGACCCAGCGAATATGCTGTAAGCGCCAGTAATGGACTTTTGGAACTGGTTAGAGAACATCATGGTCTTGTTGCAGTAAGCTATGGCAGCGGAACCTACAACTCACTAGGTACCTACACAACTACCGGTACCGGATTTCTAAATGATGTTCAGCGTCACTTTGGCGCAGCGATTGATTTAAGTTTTTACCCCCAACCGGGAGGCGGTTCCAGTACTCCGGCAATTATTTCTATTGAGGGAATTTCATCACTTGTAATTTATGAACCGGGAACATTTTCTCCGTTTGAACGGCAAAATAGGTACCTTGCTCCATCCAGTACTACTCAGGATGCAGCGCTGTTTTTTCTTTCCAGCGGAGAAAGGCTTTCCGATTATGAACTTCTTCCTGCAATTAGCTTTTTTCTGGACAATAGCTTATATACCCTAAGCGGCGATGCCGGTACTATGGGAATATATGAAATAGTGTCAATAAACGCAGGAGGACGAGACAGAAGAGATCCGGAAAGTTCCTGGCCTTTAGCTGATATACATCCTGAATTGTATCTGCCTGGTTCTGCCCCATATACCGGAGATATACGTATTCGTTATACAAACTATGGTACTGCCGGCGCCTTCACCATCGGAACAGATGTTATTCCTGGTTCTGTTCAGGTATTTCGTGGAGGTATTCAGGATTCCCAAATTAGTTATAATCCCGGTACCGGGATTGTAAGTTTGAGTACTCCGGTAGGCTTTAACGAAGTAATTCGTATCAGCTATCTTAAACGCAGTGATGAACGAAGACTGGGAAGTCTTGTTGCCGGTGCAGGGCTTGTATATACTCCGGAGGAAAACCCTTTTAGCGCAGAAGTAGCGCTGGGTCTTCGCTGGAATATTTCGCAGGAAGCATATACCGAAGAGGGAGCAGCTAGTCCCGGTACTGTTGGATTAGGCGCAAGGACATCGTGGAATTATAACAATTTCAGCGCAAACCTTAGCTTGGGACTTGCCTTTGATCAGCCCGATACTACTGGGTTATACCGTATCGCAGGAATGGATGGTAATTCTGAACTTATTCTAGGAGTTTCAACGAGCGCAGGATTTATTTCCGAAATGCCTGTAATTCAATCGCCGCTGTTTACATCCTTGGCTCTATCTCCAAATAGTTTAATTTACCGAAACTACAGAAGAAGCGATTGGCTGGGCGGATCGGAACTAATGCCTATAGACTGGTCTGCTCCGCTGGTTTCCGGATTGTCAGGACCCTACCCTGCACGAGACGGCAATGTAGATGTCTTTGTAGCTGAATTTGATTTAGGACCAAATACCGGATCTATTAATACTCCCTGGACAGGTTTTCAGATACCATTGGGCAGAGACGGCGAATTATTGCAGCAGGCCAAAGCAATTAGAATACCCTTTCGCTTTTATCAAAGCAGCCCAGTCTCTAATCCAAATATACAGGTAATTGCCCAATTCGGAACTATGGCAGAAGAAGGTTTTGGTGGCAGTGAAAATGAAAATCTTATAGTTGAAGTTCCGCTTTTTACCGGGACATCTCTTCCTTCTACATGGATACTCAATAATGATGATAGTAACGGTCATTATCCATATATAATTCTGGATGATGATATGCGTAGAAAATTGCAGAATGCCACTCACTTTAGAATTCTTATTATACGAACTGGACCTACCGGCGATACATTTAATGGGAGGTTGTTAGTTGGCAAACCGATAATCTACGGTGCTTCCTGGCGGGGTATAACTATTGAAGAACAAAGCAGCAGGATAATAAGCGCACCGGATACAGCTACTCCCGGAGTTTTTGTAATTGAAAGATCCGATCCATATCTTCGTAATAATGTAATTGAGAGATTAAACTCCGGTACAAACCATGTTTTACAAATTTCATGGAGAGACATTAAAGCTGCCGGCGCCGATGGCAGAACTGCCGCTATCCCGCTTTCCGACTACCGTGTATTACGTTTTTTTTTAAAGGGGCCGCTTTCTGCATCTTCTGATTTTCACTTTCTTATAGCTACTGGTCCGGATGCTTACGGTAATCCTGATAAAACAGCATTACATGTTACCATCCCGGGAGCTCATATAAAGGAAGGCTGGCACCAGGTAGAAATTAACTACCGCAGTAATACTGTATATTTGACTTCTCCATACGGAGAAAGAATTATAGTTCATGATGCTCTATTTCCTGTTACTTATAACCCTTCTGCTCTAAGGTATGGAATAGAACAATGGGAAGGTGCCGAAGACGGATACACCGGAGCTAAGCCAGGCTACATAGCTGCTTTTATTATCGATACAACCGAACCCAGCGGAGAATTTTCTATAGACGAAATATGCCTGGAAGATCCAGTTCCCTCGTACAGGGCAAATGCCGGAGCTGTATTGGATTGGCGCTATCCGGATACTCTTTTAAGTATTGGTGAAAGAACAATTGTTTCTAATGCTATGCTTTCTACTGCCCTTGAAAGTGCAGCCCGCGGCGATCCCTTTGACAGTAATACAGAAAACTTTACTGGCATGCAATCCCGATCCCATGGAGAAATAACTGTATTGGATACACGCTTAACTGGAGACTTGCGTTTTATGGTTTCCAACGATATTTCCTATTGGAGTGCCGGTCATAGTATACAACGTAATTTCGGTCCGGTAAGCATTTATGAAAGCTTTGATACCGCTCCTCCTCCCAGCGATTCATCAATGATTCATTCTTTTTCTTTAGGTTTACGCAGTTTTATAAACGCTAATATTACTGCATCTTCCGGATATCAGAACATGCTGCTTAACCGTTTATGGACAATTTCTGCCGGAATCCAGGGCGAACAAAATGGTCATCCTGGATTTAATCTGGATGGAAGTATTAATTATCTTGAAAGAACAGATACAATACCGTTTTGGATGTTTGATTATGGCAGTACCTGGCTTCAAAGCTGGGCTTTAATGGTTCCGGATGAAGGTACCGGATCACAAGACGCTACCATACAAAACCGCAATACACAAGGAACACTTGGATTTTATTTAAGGCATCAGCCTGTAGGTCTTAACATTTCATTTTCCGGAACAAGCAATGTTTCAATACCAATGAACCAGACACAATCAAATTCCACCGCTCGTATTGATTCTCCTTTTCAGGTTAGCTCTATACGCGGTAATCTTCGATTCCAACGTGCTATTTCCCAGCGTTTTGCCGATACAGGTGCCGATATAGGAGATGATCTCTACATATACAGCCAAAGCCTTGTTAATACTTCTGCATTCTGGCTGCAAATACCAATATATTCGCTATTTAATCCCAATCTTGATTCTGCAATGGAAGAAACCCAAAATAAAACCATTATAAATAATAAAGAATTGGAAAATACCAGATTTCATGAATTATTAGGGCTTTCTTTATTGTTTCCCGAGCGCTATGATCTTCTTTCGCTCATAATTCCCGTAAATAGTTTTATTCAGTTGGACAGAATTATAGAACAGCGTATGGATACAGTGCTGGATGTATTTACAATTAACGGCGGTTTTGGATTTTCTACAATTAACCTGTTTGGCGCCATGGGCAACTTTCCTGTATTTAAGTTTTACCGGAACGATGATCTTCGCCATTCCCTTAGCGCTGTGTTAGCTATTCCTAAAGACGAAACTATGTTATGGAGAATTCAAGCGGAACAAAACCTTGGCTTTTATGGTTTCAACGGAGCAGACCTTGGAATTAACAATACTTTTACAATGATAGGCGGAAACCAAACAGGTTGGATTAACAGTTTTAGTTTAATATGGTCAATTCCAAGAGAAAAAACACTTCTGTCGGTAATCTATGATGCAGGTATAAACAAATTGTCAAACGATCCCAGGTTTCCGGTAATAAAAAACCTTGCTGAAAGCGATTATGAAGTTCAATTAAGAGAAACACTGGAGTTTGTAATTGATAATTCCGTAGAATATGGCATATATACTTTTTCAATAGGACATGAATCGCTGGTTAGAGTGCTGGGCAGGCTTACCTTAAGCTGTTTTGCAAAACTTGGTTTCCAGCGGCTTGAATATTCCGATATGCTTAGCCTATTACTTAGCTTTGGTACAACATTAAATGTTAGTTTCTAATAATTCAATTGCAGTTATTGCATCCTCTCTTATTTGGTCTGTAAGCCTTCCGTTTTCCAAAACTTTCTGATATTCTTCCAAAGCTCTTTCTGCTAAACCAATTTCTGCAAGAAAAGCGGCAAATTCAAAACGAACAAGAGGATTGTCATCCAGTAAAAGACTGGTACTAAAAGCATCCAGAGCTTCTGGTTTTCCCATATCTCTTTGAAGACGGGCAAGAAGAAACAAAGCTTCTGCATTGTCTATTATGTTGAACTGTAAAAGCAGCTGTTCCGCTTCTTCCGTTCTTCCCATAGCTGCCAGAACCAGTGAATAATTATAACCTGCATCATGAGCTTCCGGTACAAGAATAAGAATTCTACTGTAATACATTTCTGCCTTATCAAATTCATTTAATTTAATACTGGTATATGCTGCTGCCCTTAAAGCAGTAATATTTTCGCTGTCCCTTTTAATAATTCGATCAAAATATGTCTGCGCTTCCTGGTATCTGCCTGTTTCGTAGGCTATATTGCCAAGATAATATTCTGCGGCATTTTTTGTTTTCTGGTGGAATTTTGCCCTGTTAAACCAGCGTTCAGCTTCTTCAAAGCGCCGAAGCTCAAAATATGCTACTCCAAGGGCATAATACTCTTCCGCCCTGACTGCAGAAGAAGCGCATGAGGCCAGCAAAATCAAAATACAGACAATAATAGGACAAAATATTTTTGGCAAATTAATTTTCAATGAACCCCCAAAACCGTATCTTCAATTTCTTTAAGCTGTTTTCTGTATAGCTGTGCAATACCTGCCCCATAATCTGCAACCAGCTGAATAATGTTACGCGGATGTTCCGGCATATCTTCGCCGTTAATCCTGTCTCCTGCATCGCCCAATCCGGGTAAAATATAAGCCAGTTCATTTAAAATAGGGTCCATCCACAAAGTATATACAGAACAATTTTCAAGAGCCCGTACTACCCGAATGGTGCCCTTAAGAGAAGATATAACATTAATAAAACATACAGAGCGCGGTTTTACCCCTTTCTCCAAGAGGTATTTTACCACAGTGACAAAGCTGCCCCCCGTAGCATTCATTGGATCTGCAAAAATAAGGTCTTTATCATGAAGGGCTTCAAGATTAAAATATGATCTATCCAAATCCAGAATATACTCCATATTAGTTTCGTGTTTTGAATCGTCTCGTTTGATCTTAAAAAGGGCAAATGGAGTAACATAAGCGCGGGAAGAGTATTCTTCTATTTCTTTGGAAAAGATCATCGAGGGTAGCAAAGCCCCCCTAAGCAATACGCACATTACCGAGTTTTCTATTTTATCATCGATATTATTGATTTTATGAACGGCATAATTCTGTACAGGAACAGTTACCGGCGTTTTTACTAAAAGATAATTCTTATTAGATGCCGGCATTCCTCCATAGGCTAATTTAAAAAGCATTTCATAAGCACGCTGTATATAATATACAAATTCCTGCTTTTCGGTACGGTAATCCCTTAATTTGGCAATTAACCTGGATGCTTCCGGCCTGCTTTCCTGAGGCGCTAAAAATGAATATACCCGTATAAACGGTTCATTATTACATAGCTCCTGCATTAAATCTCCCATTTCGTTGTAGAGCCTTATTAGGGTTTCTTCCTGGTTTTTTTGTTCGGAATCCAATTTTGCTGCAGAAAGAACAGTAAAACTTGCTAAAGCTTCCCTATACAAACTGTCCATTCGGGAAAGATTGATCTTGTCTGTCTCTGTAAAAAAACCGTCAAGATCTTCGGCTTTTAAAATAATTTTACTCATACTGTATTGTACTTAAGGAGCGCCTGGTCTGCCAATAGTTCTTGGAATGGGATCCAACTGTGGATTGGAAAGCTGAGATATAGACCTTGCCCGCCATTCTCCGCTGGCATTCCTGCTAAGGAAAGTCCATAGTTCCCGTGAAGAATTCCGGCGAGCGGTTCCAAAAAGAGAATTAGCCAGATAGTATTGAGTTTTAAAGTATTCTGTTTCATCAATAAAAGCCTGCAAATCCCGTCTTCGGGAAATCTCATTCATAAGCGCGGGCAGACTGGTAAATGTATAATCAAAACGGTTATGGATCAACGCCTCTATGATAACTGTATTCTGAATAAGGAATGCAAAAAGAAGGTGTTCTACAGCTCTGTCGTATCGGCCGCTTTCATAATAATAAAATCCCAGACTGCGATGCGCCCTTTCCACTGCCGGGTTATTATGCCGGAAAAGAACTAAAAAACGGTCTACTCCGTTGTTTTCCAGGCTTCTAAGCATATTTACACGGGCAAAGGATTCTCTGCTCCATAAGGTATCTGTTCTAACAATGCTTGTAAGTACAGTTTCCATTTCGCTGAATTCACGGCGAATTCTTCTTATATCTGCAATTGCATATAGAATTTCCGTTTCAAATCCACTATTTTCCAGCTGTTCCCGGTTATCATATGCTCTTTGATACTGTATAAGAGCGATAGAAAATTCCCCTTCAGAACGGTACACCTCTCCAATCCAAAAATCCGCTTCCGGATAATTTTTTAGCTGTCCAAATGCGTTTAGCGCTGTATTGGAGGAATTTCTTAAATTTGCCCTGGGTATATAATGGTACAGTTCCCTAAGAGCTGCGGCGGCGGCGCTGCGGTTTTCTCTTTCTATATACACTTCCAAATAGCCTAAATCATCGCCGAATCTTCGTACCTGAGTAATTGAAAGTACAGTAATTAAGTCCCGTTCAAGTCTGGAAAAATGGATTCTTCGGTCTTCTCTGGCCTTTTCGAAAGAACGCAGCGCTTCTCCATAAGCACCTGCTCTATAAAACCGCTTACCCTCTTCCAGTGTAAGCCACCAGGAGGCGTATTGTCCCCGTTGTTGAGCCGATACCGGAAAAAGTATAAAACAGCCTAATAAAAGAAACAAAACTGACCGAAATGGTTTAATCATAGTATTATTATATACATTATCGGCACTATTTTACAAATCAAAATACTTCTTATATTCAAGCGGATGCGGTATTACATTGAATTCCTTGATATCACTGCGTAGTTGTACCAGCTGGCTGTTAATAATGCTTTCGGTAAATACCCCGCCTGCCAATAAAAAATCATGGTTTTTTTCAAGGGCGCGGGCAGCTTCTTCCAGTGTTGCAGGCAGCATTTTTACCTGTTTTTTTTCTTCTTCTGTAAGCTTATACATATTTTTATCAAAAGGGCCAAAACCTTCTGCGCTTGGGTCAATTTTGTTTTTTATACCGTCTATGGCAGCCATTAATATGACAGAAAAGCATAGATAGGGATTTGCAGAAGCATCGGGCGGCCTATATTCAAAACGTTTTTCACCGGGATCTATAGTATATCCCGGTATACGTATTACCGCACTGCGGTTTGCTTCTGCAAAGCATATACTAACCGGGGCTTCATAACCAGGAACAAGGCGTTTGTAAGAATTGATTGTTGGATTGGTAAAAGCCATAAGAGCCGGAGAATGGCGGAGTATGCCCCCAATGGCATACAAAGCCGCATCGCTAAGGCAGGAATAACCTTTTTTATCATAAAACAGCGGTTTATTGTTTTTAAACATCTGAAAATGTACATGCATGCCGCTTCCAGCTTCGTCAAAAAAAGGTTTTGGCATAAAGGTAGCGGTTTTTCCGTTTTTTATTGCAGTATTCTTGATAATATACTTTAGTTTTTGTGTACGATCCCCCATTTCACGTAAAGTAGTAAAATCTACTTCTATTTCGACTTGACCGGGGCCGCCGTTTTCCGAATGATGATATTTTACCGGAATGTCGTTTTCTTCCAGCAAAAGCACCATTTTATTGCGTAAATCAAAACTTATGTCATAGGGCAAATCGGTATGATACCCTTTATGGGCCAATACCTTATAGCCCCTGTTTTTTTTATAATCATCGTAGCTGGAATCAAAGGTATTCCAGGCAGCCTGAACAGAATCAAGATGCGCCTCGATATTGTTTGGCTCTATTCTAAATTCTACATTATCCAATATATAAAATTCGAATTCCGGCCCAAACAGACAAAGGTCCGAAATTCCCGTTTCCAAAAGGTACCTTTCGCATTTTTCGGCAATATAACGCGGATCATCTTCAAAGCGTTCATAGCCATTATTGGTAATCTTAAAAATATCTCCTATCATACTAATAGCCGGGCTTTCGCTTATTGGATCTAAAAAAGCGCTAGTTACATCGGGAATAAAAACCATATCGGATTTTTCGACTGACAAAAATCCATAACTGGAACCATCAAAGCCAATTCCTTTTTTCAACAGCTCTTCATTAAACTTAGCGGCTGGAATAGTTAGATGATGCCACCTTCCAGCAAGATCAATTTCCTTAAAGTCAATAAACTTAATGTTTTTTTCCACGATAAATTTTTTAAGCTGGTTAAAGTCTTCAAATCTCATTATAGCTTCCCTTTTAACATAATGTATCCAGTTCTTTTTCAAAGATCAAGTCTATTTCATTATTATTCTTTGCCTCAAATCTCTTTATAATCCTTCCCTGTTTAAAGATAATAACACTATTGCCGGAACCGGTAATCCCCAGATCGGCATTTTTTGCTTCTTCCGGTCCGTTTACCTCGCAGCCCATAACAGCGATGGTGCAGTCATTTTTTAACATTTCAAAGCGGGTTTTCCACCGTTCGGTAAATGCAATAGTATCAAATCCATATCTTCCGCAGCGCGGACAGGAAATAAGCTTAATTCCGCCCTGTTTTAGCCTGGCTGTCATGCCGGTATTTCCGGCTAGCCTTGCAAGCTCGGCAGCAGCATTGCATATTGCTTTGCCGGCAATAATTTCGTTTTCTATAGTGTCGGATAAAGAAACCCTAATAGTATCGCCTATACCGTCCGCTAAAAGGGGTACCAAAGCTGCGCAGCTGCGAATAATACCGCTAATCAAGGGTCCTGCTTCTGTTACTCCAATATGAAGTGGTACATCACTTCGCTGTCTAAATAGTCTGTTTGCCAAAATTGTATCTGTAATTCCTGATGCCTTCATTGATACAATAGCATTTGTATAGCCCAGCTGTTTAAATATTTCAAGTTGATCCAATGCAGCGTTTACCAAGGCTTCTGCCCTGTCAATTTCGCTGTGCGGTTTCTCCTTTAATTTATCTTTTTGTTTCTGTGGAAGGCTGCCGGAATTTACTCCAATTCGTATTGATATATTCCCAGCGGCTGCTTTAGAAATAATTTTTTCTACCCTTTCTTGTTTTCCAATATTTCCCGGGTTAATTCTAAGCTTGGCTATAGGAAAATCTAGACAGCGCAGTGCAATTTTATAATCAAAATGTATATCGGCGCAAATAGGCATAGAAACACGGCTTGCCAGTTCTCCTATAATTTCTGCATCCTCAATAGAAGGTACGGCAAAACGCAGAAGTCCGCAGCCCATAGCTTTTAGAGTTTCAATATATTTTATTATTACTTCTGATGACTTCCCATCCAGACAGGAAAAAGAAAGACGGTCTTTCCACATGCTTTGTACAAGCACGGGAAAACCGTCTCCTAAACGGACAGTCTTAGAGCCATGCACTTAAAGAAACAATACTATTATAAACTATCGATTATAGGCTGATCATTGAAAGAACCATTGCAAATATAGCAACAGTTTCTGCAACGCCTACCAGCATCATATAGTTGGCAAAACCCCGGCCTGTTTCTCCGGCAGCATCTGCTCCGGAAGCTCCAACCATTCCCTGTGCAATGGCAGAAAAAGCCATTGCCAAGCCTGATGCAAAGCCTATGCCAAGATATAAAAAACCAAGTTCGGGATTTGCCAGAGCTGCAGGCCGCATAAACAATAGACCCAAAATAAAACCGTAAAAGGTCTGGGTCAACGGAGCGCCGCCAAAGATAAGCAAAGTCATTGGCGCAGGCTTATCGCTTAAATAGCATTTTTTCCAGGAACCTATAACAGACTGACTGGCGATAGCTATGCCAATTGCCGAACCAACCGCAGCAATACCCATTACGAGTCCTGCGCCAAGTAATCCCATATTCATATCATACTCCTCCATATATTATGGATCCGCAAAGCAAATCCTTAAATGCTGTCCTTAAATGGCTTATATTCTGTACCCGACCAGGTAAGTCCGGCGTGGCTGGAAAATTCAAGTGTATTAAGACGCACGCCATGAACCAACACGGAAAGAGCATTAAGAACAAGGTTTAATCCGTGTCCAAAAGCCAAAAGAATTATACCAAAGGCAAAAAAGATAAAATGTCCAAACATGGGTCCGGCCAGGGAAACTACAGTAGAAGAAATAGCCGCTCCTGCAAGACCGACAGCCCATAGCCTGATATACGACATAATATCAGAAAAAACATTGGTAATACCAAGCACCATTGCAATAAAATTCTTTAAAGCTTCCAGTATAGACCTGCCTATGCTGCCTTCGTAATAAGTAAATATAAAACTAATCACAAAACCTATACCCAGTAAATAAACAAATATCATAGGTAGCGGAATTTGACGGTATTCGTTACTGGCTATAAGCGAAAGTATGATGCCATACATTCCCACAAGCATTCCTATACTTCCGAATTCTGCCAAAATTTTTAGGCTTCTAGTCCTCGTAATTGCAACAATATGGCCAATACAAAGATGCAGAAGTGCAAGTGTAAAGCAAAAAATCATTAAGTTTTGCCGGACTATCCCTTCATGATACGGAGACTGTGCGGCAGTTACATTGGAGATTAATGGAAGCGATATTTGCTGAAGCACCAGCGGTATATCCTTAACTTCCAGTCCAAACCAGGTACAGGTTAGTATTCCCCAGATTAAATTTGATGTTCCTAAAAGCAGCAAAAGTTTAATACCTATATGTACGCCCTTTTTACCGCTTTTAAGCATTATGATAATTGCAGCAATGACAAACAATGCCCCATACACTGCATCGCCGAATATCATTCCAAAAAATATAGTAAAGAAAAATAGGAACCAGGGTGCTATGTCAGGTTCATCGTAACCTGGTGTTACTCCAAGGAAATCTGTTAATGGTTTTAAAAGTTTAACAGCACGATTATGTTTAAGCTTAGTTGGTACAATATCATCTGCTCCAGGATCGTTAGCAAGAAGCGCCCATCCGTTTTCAGATGCGCCTCGTTTAAGCTGTCCAAGATCCTCCTGAGGAACAAAACCGCTAATCCACGATATGGAAGATTCTGCCGGGATATCCTCGGGAATATCCATTTTTGCTTTTGCAGTTTCAAATTCAATTTTTGAAAGTATGCTCTTTATTTCGTCTTCAATTATATCTTTACTGTCAAAAAGATTTAAAAGCTGTTTTTCTATTTCCAAAAACTGTTCGTCAAGATCTGATATTTGCAAATCAATTTGTGAACAGGAATATTCACTTAAAGAAAAGGGTGTTCTTCCCGAAAGTTCGTTATCTAAAACAAGGATACGGACAAAGTCTTTATCTCCGCTTAATTGTATATACCTTGTCTCCGATGGAATTTCTTCAAAAGCTTTTCGCGTTAATTTATAAAGAAAAAGTTTTAGTCCCGCATTTTCCGCTATAAAAGGAAAATCTTTAGAGTCAAAATCTCCCCATTCTTCAAGCCGGCTTTTTTCCCGCCGGAGCCGCGAAACATTATCTTGAATGCCTTTTCTTTCATCTGCAAGTGAAAGAACCTTGGAAATAATTTCGTCTGCTGTGGTAATCATATCCCTTGTAGCTTTATCCATAGATGCGGATTTTTTATCTGTTTTTTCGTAAGGGCGCAGTATACGGAGCGAATTTTCGGCCTTTGTTTTTTTCTCCAGCAGTTTGGTCAGGGCATCTGAAGAAACAATCTTCCTCTCCAGATGAAGTACACCTATAGATCTTAGGAGCATAAGAGATTCGTCACGATATTTATCCTGAGCTATAAGGAAGACTTTTTTCATAGGTACTATCATATTGAGAGTCTCCTTTCCTTTACCTGTGCATTAAGGATCATTGAGCCGCCTTTAAAAGTCCGGTCTTGGCGATCTTTCCCCGAACCACTGCTGCAGTCTGCTGATCACCCAGGTAGACCTGAATTTTTCGAATATTTTCTCTGGTCTCCGGGATTTTAATTTTTTCAAAAAGATTAACACGCTGAGTAGTAATCCTCAGTTCGTGATCCAGCCTCTTGCGCTGTTCTTCTACAATTTGAGCTTCAAGGTCAAGCAAAAAAACTTGTTTTAGTTTTTCTACTGCAATATCCAGCCAAAGCGGCATACGAGCAAGATCATAACCCGTAATCTCAAATTCCGCCCCTTTGAAAATAGGAATGTTTACCCCTGCGATATTGCCTTGTGCTGTATCTATCCGGGAAATTTTTAAAATTTCCGGTGTAAATATCCCTTTTTCACCAAAAACTGCGATCCAAGGTTTAAAGATTTTATCCAGATGGTCTTTTTCTTCCTTAAGTTCCCTAAGCCGAATTTCGGTAATCCGAATCTCTGCCTGGAGCTGCTGTTTTTTTAGTATAAGTGTAGGCAGATAACGCCGGAACATTTTAAGGGAATCTTTTTGTTTTTTTAGCTCGTTCTTAGTGAGCTTTATTTTTGCCATGGGCTAAACCAATTCCTAATCTTTCTTTGGCCAGAACTTTGATATTAATTCCGTCCGCAGCCCGGTTTCTTCGGGGTTAAAACAAGCGGCTAATATTTCCCAACCCAGATCCAGAGCTCTTTCAAGAGGAATATTCACAGAGAGATCCATCATCTGTTTTTCAAACATATCCCCGTACTTTAACAGTTTCTCGTCCCAGTTCGTCATGATAAAACCCATAGCCTTTTTTTCCAGAGTATCTTTATAGGCAGAGTATAGCTTGATCATGCCGTCCATAAGGGCACGGTGATCCGCACGGGTCTTGCCGTTTACCTGCTGCTTAAGACGGGAAAGAGAACCAAAAGGTTCTATACGGCCATTCTTTAAATAGTACTGACCTTCCGTGATATACCCTGTATTATCCGGAACCGGATGTGTTACGTCATCTCCGGGCATGGTGGTTACGCCCAAAACTGTTATTGATCCTGCTGTATCAAAGTCAACGGCTTTTTCATAGCGGCTGGCAAGCTGGCTGTAAAGATCGCCGGGATAACCGCGGTTTGAAGGAACCTGTTCCTGGATAATGGAAATTTCCTTCATCGCATCGGCAAAGTTTGTCATGTCGGTTAGGAGTACTAATACATCCTTGCCTTGAAGGGCAAACTGTTCTGCTACGGCCAGAGACATATCGGGAATCATAAGGCATTCTACCGTGGGGTCAGAGGCGGTATGCATAAACATTACCGTGCGTGCAAGCGCTCCTGCATTTTCCAAACTGTCCTTAAAGGTAAGGTAGTCGTCGTATTTTAATCCCATGCCTCCAAGAACAATTACATCTACTTCTGCCTGCATTGCTATACGGGCCAAAAGCTCATTGTATGGTTCTCCCGAGACCGAAAAGATAGGCAGTTTCTGGGAAACTACCAGGGTATTAAACAAATCGATCATGGGGATACCTGTACGTATCATTTCTCTTGGTATTATTCTCTGAGATGGATTAACCGAAGGGCCGCCAATGGGGATTAGGTTATCGTGTAATGCCGGACCGTTATCCCTGGGAGCACCGGACCCGGAAAAAACCCTGCCCATAAGGTTGTCGGAAAAGGGTACCTGCATTGGACGCCCTAAAAAGCGTACTGTATCGCTGGTAGAAATACCCCTGCCTCCGGCAAAAACCTGCAGTGAAACAAGATCTTTTTCCAAACGGTTTACTTCTGCCAAAGAGGTACCGAATGTTGTATCAACTTCTGCAAGATCTCCATATCGAATTCCTTCAGCCCGGACGGTTATAACGCTTCCGGTAATGGATTCAATTTTACTGTATACCTTTTTCATATAATCCCGTCCTATGCCAAAATTTTCTCGGCTGTCTTGTCAAGCCCAAGAGATTGACTCTTAACCGCATCATCGATCTCTTTCTCAAGTTTCTTAAAACGATCATCCTGCCAAACAGAGCCGTTATAGTCCAGGAATTTCTGTCTAAGCCGGTTGAACCAGGTTCTAGCTTCGTTTTTATCGGGAAAATCGAATTTCGAAGCCAGTATGTGTAACAATTTTGCAAAAGTATATTTTTGCCGTTCCGGTTTAACTGCAGCATCAACCTCATCAAAAGAGTTTTGTTGAAAGTATACTGAATCTATAAGTTCACCCTTAAGATAAATAATATAGTCTTCGTTGCTGGTACCTTCTTCCCCGACAACCTTCATCATTTGTTCGACTTCGGTTCCGCGGCGCATAAAACCATGAGCGTAGGCTACCTTATCTTCTTCGATAATCCCCTTGTATTTTGACCAGGAGTCCAGGGGATGAATGGCGGGAAACTTACGGGCATCAGAGCGTTCCCTGGAAAGACCATGGAAGGCGCCGACTACTTTCAGCGTTGCCTGGGTTACCGGTTCTTCAAAGTTACCTCCGGCCGGCGATACAGTGCCTCCAATAGTAACTGAACCAATGGAACCATCCCTTAGTTTAACAATGCCTGCCCTTTCATAAAAACTGGCAATGGTAGATTCCAAATATGCAGGGAATGCTTCTTCGCCGGGTATTTCCTCCAGACGACCAGACATTTCCCTCATGGCCTGAGCCCAACGGCTGGTTGAATCTGCAAGAAGCAGGACATTAAGACTCATCTGCCGGTAGTACTCGGCCAGAGTTACTGCTGTATATACAGAAGCTTCACGAGCGGCAACCGGCATGGAAGAAGTATTACAGATAATTATTGTACGTTCCATGAGTGAACGGCCTGTTCTTTCGTCAACAAGTTCCGGAAACTCTTTAAGTGTTTCTACAACTTCACCTGCACGTTCACCGCAGGCTGCTACAATAACAATATCAACATCTGCAAAACGGCTGGTTATCTGCTGTAATACTGTCTTACCGGCACCGAAGGGGCCGGGGATACAATAAGTTCCACCCCGGGCAACAGGGAAAAATGTATCGACAAGACGTACCCGTGTTACCATGGGATCAGCAGGTTTTAACCTTTCCACGAAGCAGTCAACAGCACGCTTAACCGGCCAGCGGAAAGACAAAGTTACCGGGACAATATTGCCTTTTTCGTCTTTTAATTCTGCAATGGTATCCTTAAGCTTATACGAACCGCTGCTCTTAATAGATGCTACTGTATAGGTACCATAAAAATTAAAAGGAACCATGATCCGGTGTTCAAGCGCGCCTTCGGGTACTGTACCCAGTGTATCGCTCCTTTCCACCTGATCCCCTTCCTTTACTTTAGGAGTAAAACTCCATTCTTTATTATCCGGCAGGGGGTCAAGGTATACTCCCCTTTCCAGAAAGTAACCGGCTTTTTCTGCCAGCCGAGGCAGAGGATTCTGAAGGCCGTCATAAACCTGGCCTAAAAGGCCCGGCCCCAGTTCCACAGCAAGCATGTCTCCGGAAAAATCAACGTGATCCCCAATGGTAATTCCTTTGGTGATTTCGAAGACCTGGAGCTGAGCGACATCACCCCGTATTCTGATAACTTCGCTTTTTAGCTGCTGATCTGCTACTTTTACGTACCCAACTTCGTTCATGGAAACAGCACCGTCAAAGCGGACGCTGACCATATTGCCGTTTACGGCAACTACATTACCCTTTGTTCCGATCATTTCGCTTCTCCAAGAATAGCGGCGTATAGCCCCTTATATTCATTAAATCCTTCTTCTGTCTTAAACGCCGCCCTTCGCTCCATAAGAAGAAGTTTTAGAAGGTAGGCGTACATAGAATTTTCACTAAACACACTAAGATCCTGAAAGCTTTCAATTGCAGTCCAACGTGCATTGTCAAGAAAAATTTCCGCTTCCAGGGGCGATTCAATTGACATAGCATTTTTTGCCACCCCTGCGGCATCGGCAGGAATTACCGGAGCATCCGTCAAGGTAACTCCTTCCCGTTTATATTTCTGAGCCCGGTTAGATGCAAGATTTAAGCGCAAAGTCCGCTCCCATTCCTTCCAGCGGTCAAGCAGTACAGAATGAGTGGAAAGCGGCTGTTCTGCATAGCTTGGCCCTCCGGTTTGGTGTGGAGCAGGATCCAAAGTACAGTCATCCAAAAGCGCAGCATCTGCAGCACTCATTTGTTCTCTGGCCAGAGCCAGAAAAGCTTGTGAACTCATGGGTGGGTTTTGTCCATATATCAGATAAGGAAGCTGTGCCCCCAAATAGTAGTAAGAACCCACGTTGTTATCCTTGTGCAGAGCTTTTTAGTATTTCTGAAAGATAAGGATTTAAATAAGCCGAAAGAAGTTCTGCTACAGATTCTGCAGAAAAGTCATAATATGCAGATCCATCCTTATTGGCAATCCTAAACCCTGCTCCCAGATTCCTGTCCGATTTAAGTTCTACACCTTTTTTTAAGCCGTCAGCAAGAGCACCCGAAGCCCAAGTTTTAAGTTTTTTAACGTTTTCTTCCGACAGCAGTACATCAAGAGAGTCAGAACCGCTCTTAGAGACCCAGGCTTTTAAGAGTTCCGGTAGTACACCTTTTAAGGTATCCTCTCCATAAGCAGAACTGGCTGCATGGGCAATTATCTTGTCCAAAAGAGCCTGAATTTCTCCCTTAAAGGCAAGAACCAGGTTCCGGGAAGCCTGTTCAAGCGCGGCTTTTCCTGCTTTTTCGGCACGTTCCGCATCGGCTTTTCCCTGGCTGACCAGGTCTGCCGCTTCCTTCCGTGCTGCCGTAACGATCCTGGCAGCCTCTGCTTCTGCTTCTCGTTTAATCTTGGCTGCTTCTTCGGAAGCAGTTTCAATACCGTCTTTTTTTATCTTATTAATTAGTTCTTGCAGCTGAATCTCCATAGGCTCCTCTTTCTTATGTGCTTACATTTTAAGCTGTTAAAATATAGTATCAGTGATATTATTTTTCTGCAAGGGGAAAATTGCAAAATTGAAAATAAAATTCACTTTTATCAAAAAAAAACCTCTTTTTACCTAACCAGCCCGTGCCAGGGCTGCTGCGCAAATTAATACAATCTTATTTGCCTCGGATCCATGGGGAATATAGCTAATGGGCTTTGAAAAACCCTGGAGAAAAGGCCCAAAAGTTTCTGCTTTTCCAAAGCTACGGGCAATTTGATAGGCAATATTGCCTGCATCCAAATCGGGAAAAACTAGAGTATTTACTTTGCCGCGTACAGGGCTGCCGGGGGCAATAAAGTCGGTAACCTGGGGTATTAATGCAGCATCAATCTGCATTTCACCGTCAATAATTAATGAAGGTTCCCTATTTTTAATCATTTCAAGAGCAGTTCTAACCTTATCCAGGTCCTTATGACGTGCTTTTGAGCCTTTGGTTGAATATGACAAAAGGGCTACAACCGGTTCAATTCCAAAAAAATCTCTGCAAGATTTTGCCGCAGACAATGCTATATCGGTTAATTGTTCCGGCGTGGGATTTGGTACTATGGAACAGTCAGAAAAGACAAAAGCGCCGTCTACACCCCAGGAAGTATCCTGGCTAATAACGATAGTACAGGAAGAAGCGGTTTTTATATCCGAGACTGTATCAATAATTGCCAATCCGGCATTGATAACATCCATAGAATTATCTTCTGCCCCTCCCACAACGGCATCTGCGTCTCCCAGCTGAACCATCATAGCTCCCCAATACAGGGGTTTTTGAATATCAATTTTAGCCTGTTCCAGTGTAATGCCCTTGGTTTTTCTATGTTCATAGTATTCGGCAGCATATCGTTCAAAATCATCGGATAATTCAGGGTTGACAATCTCCACATCGGTAAGATCAACCCCTTCCTTTCCGGCAACAGTATAAATCTCCGACTCCTTTCCCAGCAGTGTCACAGAAAATGCCAATCCTTCGTTTAATAACACTCTGGCGGCTTTAACTGTCTGGGGTTCGATTCCCTCCGTTAAAACAATTCTTTTTTGAAGCAATTTTGCTTTTTTTAAGGCAGCTTCCAAGAAATCCATAGGCCCTCCTTATATAATCTCTTAGTATACACTCTAAGAGGAAAATTGAAAAGAAAAAAGTGCTTTTTCAAGGTATGGCCTTCCAGGCCCAAATATTGCCGATGGAAAGCTTTTTTGGTTTGGCGAATCGGGATAATGCTGGGTTTCCAGGCAAAATCCTGCATTTTTATTATAGACAGAACCAGCTTTACCCATTATTCCATTAAGAAAATTTCCCGAATAAAACTGAACTCCGGGTTGTGTAGTGCTAAGAAGAAATTTACGCCCGCTTTTAGGCTCGCTTACTTCTGCACAGGGATGTAAAACCGGTTTCTCCTGAGCTTTAGTGTCATTTTCTGCGCCATTTAAGACAAAACAATGGTCGTAGCCTTTGCCAATTGAATCTGTTTCTCCCTCACAGACAGCTGTATAGTCCTTTCCAATAGCTTTTGCTGCTGTAAAGTCAAAAGGAGTTCCCTTGACCGGAACCAGCTTTCCTGTGGGGATTAAATCATGATCTACTTCTATATAAGAATGGGCTTGAAGGCTTAGTTCATGTGATAAAATATCTCCATTTCCTTCACCAGCAAGGTTAAAATAAGCATGGTTAGTCATATTTACCGGACAAAGAACATCTGCTTCCGCACGGTAATCGGCGCTTATTTCGTTATTTATTGTAATACCATAAGTAACAACAGCATGGAGGGTTCCGGGATATCCCCCCTCTCCATCCGGACTTTTTAGTTCAAGTCTTAGGTATGCTCCGCCTGAATCGCTAAAGGGATATGCCTCCCATAGCCTTTTATCAAAACCCCTTCTTCCGCCGTGAAGCGAATGATTTCCGTCGTTTTTATTCAGCTGATACTTGTTATTTTCCAGAGTAAAAGCTCCATTATTTATACGGTTGGCAAAACGACCGATCGTAGAACCCATAAAAGTGCTGTCGCGAAGATAGCCATCCAGGGAAGAATAGCCCAAAAGCACATCGTCTGTACCGGTTTTACCAGGCAATAAGAGCGAAGTCCAGGCTGCGCCATAAGTGGAAATAGACAGAACAAGCTCCCCTGCTTCCAATGTAAAAAGTTCCGCTTCACTGCCGTTAGAAAGCACGCCAAAACTTTTTTTATTAATCTTCATTATTTCTCCTTATCCTGCTTATTTTTCTGTCATTGTTGTTGTCGTATCCCAGTCATCCGGCGGCGGATTTATCTGATAAGCAGAAATCCGTTCAAGATACATGGTTGATAGATAATCTGACTTACCGCTTTTTTCTGAAATCTTCAAAGCCTGGTTAAAATATTGTTTTGCTGTTTCCCATTCCCGCATATAATACAATTTAAGCCCTTTGTTATATTGGTCAAGACATTCCTTGTCAATTATAAGTGATTCCGGCGTATCATTTCCGGCTTCTCCCTGCCAGGCATCATAAACAGCATACAAAGCAACCGGTTTATCCTTACCCATAACACGTACACTGTCTACTTTTCTATAAATAAAATTATCTTTTGTATCTGTATATACGAATTCAGAAACTATAATCGGCCGTTGATAATACTTGGTAACCCCTTCCAGTCTTGCAGCTAGGTTTACCGTATCTCCTATAACCGTATAGTCCAATTTATCTTGAAACCCAATATTTCCTACAACACATTCTCCGCAATTAACTCCTATTCCTGTTCCAAAACCTATTTTAGGCAGTGTAATCCCCGATGTATCAACTTTTAAAAGTGTTTTAACCATTCGCAGAGCTGCATTAACAGCATTTTTAGCAGAATTTTCAAGGGTTTTTGGTGCTCCAAAAATTGCCATAATTGCATCACCTATAAACTTATCTACATTGCCCCCTTCTGCAATAATTTCGTTACCCATAAGAGAAAAATAATTATTAAGAAAATTAACAAGCTCTTGCGCCTGAGTATTTTCGGATATTGTTGTAAAACTTCTAATATCAGAAAATAGTATTGCTACAACCCTGGTTTCGCTCTGTGAAGATTGAGTAGAAGATTTTTTAATAATTTCATCCATAACATCTATAGGTACATAACGGGCAAAAGCAGCTCTTGTTTTCTTTTGTAAAATTTCCATTTGCTTAAGCCTTAAGGCATTTGCAATTATAGGAGCTGCTGAAGAAAGAAATATATTAATGTTTTCTATAATTAATGGAGAAAAATATTCTTTAATTGATGTACCAATATGCACTGTAGCATATTCTTCTCCGGAGTTTATTAGCGGAATTAGTATATATGATTCTATACGTTTGTCAATATTACCTGCAGGAAATAAATCGTTTAGCTCTTTGGAAATAACTTTATAATCAGAAAATCTTGTATTAAAATCTGCAATTGTAATTGCTTTAAAATCGTCGGTAATATCCTGTGTATATCCTGCATTGTTTGCATTATACACAAGCAGGCTGTTATCGTCATCTTTTATCATAATAGAGCAAATTTCTGCCTGACATACATTGTTTAACAGAGAGAATACTCCCTCTACAGTTTCTTCCAAAGAAGAGGCTTTGCTTGACAATTCGGCAAGAAGTCCAATTAAAGTAGTTTGAAACAACTTGTTGTCCAAAAGATTATTTACCATTTCTATAAGGGAATTATCGTTAATTCTTTTTCCTTCACGTGTTATTTGGTCGTAATTAATCTCCGGACTTTCATCCAAAAGACGTTTAATTTGTTTTGATAGTTCTGCAAAGTTTTCCGGTGATTTTTCTATATAAAAATCAGCTCCTGCCTGTTCTCCCCAGAATTTATCTTTAGATTCACTTAATGTTGTAAACATAATAACCGGAATATTTTTTGTAGTAGAACGTGATTTTAAAAGCCTTGTAGACTGGTAACCCTTAAAAAGGGGCATTTCAACATCACTTACTATTAATTCCGGAAGAAAACTATATACTTTTTTTATTCCTTCCAGGCCGTTTTCTGCCCTGTCTGTTTGGTATCCTTCTCCTTCAAGAAACTCCAAAAGCATATCTGCAAAGATTTCTGAATCTTCAAAAATTAATACCCTGCGATTATTATATTTATCCATGAGCTTCTCCGATTAGTTCCTTTACTGTGACCAGTAAATTTTGATTATTAAATGAATTTTTAACGATATACCTGTTTGCCCCCATAAGAGCCGCTTTATTTTGATCAATTTCACTGCTTTTTGAAGAAATAACAATAATCGGAATATTTTTTAACTGATCATTTTTGCGTATATTTTCGGTAAGCATAAAACCATCCATATTTGGCATTGCAATATCAGTACAAATTAAATCATATTGAACATTTTTTGCCGATGCCAGCGCTTCTGACCCGTCTGCAGCTGTATCTACTTTGTATCCCTGTTCTTCAAGAATATCCCGGATTATATCTCTTGTAGGAGGTGAATCGTCCACAACTAAAATTGACTTGCGCAGGCGATCATAATCTATATGACGTTTTTTCATGTCTATAGTTTTAGTCCGCTTGGCCATTCGAATAATAGTAGGAATATGAAGGGCTGGGATCATTTCGTAATCTTCGCTTAATACCAATCCGGAAAAAATATCCATATCTTCCATAAAAGACGGCATATTTTTTAGAATTACCTGACGCATGCTGCTTATTTGATTAACCGCAAGTGCAACAGTTTCTTCATAAGCTTGGACAATAACAACAAAAATTGCTGTACTATCGCTCTTTTTTTCATCAACATTTATCTTTAAAATATGGTGTAGATAAAAAAGCTTAATAATACGGCCATCATATTTAATTCCAGGTCTGTCCACTACTGTAATTATATCTTTAGCATCTACAAGCATTACTGTATCTACAAAATTAGCCGGTATAATAAATTTCATCTCACCTGTAGAAATTGGAAATCCCATAAGCGAAGCCATAGAAAGAGGAACAGAAATAGTAAACACAGTACCCTCACCGCTTTTAGTCTGTATAGCAATGCTCCCCTTCATTCGTTCAATATTATTTTTAACAGCATCCATTCCAACACCTCTGCCAGAAACATTGGAAATTTCTTTGGTTGTAGAAAACCCGCTTTGAAATATATTATTTAACAGTTCTTCTTCGTCCAGGTTCGCCGCAGCTTCCGAAGAAACCAGGCCGTTTTCGACAATCTTTTTTCTTATAGCTTCTGTATTAATTCCTTTTCCGTCATCGGTAATAATAATTTTCATATTCCCGCTTTCTCTAATACATTTGATTATTATAAGCCCTGTTTCATTTTTTCCTGCTTTAACGCGCTCTTCCGGAGTTTCAATACCATGATCTATTGAATTTCTAATCATATGAAGGAATACTTCTGAAAGTGATTCAATTAGATTTTTATCTATTTCATTTTCAGATCCTTCTATTTTTATCTGAACCTGCTTACCCAGTTCCGATGCTATGGTAAAAACAAACCGGGGATATGCATCTAAAGCAGTTGAAAGAGGCAGCATTCTAAGGGAAATAACACTGTCATAGGCGTTTCTTATATGGTTGCCTACATCCAGTGCATAGTTTTTTACTAAACTTCCAAGCTTGCTTACCATTAATTCCATTGATCGAAATTCCTGAAGAAGCGGAGATGTCCAGGATAATTCCTTTCCTGCAATCTTCGAAAACTGACGCGAGGCTTCATTAACAGCTTCTGTATCCCGTGTTAAATTTCTTGCAGCAATTTCCAATGATTGAAGAGCAGCCATATTGTGAATAATTTCGTTAATTCTATCCAGAGATATTCTAATGCTTTCCGATTTTGCATCTTCAAGTTTATTTCTCTTTGCTGTTCCTATGGAATCTTCTATCGAATTGTTATTAATTTTTTCTTTTTTTGGTATATTCTCTATTGCAACTATATTTTCTTTTTTAACTGTAATTTGTTCTGTCTGCGGTAATATTTTCTTTTCCATTTCTACTACAGAAAAATCTTCGTTAGAAGCAAGAGCAGATAGTTCTTTTTCAAAAACACCTATCCTTAGTTGATCTTTTTCGCCGGATTTTATTAAATTTAGCCCTGTTTTTAATTCATCCAAGCCTGCAAGAAGAAGCCGTATTGCTTTATCGCTAAGTGATATACGTTCTTCCTTTAAGGCAGAAAAAACAGTTTCCAATGCATGAGAAAGAGCTTCTATATTGCTAAAGTCCAGCATACGTGAAGAACCTTTTAAGGTATGAAGCGCCCTCATTAATGTTACAATATTGTCTTTAGAATTATTATTGGAAGCAGCATCTTCTTTTATCTCAAAAAGAAGAGTTTCTACCATAGAGATATTTTCAAATCCTTCTTCTAAAAATTTTCCAATATACTTGGATTTATCAATCGCCATGTTCATCCTGCGTCAAAAAGCGTTCCAGTTCATTAGTCTGCTCTGTTAATAATCCGGCAGTTGCAGCCACAGATTCCGAAGCGCCGATAAAGTGTATTACCCGCTGAGAAACATCTGCAATTTCTGAATGTATTTGTTCGCTTGATTTTAACTGTTTTTGAGTTGAAACAGTTATTGTCTGTACCTGATTAGATGTTATTTCAGCTGCCGATCGAATTTCCAAAAATATATTTTCCAAATCCTTAATTAGTTTGTGACCTTCTGCAATTCTATCCGATCCGTCTTCACTGTAAACAATAAGAGACGAAGAAGAACTTTGAATTTCTTCTACTTGTTCACGGATTTGCCTGGTTAGACCTGCAATATCATCGGCTAGCCTGTTTACTTCTCCTGCTACAACAGAAAATCTTTTTCCTGTTTCTCCGGAACTTGCAGCTTCCAGGGCAGCGTTAAAAGCAATTACTTTTGTTTGATCGGTAATTGTTGTAATTATTCTTACAATATCCCTGATTTTATTTACTTTGTTGCTTAACGAAATAATACCGTTAATTACACCGGAATTTTTTTCTTTAATATCCTCCATTTTTTTTACATTTTTTTCCAATACCAAGAATCCATGACGAACCTCTTCTTCCATTTTTGATGTAATGGAAGCAATACTGTTGGTTTTTTCCACTATATCAGCAGCAACATTAACATTTTCATCGATTGTACTTTCTATACTTTTAATAATACCTATCTGATTCTTGCCGGATACCAGATTATCGTGGCTTGAAAGAGATATTACATCGGAAGATTTTTTTACAGCAGATGCAAGTTTCAGTGAATTATCCTGAAATTTACATTCTTCTCCGTCATTTTCTTTGTTCTTTTTTTCTATTTTTTTTAGCTTTTCTTTTAACGAACTTATTATTGGTATAAGTATCGCTCCCATAAAGCCAATACCCATTAAGAAAACAACAAAATACATTGTCATATAAGAACCCCTTAGCTTTCGGTTCGGTATTTTTCCACTTTTCCCTTCAATTCTTCAGACATTTCATTTAAAGAGTCTGCAATTTTAGAAGTAGAAGAAGTAGCTACTACAAATTGCTTAACGCCTGCAGAAATTTCTTTTAATGCGCTGAATATCTGTGTAGATGCCAATTCCTGCTGTTTGCTTAGATTTGAAATTTGTTGTGAACGTGTAGCAACATTTTGAGAATTATCGACAATATGTTCAAAAACAATTCTTTGCTCGCTCATCCTTTCATAGCCAATCTCAATTTGTTTTGACCCGCTATTTGCTTCTGTAATTAGTGTCTGAGATGCTCCTTGTACTTCTTCTATCTTCTGCTTAATTTCGTGTGTTGATTCAACAACATTATCTGCAAAACGCCTTATTTCAGATGCAACTACGGAGAATCTTGCCCCTGCCTCACCGGAAGAAGATGCTTCCAAGGATGCATTAAAAGCAATTAGTTTTGTTTGATCAGCTATGCTGTCTATGATCCGTATAGCTTCACTTATTCTGATTATCATATCAGAAAGATTTCTTATCTCACTAATAATTTTTTGATTTTGTTTCAGAATATCTTCCATCATGGATTGATTTGCTTCTCTTAATTCTGCACCCTTGCTGCTTAAATCTTGTGTTTCTATAGCAAGATTTGCAACTTCTGTAGTTTTTAATGCTATTTGCTCTGATAAATTTTTACTGCTTTCCATTGTAGAAACAATTTCAGAAACAGATGCAGATTGTTCATTGGCAGTGGTTGTAATTTCTTTAGATGAAGAAGAAATGTCAAATACAGAATCGGCAACAAGCTGGGCGCTTACCTTGAAGCTGCCGAAGGTTGAACGAAGTATATCCAAAAATCCGTTAAATGCCGTCATTAATTCGCCGAATTCGTCCATTGAATTAATCTGAAGCGTCAAGGTTAAATCGTTTTCGTTTAATCCCTTAAATAAAGTTTTAAGTGTTTTAACTGAACGGTTAATATCCAGTAAAATAAATACAACAAAACCAAAAGCAAGTCCAAGTGTAAGTAAAACTACCAATAAATAGATTATCAATCGTGTTTGAGCAGATGAAGTATTTTGCTGAATCTGCATATCAAGATGTATAAATGTTTCGTTCCATAACTGACATAGATAGGTGTTCATCAGTGATATTGTATCTAAAAATTCAGATGCAGTTGCAGGATTAGTAACATTAAAAATTGCTATTCTATCATACTGTCCAGATAAAATATCAAAGCTGCCCAGGAATTGTTCAAGTTTATTGTTCAATTCCAGAAAATCGTCTTCCTGTTTTATACTTTCTTCCATTGCTGAATATATGCTGCTTCTAATTTTATCCCTGTCAGAATAAAACAAAACGCGGTTATTTCTTATTAGCTGCATATCGGCAGAGATAAACATATTTACAGTAATTTCTTCGACAGAGCCTTCAAATGGTAAGGCAGCAAGACGCCGTCCCTGCTCCTGGGCTATTGCAAGATCATTATTCCATCTATCAATGACAGATACTCCGTCAAATAGATTTTTTCTAATCAAATTGGCTATATTAATAAGCCTCATTGAAGTTTCGGGCATACTGGACAATACCGGATTCACAAAAAAATAAGTAGTCATATCCGATACCAATATAAGCCTGGAATGTTCTCCTACTATGTTCATTATATTAAACAGGGAAAAAATAAAATCCATATATCTGTTCATGATTTCTTCATCATTTTGATCGATACTTTTAATAATTTCCCATTCAGGCAATAAACTAAGGAATTCTCCAGTTCCTGTTTCATAACGCCGTAATTCTCTATCCATGATCCTAAGGGCATTGCTTATTTGATCATCCAAATTAGAAAGATTGCCCGGTTTTAGTCCCAAATAAACATTAAGATATTCCGGTACATTCTGCATTACCGTCGCTACTGGTTTAAGAGTGTTGATACCGTCTTGTTCATCCATTCCTTTGCGGATAATTCCAATTGTTAAGGAACAGACAAAAAAGAGCATTATGCCTATTGGAATTAAGAAAACTGCGCTTGAAATAATAAGCTTAGTTGAAATTTTTAATCTGGAAAATAACATCATTTCCTCCAATTATAAAATTAGTATACTATATAATATTAACCCTGTAAAGAGAAATTAACTGCACTTCGCTTTTTCCTATAATAAAAAGCATCATTGCTGAATATTTGTTCCAAATCTACATGATAAATTCCGGCTGTTTCTGAAACTCCTGCAATCAAAATTCCTCCTTCTCTTAATGATGAAGTTAAATTTGACAGAATAATTTCTCTTTTTTCCGGGAAAAAATATATTAATGCATTTCTAAAAAAAACAATATCATATTCTTTAAGGGGAAGTTTATTCATTAGATTATGTACAAAGAATGAGACATGCTTTTTTAAACAACTGTCTATCTCGTAACTATCTTCGTTTTTTAGAAAAAAAGGCTCTACTAAATAATGAAAACAGCTTCCATCTTCACGTAAAACCCTTTGACTGTATATGCCGCATTTTGCTGTATCTATTGCTTTTGGGTTTATGTCACATGCATCAATATGATATTGAATGGGATTTTTACTGCTTTTATTGTATGCTTCAATAAGCATGGCAATACTATATGCTTCGCAGCCGCTGGAACAAGCAGCAGAAAATATTTGTATAAAAGATCTTTCAAAGACGGATAAATATTCCCTTAACAGGTTAAAATGTACAGGTTCCCTAAAAAAGTATGTTTCGTTTACTGTAAGAAAGGAAGCAGCTTCTCCCGATAAAAATATTTCCTTTAAAATCCCCTGATCAATTTTACCATAATTATTTAAAAGGTGAATTTGTAGTTTTCTAATGTCGGCAGGATCGGCCTTTATTCCATACCAGTTTTCCAATGCTTGGCTTATAGAATGCATCATTGGATCAATTTAACAAGTTCTTCGGCGATTCTGTCCAAAGGAAGGATTATATCTACGCATCCTGTATCTTTGGCAGCCTTTGGCATACCGTAAATTAGCGAACTTCCCTCGTCCTGAGCCATAGTAATACCATGAAGCTTGCGGACTTTTTCCGTACCCAAAGCGCCATCGCTGCCCATACCGGTAAAAACAATGGAAATCAGCGAATCTTTTAGGCATTCTGCTGCCGTTCTAAAAAGAACATCTGCTGCAGGTTTTTGGTTGTTTTCCGGCGCATCATCGTTATAGTGCAGGATGCATCTGTTTCCATCTGCCGGACGAAGTTCCAAATGCTTATCTGTCTGGGAAATATAAATTATTCCTGGCAGGGGTATTTCGTTTTCTTCTGCAACTTTAACAGTTAAACCGGTGTATGTATCCAGCCATTGCGAAAAACTCTTATCAAATCCCGAAGAATTATGCTGAACAATAATAATTGGAACAGGAAAATTAGCGGGAAGATTTGAAACAAAACCGGATAAGGCCTTAGGACCGCCTGTTGAAGAAGCTATAACTACAGCACGTATTTCCCGTTTTTGGGGCTGTTGAATCTTTACCGGCTGCGAAACAGTAAGGACAGATTTTGATTTTACTCCGCTTATTCGTTTTAAAGTTTCGTATATTTCCTTTTCTTTTTCCGCAGACAATGAAGAAGAAAATGTTGTTTTGGAATAAAACTCTAATGCCCCGCGAACCGTTGCTTCGTAGGCTGTTTTTGCTGTATCATGACTGGTAACAACTACAATGGGAACAGAACACTCCTTCATTACTGCCTCTATTACTTCAAGGCCGTTTTTTTTAGGCATTTCGATATCCAAGGTTACCAGGTCAGGATTTAAAGACAATATTTTTTTTATAGCATCTTCTCCGTCAATGGCTTCTCCTATAATGTTAAAGTCGCTATCTTGTTCAAGAAAATGACGGATAATATCCCTGGCAAGAGAGCTGTCATCGACAATAAGCGTATTAATCATGGCAGCATCTCCAAAAATTTTTCAATATTCAGAATAAGAGTCATGGTTTGAGTGGTTTGATTATTAAAATATATTCCTTTGGAGTATCCGTGTAAATCGGCAAAAACTTTAGGCAGCTGATATATGGTCTCTTCCGGAATTTCAAGTTCATTCTCGATTTTTGGAGTCAAAATAAATATTTTTACTTTAAGCTCACTGGACGGCATAAAAATAGTTTTTAATACAAGGGTATGGGGGGCAATTGTATCTTGCATCATAAAGAGAGCAGGAAGAGATACAAAAACTTCCATTTCATTGTCGTTTATAGATTGTGTTTCAAATACAGAATTCATTGTTCGGGTAGACTGAATAATCTTCTCTGTTTTTTGAGCCATAATACCAATTTGAATTTTGTCCATTGCGCAGATAAAATACTTCATATTTATTTCTGTTCAAAGTCGTTTTTTATACGTTTTATTAGTTCAAAGGCATCGATACAAAAAACCTGATTGCCTTTCCATTCAAAATAAGCCCTTACCGAACCGCTAATACCGCTTTCTTCGGCTTCGGTTTCCATTAATGCTTCCGGAGAAAGGTCTGCAATATCGGTAACATCGTCTATTAATAGAGCCAGTTTATCTACTTCCTCTTTTAAAACAATAAGCTTGCCGGTATTTGAAACTTCATCAAAAAGCAGATAGCTTATATCAATAAGCGCATAAGGGACTGAATAGCGGTTTATAATACCCCGTACATATTCCGGTACAAGAGGCAGGGGAAATATCTTTTCCAAAGCGGCAACTTCACTGATAATCCTGGACGGCAGGGCATAACGCTTGTCCCGGACAAAGAAAATTAGATATTTTTCCGTGTTATTTTCGGAGGCGGGATTTTCGTCCATAAGATGAGTGTATCACAAGAGTTATGTATTGCCAAGCTCCCTATTCAGCCAGTTTCCGGTGCAGGGTTTTTCTGCCAATTCCCAAAACTTCGGCAGTCTTACTTTTATTGCCTTTTAAAAAACTTAAGGTATCCCGTATAATTATTTGTTCGGATTGTTCAATTGTTGTTCCCAGCGGAATTCGTATCCAGCCCTCTTCGCTGTGGGTTTTTACAGTAGGGGGAAGGTCTGCTTCGCTGATGATATTTTCTTTGGTCATAACAACAGCACTTTCCACACAGTTCCTCAGTTCCCTGACATTCCCCGGCCAGTCATAGGCATACATTGCAGCACGGGCTTTTTCATCGAAACCTTCAATGTTTTTACCGTTTTCCCGGGAAAATTCTCTAAGAAATGTACTAATAAGAATGGGAATGTCTTCCTTTCGTTCCCGTAATGGGGGAACCTGTATATGTACCACATTCAAGCGGAAGTAAAGATCTTCTCTAAAAAGGCCCTTATCGATTTCCACTTTAAGATCTTTATTGGTAGCAGCAATGATCCTTACATCTGTTTCTATGGTTTCTTCCCCGCCTACACGTTCGAATTTTTTTTCCTGTAGTACCCGCAGAAGCTTAATCTGTATATCCTGACCAATCTCTCCAATTTCATCCAGAAAGAGAGTCCCTTCGTTGGCTAGCTCAAAGCGGCCGCGGCGCCTGGATACTGCTCCGGTAAAAGACCCTTTCTCATGGCCAAAAAGCTCGCTTTCTATAATGGAAGCCGGAATGGCAGCACAATGAACCTTAATAATTGGTTTATCTTTTCTTGGGGAAAGTTCATGAAGCGCATTGGCAACCAGTTCCTTCCCCACTCCTGATTCACCTGTAATAAGGATCGATGCCTTGGAGCTTGCTGCACGGTTAATCGTATCAAAAACCTGCCGCATTGCACTGCTTGTCCCTGTCATGGGCTTAAAATGATCTTTCTTTGCAAGTTCATCGACCAGGTTTTTATGCTTAAGAGCAAGTTCATGATTATCAAGTGCTCTTCTAACAATCATGGAAAGATGATCGAGGTTTACCGGTTTGGTAAGAAAATCATAAGCGCCGTTTCTCATGGAGTTTACTGCATTTTCTACAGTTCCATGACCGGTAAGGACAATAACCGGCAAACCGGGATATTCGGTATTAATTTTTTGCTGCAATTCGTCGCCATTAATCCCTGGCATGCGCAGATCGGTAATAACCAAATCAATATCGCCTTTCCCAAAGCGCTGTAACCCTTCAAGGCCATCGGCGGCAGTTACAGTTTCATAACCGTCCATTTGAAGCGCAGCAGCAAGGCCTTCCCGTATGTTTTTTTCGTCATCAATAATCAAAAGCCGAAACTTCATTTTGCCTCCTGAATAGCAAAACGCTGGCATTCTTCACCCGAAGGAAGAAGACGACGTTCCCTTTGCGGAATAGGAAGGGTAATGGTAAAACAGCTGCCTTTCCCTTCTTTGGAATTAACGGTAATTTCTCCCCTGTGCTCACGGATAATTTTAAATACCATAGTCAATCCCAGCCCCGATCCCCGTTCTTTGGTGGTAAAATAAGGTTCAAATATCTTTGACAGGTTCTCTTCCGAAATCCCCGCCCCTGTATCAATTATACTTATTTCAGCATAATTGTCCTTTGCTGCTGTTCTAATGGTAAGAATACCGCCGTTTTCCCTTTCCATAGAAGCTTTTGCATTCTGTATAAGATTAAGCAGTGCTTGTTTTAATATTTGATCATCAAAATCAATAAGCGCAAGCTGTTCATCCAATTCCAGGACAACAGTAACATTTGCTTCTTCCAGTTCATATATAACAAAATCCACCAATTCACGGATAAAGGCATTTATATTACGTTCCCTAAGATTTAATGTCATTGGACGAACGGCAAAAAGAAAATCCAGAACAATATGGTTAAGCCTTTCTGTTTCTTCGCTGATTACATCCAGATAGCGGTGAAACAAATTAAAATAAGCAATGGGCCCCTTTTCACCATCCTGGTGAAAGTTAGGGTCGGGCTTGTCTTCCGGATGAGAAAGATAATAAAGTTCTTCATTTTTGGCAAATGCTTTCTGCAAAAGCTGTATATGTATGGAAATGGAACCAAGAGGATTTTTTATTTCATGGGCAACTCCTGCAGCCAGTGTCGTTAGACTTGCCAGGTTTTCAATCTGCCGCATTCTTGCTTCCTTGCGGCGTTTTTCGGTTATTTCGCTTATATAAATAAGCGATCCGGTAATTTGGTATTCTTTAACCAAAGGAAAAACACTAAGCGATAAAAGACGGAAAATACCTTTTATTTCTGTTTCAAATTCCCGTTGATCGGCCCTGTCCCCCGAAAGAAGGACTTCTTTTAAGAATGCAGCAATTTTTTTATCTTGAACAAGCTTCCAGACATATTCCGGCGTGCTTTTAATACCTTCAGCCTCCGCCATCGGCAATAGCCGCATGGAGAATTTATTTGCCATAACTAAACGGTGATCCGAATCGCAGACTAGTATTCCGTCGATTAAAGAATCCAGAACAGTTTCCAGGCGGTCTATATCGCTGTTCATGGATTTAAGTAAAACGTGCAGCTGATCCGGCGCCATTGCAGAGATTTCATCGATTTTAAACTGATCTTTATTAAATTGATCTTTCATCACATCCCTGTTTTTAGGCGTTCAAACAGTCCTTCCAGAACCAATTCCGGCGAAATGTTAAAAGTTTCTTGTTCCATTAAGGATTGATTCAGCTCCTTATTCCAATGTTCTGCACATAAAGTTCTTTCCATCGAAAGTTCTTTTGCAGATACTCTGTCTTTATCATAACTTATAAGCCAATCTGATAAAACAGTGCAGCATTGCAGTAAAAATCTCTTAAAAAGACCGGGAATTTCAAAATGTTCTGCGCTTGTCATAATTTTAGCAACTGTAGTTTTACAGTCTGCCGCAGGAAGCCCCATTCCTCCTTCCCGTGCAAGGCTGCTGGTAAACGTTTTTAGATCTGAAACAAGCGCTGTCTTAGGAATATACGGCGCAGATACAACAGAAGAAATAAAAAAAGCTCCCAAGGAATAAAGGGTTTCGCTGTTTACAGGAAGAAAAGATGTCAGATACGATTCGATTGTGACAGCAATTTTATTTGGGTTTTCCCTAAAAATTCGGTTTAAGATTTCGCTTTGTGCTTCAGCGCTGCGCCGGGTAAATTGGTATTCTCTAAGCCTGGAAACAATAGTAGGCAATAGGATCATGGGAGAGGAGCTTGTTAGTATGATTGTAAGCTGCGCAGGCGGTTCTTCCAGTATTTTTAAAAGCGAATTTTTAGCTCCTTCCTGCATATTTTCTGCATTTTCAATAATCACACACTTATGCCTGCCTAGCGGCGCCATGCGGCACCAATAAGCAGCCTTACGAATATGGGCAATGGGAATACCCGAACCCATCCCTTCTCTTTCCAATTTGGCAGCTTTTTTAATAATGGTCTTGCATTTTTTTTCAGGATTATCATTGATAAGCTCAATATCTTCCAGGTCTTCTTCAAGGCTTTCAATTTGCGGTTTTAGCTTTCCGAATTTTTGATCTTCTTCCCACAGTATGCTGTTAAACCTTGCAAGAAGTTTACGAACAGAACGGATAAAAAGCATTTTGCATCCTATATTATCTGTCTGCCGTAAAAAAGTTCCTGCAGATGCAGAAGCATCTGCAAAGAACCCCTTTTTTCCCAAAAGGAGTAAATCCGGCGAAACTAAATTCCGGTGAAGCTTGCAGGAAGAACAGGAACAGTTCCAGTTTCCACGGCCTGTATTATCCTCACATCCAAGAACCCGTGCCAGCTCCAGTGCTGTTGTTCCCTTACCGGAAAATTCCGGACCGGAAAACAGAATGGAAGGTGCCAGCGAAGCTTTTTCTATATCATTTTTAAGCCCGGTAATCACGTTATTTTGGTGGAGTATATTTTCAAACACGGGTACCTTCTATGACGCCGGTTTCTATACTTCTGCCTTCTATAAGCGGCAATAGAAATCTGGCAAAAAAGCTTTGATCCAAAAGAGGTCCCGGATCAAAAACCGATTGAAGATTAAGCAGAAATAGTACAAGGCCTATAAGGGCAAGAGCTTCGGCAAAACCCAAAAGCAGACCCAGGAATTTATCAAGACCATCAAGTCTAAGACTGACAATAATTCCCTTAACAATGCTCCCGGCAAACTTTCCCAAAATAAACACAAATATAAAGATTCCCAGAAAAGCAAGGATCTCGGGAACAGGAGCGATCTGCAATAGTTCCTGCTTAAAAACTGAACGCAGGATAAGGGAACCAAAATTATAGAATAACAGCGAAGAAACAAGGGCAAGAGCAAGAGATGCAAGGGAAAATAATTCTCCGGCAAAACCTTTTAAAAACCCCCTAAGAACCAGCAGCCCCATGAGTACAATAAAAATTAAATCCAGAGCCTGCATTAAGCTTCCTCCCTTTTTCCAATTCCCTTAATTTTTGTTTGTTGTATTGTTTCAATCAATAAGCGCACTATTGCTGTTGTTCCGTCAGTTTTTCCAATATCGGCCGAAGCAGCTGCCATTGTTTGCAGCATTTCCTCGTTAAGATTATCCATAATTTCGATTAAGTCGGCAGCACTACGTTTTTCCGGCGTCAGTATAATTGCAGCCCCCTTCTTTTCAAAAAAACGGGCATTTTCCAGCTGATCTCCTCTGGTACCAGCGCCGGCCAAAGGCAATAGCACCATTGGTTTCCCTGCTACAGCACATTCCCAGACCGTACCGGCGCCGCTTCTGGCTAAAACAAGGTCGGCAGCGGCGAGGACATGTGGCATTTCTTCTTTGATGTAAGGATATGGCTTATAAGAAGGAGCTGTTTTGGGCGTCCAGTTTGCCCCATATTGATGAACAACAAGGAATCTTTTATGTAATTGTTCCAGGCATTCGCTTACCAGTTCGTTTAATTCCAGCGCTCCCTGGCTTCCGCCCAGCACCAGAAGAATATTTTGATTTTTTTCTGCCCCAAGGAATATCCTTCCCTTTTCCGGATCAGCATTTCTAAAAACTTCCCGTACCGGATTACCAAGCACGGAAACTTTGTTTCGAAATTTCATTGGCAAGCGTTCTGCCGTTTCCGGATAAGCGGTAATTATATGCCCTGCCCCTTTTGCGGCAAAAACAGCATTTATCCGCGTTGCAAGACCGGGGCTGTAATCTGATTCATGGGTTAGAACAGGAATTCCCAGCAAGGCTGCAGCAGCACATGGAGGAACACTTACAAATCCGCCCTTGGAGAACAGTACAGCCGGTTTTTCCCTCTTTAGAATTTTCCATGCAGCAATAAATCCAAGTAATACCCTAAAGACATCGGTAAAGTTCCGTAAAGAAAAGTTCCGCCGGAGCTTTCCCGCCGGAATGGAAAAAAAATCTATACCTGCTGTTTTTACTATGCTTTTATCCAGTGTTATTCCGGAGCCAATCCAGAAGATACGGCAGGAAATTTCCTTTTTAAGTGCAGCTGCGACAGCCAGACCGGGATATATATGCCCCCCCGTACCTCCCCCGGTAAAGGCGATGCTTAAACCGCTGCTTTCATTACTGTCGTCCATGTATAGAGGGTAATATATACCCCTTATTTACACAATTACTTACTGAGAACTTATTTTTTCTGTCCTGGTTTCTTCGCTGCGGTTTTTTTACCTTTTCCTGCAGGCGTTTTTGTTACTGTCCTGTCAAGGGCGTTTACAGGAAAAAATCCGCTTTGCACCGAATTATCATCGGCAAACCAAGTAGTCTCGGCCAATTTTGCATCTTCATCAACCGAAAGTACAATCATTTCCGGACTGTTAGGCAGTCCTGAAGCAATTACTACGTCTCCTATAAGCCTTTCTGTCGCTCGTACGCTCATTATATCCCCTTAAAAATTATTATATGTTCAAAAACATGGTTTTAGAACATATCGTATGAGCCGCGATGGATTCGAACCATCGACCCACGCCTTAAAAGGGCGTTGCTCTACCACCTGAGCTAGCGGCCCGCTTTTTTAATACATACACAAATATTAAATAAAGGTCAACACCTGTCAATACTTTTTTTATTACGCGCAGAGGCAATATTTATTGTTTAAAATACATTCGTGATATTCGTTGATCTACTTCATTCCTTCTTCATTCTTTAATCCGCGTAATTCGCAGACTTTTTAATGATATTTAATGGCTGCTTTTCAGCGGCATCCCTGGCATGATAACTGGTACGTGCCAGCGGTGAAGAAACAACATATCCAAAACCTTTGGCGAGGGCTTTTTCTCCAAGCTGCTTAAATTGTTCGGGGCATATATATTCACTTACAGGAATTTGCTGCTTTGATGGCTGGAGGTATTGACCCAGTACTAGTATATCTACCCCGACAGAACGCAGCTCATCCATTGCAGAAAATATTTCTTCCTGTGTTTCTCCCAAACCAAGGAGTATGCTGGACTTTGTTTTAATATTCCGGTTGTATTGTTTTGTTTCTTTCAATGTACGAAGGCTTTTGTCAAAAGAAGCATTGCTGTCCCGTATGGTTTCCTGCAATGAACGTACGGTTTCTATATTATGGGCAATAACATGGGGGCCGGCTTCTATTACAAGCTGTAATTCATCGCCATGATAGTCCGGAATAAGAACTTCTACCTTGCAGGAAGGATTTGTTTTCTTTATAGTACTGATACACAACGCATAGTGATACGCACCGCGCATATCCAAATCGTCCCGGTCTACCGAAGTAAGAACTGCATAATCAAGGCCAAGTTCGTTAATTGCCTGTGCAAGTTCTTCCGGTTCATCATTTCGTATAGGCAGTCCTACTTTTGCTGACGTAACGCCGCAAAAACGGCACTTTCTGGTACAGATATTGCCAAGTATCATAAAGGTGGCTGTTCCCATCCCCCAGCATTCTCCCCTGTTGGGGCAGGAAGCTTCCTTGCACACTGTGGCCAGCCCGTGCCGGTCAAGCAGCTTTTCCATTTCAATGGATTTTTCCCCGCCAGGAGATCTCGTAATAATCCAGGGTGGCTTTTGTAAAACTAGTTCCATTATTTCATACCCATGTCTTGTATACTACTATAAAAAAAGTATAATTTCCTGTATAGTTACTTATTATGGCAAAAGCAAAAGGAAAAATTAACGAAAAAATTAATTATGATGAATCTAAAGTAAAAACCCTGTCTTCCCTTGAACATATAAGGCTTCGTACGGGTATGTATATTGGACGGCTTGGAGATGGTTCCAATCATGATGATGGTATTTATGTACTGCTAAAGGAAGTAATCGATAACTGTATTGACGAATTTATCATGGGAAACGGCAGACAGATTGACATTCAAATAAAAGGACAAAAACCAGGCTCTTCCACAGTAAAGATACGTGATTTTGGCCGGGGTATACCGCTGGGTAAGCTTGTAGAATGTGTGTCTGTTATCAATACCGGAGCAAAGTATAACGATGATGTATTTCAGTTTTCCGTTGGTCTTAATGGCGTAGGAAGCAAGGCGGTAAATGCCCTTTCCTCCCATTTTAGAGTTGTGTCCATACGCAATGGTGATTTTGCCGAAGCGATCTTTAGTTATGGAGTATTAAAAAGCCAGCGAAAAGGAAAATGTGCATCGACCATGCCGCCTGCTGCCCGTAAAGACGGAACTTTTATTGAATTTACTCCGGACAATGGTATTTTTGAAAACTACAGTTTTAATATGGATTTTGTAGAAAAACGAATTTTAAATTATACCTATCTTAATGCCGGTCTGGTACTAACGCTAAACGGGAAATCCTATGTATCCAAGCAGGGACTTTATGATCTTCTAAGCGAAGAAACCGGAAAGGGGGTATTGTATCCCATTGGCTACTGTAAACAGCAGTATATTGAATTTTCTTTTACACATACCAACAACTACGGAGAAGAATACTTTTCCTTTGTAAACGGCCAGCATACCATTGATGGGGGAACTCACCTTTCTGCTTTTAAGGAAGGGTTTCTAAAGGGCATACAGGCATACTTTAAAAAAGACTATCGCAGCGAAGATATACGCGAGGGAACTACTGCCGCAGTGGCCATTAAAATAAAAAATCCGGTTTTTGAAAGCCAAACTAAAAATAAACTGGGAAATACAGATATTCGTTCCTGGATTGTTCAAACAGTACGAGAAGGAACCGACGATTGGCTGCAAAGAAATCCACAGGCAGCAAAAAAGCTGGAAGAAAAAATAATTTCCAACGAAAAACTCCGAACAGAACTTAATGCCGTAAAAAAAGAAGCCAGAGAAGCTGCAAAAAAGATATCACTGAAGATTCCAAAATTAAAGGACTGCAAGTACCACCTTGAAGACGGAAAAGACGGAGATTTATCTACGATTTTTATTACCGAAGGGGATTCAGCTGCCGGTTCTATGGTAACTTCCAGGGATGTTATGACACAGGCAATCTTTGCACTTAGGGGAAAGATTGAAAATATGTACGGTAAAAAGCAGACTGCAATCTATAAAAACGAAGAATTATATAATTTAATGACAGCCCTGGGAATAGAAAACAGTTTTGAAGGGCTCCGTTATGCACGGATTGTTATTGCCACCGATGCGGATTTTGACGGGTTTCATATCAGAAATCTGCTTTTAACATTTTTTCTTTCATACTTTGAGGAACTTGTTACCAGCGGTCATATCTATATATTGGAAACTCCTCTGTTTAGGGTTCGTACCAAAAAAGAAACCCGCTACTGCTACAGCGAAAAAGAACGGGATATAGCATTGGAAGAATTGGGATCTTCCAGTGAAGTAACCCGTTTTAAGGGACTGGGAGAAATAAATCCAAAAGAATTTGGCCAGTTTATCGGTAAAAATATACGTCTGGTTCCTGTCTCGGTGCAAACCCTTAAAACGGTTCCTCAAGTACTGTCTTTTTACATGGGAAAAAATACACCGGAACGGCGTGAATATATTATGAAAAATTTAATTGAAGATGCAGGATAAAAAAATGAAAACAGTAATGATAGTCGATGATTCAAGAATTATGCGGAAAATAGTTAAAAATACTTTTGAACTGCTTAAAATACCTGCACGTTATCTTGAGGCTGAAGACGGAAACCAGGCATTAATGCATTTATCAACGCAGAAGGCAGATCTTATTCTTTTGGACTGGAATATGCCCAATCTTTCGGGAATTGATTTCCTTAAACAACTACGGACCATGGAAGAGTACAAAGAGACTCCTGTAATCATGGTAACCAGCGAAGCAGCAAGACTTAACGTTGTCGAAGCAATAAGAGCCGGAGCAACTTCATATATTACCAAGCCGATAAACGATAAGGTTTTTATGGAAAAACTTTCAAAAATTGATTTTTAATAAAAACAAGAGTTAGCCATGACTGTACTAATTATACAAATACTGATTTTTGCATCCATGATTCTTTCGGTCTACATGATCCTTGTTACCCTGGAACGCTGCCGAAGTGAAAAACGCTATGGTTTTGTGTATTGCATTATTACCATTTTTTTGTATACCCTTGGATATTTTATAGAAATAAGCTGCGGAAACCTGGATGGCGCCGTCGTCGCCGTAAAAATACTTTATGCCGGGGGCAGTTTTATGTCCCCATTGTTCTTTTTCTTTGTAGCCGATTACTGTGAAGTACGTCTGCCAAAAAAATTCTACAAAATACCGCTTCTAATAATTCCGGTTCTTTTTTATACTGTTGTTTTAACTTTTGAACGCCACAATCTGCTTTACAGCAATTATTACTACGACATAGAAAACCCCATACAGGGTATGATTATAGAACCGGGTCCCCTGTATTTTGTCGGTACCTTTTACCCCCTGTTCTGCATAACCCTTACCTGTATTGTTTTAATACGCAGCATTATTGCCCAAAGCAAAGGACGCCGCTTTGGCCTTATACTGCTTCTGATTAGTTCTCTTGCTCCCCTGATTGCCAATTTCAGCTATGTAGCGCTTTCGTACTTTTTTCGTACAGCTCTTGCAGGAATCAACTTTACCGCATTTGTAATGCTTATTTCCAATTTTATTTTTTTCTACAATGTGATACGCAACGATATGTTTGATCTGGCCCCCAAAGCCCTGGCAGTTACCATGGATCTTATCCGTGATGCGTTTGTTATACTTGACCGTAACATGGCCTATATGGGCTCAAATAAAAAAGCTTTGGAACTTTTCCCCCCTCTCCTGGAACTGCAAAAAGGAGCTTCCATTCTGGGGCTGGAAAACTGGCCGGAAGGGCTTAGCGAAGGACAAAGCGATAACCGTGAAATAGAATTTACCCTGCCTCACAGGCCGGAAAAGATGTATTCCGGCTGGACTAACAGGGTTTCTTCCGAATCGGGGGCAACGCTGGGCTGGGTTATACTGATCCAGGATATTACCGAAACGATAAACCTAATCCGCAATATCCAGTCTCAGAGAGACGAAATTGCCGCTATGCGGGACAACATAAAAGAAGGTCTTTTTCTTATGGACCAGGATTACAGGATTCAAAGCTCGTATTCTAAAGCAATGGAAACTGTGCTTTCCGGAAAGAATTTTCATGGAAAACGCTTTACCGATCTGCTTGCCAAATCGTATACAGAAAAAGATCTGGAGACCATTGCCGGCTATTTTTCCATGATCATGGATAAAACAGCGGATACTGAATTGCTGGACGAGATAAATCCCCTTGGAGAGTTTTCTTATATAAGCGCCGAAACAGGGGAACATAAAACCCTGCGCTGTCTTTTTGCCCCTGTGGTTCAGAACGACGGGGAGATCTTTGTATTGGGAACAATCCAGGATATTAGCGCGGAAACGATTCTAAAAAAACAGCTTGCCGAAGAAGAAATGCGGCGGCAGGATGAAATGCGCAGCCTCTTTGAGGTAATGCAGGTAGATCAAAAAACTTTTGCAGATTTTATAGAAGACTCGGATTATGAATTCCATCGGATCAATCAAATGCTTAAAGACAAAAATCTTTCCAATCGTCAAGTATTGATAAATCTATATCAGAGTGTCCATGCTATCAAATCAAATGCTTTTGTAGTCGGACTTGCTTCTTATGGAGAAAAACTTCATAACCTGGAATCGGAAATAAAAATACTAAGGGACAGGGACGGCGAACCGTTATTTAATGAAATACTCAGGATTACCGCTATTCTGGAAAAACGAATGCAGGACAAGGATAAATTTCTTGATATTATAAAACGTTTAAAAGATTTCAGCATTTCCGGAGAGAATACAATGCAGGATGAGGAGATCTTCATAAAATCCCTGAATATGGCCTGTGAACGGGTTGCTGCAGACGAACAAAAAAAGGCGGTTTTTACCGTGAAAACTTTTGACAAAACCGTTTTAAACCGAGGCCAGAGACGGATAATAAAAGAAATCCTAATCCAGCTTATTCGAAATGCCGTTTACCACGGCATAGAAATGCCGGAAGAACGGCATGCCAGGGGCAAGGATCAAACCGGAACAATCAGTTTGTCTGTTACAGTCAAGGATAATATGATACAAATGGTGCTGGAAGACGACGGGCGCGGTCTTGACTTTGACCGTATAGCACAAAAAGCCGAAGAACAGGGGCTTTTTAAAAATCCTGCCAATAAAACCGACAAGAAATTCCTGGCCAATATAATCTTTAGCCCGGGTTTTAGTACTTCGGAATCCGGTACTATTCATGGAGGCCGGGGAATAGGCCTTAATCTGGTACGTGACAGGCTCAAGGAAATACATGGAAGCTTGAATGTTCGCAGTAAAACAGGATTAGGAATGGCATATGATATGCAAATACCGCTAAATAGGTAATAATGGATTAACATGGCTTTTATAAACAAACTCTTTGACCGCAATTTTCTGGAATATGCAAGTTATGTAATTAAGGACAGGGCAATTCCCGATCTGGAAGACGGCTTAAAACCCGTCCAGAGGCGTATTCTTCACTCGCTGTTTGAAATGGACGACGGAAAGTTTCACAAAGTGGCAAATGTTATGGGCTACTGTATGCAGTATCACCCGCACGGCGAAGCTTCCATAGGCAATGCTCTTGTTGTATTGGCAAACAAAGATCTGTTTATTGACAGGCAGGGAAACTTTGGCAATATTCATACCGGAGACGAAGCTTCTGCACCCCGGTATATTGAATGCCGCTGTACTCCCCTGGCCAAGGCAATATTCTACAATCCAAAACTAACGCCAACTGTCCCTTCTTATGACGGCAGGAAAAAAGAACCGGTCTTATTCCCGGCAAAAATCCCCGTAATATTAATAATTGGCGCAGAAGGAATAGCAGTGGGCATGTCAACTAAAATACTGCCCCATAATGTCATAGAAGTGCTGGAAGCAGAAAAAGCCTGTTTGCAGGGAAAGAAGTTTCAGTTATATCCCGATTTTCCCGGTGGCGGTCAGATTGATGTATCTGAATACAGAGATGGAAACGGAAAGGTACTGGTACGGGCAAAACTTGATACATCCGACCCAAAACGTATAGTTATCCGGGAGCTTCCCTTTGGCTGCACAACAGAAAGTATAATAAACAGCATAGAAAATGCAGCAAAAGCAGGAAGAATAAAGATACAGGGTATTAATGATTTTACAACAGAAAAGGTAGAGATAGAAATAAAGCTGGCTCGGGGAGTTTACTCGGATGAAACAGTAGATGCCCTTTTTGGCTTTACAGAATGTGAGCAGTCTATTTCGGTAAATCTGTTATTGATCAAAAACGGCCTTCCTACAGTAATGAGCATTACCGAAGTAATTAAGTATCATGCCAAACTTCTTGTACATATACTTACAAAAGAACTTGAACTGGAAAAAAGAGAACAGTTAGATAGACTGCATTTACGAAACCTTGAGCGGATCTTTATAGAAGAACGTATTTACAAGGCCATAGAAAAAATGAAAACTGCCAAAGGGGTAAACGATGCAGTAATTGCCGGATTTAAGCCTTTTGCAAAAGAAATAGGCCCCCGTGGTGTAAGCGCAGAAGATGTAGAACAGCTTCTGCGTATCCCAATCAGGCGTATTTCTTTGTACGATATAAACAAAGTACGGGAAGAGATGAATGCAATTAATGCCCGTATCAAGGAAATTAATCATCACTTAAAAAATATTACTGCATATGCATTAAGTTTTCTTGATGCAATAATTTCCAGAATAAAGGCAGACGAAGAAATATCCGGCGGGAAACGGCGCAGTACAGTAGAAATATTTGACAAGATAGATGTAAAGGAAGTTGTTCGCAAGGATGTACAATTAAAATATGACAGTACAGGAGGTTATTTGGGAACTTCTGTAAGCGGCGGAACCGTTGTTGCAGAACTTTCTCCCTTTGACCGTATCCTTGTAATTAGAAACAATGGTCTTTGGTCTGTTACCGATATTCCCGAAAAAGCTTTTATTGGAGCCAAAGCTGTTTTTATCGGCAAGGCTGACAAGGAAACAATTTCTTCCCTTGTTTTTACCCTTATTTATGCAGAACCAAAAACAGGATATCCCTGTATTAAGCGTTTTCAAATTGAAGGATGGATAATGAATAAAAACTATACCCTGATCCCCGACGGTTCTACAGTTTTACACGGCGACATACGCAGCAAATTCAGCTTTACTGTAAAATACAAGCCAAAACCCCGGCTTAAGGTATTTGCAGAGACATTTAAAGCACAGAATTATTCAGTTAAGGGTATTAAAGCAGGAGGCGTTAGGCTTTCTGCAAAAGAAGCCCTTGCTGTAGAAATATATAATAAATAAGGAATTAGTAATTAAGGAGACTTTATGGAAACCGGAATAGAAATATTTTCCCCGGAAGAAAGGAATGAAATCAGTGATCGTATAGAAGCTGCTTCTGCAAGGGATGCCATTGAAGTTCCGGGATTTCCTGCCAAAAAACAGGCCATTAAACGGGCTGTTTTTCCAATACTTGTTAATGCAGGGGCTTTTATTTTATTAATTTTAGGGCTTTTTTTATTGATTTCTTTTCAACAAAGCAGCGTTTATGAAATTCGTGATTCTGGAACTATACTTGGAATAACAGAACGGGCATTAATACGAGAAATACAAAAACAAGCTCAGATAAGCTTAAATGAAAAAGAGGCTGCCATAAAAGAAATGCACCAAAGAATAGATAATGTTTCTTTAGAGCTTGTTCGTTTGGAATTATTGGAAACATTAACAGAAGAACAGCGTTCTACTATGCAGGAACTCCGGTATCAGGAAGAATATTACAATTCTGAGCTGGAACGTTTGGAACATGAACGATCTCAAATTGTTGTAGAAGCAAGGAATAGGGAAAACGAAACCCGCAGCGCCAGGTCTTTGGAACAACAAAGAAATATTCAAAATAGACCGGATATCCAGTCTGCACAGGAGGAGCTGGCACGGCTTTCCGGTGAAGCAGAAAGAACAGCTTTTATGGAAATGGTTCCTTCAGATTTTACTCCCGTTTTACCTGTAGATAATATTGAACTATCAGAAGAAACTGCCCTTAGACAACAGCTTGCACAATTGAATTCTGCACTTATGGAACGGGACAACTTATTGGAAACTCTAAGAAACCAAAATGCTTCATTAAGCAGCCAGAATGCATCATATCAGCAAACTATTGCTTCTTACGAAAATATGATTAGAAGGAATACAGATGCTGAAAGAGAAAATCAACAATAAGTGATATTAATCCCTTAAGTAAATAACAGAACAGAAAAAGGCTGTTAATGGCATGGTACATAAAATACCAAAACAACCGGCAAGTGTCTTTAATACTTCTACTACAATCATTTCCATGTTAAATAAATCCAGAAGGGAATTGCTATAAACACTTAACAATAAAACCAGGGATAAAGAAGTGCCAATATAAGCAAGAACAAGAGTATTGGACATGGTTCCAAAGATGTCGCGTCCTATAGTTATACCTGAGCGGAACATTGTTTCAAAGTTTATTCTTCCTGCTTTTTCTTTAATTTCCCACAAGGCAGACGATATTGACATAGCAACATCCATAATAGCTCCCATTGCTCCAATTATTATTCCTGCAAAAATAATTGCCTTAAGATTTATGGGTGTATCGATGGGAAGATTAGCTAAATGCCGTGAATGTTCATCTATCATCCCTGTTAATAAAAGTATTTTATCATAAATAATTGTAAGTATTCCGGCAATGACTATACCGCTTAAGCATCCCATTGCAGCGGCCAATGCTTTTTTATTAAATCCAATTACAATAGATAATGTCATTATTGTTGTATAAAGACATACAAGCAGGGCCATTATATAAATATTTTTTCCGGATAATATTGATGGAATAAAAACCATAAAAACAGCTGCAATAGTTAAACTTAAAGAAATAATAGTATTAAATCCTTTTTTTCCTCCAAAAATAATAACACATATTATAAATAAGAGGCCAAAAAACAATAGTTTATTTGTACGTAAAAATCCGTTAAAAAACCAGCCAATATTGGTATTAATTAGCAGAACTGTATCGCCTTCTTTTATTTCCTGCATTGATCCGGGTAAAAAACCGGTAAAGCTTTGAGAAGCTAAAATAATATCTCCTTTTCTTATGCCTCTGGTTGCCCTGGCTTCAAAATTAATATGATAGCTTTGGGCATGTGCGAATTCGCCAAAATTTCCGAATTCTACAAAATCATCAAAAGGTCTTTCCCGTTCTGTTATTCTTTCCACCTTGGCTACTATAACTTCATGGGCTAAATCATCCAAAACAAATATATTCTGTATTGCAAAAAGGTGTCCTATAAAAATCAGCAGTATTGCTGCAAGCATTGTGATTAAATAGGGTATTTTATCTTTCATAATATTTTTTCTAAAACATCTTCTTCAGAACCGGGAAAAGAGAAAAATTCCAAATATACGACTTTTCCATTTTGTCGTAGAAGGCATATAGGCGAGAAAAAATTATTTCCTGATTTATTATTTTTTTCTTTAAGAGAACATTTTGTTATTTGTGTATTTTTCATTATTTTTTCTGTTAAATTAGGATGATCCGGTTCAAAAGAAATGCCCTTCATTGAAATCCCTTTTATTGTACCGGTTACCAGCTTTTCATTATGGGGGTTGGAAAAGATAAAGCTGAAATTGGCGGATTTATTCATTTTAGCACCTTTTTCTGATGAAGAATTAATAACAATTTTTTTTATTTCTTCAAGTTCGGCAGAATCTTCCATAGATTCCGATATCAGACTGTTTATTTCAAGGAGACTTGCTTTTTCATATTCATCTTTAGCAAACGACTTTCCTTTTAGTATGATTATGGGACATTGATCTTTGTTTCGTCCATGCCTGACAAATGTACTCATGATTTTCCAATGTCTGGGAAAATCATTTGCACTAATTATTATTCCTGATGGATCAATCTCATCAATATTGTCCATTGCTTTTTGAATATGCCGGTACCGGATCAGTTCAAAACCAAGTTTGCTAAAAAATAAAGATATAGTATCATAGGTTTTGTCCGAACCCAGTACCAATAGCAGCTTCATTGATCCCTCATTCTGTTCCGAGTCTTGTAACTGTAAAATTCTGAAGCATCCAAATATCATCCCTTCTGCGTAAATTATAGGTATAACGCCGAATTTCGGTAATTCGTCCTATCCTGAACCACTGAGTAACAACTACAGTACCAATTTCTCCGCTGTAGCTTGTACTTTCAATACGATAATCCGAAGGGATAAGAAAAATGTCCTGGTCTACAACATTATTCATTAAATCTTCACGGTATCTGGCTGTCATTCGTAAGCGTCCTTCTTCGGATTCATTAAGCCAGATTCTTCGGCGTGCAGCATCATTGGTAATCATAGCTTCCATGTCAATATAAAGAAAGAACCGTTCCCATTGGGAGCGTATTCGGGCATTTAGCATATAGGCAATTACTTCGTCCGGCGGAAGTCTTTCCCTTACCAATACAGCTCCTGTTTCTACATCAAGCCGGAATGGAACGCCGTCGGGGCCCGGCAGAGCAGGAGGTCTTAAGTTTAAGTTTAGGCGGTTGGAGACAAGCGGTGTTCCATTCGGAGAAGACACAGCAGTTTCACGGAACAATTCCGGAAAAATTCGGGCCTGTACCACAAAAGAGCCTGCATCGCGTAAATCCGCATAGTTTCTAAGGTCTTCTACAAAGGAAAATGATTCCCCGGGCTCTACAGTAATTTCTCTAAAAAATATATTTCGGCTTTCACTGCGTCTGCGAAGTATATAATCTGCCGGCTCAAGACTGCGGTTTGACATGTTTCTTATATCAAAATCCACAGAAAAAATCCGTTCTTCGGCCAATTTAAAGCGGAATGGGCTTGGACTGCGGTTGGTCAGCGATACCTGTACAAAAACCGGCTCTTCGGATGCGCCGGAAACATGGTATATCCTTTGATCAAAAAATCGAATGGAAAGATCGATGCCTTGTGCCGAAACAGAAAAAACACAGATTAATGCCAGGATAAACAGCATACATAATCGATTAAGACCCGGGTTTAACTTCACCATATAGCTCCTGTAAAAAAGACCTTTTCTATTATATAATTATCGGTAAACTGGATAAAAGACCTTATGACCTTACCCAAAATCCTAGCATCAATCCGTTTAGAGGCTTCGGTCTCTGCTCTTCTGGAAGAATATACAAAAAACCTAAGCAGCATCAATTCCTCAATCAAGGCTTTGGACAAGGCTTTGGAACTCAAAGCTTTGGAACTGGAAGGTCCCGAAGGTGCACTCCAAGCCATACTTTTATACCTGCTTAGGCTTACTAACAGCTCATTACCTGCCCTAATTGTGGTTCCTAGTGAACGGGAAGCAGAAGATTTAGCTGCTGATCTAACAATTTTATCTAAGTGCCAGGAAAGACCAGCACAGTCTTTAACTCCCAGGATACTTCCCTGGTGGGGCGCCCTGCCCTACCGGGATGGAGCTCCCTTAAGGGCAGTTTTTGGAGAACGAAGCGCAGTATTAAAAGAAATAATTAGCGGCCCGGCGCTGCTTATAACACCTCAGCGGGCCTTTCTAACTCCCCTGCCCCCTCCTGATTATTTTCGCAGCAGATTAATTCCTATAAAAATCGGCGATACTATTGATACTGCATCCCTTGCTACGATCCTTACAGATTCCGGCTATACCAGAGTACCCCGTGTCCAGCTTTATGGAGAATTTGCACTTAAAGGCGAAGTATTGGATATTTTACAGGGTTCCGGCGAAGATGCATATCGAATTTTGCTTGATTTTAACCGGGTAGAATCTATTAAGCGCTTTAACCCGGAAGATTCTGCCCAAATTAGTACAGCTTCGCTGGACGGTACAAAGGAAAAAATCACTTCCATACTCATACAACCTCAAAAAGAAGTATTATGGAATAATGACACGATATCTGTATTGAAAAAGAACCTCTCTATACTGCCGGAATTTAGAAAAAATACACCTGCCGTATTGGAAATAATCGAAAAGCTGGGGATTCACCATACCATACCAGGAGAAGAATTATTTTTTCCCCTGGCGTTTGATAAAAAACATTATTCCATTTTGGATTATCTACCGGAAAATAGTCCTGTTTTTTTTCTTGAAAAGGAACGTCTGGAACATGCACAAAAAAACCTTGAATCCGAATATTCCGGTCTTTTCCGTAAAGCTATAAAGGAAAAGCCTGTTCCCGCTCCGCAGGAAATACTCTTAAACTTTAATGAACTGGCATTAAAAGCTCAAAAGCATTACTATACGCTTTCCTTTATGTCAATTCGCTGCGATAAAAGCCAAGAAAAAAAACGCTTAGCTATTTCCTGCGAACCTTCCCGAAGTTTTTTTGGCAATATCAATTATCTTAAAGAAGATTTTTCTTCCCTTTTGGAACAGGGCTGGAATATTGTCGTAACGGCAGAATCTGAAGTTCAGGCACAGCGTATAAAACAATTATTGAATTTTACAGCTTCAGAAAATGCAGCTATGCGGCCTCTTTTTTCTGTTCTGCCCTTCCCGTTAAGCGCAGGTTTTTCCCTGCCCGGCATTAAACTAATGCTTATTGAGGAAAGCGAAATATTCGGCCGGCGGCGGCGTATACCACGGTCTTTGGGCCGGGTAAAAAGCAGCCCAATCGACACTTTTATAGAACTAAACCCCGGTGATTATGTAGTTCATGTACACTATGGTATTGGACATTTTAAGGGAATTGAAAGGATTGTTGCACTTGGTCACGAACGGGATTATGTAAGGATAGAATACCATGACGATGAATCGATCCTTGTTCCCATTGAACAGGTAAACCTTGTTCAACGCTATATTGGCAGCGATGGAGAAGCTCCCCGACTGGATAAAATCGGTTCCAAAAGCTGGGAAAGCAGAAAAAACCGTGTTAAAAATGCCGTAGAGGATATTGCCCAGG
>Ga0099364_10000321_pt1 | contig 79904 bp, 85 predicted proteins | sample TergutTh196P3_FD_73070 | JGI IMG/M metagenome (GOLD analysis project Ga0099364, IMG submission 73070) | Microcerotermes parvus P3 segment gut microbial communities from Pointe-Noire, Republic of the Congo - Th196 P3 | ecosystem: Host-associated > Arthropoda: Insects > Digestive system > Gut ...
GTTATTTGAAAAACGGTAATAACAAAACACGAGTATTTCTTGTTCTTCCGAAAGCGCAATTAGACAAGGTAAATCACGCAAATAAAACAATTCACGATGTACGGCTATTTTCATTCCTCTATAACTTTCATCAACTATCCGCTCAACTTTTTCCTTATATTCATTTGTAAGTGAAATAATCTCCATAACAAAACCCCCGCAGTACATAAATACTCTACGTTTTTAAACATACATCTTAACTCACAATATTTTTAATCCAGTCCCTCTGTAATCAACAGTATATCACATGCCATCTCATCGCACTATTCCTAGATTGCTATTTTTAAACAAATCATGCATCTTTTATTCGTACATTAACACCATCCTTTTGAATGTACTTTCTTTTCTCATTTTTATCCATTTTATTTAAAATTTCAGTTTCCAAATCTATACCCAATATTTCAGATAAACCCAACAAATATATTGCAACATCAGCTAATTCTTCACCTAAATCATTTTTCTTTTGCATATATGCTTCACAGGCTTCCGTTAATTCACCATGTAAATAGCAAAATTCTCTATAAATATCAGATACATTAAAACCTTTGTCAATTTTATTTTGATAAACCCGTTTTTGTATTTGTCTTAGATCAATCATTGTAATCACTCCTGTATAGATAATTAATTATTATGATTATACCTTTTTTAGTATTTTTGTCAATTTCTAAACAATTTCAGTTTAAATTCCATATAACGTTCAGAATTTACGATATTCCAGCTCACCTTATAAAGCAAACCATCATTCACAACGAAACTTCAAACGGATTTGCGTTGGGCTGGAATGTACGGAAAGTGCTTTTTTAGGAAAGCTTCGCGTGGGAGCGAACCCACAGGGTGACTGATCTAGCAGACTGAACCCCGTGCCTCCTCAAATACTGTACCATATATAAACAGACAGATCTCATTTCCTCATCATATAATATTCAAATGAATCGCCCACATTACTTCCCTTTCTACAATAATACCTTTTGTATGTTATCATTCATCTCCCATACATTATTTCCAACATTACTTATTATTGTTACATTTATCTTTTTGGCCCTATTGTAACTCGAAATAAAGCTAACTCCGGGATCACTGCCTTGAAACCAGGGTTCATACCCTTCTTCTGTTTTATTAAGCCATATTCCATATCCATAGTAACTTTCTTCATTTTTGCTTTGCAAAGACAGCATTTTATCTAAATAGTCATTCGATAAGATTTTACCGTTCAAGAGATTGCTCCAAAAATTGTCGATATCGCTTATGCTTGTAAATGCACCACCTGCCCCAGTCCCTTTTACATCAACACTGTATATGTTCGTGTAAAATTCATTTCTAAGATTATCATATATATAGGAATTTGCACATTTTGATGGAAGCCTGTCTAATTCATAGTATCCTGTATTTATCATTCCGTAAGGTTCAAATATCTTTTTATTCAAATATTCATCAAAAAGCATATTTTCAGTTTTCTCTATTATGAGGCCCAAAACTACAAATCCAGTATTATTATATTGAAATTTCTCGCCAGGTTTATACATCATTGTTTTATCAATAAATAAAGGCACCAAGTCCATTGATTTTCTCATTCTATAATTGGGTATATCCTGCCATAGTTCTGCATATTCATCCATTATGCTTTCATCAAAATAATCAGGTATTCCTGAAGTATGATTCAAAAGCTGCTCTACGGTAATATTTTTATCAATTGATTTTAGGTCAAAGCTCAGTATATTACCAATAGTGTCATTAAAGCTTAATTTACCGTTTTGAATTAATTGCAAAACACCAACTGCTACAAATACTTTTCCGGCGGATGCCGTTGCGAACTTTGTATCAATTTCATTAGGAATTTTATTGGCCATATCAGCATACCCATAGGCCTTTTGGAAGATAATACGGTTTTCTATTTTAACCGAAATAACCCCGTTAAAATCATCTTTAATACATGCCTCTACATTCATAATGTCACTTCTCCCTATCTGTTATGCAGTGTCTTATCTTTTCATGCTTCCTTTATTATTTTCAGTACAATTTCCAATTCTTCTTCCTTTGATTTATTTTCTTCCAGCATTATTATTTTACATTCAATGTCTTTAATCCATCACTCTTTTTTGTGTATACGGCGGATCTGTTTTAACCCAAAAAATATCATCTGAATCAAACCATGGAATATAAAGGTTTTCTGAAAGGGCTCTACCTAATGTTATAGTAACAGAACATGAAGGACCTAATATATGTATTTTCATTTGTTCCATACTCCTTTTATGACATATTACTGTAAATAAATTTATGTCTTTTGTCAATTATGTTTATACTTTCGTTCCTTGATGAAAAATAATTTTCCATTCATCATTTTCAATTTCCCATATTGAGCTTCTGTTAGAAACAATATTATCAATCTCTATTGGATACAAGACTAATATAGTATTTTCAGACAGTCTTCTTGTTTCAATTTTAATTATTCTATATGGACCTCCCCCGCTCACATTTGTAGGATTGATTAGGTTAGGCTCTTCTCAATCCAACCGCTCATTGCTTGCTCAGCTGGAGCAAAAAATGCTCCTGGCGGCGATTTCGCCTGACTACACAATCGATGTAAATATGGAATCATGGTATACAAAAAAAAGACCTTCTTAATTGGTTGTGTAGTCAGAGCGCTTGAGCCGCTAGGGGCATGTTTTTGTCCAGCGGTGAAGGAGTATGGAGGTCTTGGTCTTAATAGCAGCTTAAATAGATCAGCTTTATCATTTCTTCCCCAATCCCACATAATACACCTCAAAAGACCCTGTGCGGCAGGCTTCGGGTTTGTAGGCCCTGGCGTTGGTAAAGGAGGCCTTGAGGGTTTTGAGGAACTGCCCCTCCTGGCCCCCCTGGAAGATCTTGCAGAGGAAGTTGCCGCCGGGGGCCAGGGCGGAATGGGCATAAGAGAGGGCGGTCTCGGCCAGGTCCAGGGAGCGCAGGCTGTCCAGGGAGCGGTTCCCGCTGGTGGCAGGGGCGGCATCACTGAGGACGAGGTTAAAGGGGCCCAGGGAGTGGATCTGTTCCTGTATTTCGGGACTGGTAAAATCACCCTGGAAAAAATGAAAGCTCGGGGTATCAAAGAGGCCATGATCATGCTCCCGGGACAGGGGCGAGAGGTCCACCGCCAGAATCAGGGGATGGGGGTTCGAGACACCCTGGGGTTTTAGTTTTCTAAGGAGGTAAAGGCTCCAGCTTCCCGGAGCGGCCCCCAGATCCAGGGCCTTAAAAGACGAAGCTTTAGAAACAAGGCGGAACTTTTCATCTATCTCTTTGAGTTTATAGACCGACCGGGCGGGGTAGCCTTCTTTTTGTGCCTTCACTGCCCAGTGATCGCTCTTGCTATAATCTGCCATGGGGCTCTTCCTTGATCTTCCCAGGTATGTCATACTTGGGGCATCTATGGAATCCCAGTATACCCGGCGTCTAGAAAAAATAGAAGCTATCATAAAAATTTGGCTCCCGGAAAAACCTGACCGCTCCTGGCTCGGGAGGGTCTTTGAAGAAGGTCAAACGGGGGCCTTGGACCTGGACCTGGCGGCCACCCTTACCCGGCCCGGCTGGGATCTGGTAAACCGGGGGGGTAAACGGTGGCGTCCCCTCCTCATGACCCTCACGGCCGAATCAATTTCCGGCGAAGGGGGCTTTAATGCCCTCCTCCCCCTGACTCCCCTGGTGGAGCTTCCCCACAATGCCAGCCTAATCCACGATGATATAGAAGATAACTCCGACGAAAGGAGGGGAAAACCGGCGGTGCATCTCCTCTACGGCACCGATACGGCCATTAACGGGGGGTCCTTTATGTACTTCCTGTCCCTGGCCTGCCTTACTGCCTGGGTCAAGGGTGCCCATGGGCCCCCTCCCCCCCCTGCCCTGGCCCTTAAGGTCTGGGATATCTGGACCAGCCATATGCGGGCGGTCCATATGGGTCAGGCCATGGATATAGCCTGGCATAGGGATTATTTATCCCTCCCGGGGCTCGATGAATACGATCGCATGTGCCGGCTTAAAACAGGCTGTCTGGCCAGGCTTGCGGCCCTCTTGGGGGTCCACTGTTCCGGCGGAGAGGGAAACCTGGATGGCCTGGCAGCCCGATATGGGGAGGCGGCGGAAAAACTGGGGGTCGGCTTCCAGATCCTCGATGATGTGAAAAATTTAACCCAGGGGAACCCGGGTAAAAAACGGGGAGACGACATCGTGGAAGGAAAAAAAAGCCTGCCCGTCCTCCTCTACCTCCACCGCTACCCGGAAAAAAGGGACTTTGCCGCCGCCTGTTTTGCCACCGCCCGGGCCGAAGGAGCCGCCGCCAAGGAGGTGGAGGAGCTTATCGGGGCCCTGGATAAGGCGGGGGTCCTGAATGAGGCCGAACAGAGGGGCTCCCAGTATATCCGCGAGAGTGCCGAGACCTTTTCGGCCCCCGAAATCGAAGGAATTCCCTTAAAAAAAGAGGGCCGGGAGCTTCTTGGGGGCCTCCTCTCCACCCTGGGCTAAGGCAATTCCCTGCTTGGGGTCTTGATCCATAGAAAATTGTACAGAAAAGTAGTAGAATTAGGGGCAGAGATGCCGATAAAGATAAACGGGGAATTTTGTGGATATTGACATAAAAAGGAGAATAATTGAGGGGCTAAGGCCCCTGGTCCTCCGCCTGGTTTACAGCGATAACCTCCTTCGTATCCTCTTCATTACCATCCTTGTATCCTATTTTCCCTGGGGAAGCTTAATCCCCCTGGGCAGCCGGAACGAGGTCCTGGCCCAGATGCCCCAGGGCAGCGAATGTGGCATGGGAGGGGGGCTCTTTGCGGGGGATTCGGCCTTAAGCGAGACCCAGGAGCTTTTAGGGGTCTTTGAGTCCCAGGATCTATCCCAGCCCCGGATGCTCACCTATACCTCCTATACCCTGGAAAGCGGCGACATCATCGGGAACATCGCGGTCCAGACGGGCCTTAACGAAGACACCCTTATTTCGATAAACAATATTCGCAATACCCGGCTCATGCAGATTGGCCAGGTCATCCGGATCCCCAATCAGGATGGGATTAACTACACGGTGCGGGCCGGGGACACCCTGGACAGCATAGCAGAGCGGCATCAAACATCGGCCATGCACATAAGCACCGCCAATGAGCTTTTCGGGGATGCCATCAGGGCCGACATGGTCCTGTTTATCCCCGGGGCCCGGATGGACTGGGTAAACCGTCAGGAGATCAACGGGGACCTCTTTATCTGGCCCACCTCGGGGCGCATTAGCTCCCCCTATGGCTGGCGGCTGGATCCCTTCGGCAGCGGCAGGCGGGAGTTCCATACGGGGATTGATATAGGGGCCCCCCACGGCACCCCCATCCTGGCGGCCATGTCAGGGCGGATTACCCAGGTGGGCTATAATACCACCTTTGGAAATTTTATTATCATAAGCCACCACTCGGGATACCGGACCCTCTATGCCCACCTGAGCGTGGTAAGGGTCCGGGCCGGGGCCCAGGTAGCCACGGGCCAGCGCATAGGGGACGTGGGAAGCACGGGCCTCAGTACGGGACCCCATTTACATTTTACGGTGTATAAAGACGGGGCCCTGGTAAACCCCCGCACATTGATGCGCTAAGAAACAATTACAATACGGAATCTACAAGGTCCTTGAACTCGCGGTTGAGGGGGAGCTCCGACTGGGTGGCCGCAGAGAAGGCCTTGGGACTCACATAATGGACCCCTCCCCTCTCGATGATGATGTTGGCGGCCTCAGAATCTGAGGTCTCCGAATCTGAGGTCCCAGAGTCCGGGGATGCTGCCGAAGCTTCCAACCCTATCTGGCTCCTCTTCATCAGGGAGACCCTAAGGAGCCCCAGGGGAGCCCCCTTGTTTCCGGCCTCGGCCTTCCGGGGCCCGGCCTGGGGAAGGCGGGCGCTGGGCTTTCCGGCCTTGATGCGGTTAAGGATGAGCTGGAGCTTGTCTTCGTCTATATCTGTTTCCTTACTGCCCCTGATGAGGGAAATAAATTCGGTCCAGAAATTATTGATCAGGGCATCAATCTCCTGCTCCTGGTGCTCGCTGAGGGCCTTGAGGCCCTGCTTTACCTGATCCTTTACGTCGTCCCTCCGCTGCTCCAGCTCCATGCGCCAGCGGCTCCAATCCATGTCCCCCTTTAATTCATAGAGCTGCTCGATAAGGGTAAGGTAGAGCTGCTTGAGCCGGTTCTGGACTATCCGTATGGGGTCCTGGCGGAGCATGGCAAGGAGGAAGAAGCTTAAGAAGAGGGTCAGGAAGAGGGTAAACAAAAGGAGGATCCTGGAGGCCCCCAGGGGGTGGCTTGTCTCTTGGGTCTCTAAAAGATGGGGGAAAACATACACGGAGAGGGCAAAAAAAACACCCGTCAGGAGCAAGGATAGAAATAGACTGAACAGGGCCTTCTTGGAAATCCGCACTTCTTTCTCCGGTTACAGAATATCTTATTTTCCCTATTTATGCTATAAAGGGTAATGGCGAAACAAGCAGAAACTGTAGAAAAAGAAATACCCAAGGCCTTTTTGGTGGGCATTCGTGATCATGCCATGCCCCCGGGAGAAGCCGAGTCCCTCATGCGGGAGCTTAGGGGGCTCTGTAATACCCTGGCCCTGGAGATAGTGGGCCAGGAGATCGTAAACATGAGGGAGAACCATGTCCGTTATGTCCTGGGCACCGGAAAGGCCGAGGAGCTGTCCCAGCAAGCGGCGGCCCTGGAAGCGGACTGCCTTATCTTTGACCGGGACCTCAGCCCCTCCCAGCAGCGTAACTGGGAGACCCTGACGGGCCTCTCTGTCTTTGATCGCCAGGAGCTGATCATACAAATTTTCGCCAGCCGGGCCCAAAGCCGGGAAGCGGAGCTTCAGGTGAGCCTGGCGGAGCTTATCCATGCCCTGCCCCGGCTCCAGCACAAATACATAGACCTCTCCCGGCAGCGGGGGGGACGCTATGGCACCAGGGGTTCGGGAGAAACCTTTCTGGAGACCGACCGCCGGCGGCTGGAACAGAGGATTCATAAGCTAAAGGATGAGCTAGAGGAGGTAAAGGTTCAACGTCAGGTTCAAAGGAAGCAGCGGGAACGGAAGGGGCTGCCGGTCTGTGCCCTGGTGGGCTATACCAATGCCGGAAAGTCGAGCCTCTTAAACGCCCTCACCGGCGCCGAAGCCCTGGCGGAGGACAAGCTCTTTGCCACCCTGGATTCAACCTCCCGGCGGCTCGAGCTGCCCCAGGGAACCAGGGTCCTCTTGATCGATACGGTGGGTTTCATCCGTCGGCTTCCCCACAGCCTGGTCAATGCCTTTCGGTCCACCCTGGAAGAACTAAGCCTCTCCAAGGTGATCTTAAATGTCCTGGATGCCTCGAGCCCGGATATAGATGAACAGTATAAGACCACCCTCTCAGTTCTAAAAGATTTGGGGGCCGATGGAATTCCCATGATCTGCCTCCTCAATAAAATTGATCTCCTCTCCGAATCGGAGGCGGAGGACCTTAAAGACCGGTATCCCGATGCCATGACGGTGTCGGCCCAAAAAGGCTGGGGCCTGGAAGAGCTTGGCCAGAAGATCGAAGGGGAGCTAGGGAGGGCGAACCAGTGGTTCCAGTTCCCCCTGGAACGATCAGATTTGGCAGCCCTGGTGCATAGGTCGGGGCAGGTGATCTCCGAAGAGTATAACGACACCTGCATACGAATCGAGGCCAGAGTAGACGAGAGGACCGCCGGGAAGCTCAAAGAATTCCAGGCCCTGGACTAGCTTGGATGGGCAAAAAACCATCCCTCCTGCTTTTTATTATCCTCTTTGGAGCCATGTTCCTCTTTGGCTACATAGAAAATATAAAGGGGGTAAGCTACCCCCTGATAAAAACAGACTTTGGCATTAGCTACGAACAGCAGGGGGTCTTTGTTTCCATCCTGTCCTTTAGCTATGTCCTCTTCTGCCTCCTGGGGGGGATCCTCATTGCCAGGCTGGGGGTTAAGGCCACCTTTACCCTGGGCTTTATCTTCATGGCCTTGGGACTGGGGGCTGCCTTTTTTTTTCCCTCATTTTTACTGGCCGCCTCGGCCCTCTTTGTCGTATCCGCTTCCTTCGGACTCTTTGAAGTGAGCAGCAACGCCCTGGCCACCCAGATCTTTCAAAAGAAGCCGGCCCTCCTCATGAGCCTAATGCACTTTTTTTATGGGGCCGGATCTTCAGTAAGCCCCAGGGCGGCGGGGACTATCTCCTTGGCCATGAGCTGGCGCCATGTATATCTCTTTTCCCTTCCCCTGGTCTTGCTCCTTTTTATCCCCTCCCTCTTTGCCCGTTTCCCCGGGACCCAGCACCCAGAAGGCGGAGCGGAAGAAAAAAAAGCTACGTTTTACGATGCCTTAAAAACTCCGGCGGTTTGGTATTTTGCCCTGACCCTGGGTCTTATGGTGGGGGTGGAACTGGCCTCCCCCAATTGGGGGGGTCTCTATTTTCAGGATGTCCACGGCCTGGATCCCCAGACCCTGGGGGCCGCCTTTATCTCGAACTTTTATATCCTCTTTACCCTATCCCGGCTTGCCAGCGGTTTTGGGATCGAAAAAATCGGCTATGACCGGAGCCTTATCCTGGCCTGCTGCATGGTGCTGGTCATTTTTATCCTGGGCTTTGCCCTGGGGCCCCGGGGTATCAGGGTCCTTCCCTTTCTGGGGTTTTTTACGGCCATCTTCTGGCCCACCCTCATGGCCCTGGCCATGGGCCACTTCCGCCAGAATTCTCCGGTCATGACCAGTGCGGTCATCGTCATCGCCGGGGGCATTAATAGTCTTATGCAGTTTCTTATCGGCTACACCAACCGCCTGGCGGGGCCCCAGTGGGGTTATAGGAGTTGTTTTGTCTATGCCCTCTTGAGCCTGGGGGCCCTGCTCTTATTAAAGAGGCACCTGAGGGCCCAGTCGAAAGCTCCTGCCTAGGAATCTAGGATTGCCGGGTCTGGCGGCGGGCCCACCAGGAATTATCTACAGAATAGATCTCGTAGCCCCTCTCTATGTAGCGGCCGCTCACATCTTCTATGGCTAAAAACCAGTCGGTCACATGGTCTTCGCTCTGGCCATAGCGCTCCAGGTAGCGTTCATAGGCCCTAAAGCGGATCTCCTCATCCAGGGTCACCGTGGTATAGGTGATGGCCAGGGGGGGGACCGCCAGGGGAGGCTCGGCGGCCACGGGGACCATAGCTGCGGGGAGGATCTCCGCCGCCGCCTCGGGAACCACGATAGCTTCCTTCTCGGCAGCCTGGGGGAGGGGCTTTTTGCGGCCCTTGAGGGCAAAGAACAAGAGGGCCCCCAGGATGGCCAGGATAAGGAGGATCCACCAGGGGAAGCTCCGCTCGGTATCAGGCTCTGTTCGGGGGCTCGCTTGGGGGGCCGCAGGAGGGGGACTGGCGGGGACCAGGGCCGGCTGAGGGGGGGGCGGAGGAGCTGCCAGGACCTGGGGACTTAGGACCTCCCCGTCCAGGAGGATCCTGACCCTTCGATTAGGGCTCTTGCCCTCTTCATCATCGTTGCTCCCCCAGGTATCTACGGCCCCAAAGCCCCGGGGTTCCGCAAAGAGGGAAGCCCCAAGCCCCCGCCTCTGGAGTTCCCCCATGACATGGCGGGCCCTCTGGAGGGATAGTTCATCGTCATCGATGTCGTTTATGACCTGGGCGGTGTATCCATAAACATGGATCTGAGCCGGACTGGGATTCCTGCCCCTGATATAGACCGCCAGGCTGTCCAGATGGGCGGCGGCCTCTTCATCATTTACAAACATGCTGCCCGAGTCGGGCATAAAAAGGAGGAAATCTATCTCTTCCCAATCTGAGGATTGGGCCTGATCGGTGCCCTGGGCCCATAACATAAAACCCGCGAAGATCAATGCAATAACTAAAAGATGTTTTTTTTTCATGATCTGCTTCCTAACTTTTTTTTGAATATATGCCCCCTAGGGCTCAATTTTCCTTAGATCCTCGTTCCTTCCTCCAAAAGAAAAGCGTAAAAACTCTTGCCGGGGGGTTACCCCCACCGCTGGGGTGGTCCAATAGGTATAGGGGATCCCGCTCTGCCAGGTGCCATAGGCCTTAATAAAGATATGCCCGTCCTTGGAGTAGGCCTCCAGGGGGACATTCTTAATGAAATTGCTAAAGGGCCGCCTGGAGTCGTCGGCATCCTTGGGGGTTTGGTCCTCCCCATATTCCTTGATAATTATATGATTGTAGCTTATCTCGAGGGACCCTTGGTATACTGCACTTTCTTCATGGGTCTCCCAGGTTCCCAGAAGATCATAGGCAAATCTCTGACTCTCCGAGGGGCTATGATCGCAGGAGAGGAGGACAAGGGCGAAAAGGGAGGCCAGTAGGATCTTCATATTTTTATTATACATAGATTTTAGGGAAAAAAACAATAAAATTTGCAAATTTCGCCATCCTGGGTTATAGTATAGAGAACCCCCCAAAGGCCCTGATTCGGCTTTTTATTCATAGGAGTAGCTGTGACTAAACGAGATTTCCCTAGAATTCACTTTTATGATCAGGACTTTGTGGATATCTACGATAAAACCTGGGCCTGGATCCAGGATTATTGGAATTCGGGGCACGAAAAAAGCACCATAGAGGGCAAGTTTTTCTCCTACCCCGGGAGTCCGGTCATTCAACAGGCCGATGCCATCTTTTCTTCATTTTTCTTGGTCTACTCCAACCGGAATTACCAGGCCAGCCCCACCCTGGACATCTTCTATCAGCGCCAGGAGCCCAACGGGGCCATCCGCTCGGCCTACAATATAGAGACCAGCCTGCCGGTAGTCGAAGAAGACAACCCAGAGGGCCTGGGGCTGCCCCTCTTTGCCTGGGCCGAATTCAACCTCTACCATAAGACGGCCAATAAAAAACGCATCAAGGATGTGCTGCCGGTCCTGCACCGCTACAACGAATGGATCGATTCGGTCTTTAAGCAGTCCAACGGCCTCTACCGGGTACCCCTGAGCGCCACGGGGATGCCCAATGCCCCCCGGGAAAAGGCGGTCTATCCCCTGGATTTTAACACCATGATGGCGGTCAATGTCCTTTACATGTCCGCCCTGGCGGATATCCTTAACGACAAGGAAGCGAGCTTCCAATATAAGCGCTACTACTTCGCCCTTAAAACCCGGATCAACTCCCTCATGTGGGACAACGAAAGCGGTTTTTACTACGACATAGACCGGCACGAAAAGCGGCTGCCCATCCGCACCCTGGCGGGTTACTGGCCCCTTCTGGCGGAGATCCCCAACGATGACAAGGCCGAACGGCTCATCTCGGGTCTCTCGGACCCGGATGTTTTTGGGGCCCCCCACCCCTTTCCAAGCATCGCCATATCAGAAAAGGCCTTTGAAGAAAACGGCCATGGCTACCGGGGCTCGGTCTTTCCCCACCTGACCTTTATGGTGATCAAGGGGCTGGAACGGTACCAAAGGTGGGACCTGGCCAGGGAATGTGCGATCCGGCACCTCTATTTTGTCCTGGACTCCATGGGCCCCGAGGGGAACCACCACAAGGGTAAACTCTGGGAGGCCTATCTGCCCTTAAAAGAGGGGCCTGCATTATGGCCTGGGAAACAGGATTTTCCCAGGCCCCAGTACCTGACCTATGCGGCCCTCTCGACCATCTGTTTAACCATAGAGAACATAGTGGGGCTCTTTATCTCCCTGCCCCGGAAAACCGTAGACTGGATTATTCCAAGCCTGGAAATAATGGGGGTAGAAAACCTGTCCCTCAAGAAGAACATGATTACCATTTTATCAAACAAGAGCGGCCGGGGCTGGGAAATCCACATGGAGAGCGAAAAGCTCTATTACTTTACCATAAATATTTTAGGAAAAAAGAAAAAAACCCTGCCCATCCCATCGGGCAAGTGTTCTATGCTCATAGATAAATTATAAGGTTGCGTATAACAGAAAGAGGATGCATACAGAGGGATGGAAAACACAAACCGCCTGATCGCGGTGCTGGAAATCGGTTCCACCGGGATCAGGCTCCTGGTAGCAGAAATTTTCCCCGACCGGGGCTGGCAGGCCCTGGACCGGGCCGGAAGGCCCGTGGCTCTGGGGAAAGATGTGTTTACCACCGGGCAGGTCTCAAGGGAATCCTTCCTGGAATGCATCAGCATGATAAAAAATTTCCGGGAGTTCCTTCAGGGCTGGGGCATAGCCGATGAGGATGTCCATGTAATCGCCACCAGCGCCCTCAGGGCCGCCCGGAACCGGGATGTCTTTGTGGACCGGGTCCGTCATGAAACGGGCCTTAGCCTTAACATCGTCGAGGGGATAGAAGAAAACCGGCTCATGTACCTGGCGGTGCGTTTTGCCATCCGAAACGACCTGCCCCTCTTTTGGCGGGCCAACTCGATGATCCTCGAAATAGGAGGGGGCTCCACCGAGATCATGCTCCTCCGCCGGGGCAAGATGGTGGCGGCCCACAGCCTGGAACTGGGAACCATCCTCATCGATCAGGCCTCCCGCATAGGCCCCTCCCGGGTAAATGAACGCTATGTCAGCGAGAACATTAAAAACACCTCCGAGATCCTCTCGTCGGAGCTGGATCTGGCCCATGTACGGACCTTCATCATCGCCGGCCTGGATACCCGGATAGCCACCGCCCAGATGGGCCGGGAGATAAACGAACACTGCTCGATAATCAGCCGGGAGGACTTTACCGAGTTTGTCCAGGAGGTTCAAGGCTACACGATAGAAGAATGCATGGAGCGCCTGCAGATTCCCTTCTGGGAGGCCGAGTCTTTTATCCCCAGTATGCTGGTCTATAAGCTCCTTTTGGAACGGACCGGGGCGGCCCAGGTGGTTATCCCCCGGGTGTCCATCCGGGAGGGCCTTTTGATCGATCTGGCCCGGGGGGTGGACCCGGTCTTGCAGGAGGAATTCTTTTCCCAGATCCTGGCCTCGGCGGTTAACCTGGGCCGGAAGTACCACATTGATGAGCCCCATTGCCGTCATGTGGCCTACCTCTGCATGACCATCTATGATGCCCTGGCCCAGGAACATGGGATGAAGCAGCGGGAAAGGGTCATCCTGGAAGCCGCGGCGATGTTACACGAAATTGGGATGTTCATAAAAGATTTTGGCCACAACCTCCACGGCCAGTATATCATTGCCCATTCGGAGATCTTTGGCCTTAGAAGAGAAGACATGGACATCATAGGAAACGTGATCCGCTACCACCGGGGGGATCCTCCCGCCGCCACTGACATAGAGTATGTGGCCCTCCAAAGGGAGGAGCGTATCCTGGTGCTCAAGATGGTATCCATCTTAAGAGTGGCAGATGCCCTGGACCGGAGCCACACCCAGAGCCTCAAACTGACATGGATAGAAAAAAAGAATGAAGCCATAATTCTGCATACCGAGGGGGTCCTGGATCTTTCCTTGGAACTTTTGGGCCTGGAAGAAAAGGGCGGGATGTTCGAAGAAGTGTACGGATTTAAGGTCCTCATAAATAGATAAGATGGGAAGTATTATGGAAGAAAGGGATCAACAAGACATACCCGCCAGCCCGGCCCTCTTTAACAGAGAACTCTCCTGGCTTGACTTTAACGAGCGGGTCCTGGGAGAGGGCCTACGGGAAGAGCTTCCCCCCCTGGAACGGTTTAAATTTCTTTCCATAGTTTCCTCCAACTTTGATGAGTTCTTCATGGTCCGGGTGGCGGCCCTTAAGCGGGCCATCCTTACCGGGGGGGACCCAACGGATCAGAACTTCGGGGACCTCCTGGAGCAAATTTGCCAGAAGGCCCGCCGAATAAGCCGCCGCCAGAGCGAAGCCTTTATGAGCGAGGTGCTCCCCAGCCTGGCCCTGGGGGGGCTCCGCATCTTGAGCCCCCGGGAATGGACCGCCCAGCAGCGGGAATACCTGGAATCCCTCTTTGTCCGGGAAGTGTACCCCCTCCTTACCCCCCTAAGGGTCGAAGAGGCCTCGGCCCTCCCCAGCATAGACAGCCATTCCCTTTATGGGGCCTTTCTTTTGGGGAACGAGGGGGAAGAGCAGTACTCCATCATCCGGATCCCCCAATCTCTGGAGCGGGTTATCTGGCTCCCCAAAGAGACCGCATATCCCCAGGGCTCAGAACTGGCCCTGGACGGCAGCGGCCATTCCACCTGTGCCCTCATCGAAGACCTGGTCCAGGTCTTTGGAGCTTACCTCTACCCGGGCTATACCATAAAGGAGAGCCTCGTTTTTAAGGTAAACCGGGACGCCGACTTTTCGGTGGACGAAGAGAGGGATGAGGATTTTATAGAAGCCATGGCGGAGCTTTTGGAAAACCGGGGCCGGTCCATGCCGGTACGGATGGTTTATTCTCCGGGGAGCAGCAAAGTCAGAGACTGCCTGGCCGGTCATCTGGCCCTGGAAGAACAGGATCTCTTTGAATTCGAAGGTCCCCTAAATCCGGGGGAGCTGTACGAGCTTATCACCGGGTTTGATCATCTGAGGGAGAAGCCCTGGAGGATCTACCAGCACCCGGCCCTTTCGGAAGATCAGAGCATCTGTGACCGGATTAGCCAGGAAGACATCCTCCTTCACCTGCCCTATCATTCCTTTGATCCGGTGATGCGCTTCTTTCAGGAGGCCGCCAAGGATCCCCAGGTGGCGGCCATCAAAACCACCCTCTATAGGACCAGCGGAGATTCACCCATCATTAGGGCCCTGGAACAGGCAAGCCTGGCGGGTAAGCATGTCACCGCGGTGGTGGAGCTAAAGGCCCGCTTTGATGAGGGGCGGAACATTTCCTGGGCCCATAGGCTCGAGCGGGCGGGGGTTATCGTGGTCTACGGCCTGGCCTGGCTCAAGGTTCATGCCAAGGCCACCATAGTGATGCGGCGGGAACATGACAGGATAAAGCGTTATGTGCATCTTTCTACGGGGAACTACAATGACAAGACCGCCCGGTACTACGAAGACTACTCCTACTTTACCGCCCGGGAAGACATCGCCTACGATGCGGGGCTGCTCTTTAACATGATCACCGGCTATTCGGCCGGTCAGCCCATGGAAAAACTCTGCGTGGCCCCCACGGCCCTTAAGCGGCGGCTTTTGGAATTAATCACCCGGGAGATCAACCGCTCCAGCCCCGAGGCCCCGGGGAAGATCATGGCCAAGATGAACGCCCTGGCAGACCCGGAGGTGATCCGGGCCCTCTATAAGGCCTCCCAGGAGGGGGTGAAGATCCACCTCAGCGTCCGGGGAATCTGCATGCTTATCCCGGGAATTAAGGGGCTCTCGGAAAACATCCAGGTGGTAAGCATCATAGATCATTACCTGGAACATTCCCGGATGTACTATTTTGCCAACGGGGGCACCGAAGAACTCTACCTCTCCAGTGCGGACTGGATGACCAGGAACCTGGAGCGGCGGGTAGAGCTGATGTTTCCGGTGTTGCAGGATAATCTGCGGCGCAGCCTCATCGAAAACCTCTCCATGTATTTCCGGGATAACGAACATGCCTGGGTTTTGGATGAAAGGGGAACCTGGACCCGCCAGGAACCCGCCGGGGGGGAAGAGCCCTTTAGGGTCCAGGCCCATTTTCTGTCCCAGGCGGCCAAGGCCCAGGCGGAGCATTCCGGTCCAGCCAGGGGCGAATTCATAGTCCGCCGGAGCCCGGCCAGTACGGGGTTTAGCGGATAAGTTCCGCCACCATGGAGGGGACTGACATAAAGGTTCCCAGGGTGCTCCCCAGGGAAGATAGAAAAAAGACCAAGAGGGCCCGGGTTATCCGGTTACGGTAAAAGGTTTTGATGCTCCCCACATCTTCGATGATCCTCTGGGCATCTGCCACCCGGGGCTTTAAGAGGCTCACCTGGGTGAGGCCGGTAAAAAGCCCTATCCCCACAAAGGGGGACATGGTGGTAATGGGGGCCCCTAAAAACGAAACCATCACAGCTATGGGGTGGGCCATGGCCAAAAGGGCCCCCAGGGCGGCTAAAGACCCATTCCATAAGATATACCGGCTGAGGAGGGCATAGCTCATCTGGGGTCCATGCTGGAAAAACCCATAAGATAAGAGGCTCAAGATGATGAGGGGAAACAGGAAGGGCAGGACCCGGGAAAAAACCTTCTTCCGGGGGATCTCATTATAGGGGATCAGATCGGGGAGGGCTGGGGTAGAGCGGGCAAACTCATGGATCCGGGTTTTGATCCCCTCCATGTGGCCGGCCCCCACGACGGCTATAATTTTCTGGGGGGCCCTGTCCTCCTGCTCCTGCTTCTCAGGCAAATTAACCAGGGCCGACCAGATCTTGGCGGCCAGAAAATAATCCCGCTCATCAATGAGGGTTTCTTTTATCTCCGGCAGGTAGGAAGCCAGCTCGTTCATCATCCCTTCCAGCTCGTTCCGGCGTTTTAGGTCCTCTATCTCCTGGGGGCTTAACTTTTCGGTGCTGAAGGCGCTGGTCAAGAGGGCCGCCAGGAGCTTGTTCTTGCTCCAGAGGCTGCATCGGGCCCAGGCCCGGCGAAGAGTAACCTGTATCTCCCGGTCGCAGAGGGCATAGGGAATCTGCAGTTCCTTGGCCAGCTCCAGGGCTACCTTCATTTCGCCCCCGGGCTCAACCCCCAGCTCTGCCCCCATCCTCCGCTGAAAGCCCGTAAGTACCAGGTTGGCCATTAAGAGGAAACCCTTGCCCTCCTTAAAGACCTTTACCATGTTAAGGTTTTCCCAGCTATCCTTTTCGGTCATGGCGGTGTATCGGCTCTCATCCAGCTCGACACAGATGAGATCGGGCTTTTCATTATGGATGAGATCCCTTACTTCCTGGATGCTGTCTTTAGAGACATGGGCGGTGCCCACCAGGATGAGTTCCTTATCTCCCAGGGGGATGGTAAACCGGGTATCGCTCATAGGGCCTAACGGACGGAGATACCCCGAGCGGCGAGGATCCATTCGTTCAAACGCCATTCGGGGATGCGCCGGGTATTCATTTCGCCTATCTGGCGAAAGTAGTTGTTGGCCATGGTGGTATTCTCCCGGATATCGTAGTACTGGGCCATAAAGAAAAGCATCCGGGCCTTGTAATCGGAATTTTCTTCCCTGTCCAGCCGGGTCACCATGTCCCTTTCGGCGATGTAATTCCGGTTGGTCAGATCCAGGTAAAGCCTGAACATATGCCACTCGAGGCTGTCCCGCCTTAAGCGGGGAATGACCTGGTTAATGTAATCCCGGGGGGCAGTGATGTCACCCATCTTCATCCAGGCCACCACCCCCAGGAGGGCATAGAGGAAATCTTCAGGGGACTGGGTGTAGGCCTCCATGAAGGCATCCCGGGCCTCTTCCCATTTTTCCTGCCTCATCATGTGGAGTCCCAGTCCTTCCAGGGCAAAGTAGTACTCGGGCCTTAGCCGGGACAGGACCGCGTAATCGTGGGCCGCCCCATCGGGGTCCCCCAGATCATCCTTAAGGCCCGCCGAAAAAATATAGGCCCTAAACTCCCCGGGGTTTATCGAAATGGCCCGGTTAAATTCTTCCAGGGCCTCTTCCAAGAGCATCATTTCCAAAAGCAGGGTTCCCCGGTCTATGGAGATCCAATAGTCCTGGGGAGCCAGCCGGCGGGCCTCATCCAGATCGGCCAGAGCCGGGACTAACTGTCCCCTCCCCCAATGGTAGCGGGATCGTTCGGTCCGGGCCTCCGCCAGGTTGGGGAATAGTTCTATGGTCCGGTCCAGGATGCTTTCTGCTTCATCCCATTGGGAATTCATTCTAAGGGCCCGGGCCTGGCCTAAAAGGGCGCTGGAACTCCGGGGGTTAAAGGAGATGACCCGGTCAAAATACCGAATCGCGTTCTGCATGGCCCGGTTTCGAAGGTGTAAATTCCCCAGCCCAATCAGGGCTTCTTCGTTTTGGGGTTCCAGCTGGATGATCTGTTCCAGGGCTGCCTGTTCCTGCCGGGTCCTGCCCGTGGCTCCCTCTATGGCAGAGAGGATGAAGTAGGCATCGATATTGTCCGGTTCGGCCCTGGTGACCTGTTCCAGGATGGTCCTGGCCTGGTCAAACCTGCCTATGGAGCTCAAGACTGAGGCCTCCAAGAGCCGGATATAGGAACTATTTCGTTCCGGGAGGGGTATTATATCAAAGAGGGCTATGGCTTCCTCTTCCCGGTAGTCAGTTAATAGATCGACTATCTGGTCCAGGACCATCTCTATGGTAAGATTCCCAGACCCCTGGGCCGGCAAATGGACCCTTCCCCCAGAAAAAAGGACAAGGAATGCCAGGCATAGGACCTTAATATGTAGGTTTTTTCTCATTATTTAATCCTCGGTATGGGAGGGTGTTTTCTTGATTCATAGCTCGACAACCCCCCTGGCTTTTGTTAAAGTAGGATCCAAGAAAAGGGAGATGAGGTGGTATTTACTTTTAAACGGGGGATACACCCAAACGAACAAAAGCAGCATACAGAAAATGTTCCCATAAATTTATTGGTCCCCCCCGCCAAGGCGGAGATGATCTTTCCCCTGGTCCAGCATCTTGGGGTACCCTGCGAACCTATCGTAGAAATTGGTCAAAAGGTGCTCCTGGGTGAAAAAATCGGAGACAGCGATGCCCCTGTCAGTTCCCCCATCCATTCCAGTGTTTCCGGGGTGGTGACGGACATACGCCCCCACCTGACGGTGGTGGGAACCATCGTAAATTCAATAATCATCGAAAACGATGGGGAACTCCTCGAACATGAAACCATCAAACTGAGGGATAGTTACCATGAACTAAGCCGGGAAGAGATCCTGGCCATCATAAGAGAGGCGGGAATAGTTGGCCTTGGGGGGGCCGGGTTTCCTACCCATGTAAAGCTTTCCCCCCCGGCGGACAAGAAAATCGACATCGTAATTATCAATGGCTCCGAATGCGAACCCTACCTCACCACCGATAACCGGGTCATGATAGAAGAGGCCGACAGGATCGTCACGGGCCTGGAGATTATCTTGAAGGTGATCCAGGGGGCCCGGGGGGTCATTGCCATCGAAGATAACAAGCCCGAGGCCATAGAATCCCTAAGAAGGGCCTGTGCCGGGAACCCCGACATGGAGGTGGCGGTGTTCAAGGCCAAGTACCCCCAGGGGGCAGAAAAGCAGCTGGTCAATGCCCTTACCGGCCGGGAGGTGCCTTCCGGGGGCCTCCCCATCGACGTGGGCTGCATCGTCAACAACGTGGACACGGTGATAGCCATACACCGGGCCATCCTCAGGGGGAGGCCCCTGATGCGAAAGGTGGTCACCCTTACCGGGGGGGCCATCAAGAACCCCGGGAACTACAAGGTCCGCCTGGGGACCAAGTTAAGCGATCTGATGGAGATGGCCGGGGGCCTCAAACGGAATGCGGCCAAGGTGGTCGTAGGGGGGCCCCTGATGGGGGTGGCGATCTACGACATCAATGTGCCCATCGTAAAGACCACCTCGGGGGTGCTTTTCCTCACCGAAGAAGAGGCCTATATCGCCCCGGAGCAGAACTGCATACGCTGCGGCATGTGCGTCGAACACTGTCCTGTGGGGCTTATTCCTACGGAGCTTAATACTGATATATTGCAAGAGAACAGCCTTATGTTCTTAAAGCACAATGGCCTGGACTGCATCGAATGCGGCAGCTGCTCCTATATCTGCCCGGCCAAGCGGCGGCTCTCCCAGGCCATCCGCACCACCCGGCGGCTGGAACTGGCCAAACAGAGGAGCAGCTAATGGAAGTAATCCTCACCGTATCATCCCCCCCCCATATCTACGGCAAAGACAGCACCGCCCGGCGCATGCGGGATGTCCTTATCGCCCTTTCGCCCGCCACGGTGCTGGGCATTTACTACTACGGCATCTATGCCTTCTTTACCATCTCCATCTCCATCGTGGCGGCCCTGACGGCGGAGTTTTTATTTCAGAAGGTGGCGGGGAAGCCCGTAAGTACCAACGATTATTCCGCCATTATTACGGGCCTCCTTTTGGCCTTTAATCTGCCCCCGGGGGTTCCCATGTGGCTTCCCGCCGTGGGGAGCGTCTTTGCCATCGTGGTGGTAAAGCAGCTTTTCGGGGGCCTGGGTTCCAATTTCTTAAACCCCGCCCTGGCGGCCCGGGCCTTTCTGATGATCTCCTTCCCTTCGTATATGACCCGGTGGACCTTTGCTCCCGATGCGATCACCGCCGCCACCTACCTGGCCCAGATTAAAGAGAACCCCGCCTTCAGCCCCGAAGCCGCCGACTATATGGCCCTCTTGTTTGGGAAGCTGGGGGGCACCATAGGAGAGACCAGTGCGGCGGCCCTGATTGCCGGGGGCCTCTACCTGATAGGCCGCAGGGTGATCAACTGGCGCATCCCCCTCTGTTACCTGGGCAGCTTTGCCTTTTTCGGATTTATCTTTGGCCGCCAGGCATTCTTTTCGGTCCACATCCTTTTTGAGCTCCTCTCGGGGGGCCTTATCATGGGGGCCTTCTTTATGGCCACCGACTATGCCACCTCTCCCATTACCCCCAGGGGAAAAGTAATCATGGGCCTGGGCTGCGGGTTTTTTACGGTCCTCATCAGATTCTTCGGGGGCTACCCCGAGGGGGTCAGTTATGGGATCCTCATCATGAACCTCTTTGTTCCATTGATCGATAAGTATATAAAACCCCGGGTTTACGGCAGGGGGAGGCACCCATGAAGCATATCCTTAAACCTGCCCTCTCCCTCTTCCTGGTGGCCGCCATTAGTACCGCCATCCTGGGCCTGGTCCACAGGCTTACCCTGGAACCCATCGCCCAGCAGCGCCTCAGAACCCAGGAGCGGCTTATGGGGGAAATCCTCAGCGGGGCTTCGGCCTTTAGGGAATTGGATCTTCCCCAGCGGGGGGACATGGTCAGGGTCTTTGAGGGGTCCCATCAAGGGGCAGTCCAGGGCTATCTGGTCGAAATGGCCCCCCAGGGTTATGCAGGAGAAATCCTCCTTTTGGTGGGAATTTCCCATCCCGACGGCATCTTAAGGGGCCTGCGCATTTTGCGGCACCAGGAAACCCCCGGTCTGGGGGCCCATATCACCCGGGAGAGCTTCCTCCAGGCCTTTATAGACCGGCCCCTGGTTCCGCTGGAGCTGGTAAAGACAGCGCCCCTTAGCAACCAGGTACAGGCCCTGACGGGGGCCACCATCAGCAGCAGAGCAGTGGTAGAGGCAGTTAACGAGGCCATGGAATGGTATCTGCAAAGGAGGGGGCCATGACCACCCAGATTAAAACAGATTACGGAAAGCTGATCAGGGATGGTATCTTTGCAGAGAACCCGGTCTTTGTGCAGCTCCTGGCCCTCTGCCCCCTTTTGGCGGTGACCACCTCGGCCATGAACGGCATCGCCCTGGGGCTCTCTACCACCGCCGTCATGGTGGGGGCCAGTGCAGTCATCTCCCTCTTTAGAAAGATTATCCCCAGCGAGGTCCGGATCGCCTCCTTTGTCGTCATCGTAGCGGCCTTTGTGACCATCATCCAGCTGCTCATGGAAGCTTATCTTCCCCCCTCAATAAGTGAATCCCTGGGGATCTTTATCCCCCTCATCGTCGTAAACTGCATTGTCTTTGCCCGGCTGGAACTTTTTGCCTCAAAAAATAAAATTATAAGCTCCATGTTTGATGCCCTGGGAATGGGTCTGGGTTTTACCCTGGGGCTCTTCCTGGTGGGGATCTTCCGGGAGTTTTTAGGGGCCGGTTCGGTCTTTGGCATAGAACTCCAGAGGAACACCTCTTCCCATGTGCTCATTATGGTCATGGCCCCCGGGGCCTTCTTTACCCTGGGACTCATCATCATGGTCAGTAACTACTATAAACTAAAGAAGGGAGGCTAAGGGATGAACCCCTTTCTCATTTTTATCGGTGCGGCCTTTATTAACAACTTTGTCCTTACCCAGTTTCTGGGGATGTGCCCCTTCTTTGGGGTATCAAAAAAAACAGAAACTGCCCTGGGCATGGGGCTCTCGGTTCTCTTTGTGATGGTCATTGCCACCGCCATCACCTATCCCATGTATATCCTCATCCTGGTACCCCTCAACCTGGCCTACCTTCAAACCATCGTTTTTATATTGATCATCGCCTCTATAGTACAGTTCCTGGAAACCTTCATGAAAAAAGCCTTTCAAAGGCTCTACACCCTCCTGGGGGTTTATCTTCCTTTGATTACCACCAACTGCGCCATCCTGGGTCTTACCCTCCTTAACATTCAGAAAAACCACAGCTTTTTGGGGGCCCTGGTAAACAGCCTGGGGGCGGGCTTTGGCTTTCTTTTGGCCATCGTCCTTTTGGCGGGGATGCGGGAAAAATACGAAGAGGACCATGATATCCCCCTTATCTTTCGGGGCTTCCCCCTGGCCCTCTTTGCGGCGGGCCTCATGAGCATCGCATTTACGGGCTTCCAGGGCCTCGTGATAGGAAGGTAATTAATATGGTAGAAAGCATCCTGATTCCGGTCCTGGGCATAGGGAGCCTTTCGGTAGTGTTCGGGGCCCTCCTGGGCTTTTCGGCCAAGAAATTTGCGGTCCCCGTGGATGCCAAGGTGGAGCGGATCAAAGACGTGCTCCCCGGGGCCAATTGCGGGGGCTGCGGCTTTCCGGGTTGTACCATGTTTGCCGAGGCGGTGGTGCGGGAAGACGCCTCATACAAGGCCTGCCCCCCCGGAGGGGCCTATACGGCAGGGAAAATCGCCGCCGCCCTGGGGATAGATCACAGTGTCAGCGGACGCAGGGTTGCCTTTATCGCCTGCAACGGAAAGGAAGACAGCGTTAAGCGCAATTACATTTACGATGGTCCGAAAAGCTGCGTGGCCGCCTCCCAGCTTGCCACGGGGGGGAATAAGTCATGCACCTATAGCTGCATAGGCTTTGAGAGCTGCAAAAACGCCTGCCCCTTTGATGCGATTAGCATGGTGGACAGCATAGCCGAGGTGGACACGAAAAAATGTACCGCCTGCGGAAAATGCGTGGCCGCCTGTCCGAAAAAACTTATCCGCATAGTCCCCGACAAGAGCAAGGTCCGGGTCCTCTGCAACTCCCGGGATCATGGCAGGCAGGTTAGGCGCAACTGCCGGGCAGGCTGCACGGGCTGTGCCATATGCCTTAAACTCTGCCCCGAGGGAGCCATAAGCGTCAGTGACAACGTGGCCCGGATTAACTACGATAAGTGCACCCAATGCCTCATCTGTGTAAACAAGTGCCCTTCCAAGGCCATAAAGGTCATGGCCTAAAGCAGATAGTTAAGAACCATCCTTACCTGATCCAGGTGGCGGGTATTGGCCACCACAAAGACTCCCACCTCGAGGCTCCCAAAGATGGGGGCCATGCCGGGGTGTTCGGTAATATTGACCCCAATGGGGGGGGTCCTTTCGGGCCCTTCAGCTCCAAAGCCCTCCCCCAGGAGTTCAAAATCCAGGAGCCGGCCCTCCAGGGCTGCCAATTGGGAATCAGAAAAAATGTCGCTCAGGGGCATAAACATATTATCCTGGGCAAACCGGGCGGCATTCTCCATGTCGGAGATGACCATGTCCACCTCCCCTTCTCCGACGAGAAGGGAAAACCGCATGATGCTCCCCATCACCACATCGGGGCCCATGGCCATGGGACTAAAGACATCCTGGGACCCCATGATCATCAGGGGATTAAAAAGGGGCGGGGTTTCGCCGATGGTAAGTTCCGGAATTTCCCTGGCCAGGGTGCTCCCCAGGCTGCTCACCCCGGCATCACTCAGGACGGTGGCCACGAAGACTATCTGAAACTGGGGGGGCTTTTCGGGGGTACAGGCGGTGGTTAATAATGAAAGTGCCCCCATTAAGAGGACCGCAATATGCAAAGCTTTCGGTTTCATATGAGCCCATTATAAAAGAAAAACCCAGAAATGAAAGGCTTGCACAAAGGGAACTGAAAGGCTATCCTGAATTTCATGCGAAAACCGGTCTTTCCCCGGATCATCACCTTCATACTCCTTTACTGCGGTATCTTTGGGCTCCTTATTATCATCCAGTTTGCCCGGCAGGAGGGTTTTACCCAGCCCATAGGGCTTTTCCTGGTCAGCGGCAGCTCCCGCAGCCCCCTGGAAGCTACCACAGAAGAACATCAGGAAGAGGAAGGGGAAGAAGAGAGACCCCAGGCGGCCAGCAGCTACCAGCTAAGGGGCAGCACCGCCATTAGCTTTGGGGGCCTCGTGTTCCACCTGGCGGGGGAAAGTGAGGGTCCCATAATCCTGGTACAGGAAGATGGCAGTGAATTTCCCCTCCACCCGGAGGTCATGGAGATCTACGATGACACGGCGGTCTTTCGCTTTCCCCTGGGGGTAGAACTGACCTTTAGCAGCCGTATCAGCGGAGGGGTCCAGGAACTCTTAATCTCCGGTGTGTTTCCCGACTATGTAGCCGGCTTAGAAATTCCCATCAGTTCCCAGAGACGAACGGGGATCCGCAACACCGAAGAAGGGCCGGCCATATTCCATGCCGACGGATTAGACTATAGCTTTGGCCAGGGGGTCTTTAATGCCCAGGACATGACCCTCTCGCTCGGACGCCGGCAGATAGCCTATAGGGAGATCCCCGAGGGCCGCATCCTGGTTCATGCCGATTTTATCCTTCCCGAAGCCCAAAACATAGATACCTATAGCCAGCTCATTTTGGCCTGGCGGAACCAAAACGTAAGCCTCTGGGAGCAGCCCATAGGGGGGCAGTACACCGAAGACATGGTCATCGCCTCGGTGGCAGAAGCATTTAGCCGGGGTTCCTACCGCGGGGCCGTGGCGGCGGTGCCCCCCTCCTTCCTCCAAAGCACCCAGAGGACCTATGCCTCTTCGGTCTACCTGGGGGGCATGGATATGGCTCAGCGCAGCTTTAATGCCCAGGAGCAGGGAATTCTCGCAACCCTTACGGCTGAGATCAACGGCGGGTCCCTGGGCTTCTTAAACCATCCCAGGGTCTTTGAATACCTTTCGGTCCGGGGACACATGAGCCTCTTTGACGCCGCCCGGGATCTGATCTATAGAACCGATCCTGCCTCCCTAAGCCTGCCTCTCATTCCCGGGATCCTCGAGGCCTATCTTGATCTGGCCCAGATCCAGCCCAATAGCCCCAACCCCCTGGAAGCCCTGATGGAACAGTCCCTGGAGATCATCTTTGAATCCCTCCTCCGCAGTGCCGACGGGACCCGGGTCCTGGTCTTCGAAGAAAACAGGGGCAGCACCCTCTTTAATCTCCGTCTGGGCAGGGCCCTCTCGGAGTACGGGGCCCACATACAGGATCCGACCTGGACAGGGATAGGCCGTTCCCTGGTTCTCTCGGCCCTTTCTCTGGGGGACCCGGCGGGTCTGGTCCCGGCGGTCATCACCTTTAGCCTGACCGGAGATCTCTACATAGATCCCGAGGGGGGTTCCCTTACTTCGGCGGCCCTCCATAGCATCCTAAGGCCCCTGGAGCTGTATCCCCGGGCCCTGACCGTAAGCAGCGGTCCCAACCCCATCTGGGCCTGGATGGGTGCCAACCTGGTCAGTACCGCCCGAAGAACCGATGCCCAGTTTGATGTCCTGGATATCATCATGAACTTTCCGGTGGGGGAATCCCATTACGTGATCATCCAGGGGATCCCTCCCTTTGGGCGGATGCAGCTTTACGGGGTGGACTACCGTTCGGATCCCCAGTTTGAAAACTATAACTCCTCTGGATGGGTCTATTATCCCCAGACCCGCACCCTGGTCTTAAAGATGCTCCACCGGAGCGCCCAGGAGACGGTGCGGATAATCTTCCGTGAACCCCCTCCCCCGCCGCCCCCGCCGCCGGCGGAAGAGGCCAGCCCGGAACCAGAACCCCTGGGAGGTATAAACCTTGAGCCCTGATTTTTTTCGCCCCCTTAAAGCTAGCGCCGAATTTATGATCCTCCGCCACGGCGAGAGTGAGGGGAATGCCTCCCAGATCCTCCAGGGCCACCAGGAATACCCCCTCACCGAAAAGGGAAAGCAGCAGGCCGCCGCCAGGGGCCGGGCCCTGATCCCCCATGTCTCCGGGGCTCGAGAGGGGAGCATAAAGCTTTACTCTTCGCCCCAGGGCCGGGCCAGGGAGACCGCAGAGATCATCGCCCAGGAGGCGGGATTGCAAGAACCCGTCTTTATGGAAGATCTCATGGAGCTAAATCTGGGCATCTGGACGGGGAAGCTATTTTCCCAGCTGGTAGACGAGGACCTGGCCCTTTGGGAGAATTTTCAAAGCCGCAGCTGGGACGCCATTCCAGGGGCAGAACCTTCCAAGGATCTCTACGAAAGGGCCCTGCGGGTCTGGACCACCCTTAAAGAGGCCGCCGTCGAAGGGGCAGAAAAATGCATCGTCATCACCCATGGGGGCCTGATCCAATGGCTTGTCAAACGGAGCTTCCAGTGCCAAACCTGGTTCCCCCTCATACCCATCTCTAATTGCGGCCTCTTTCGCTTACGGGTGGTGCCCAATGCAATCGGCAACCCCGCCCTCTTCTGGGATGAGATGAACACCCCCCTGGACAGCCCTTTTTAATTCACCCCATAGATGTTAAAATTTCCCATGCGTATCTCGGTGGCTCAAATAAATACCCGCCTCGGTGACTTTAAAGGAAATGAAGAAAAGATACGCTCCTTTGCCGAAAGGGCCCTGACCGAACAGGGCTCAGATCTGGTCCTTTTTCCTGAACTCTCCCTCTGCGGCTGCCCCCCCCTGGACCTCCTGGAAGACAAAGCTTTTATAAAAGCCAACACCCAGGCCCTGGAGGGCCTTGCCAGAGATCTGCCCCCCCAGATAGCCGTGGGCCTGGGCTATATAGCCCCCGCTCACCAAGGAAAGGGCCTGGCAAACATGTACGGCATCATCCTGGGGGGCCGCATTGTCTTTGAGCAGCCAAAGCTGCACCTAAGCCGGGAAGCCTACTTTGATGAAGGGCGCTACTTCCAGGAAGGCCAGGAACTAAAGACCTTTGAGTACCGGGACGAAAAAATAGGCTTTGTCCCGGCGACCCTTCCCCTGGGGCCCCTCCTTCCCAAGGCTCAGGCTCAGACCCTCAGCCTCCTCTGTGCTCCCTCGGCCCTGCCCTACAGCCGGGGGCTCAGGCCCCAGGACATCCTGCCGGGCCTTCAGGGGGGCCTGGGTATACCCCTGGTCTTTATCAATGGGGTCGGGGCCAACGATGAAATCATCTACCCCGGGGCTTCTTTTATTGCGGTTCCCCAGGCAGAAGACAGGGCAGGAATCCTGACCCGGGCCCCCGCTATGGTTGAGGATCTCATAAGCTGGGACAGCAGGGCCCCCCGCCTCCCTCTGGCACTGGAAAGCCAGGGCCCCTCCGAGGAACTCGATCAATTAGAAGCGGCCCTGGTCCTGGGTATCCGGGACTATATGAAAAAGAACGGCTTCTCCCGCATACACCTGGGCCTTTCGGGGGGCCTCGATTCGGCCCTGGTAGCCTACCTGGCAGTCCAGGCCCTGGGCCCCGCCCAGGTGACCTGCATCAATAACCCCTCCCGCTTTTCCTCCGAGGGGACCAGGGCAGACGCGGCGGCCCTGGCACTTAACCTGGGCTGCTCCTACGAGGTCATTCCCATAGAAGAGTGCTTCCATGCCTTTGTATCCACCCTGGACGAAGTGTTCAAGGGCCAGCCTAAACAGAAAAACGATGTGACCGAAGAGAACCTTCAGGCCCGGATCCGGGGACTCATATGGATGGCCTATGGAAACAAGTTTAATTCCATCCTCCTTTCGGGGGGGAACAAGAGCGAAATTGCCATGGGTTACTGCACCCTCTACGGAGACACCAACGGAGCCATGGCCCCCATAGGAGATCTCCTAAAGACCGAAGTCTTTGAACTCTGCCGCCGGATCAATCAGCGCTCCCTCTCAGCAGGGGGCCCGGAGATAATCCCCCGGTCCATCATAGAGCGGCCCCCCTCGGCGGAACTGCGGCCGGATCAGAAGGACGAAGACAGCCTCCCCCCCTACGAGGTCCTAGACGGCATCCTAAGGGATCACCTCTACCGGGGCCTCGGCCGGGAGGAACTGGCGGAACAGGGCTGGGACCCCAAGACCATAGAGTTCGTCCTAAAAACCATGGGTCAAAACGAGTTTAAACGGCGGCAGCTGCCCCCGGCCCTCAGGGTATCGGTGCGGCCCCTGGGCATGGGCCGGAGGATCCCCCTCAGCCGAATATTACATGAGATTTAGCTGGTAAAATAGCAGAAAATTACCTAGTATATAGAAAGGAGATACTACCATGAATGAAACTTGTTTTGGCTGTATGACCTGTGCAAGTGCAGATATACCTTTGGAAGAATTCATTGCCAGCCTCCCCATGGAGACCGCCCACCATAGGGTAGAGAGCCAGTCCATTAAGTGCGGGTTTGGCCTCCAGGGGGTCTGTTGTAAGCTCTGCGCCCATGGTCCCTGCCGCATTACCCCCGACTCCCCCAGGGGAATCTGCGGGGCCAACTCTGATGTCATCGTAACCCGGAACCTCCTCAGGGCCGTAGCTGCCGGTTCGGGCTGCTATATCCACGTGGTAGAAAACACCGCCCTCAACCTTAAAAATGCCGCCCTTAGCAAGGGCAAACTCAAGGGCCTCTCTGCCCTGGAACGGCTCTGTAAACTCTTCGGCATCCAGGGCCATACGGATCACGAAAAAGCCCTTAAGGTAGCCGAGGCCGTCTTATCGGATCTCTACAAAACTGAATACGACAAAATGGAACTGGTAGAGAAGATGGCCTATCCCCCCCGCTTTAAGGTATGGAAGGATCTGGGGATCCTCCCCGGGGGAGCCAAGGCAGAGGTCTTTCATGCGGTGGTAAAGTGTTCGACCAACCTCAACTCGGACCCGGTAAACATGCTTTTGGACTGCCTCAAACTGGGGATCTCCACGGGGATCTACGGCCTTACCCTCACCAACCTCATGAATGATGTGCTCCTGGGGGAACCGGAAATTCGCTTTGCCCCCGTGGGGCTGAGGGTCATAGACCCGGATTACATCAATGTGATGATCACCGGGCACCAGCACACCATGTTTGTCCACCTCCAGGAAAAGCTCATGGAGGGGGGGGTCATATCCCTGGCCAAGGCCGCCGGAGCCAAGGGGATACGGATCGTCGGCTGTACCTGTGTGGGCCAGGACCTCCAGCTGCGGGGGGCCCACTACGGCGATATCTTTAACGGCCATGCGGGGAACAATTACACCAGCGAGGCCATCCTGGCCACCGGAGCCATAGATGCGGTGCTCTCGGAGTTTAACTGCACCCTCCCGGGGATAGAATCCATCTGTGATGAACTCTTTATCAAGCAGATCTGTCTGGACGATGTGGCCAAAAAATCCAACGCCGAACTTATTCCCTTTAAGTACTCCAACAGGGAGGCCCAGAGTAACCTGATAGTTACCCGGATCATCGCCGCCTACCGGGAACGGAGGCCCAAGGTAAAGCTCAACCTGCTTCCCGAACACGGAAATGACAATACCCTTACGGGGGTCAGCGAAGTTTCCTTGAAAAAATTCCTGGGAGATTCCTGGAAGCCCCTCATCGACCTCATCGTCTCGGGGGACATCAAGGGAGTAGCCGCCGTGGTGGGCTGCTCGAGCCTGGTTTCGGGGGGCCATGACGTGCTCACCGTGGGGCTCGTGAAGGAGCTCATCGCCAGGGACATTATCATCCTTACCGCCGGCTGTTCCTCCGGGGGGATAGAAAACGTGGGGCTCATGAGGCCCGAAGCCGCCGAACTGGCAGGACCCAAGTTAAGGGCGGTATGCGAAAAGCTTAAAATCCCGCCAGTCCTCAACTTTGGACCCTGCCTTGCCATAGGCCGCCTGGAAATCGTGGCCACCGAACTGGCGGAGGCCATAGGCATAGACACTCCCCAGCTTCCCCTGGTCCTCTCTGCCGCCCAGTGGCTGGAAGAGCAGGCCCTGGCCGACGGCTGCTTTGCCCTCGCCCTGGGCCTGCCCCTGCACCTGGGGGTTCCCCCCTTCGTGACGGGGAGCAAGGTAGCCTCCCAGGTTCTTACCCAGGACATGAAATCCCTTACGGGGGGGCAGGTGATCATCAACAACGATGCAAAGGAATCGGCGGATCTCCTGGAAGGGATCATCATGGAAAAACGCGGGGCCTTAAAAATTTAGGGGAAGGGAATGCAGCGAATAATAATTGATAAAGAAAAGTGCGATGGATGTAAGAACTGCAGTCTCGCCTGCATGCAGGCCCACCGCCAGGATCCGGGGACCCTCTACGATCTGGATCTTACGGACCCCAGAAACGAGACCCGCCATACCATTACGACCAACGGCAAGGGGGAGTATGTCCCTGTGTTCTGCCGCCACTGCTCGGTCCCCGACTGTGCCCAGGCCTGCATGTCCGGGGCCCTCAAAAAAGATCCCGTCACAGGGCATGTGCAATGGGAAGAAAAACGCTGCGGCACCTGCTTTATGTGCGTCATGAGCTGCCCTTACGGCAATGTCAAACCCGATAGGGTCACCCGCTCCAAGGTCCTCAAGTGCGATTTCTGCAAAGACCACGACCTGGACCCAAGCTGCGTAAAGTCTTGTCCCACCAAGGCCCTGTTTATTGAAGAAGTCTGGGGAGGCGTATGATGAAGCATTTGGTTATAGGAGCAGGAGCTGCCGCCATTAGCGCGGTCAGGAGGATCCGTAAAGAAAACGCCGAAGACAGCATAATCATGGTCTCCCAGGACGAGAAGGTCCATTCCCGCTGCATGCTCCATAAGATAATCTCCGGGGAACGGGACGAAGAGAGCATTAACTTTATCAACGATGATATTCTCAACAGCCCCCAGGTTGAATGGATAAGGGGCAAGACCATTACCCGCCTGGACGGGGCAGCCAAGACCGTATACGCAGGGGAAGAGGCCATAGCCTCGGGAGATACGATCCTAATCGCCACCGGGTCCAATAGCGTCATCCCCCCCATAGGAAGCCTCCAGACCGCCACAAACGCCTTCGGCCTTAGGCACCTCCATGATGCCCGGGCCATAGCCCTGAGTCTTAATGACGCCAGAAAAATAGCCGTCATTGGGGCCGGCCTGGTGGGCCTCGATGCGGTCTTTGGCATCCTCGACTCCCGGGGCGGGGTAAGCAAGGAGATCAGCGTCATAGAGATGGCCCCTACAGTGATGGCCATAAACCTGGACAGCCATGCCGCAGAGGTCTACCAAAAGCGCTTCGAAGAAAAGGGAGTGAAGTTTCTCCTGGGCCGAAAGGTGATGAACACCCAGGGGAGTGCCGAGACTATCAGTGCCCTGGAACTGGATGATGGCACGGTGGTCCCCTGTGATATGGTGATCGTTGCCGTGGGGGTTCGCCCGGCCATAGCCTTCCTGGAAGGCAGCGGGGTGGAGCTCACCGAACGGAGGGCCGTAAAGGTGGACCAGTACCTGGCCACCAACATCCCCGGGATCTATGCCGCCGGTGATGCCGCAGGGCTCTCCGGGATTTGGCCCAATGCCCAAAAACAGGGCGACATGGCCGCCTATAACATGACCGGCACCAAATGGGCCTACGATGACCTTTACGCCCTCAAAAATACGGTGAACTTCTTTAGCCTCCTTACCCTGTCGGTGGGGGCCATTATGCCCAGCGAGGGGGATGAGGTCCTGGTCCGGGAAGACAGAAAAAACTACCAAAAGCTTATCATGCGGGATGGCATCCCCCTGGGGGTTATCTTACAGGGAGAAATCGGGGGCAGCGGTTTTTGGCAGCACCTTATCAAGAATAAAATTCCCATTAATAAGCTAAACAAGTCTCCCTGGAAGGTCAGCTATGCGGACTTCCACGGGCTCGAACAGAACGGCGAATACAAGTGGGTTCTTGAGGGCTAGCCTGAATGGATCTAATATTTTTGGGCCGGGGGGCGGGCTTTAACCCCAAGGAGGGCAGCACCTCCGCATACTTCATCGACAATGAGGAGATGTTCCTCATAGACTGCGGCGAAAGCGTGTTTAAGACCATCATTCAGCACCAGATCCTCGATAGGGTGAAGGCCCTCAACATCATGATCACCCACACCCACGCTGACCATGTGGGCAGCCTGGGATCCCTCATGCTCTATGCCTACGCGGCTAAACAAATTACTGTCAAGCTTATCACCCACGAGGCCATGGAATACCTGCCCAGGGTCCAGCAGGTACTGACTATCTTTGGCCTCACCGAATCCATGTACAGCCTCGCCAGCACCAATGAATATAAAGACAGGTACACCCTCTTTAAGAATATTACCTTTATCAAGGTGCCCCATACTTCTGAGTTAGCTTCTTGCGGGATCATCTTTGAAACTTCAGAGGGGCTTCTTTTTTACTCCGGGGATCTTAACACCACCGGGCCCCTGGAGGAACTCCTAAAGGGCTCCCTTCCCATAGACAGGATCTACATAGACGCCGCCAGCCAGAGGGATAACCCCCACCATGTCTCGATCCATCACATCAACGATGTGGTCCCCGAAGAGTTAAAATCAAAGGTCTACTGTATGCACATCAACAGCGATGAATGCCTGAGCCTGGCCGAATCCTACGGCTTTAAAGTAGTTTCTGTTCTCTAAGAGATTCCTCTATCCGGTCAAGGGCCCCTTCCAGGACAGAGCGGGGGCAGCCAAAGTTAAGGCGCACATAGCCGTCGCTTCCATAGGTAAGACCATCGCTGGCGAGAATTTTCGGGTGTTCCTGCAGCCATTGGAAGGGCTCTTCCATTCCCAGGGGCCGGAAGTCTATCCACTGCAAATAAGTCCCTTCCGTATGGGTAAAGGTACAGCCCCCAAAACTGCTTAAGCGGTTCTCTAGGTAATCCCGGTTTCCCCGAAGATAGTTAACCAATTCCCTATGCCAGTCCTGGGAATCCCTAAAGGCTGCCTCGGCGGCGCAGGCACTGAGGACCGTAGGACTGCTGAAGGGATAACACATGCCGGTAAATTCCTTCCGCAGTTCCGGGTTGGGAATGATGGCGGCCCCTAAAGAGAGGCCCGGCAGGTTGAATGTTTTCCCCGGGCCCATGAGGGTAACACTCCTGTCCCTGGCATAATCGTCTACGGTGAACCAGGGAATGTGGGCCCCCTCGTAGACCAGGCCGCAATGGACCTCGTCGGATACCACCAGTAAGTCATGCTCCCGGGCAAAGCGGCTGAGTTCCAGAAGCTCCTCCCGGGTATAGACCCGGCCCACGGGGTTGTGGGGGTTGCATAAAAAAAAGAGCTTGGTCGAGGAAGAAAGGCGCTCCTTTATAAGGTCATAATCTATCGTGTAATGTTCATTGCTGTTTTTTAGGGGAACGAGGACCCTGTCCTTCCCGGCCTGGTTGGGGGCATCCAGGAGCACATTATAGTTAGGGGTATTGATGAGGGGGGGCCCTTCCCTAAGGCGGCATAAAACCCTGAGGGCTGGAACTATAGCGGGGAGGAGAACTATCCACTCCTCTTCCACCGAAGCGCCATACTCCTTGAGCATCCAATCACAGATGATGGCCGGCAGCTCCCCGGGGATGCCATAACCGAAGATGCCGTGATCTATCCTCTCTTTCAGGGCCTTTATCACCGGCGGAGGGGCGGCAAAATCCATGTCGGCCACCCACATGGGGAGGAGTTCCGGATCAAAGGTATCCCACTTGGAGCTATTGGTTCCCCGGCGGTTTATTACTTCATCAAAATTGTACATGCTTATCCCCTGTGTTTTTATATTCCAGTACCCTGGCTACCCAGCCGGCTAAGGCTCTCTGTATAGGGCGGCCGGGCTATTCCCCGGTCACTTACGACCGCTGTTATAAGCTCATGGTCAGTCACATCAAAGGCGGGGTTAAAGATCCCGAGCCCCGGAGGTGCCATGGGGGCGGTATACCACATATGGCTCACTTCGGTCGGGTCCCGCTCTTCGATGGGAATGTCCTTCCCGGTGCTCATCGATAGATCCACCGTCGAAAAGGGGAGGCAGACATAGAAGGGAATTCCGTAATGCCTGGCGATGATGGCCAGGCCCCGGGTCCCTATCTTATTGCAGGCATCCCCATTGGCCGCCATCCTGTCACAGCCCACGAAGATAGCCTGGACCCAGCCATTTTCCATCACCTGGGAGGCCATGTTGTCGCAGATTAAAACCGTCGGAACCCCTGCCCGCTCTAGCTCAAAGGCAGTAAGGCGGGCTCCCTGCAGGAGGGGCCGGGTTTCGTCGGCATAGACCTTAAACCTGTAGCCCCGTTCCAGGCCCAGGTAGATGGGGGCCAGGGCCGTGCCATACCGGACCGCCGCAAGCTGCCCCGCATTGCAATGGGTCAGGAGGCCATCTCCGTCTTTAATAAGGCTGAGCCCGTGTTCCCCTATACTCCGGCAGGATGCGATATCTTCGTCCCTGATCGCCAGGGCCTCCTGTCTCAGGAGGATGAGAATTTCCGGTATGGGCCGGTCCCTGTGTTGGCGGAGGACCCTATTCATCCGGTTGAGGGCCCAGGAAAGGTTCACCGCCGTGGGCCTGGCGGCAGCCAGTCTGCTATGAGCAGCTTCAAACCGGAAAAAAAAGGAGTCCTCCCCCTCTGGGCCCAGATCCTGATAGATCCCCCAGGCTACGACATAGATCCCTATGGCCGCCGCGACCCCTATGGCCGGGGCCCCCCTTACCTTAAGGAGGTAAATAGCCTCCCGGATCTCTTCTAGGTCATATAGCAGGAGAAATTCCACTTTTCCGGGCAGTTTGGTCTGATCGATGATGCGCAGGGCCGGTTTGGTACAACTGGTTGGACTAATTTGGGCTGAATCCAGCGATTTAGTCTGACTGGTTGGACTAGTTTGAGCAGAATCCAGCGATTTAGTCCAACCGGTTGGACTAGTTTGAGCAGACTCCGGCGATTTAGTCCAACCGGTTGGACCACTTTGGGCTGAATCCGGCGGTTTAGTCCAACCGGTTGGACCGAATTCCACCAGGGCCAGAGTATCCAGGTCCAGAACATCCTCCTCTGTCACTGCTTCCTCCGGCTATCCCTGGGGTTTCTGGGGGTTTAGAAAATAGTTATCATGGCCGGGGACTACCAGGTCTGCCAGGCCCGCAATCTTCTGGATCGAGGCGGTGGAGGCCTCAAAATCCAGGGAATTATAGTATCCCAGACGGTGGGTAAAGAAATCCCGGGTCATCACCGCATCCCCGCAGATGCAGACCCTGCCATGGGGGCTCTGAAAGAGGAGGCCCATGGTTCCCGGGGTATGGCCTGGCAGGGGGAGCATTTCCATCTCCTTGAGGAGGGGATCCCCCCGGGCATCCAGCCCCCTAAACTTCTCGGCCAGCATTGCCGCCCGGGGCCCATCCATGCCCCTTACTGCCTCCAGGGAGGTCTGGCTCATGAACCAGGGGGCATGGTCAAAGGCTTCGATTCCCACATAGTGATCACCATGCTCGTGGGTAACAAAGACCGCCTGTATGTCGGCGGGCCTAATCCCCCGGCGGTTAAAGAGTATCCTGGCCATCTCCTCCGGGGGATGGGAGGGATCCACCAGGATCTTCAGCTTCTGGTCTATAGAAAGAACCAGAGTAGAGGTGCAGAGGGGTTCCCGGTAGGATTGGCTGTCCAGTTCGCCCCAGAACCTGTTCCGGGAAAACTGTCCCAGGTTTAGTACATGAAACTCATACATAGTCCCTACTCCACTATGAGCAGCTGGTGGAGGCCCAGCTTCTCCAGGTGTATGAGGATGCTTCCGTCTTCCAGGGCTTCTAACCTGGGGTTTTGATTATCCTCAGTGGCGGTGACCGCCGTGGGGCTAAACCCTGGGAGCATGAGTTTGATCTTTAGGGGTCCCACAGGAAGGGTCTTTTCGGCATAGCCCTGATCAAAACCCGTGTGGTTCGGGTTCACCAGATGGATGATCACCCTCTTGTCCTGCTTGTAGACCTTAAAATCGATGTAGCCGTCCAGGGTGACCCGGAAAGGTACCTTATCCCCCAGAAGGGAGAGGACCATATTGGCCAGGAGGTCCCCATGATCAGGCAGGGCGGCTCTTCCATAGACCGCATCGAGGTCCCAGGCGGCGTACATGGCCCTTCCCCCCTTGGGATGGGTGTACTCGGTGATCACCGGCTTGTCCGTCTTGGGAGTATTGGTCCAGACAAATTCGGGGGGATATATGGGGAAGGGGGGAATATAGGTGGCCAGGACCTTGGTCCCCTCCTTGACGCTGATCTCCCTGTAGATTCCTCCCATGGGGAGCATGGCGGTCTTCTCGAACCCGGCAAAGACAGGGTTCTCGGCTGACTCAATTCTCAGGTAATTATGAAGGATGGGATTCTCCCAGCCCGCCCCGGCCCCCGTAAGGCTGCTGGGGGGGGCAAAGCTAAGCCCCAGGAGGGCTTCCAGGGAAGAGTCTGATCGCTTTTCTCCCCCGGGATCATAGACCCCAGCTTCGCCACAGGCCAGGATACTGCCCCCCTTCTTTAGGAAAGCTTCCAGACCCTGAAGGTCCGCTTTGGAAACAACCGCCAGTTCGGGTAAAATTAAGAGGTCCATGTCCCGGGTCTGGGCTGCCATGTCGGCGGTATTAACCGGCAGGAAGGGAAGCCCAGCCCTGGTGAGGGCCATGACTATTCCCCGCCAGGAATCCTGGACCCGGTTTTTTTCCAAAAGGCCGCCGCCGAATTCCACATTATCCTGGCTCCATAAGAGGCCTATGTTTGCCAGGGGCTTACGGTTATATAAATAGGGCTCATGCTTTTGATGCCACTTGAGGATGGGCATGTGGAGATCGAAGAGCCGGGTATCCTCCTGGGCGGACCCTATGATATGCCACCAGGGGCTGATTCCCCCGGCGATGCCGCAGAGCATCCAGAGGTGGAGCTCCAGGGCACTGCTGGCACCCCGCCTGTAGGGCTGGAGGCCCCTGACATAGGATGCGGAACTTTCGGGGATGACCTTATCCCAGCCCACCAGCTGGTGGAGGAGGACCCCATTGAGGCTGTTCTGTTCAAAGCCCGTATCGTCCCGGCTCTGGCTGTCCACCATGAGGACCTTGGACCTCTTGGCTATCTCCCGGAGATCCGTAAAGGTGGCATGTCCTCCGATGAGGTTGGCGGAGATCATCCCCATCCAGAGGCAGTCTTCTCCTCCATGCTCGCTGGTTACCTGGTTAAAAAGATCCCAGTTATCCAGGCGGCACTGGTAGCTCCATTTAAGCCACTTGCGGTATACCGGATCGTGATAATTTACCCCTTCGGGGAGGGCCGCTCCGGTGGCACTGCGGAAGCCTTCGCGGCAGTTGATGCAGTAGCAGATGGAGGTCCGGGGTATGCCGGTCCAGCTATTGTCGGTAAAGCCATCGGGCTTGTAGAGGGAGATTATCTCTTTAAGGACCTCGGGGATGAACTCCTTGTAGTAGCCGCTGGTAAGGCAGCTCTGGTAACGCCCCTGGGTAATAAAGGGGCTGCCGTCCTTGTGCCTGGCAAACCAGTCAGGTTTTGCCCGGTAAAATGATTCGACCGCCCTGTTTATATCCATCCGGGCTATGATGGCCAGTCCGGCTTCACGGCCTGCCTTGACGATATCCCCGAAGAGATCCCGGTTCCCCAGCCGGGCTGCCCGGTAGTGGTGCTCCAGCTTGGTGGGGTAATAGGCAACGATGCCCCCGGCATTCACGATGATCGCCTGGGTCCCGCTCTTTTTCCAGAACTCCTGCCAAAACCCCAGGTCAATCACCTCCGGGTCTATCTCGGTAAGGTTAGTCTGTCCGTAGCGACGGACCCTTTGATACCACTTCTCCATGTGGTCCTCCTCTTCTCTGCAGCTACTTCTGCTTGTCCGCGTAGCGGGTATGGAGATCTATAATGTCTATCCTCCCCGAAAGGTCTTCGCAGGTTGCTATGTTTGCTTCTACTTGTTCAATGGTATGCATCCCCAGAAGGCAGACATCCACCAGGGGATTAGAGAGGTTAAATTGCAAAAGGGCGGAAGAATAATCGAAGGTATTCTGGGGGTTCACCATCTGTACCCAGCGCTGAAAGGTCCCGGAGCTAAGGGTTCTCATGGTAACGATACCCATGTTATGCTCCTCCGCTTCGTACATGCTGCCGCAGAGAAAACTGGGATCATAGGGGTGCTGAAAGATGAGGTTGTATTGAATCTGGATCACCTCAAAGCGGCCGCTTCGGATGAGCCGGTAGAGGGCCGCATTTTGGCATTCCGCAGAAAACCCTATGTGGCTGACCAGCCCCTCAGCCTTGGCCTGTTCCAGGGCCTCAAGCATGCCGCCCTTCTGTAGGATGAGTTCCGCATCCTGATCGGTCAGATGGGAGCCATGGATCTGTATCAGGTCTATCCGGCTCCGGCGGAGATTTTTAAGGCTCTGCTCCAGGGAGACCCTGAAGGCTGCCGCATCGCTGGGCTTGGCCTTGGTGGCCAGGAAAATTGTATCTTCCGGGATCCCTTCCAGGGCTTCGCCGAAAACCAGTTCGCTGGCCCCATCGCCGTAACCGGCGGCGGTGTCAAAGTAGTTGATCCCCCTCTCATAGGCCCCCTGCAGGGCCTCTATAAGCCCCTCCTGATTCCTACGATCTTGAGGGTCATAGATGCGCATATAGTTTTTAAGCCCCGCCACGGTGCCGCCGTATCCTATGCGGCTTACCTTTCTGCCGGTTAAGCCGAGGGTGCTGTATTCCATGATGATACCTCAGCTCTACTGTATACCAGGGCAGGCCCTGGTGCAATACGAGCCCCTTAGACCCCTGAAGGAAACAAGCGCCTCGCTTCCAGGTAGTAGCGCTTTTCCCCCGCCGTTCCCATGGAAAAGCTCTTCCGAGGCAGGGGACCAGATCGAGCTATGGTCTTAAAGAGCCCCTCTTTGCTAATGGCGGGGAGAATTAATCCCAGGGCATGCCGCTCAGGATCGGAACAGATGCGATAAACCTCTTCTTCTCCGTGGATGTAATCGATCTCCAGGCCCAGGTTTTCTGCCGCCCCGTCGAGGAGGGGCTCAAGGCTGGCACTGACTATCTCGGAAGAATTACTTTCTATATGAAAGACCCCCTTATGGGTCCCATCCTGGCGGCAGGAAAAGGCCTCCTGACCAGAGAGGAAGGGGATGATGCGCTCCCTCTCTCTGCCAAATAGGACCCGGTGTATGGGTTCGAAACTAATCCCCGGATCATAAAGGTTTTCTACCTCCACCAGGGCCCAGCGGGCGGGATGGCTTTCCAGGCCCGGATCAGAGCCATGGGCCTTTTTGTACTCCTCCCAGACCGCCTTGGCGGCCGCCAGGGAATGGTTCCCGTCCCCCACCGCAAAGAGGAAGGGTTCAGCCTGTGGAGCCCCCTGGGCCGGATAGAGATCCCCCGCCCTAAGGGCCAGATCTTCAAGGCCCTGGGCCAGGAGGGTCCAGGCCTCTTCGCTCTCCAGGGCCCAGCCGCTTATGTCCCCTCCGCCCTGCATAAGGGGGGTCTCGTAAAGGGGCGGCTGTTTTTGGCCCAGGTCCCCCAGGGCAGGGATGAGCCTATCATGAGGATCGTCAATAAGGACCAGGATATGGGGCAGGTCCAGGGGGGCCCCCCGGCGGATCTCCACCCTGGGCGGAAGCCTCTGGGGCACCGTCCCTTCGGTGGCCCTGATAAGGGGCCGGGCCTCGGGAGCCCAGTCATAGCGTTCCAGGTCCAGGGCAAGGACGAGGCCCCGGCGCCGGGGGTGCAGGGAGCTACTCCGTTCTATATACATACAGCAGGGCCGGGGGGGAGCAAAGACACCCTCGGAAAGGTAGGAGTCCATGGCTGCTCGAATAGACCGGATCCGGCTTTTTCGGTCCTCCTCGGTCCCGTCTTCCAGGTAGACCTCGGGGAAGATGAGCTCGTATGTAGATGGCTGCCCCCCGGCCTTTTCTTGTACTCCCCTCCAATACTCCCTGTCCTGGGTGTACTGATCGCAGGCAACAACCGCCCACTTGGAAAGATCGATCCCCTTCCTGGGAATAAGGATCTCGGGAATTGCGACCCCCAGGGCCGCCAGACGGGTATGCAGATCACTCATAGCATTGAGTATGCCCCTGGGCAAGAATTTGGTCAATTGTAGGGAACCAAAAAAAAATGAAAAAATAATTAAAAATCGAAGTATTTTGCATCTCCGGGCCGTATAGGGTTGTGAACACCGTACACTCATTTACCCTCTGGGGAAAAAAATTTTTACCCCCCTGGTATGCCCTCTTCCTCCTCCTCTTTTTTCCTGGCCAGGTCCTGCCTCTCTGGGGCGTGGAAGCTCCCGAAAAGCTCTCCCTTTCCTGGGACCTCCTCTGGACCGGGTACTGGTACAATTCGTTCAATACTCTGGAAGAGAATTTTCCCACCGGGGAGGATCTTTTTGAAGACGGCACCCTTTTTAACCGGGGGGATCTTTCCCTGGGCCTCCCCTGGCAGGATCTTTCCCTCCGGTTCATGGCCACCGACAAGAGGCGGCTCCCCTCCCGGGAAGTAAATACCCTGGCGGGTTTTAACCCCGCCCTGGGTTTTTACCACCCCCCCAGCGGCTCCCGGCTCCTCTGGGGAGTCATGGCCGAAGAGGGCTTAAGCGCCCGGATAAACAATGTATGGAGCCGGGCCATCCCCTTTATGGAATCCCGGCGCCCCTCTACCCGGGATCTAAAAACTGAACCCGCCGCCAGGGACAGGGCCGAAACCTACCTGCATGCTAGTCTGCCCCAGGACCTCCTCCCCGGGTTAGGGGGCTTTGCTTCGGCGGCCTGGGATGAGGAAAAGAACCCCGCCCTGGGAGGGGGGCTTAGCTGGAACCGGGACCTCCTGCGTACTTCCCTGGAAGGTTTTTATACCCAAAAGGAGCTGCCAGAACGGCGGGCCACCTCCTGGTTTTCATCTACCCCATCTTTGCCGGCCCGGGATTTTAGAATCTATGCCCTGGGCTTCCTGTTTGATGCCCCCCTCCTGGGCCTGGCCGCAGACTGGGCCCTCTCGGAGACCTTTGGCTGGGGCCGGGGGGGCTATGGGAATTTTTCCCTGAGGCTAGGATCCAGACCCTGGCGCTTTTCCCTGGGCCTCGACGGGGCCTCAGATCGCTTTTCTGATCGCAGCGGCCATACCGCTGGACCGGGCCTGAGGATTGCCGGAAGGCTGGAACACCTGCGGCCCCGGACCGGGCTTTTCCGTATTCAAGGCTCGGTGAGGGCCGCCGCTTCTGACGAAGCCTTTAGCCGCAGCTCCCTCTCGCTCTACTACCGCCCCTCTTCGCCCCGGGCGGCGGATATCCGGGCGGGCCTGCCCTTCTTTCGGTTTAGCCGGGCCTCCCTGGAGTTTAACCGGGATGCCCGGCGTCTTGACCGGACCAGCGACAGCTTAAGCGCCCTGGGGGCCATCATGGCCGGGCCCTTGAGCATAGTTTTAAGTGGAACCTACCAGGCCTGGAGTGTACTGGAATTAGAAGAAGAGGGGGCCTTTCAGGGACCCTACTTTGAGGCCTATGAATCTTTTAAGCTAAGCGGAGAACTGGGCTTTAGCAGGGGCATCTTTTCGATTCAAGCGAGGGGGGGCTGCCTCTTCCGGGCCGAGAGGGAAAACATCAAAGACCTGTCGGTGAATGTAAGCTTTAGGCCCGGAAGCTGGGGACGCATCAGCATGCGCCTGGCCTCGACGGAGCTTCCCCGGAAATGGAACTATACCCTTAGCTGGAGATATGCCCTGGGGGGCAGGGGGGAGCTCTAATTAATTGGAGAGTTCAGAGAGGGGTATGGGCCGGGGGTTGCTGTTCTCCCCTTCTACCCTGGCCAGTTCTTCCATCAGCTCCCGGCCCCGCCGGGATAACTTGGCAGGAACCTGGACCATCATCTTTATGTAGAGGTTCCCTCGGCGGTTGGCTATGGGGACCCCTTCGTCCCGGATCCGGAGCATCTTGCCGTTCTGGATCCCCGCCGGGACCTTTACCTTGATGGTTTTTCCCTCCAGGCTAAGGACATGGATCTCGGCCCCTAAACTGGCCTGGGTTACCGATATGGGGATGGCGCAGTAGAGGTCCTCCCCCTGGCGTTCAAAGAACTCATGGGGTTTTACCCGGATAAAGACGTAGAGGTCTCCGGGGGGTCCCCCTATGGGGCCCGCATCACCCTGACGGGGAATGACCACCCGCCGGCCATGCTCCACCCCCGTGGGGATGGTTACCATGATCTTTTGGCGTTTCTTGAGGGTCCCGGATCCGCCGCATTCGGAGCAGGGTTTTTCGATGATCTCCCCCTGGCCCCCGCATGAGGGACAGGGAGTTGCCATGGAAAAGAACCCCGCACTCTGGCGTATCTGCCCGGTTCCCTTACAGGTGGGGCAGACCTTGCGGCCCGTACCGCTGGCGGCCCCGGAGCCCTTGCAGGGGCCGCAGGCTTCGTTCCGGGAGTATTGGATTTCGACCTTGGTGCCCAGGATGGCATCCTTAAAGGGTATCTCGATATCATAACGCAGGTTGGCACCCTGCCGGGGACCGCTGCCCCGCCTGGAACCGCCGCCGCCAAAGATTGAATCGAAGATCCCCGAGAAGTCCCCAAAGATGTCTTCGAAACCCCGGAAGGTCTGGGAAAAATCATGGGCAGAGGGGCCGCCCATGCCCTCCACTCCGGCAAAGCCGAACTGGTCATAGGCCTGCTTCTTTCGGTCATCCGCCAGGATTTCGTAGGCTTCGGTGGCTTCTTTAAATTTTTCTTCCGCCCCCTTGTCTCCGGGGTTTTTATCGGGGTGGTATTGGATGGCAAGCTTTCGGTATGCCTTCTTTATATCGTCTTTGGAGGCATTCTTAGGAACCCCCAGGACCTCATAGAAATCGCGTTTTGCCACAATACCAATCCTTTACCAGCGGCTTATTTGTCATCCTTGTCATCGTCTACTACTTCGTAATCGGCGTCTTCGGCACCCTTGGTGTTTTCTCCGGCTCCGCCTGGATCCTGGCCGGCAAAGCCTTCGGCTCCGGTAAAGCCTTCGGCCCCCGCTTCCGGCTGGGCCCCCGTCTGTTTGTAGACCTCTTCGGCGATTTTATACGAAACCTGCTTTAACTGCTCAGTTTTTTCTTTGATGGCCTCGGTGTCCCCGCCCTCCAGGGCCTTTTTAAGCTCCGCCACCGCCTCTTCGGCCTTGGACTTATCTTCGGGATTAACCTTGTCCCCCAGCTCGGCTATGTTCTTCTCGGTGGAGTAGACCATATTGTCCGCTTCGTTCCGGGCCTCGGCCTTTTCCTTCTCTTTTTTATCTTCCTCCGCATGGAGTTCCGCCTCCTTAACCATGCGGTCTATGTCGGCATCCGAAAGCCCCGAGGAACTTTCTATGCGGATCTTCTGCTCTTTTCCGGTACCCATATCCTTGGCAGATACATGAACAATGCCGTTGGCATCGATGTCAAAGGTGACTTCAATCTGGGGAACCCCTCTTGGTGCAGGGGGTATGCCGACCAGATCGAAACGGCCCAGGGTACGGTTCTGGGCAGACATCTCCCTTTCGCCCTGGAGGACCTGGATGGATACGGCGGTTTGCCCGTCGGCGGCGGTGGAGAAGATCTGGCTCTTTCTGGTGGGGATGGTGGTGTTCCGGGTGATGAGCCGGGTCATGACCCCCCCAAGGGTTTCTATTCCCAGGGAAAGGGGAGTAACATCCAGGAGGAGCACATCCTTTACATCGCCCCCCAGTATACCGCCCTGGATGGCCGCACCGGCTGCCACTGCTTCGTCGGGGTTAATCCCCCGGTTAGGTTCCTTCTTGAAAAGGTCCTTTACGATCTGCTGAACCGCCGGGATCCGGGTGGAGCCCCCAACTAGGATCACCTCATCTATCTTGTCCTCCGTAAGCCCCGCATCGGAGAGGGCCTTGCGGCAGGGTTCTTTTGACCGTTCCAGAAGATCCGCCACCATCTGCTCAAACTTGGCCCGGGTAAGGTTTTTCTGTAAATGCTTGGGGCCGCTTTGGTCGGCGGTGATAAAGGGAAGGTTAATGTCCGTAGCCTGCATATTGGACAGTTCAATCTTGGCCTTCTCGGCGGCTTCCCTTAGGCGCTGGAGGGCCATCCTGTCCTGGCCCAGATCTATACCGGTGTCCCGTTTAAACTCTTCGATGAGCCATTCCAGGATCTTTAAATCAAAGTCGTCCCCCCCCAGGTGGGTGTCGCCATTGGTGGCCTTCACTTCAAAGACCCCCTCCCCCAGCTCCAGGATAGAAATATCGAAGGTGCCGCCCCCGAGATCGTAGACGGCGATGATCTTTTCTTTCTTTTGATCCTTATTAAAACCAAAGGCCAGGGAGGCGGCGGTGGGTTCGTTAATGATCCGTTCTACCTCAAGGCCGGCAATTTTCCCCGCATCCTTGGTAGCCTGGCGCTGGGCATCATTAAAATAGGCCGGGACGGTTATGACCGCCTTGGTGACCGTTTCGCCCAGGTAGTCCTCGGCGGTTTGCTTCATCTTTTGGAGGACAAAGGCAGAAATTTCCTGGGGCGAATAGGGTTTATCCCCGATTTTTACCCGAAGATCGTCCCCCTGCTCGGTAATATGGTAAGGCATCCGCTTCATTTCGTTGGAAACTTCGGAGTAACGCCGGCCCATAAAGCGTTTTATTGAATAAATCGTATTTTCGGGGTTGGTGATCATCTGATTCTTGGCTGGGGCGCCTATAACCCGGTCCCCTTTACTGGTAAAACCCACGATTGAAGGGGTAGTCCTTCCCCCTTCGGAATTCTGGATGACCACGGGCTCGCCACCTTCCAGGACAGCCACACAAGAGTTGGTAGTTCCCAAGTCAATTCCTATAATTTTCGCCATACTATGTTCTCCCTTCTAAGCGGTCCCTAGCAGCGGGACTTACTATAAATATATCAAAAAAACATCACTCTGTCATCGGAGCCTTGTCCTCGGGCATGAGGACCTTTACCTTGGCAAAGCGAAGGACCCGGTCTTTTAGAAAGTAACCCTTGACAAAATCATCGCTTACCAGGGCCTCGCTTACCTCCGGGGATTTTTCCATTTGAAGCGCCTCATGACGGTTGGGATCAAAGGGCTCCCCGGCGGAGTCAAAGCGCTTAAGGCCCCACTTGTTCTCCAGATCCCCGATCAAGAGCTTTTCGATCATCTTGATCCCCTCAAAAAAGCTGGCAAAATCCTTGGAGGTTTCGGCGGACTTAATGGCCCGCTCAAAATCGTCAATTACGGGGAGCAAATCCAGGAGCAGGTTCTGATTGGCAAAATCGACCAGTTCCTGCCGTTCCCGGGTCATCCGTTTTCGGAAGTTTTCGAAATCCGCGGCCTTCCGGAGAAACTGGTCATTCATATCCGCGAGTTTATGCTCCAGATCGGCTATTTTGGCTTCTGGACTCTCATCATGGGGAGCAGGAGACCCTTCAGCCTCCTCCTGTATCTCCTTATCCATGGGCCCTGCATCAAGGTCCTCTCCCACATCGCCGGGGTCTTCCTGACTAATTTTTGACATGGAACTTCCTCTGCATGTATGTATTATCAGACACCTAAACCATTTTTACTGTGTCTTTAGCGGTAATTCTATAATAAGAAGATACAAAAAAGAGGCAAAAAGATCAAGGCAAAGGAACCATTTCCAAAAAACCTATTGAATTGCCATTTTTAACCGAGTATACTTTAATCGAGGGGGCAAATCGATGGGTGAGCCAATTACAATAGACAATAGCAACTTCGAAACCGAGGTACTCCAGTCCAAGGAGCCGGTTTTATTGGATTTTTGGGCCGAATGGTGCGGCCCCTGCAAGATCCTGGGGCCTATAATGGAACAGCTGGCCAGGGATTATGCAGGGAAGCTCAAGGTGGGAAAGATCGATGTGGACGCAGAAAATGAGCTCTCGAGCCTTCATGGGGTCGTTTCTATCCCCACCATGGTCCTCTATAAGGATGGGGAAATCGTAAACCAGGCCGTGGGAGCCCTTCCCCGGCACAATATCGAAGCCCTCTTTAAGGATCTGCTCTAAATCCCTGGTCAGGGCTGGTATCTGCCCGGGTTATTGGGCCTTCCAGGACTATGTCCGCTGGTGACGGTGACATACCAGTTCCCCGCTCTCCCCTGGGAGGGGCGGGTTTCATCCCGGTTAATGGTCCTGGTGGCGGTGCCTGGGCCGGCAATGACCGCATCAGAGGGGCTCGGGACCCATTCGGGGTCTGGATCTCCCGCTAAAGGAAGCCAGGCCCCCCGGCGGCCCAGGAATTCGGCTGCCGTCCTGACATTATTCTGCCCCCAGGAAGCGCCGGGGCTCTCGCTGAGCAAGAGGGCATCGATAATACGGTCATCCTGATCCACAATCCAGAGGGCATCTGTTTTTCTAAGCAGCTTTGAGGACCCGGGGACCCAGAAATCCCGGCCATGATCGCTGGCCCCATTCCCCCCGGAGAGGCTTAGGTTTTGGCCCGTCTCGTCTACCAGGCCCTCTTCGATGGACCGTAAATGGACCACGATGTATTCGCCCCGCTTAACTTCCACGGGGGGGAATTCATAGACCGGAGTGGTCAGGGAGGCGCTGGCGATAAAGAGCCGAAGGGCCCCCAGGTTTCCCCCTTCGGGGGCATAAAACTCCACAAATTCCACCCGGGGCCTGGCATATTCGGTCCTTACCTCGTTAAACACCAGGGCCGGCATACGATCGTTCCTGGTCCTGACGGGGATGATCAGGTTAAGGGTGTTCCGATCCGCATCCTCCACCAGGACATCCAGGGTAAGCTTCATCCCCTCGCTCTGGGGCTGAAGGAAGGAGATAAGGAGGTCCTGGCCCTCGCTGACCGGCCCCGTCTCCAGGGGGGGATCAAAATGAAGGGAGACCACCCGGACGGGCTTGGAAAAGCTAAGGACCATCTCGGTGGTCGAGAGGGGCCGCCACTCCAAAAATACAGGGACCTCTGCATGCCTGCCCAGGATCTGCTGAATGTCCGCCTCGCTGGAGCAGGACATGATGACCAGGCAAAGGATGACTCTGATGGGAAACAATGTACGGTTCATGAAATATCCTCCAGTACTATACGGCACGGGGATGCAAAATACTTCGATTTTTGGGCCTTTTTTTTAAAATTTTTTTACCCTATCATGGGCATACATGGATCTTGAAATTCTTCATCTGCATTTAAGCTCTCCTATCGATGTACCAGGGGAAGAACTCTATTACTATCCTTTGAATGAAACCCAGGGCCTTAGCTTTGAGCCCCAGGCGGAGTTCCTCTTTGCTAGCCCCATTACCGAGAAAAGGGAGGAAGACCGGTGCGGCTGCCTGCCCCAGGGACTCTACCTTTTTGCCCAGAAAAGGGAAGCCTTGGATTGGGATAGCATTATCGAAATGGCGGTGGAACTGCAATTAGAGGGGCTCTGGCAGAGGCTGAAACTGCAGGGGGGCTTATATCTCCGCCTCCTCTATGAAGACGGGAGCATGGTAACCCAGGTTTTTAGACCCTATGAGGCTTAAGGGAGCCTAGAGCCGGACAGCCTCTACCATATAACGGATATCAAAACTGGACCCATCCTGGAGCCTCATTTCTATGACCAGGATCATGGAATCTTCGCTCAGGGGGGTCATCATTACCTGCCGAATCCGGTAGGAAGTAACATGGGGGCGCCGAAGCTGGGGGGTGCCCACCGTATAGACCCTTCTGGTTCCATCCCGGGCAGTTCTCTCGAGGGAGATATGAAAGGAGGAACGCAGATCTGCCCCAGAGCCCTCTATGGTGGAAACCAGGGTGGCCCTATAGGAGCTGCCATTTTCGAAGTCCCGGAATTCTATGGTTTGGGTGGGGTTATTATCGAGGGAAAGGTAGAGCAGCCTGCCCTGGGCCGAATTATTTACCTGGTGCTGATCAACCAGGGCTGCGTTTCTGCGTAATATGTGGTGGAATGCTCCGGAACCGTCCTGGCCAAAAACCACAGGACTGTCATGAACATACGTAAGCCTTCCGCCATTAACAAAGTTATTTCGGGGTACATCGACGATATAAAGATCCGCCCAGGATAACAGGGTTCCTTTTTGCACCCCATATTGGGCAAAGGCGTAGATCCTTCCATCCGGTGAAAAACCTAGGTCCACAAACGTGGCAGTGTCTCCGGCAGAGATGCTGGAAATCACCAGTAAGAAGAGCACCATTAAGGTGCCCAGGGTTTTCATTTTCAGCATGGACAATTCTCTCCTATGTATAGATATCGGTAAAAAATAAAGAGTCTTGAGACAAGGAGCGTAATCGTTTATGCTGAACCATGACCTTATCGGCTCGGAACAGGTTCTTAAAAGGGGGAATTATCCTGGGGGCCCTCTCGGTGGTCCTGGTATCTGCCGGGGGCCTCTTGGCCTACCCGGATTTTTTATACCTCCCCGGGGCCGCCCTGGTCCGTTCCCAGGGTCTTTTGCAGCCCCTGGCCGCAGCTTTGGCAGATCCCTCCCCTCTCATCCCCTATTGGACCATCTTTGCCTCGTCCCTGTACACTCTGGGGGGTATTTTTTTCATTTACATCTTTTTTGGAAGAACCCAATCGCCGGAAATTATTTTTATCGCCTTTTTTATCATGTCCTTTTCCCTTGAGTGTGCCCGGCTGGCGGGTCCCCTAAGGGAAGTTTTGGAATTTCCCGCCCTTTACCTTCGTATTGCCCCCCGGGTCCTGCTTTTTGGCCGCTACTTTGGGATCTTTTCCCTCTTTGGCGCCAGTGTCTTCGCCGCCGCCTTTGATGTCCAAAAGCAATTAAACATTTTTTTTATGGCCATCCTGGCCTCTCTGGTTATAACCTTAAATGTGCCCATGGACGGCCTTAGCTGGGATACGGCCCTTACACCCCTTAAGGGCTACAGCTCCATGCTCATTATGGTAGAGGGGGGGATCATTGCGGCCATGATTCTTACCTTTTTTATCTCCGCCTATATCCAAAGCTCCCGGAACTACATATATATAGGCCTTGGGAGCATCCTCATGCTCATAGGGCGGAACATACTCCTTAGTTCTGACACCCTGCTTAGCCCCATACCGGGCTTTCTGATCCTCGCCGGGGGCACCTGGTTTACCTGCGCCTGGCTCCACAAGATTTACCTCTGGCGTTAGTATTAGGGGTATAACTTCTTAAAGCCCTCTACCCTGGCCCTGGCGGTAGTTCGCAGGGAAGACTTATCCCCCCGGGCGAAGTACTGGTAGGCCAACCCGGCTATCATGGCCCCGTTATCTCCGCAGAGTTCCAGGGGGGGGAATATGCATTGAAGATCCTCCCGGGCGAGCAATTGGGAACGGAGGCAGGAGTTTGCCGCCACCCCTCCCCCGGCGACTACCTTTTTAATTCCCGTATCTTCCAGGGCCCTATAGAGCCCCCGAAGAAGGATCTCTATGGCGGTCTTTTGAAAGGAGGCAGCGATATCTGCCTGATGCCCGGTCCAGTCCTCTCCTTCTTTTAGGGGAGGGCCGGCATAGAACTTGTGGAGCTGGTTTATGACGGCGGTTTTTAGGCCCGAGTAGGAAAGATCATAACGGTGATCCCCCTTGTGCAGACTGGGAAGGGGGAACTGAAAGGCATCAGGCCGGCCTTTCTGTGCGAGGCTGTCAATCACCTGTCCGCCGGGGTAACCAAGCTGGTAATACTTGGCGACCTTGTCAAAGGCCTCCCCCACTGCATCATCTATGGTGGTCCCCAGGATGGTGATGTCATCAAAATCATCGGCCCGGCAGATGATGCTATGCCCCCCCGACACAAGGAGCCCTATGAAGGGATAAACCGGCTCTTCGCTGGGTTCATCGCGGTACCGAAGATGGGGGGCATAGAGGTGGGCCAGCATGTGATCTACCCCCAGGAAGGGGATAGCCCGGGCCCAGGCAAAGGCCTTGGCAAAACTGAGCCCCACCAAAAGGGAACCCAATAAACCCGGATGAGCTGTGGCAGCTACGGCATCTATGTCCTGGACCCTTAGGGAAGCTCTGTCCAGGGCCTCCTTAACGACCCCGTCTATCCATTCGGTATGCATCCTGCTGGCTATCTCGGGGACGACTCCCTGAAACCTTTCATGAAAGGGTATCTGGGTATGGACCACATTGGACAGGATGAGCTTGCCATCTTTGACCACCGCGGCAGCACATTCATCACAGGAAGTCTCTATGCCCAGAATCGTCATTGTTCCATGACCTCTTGGGGAAATAGATCATCCTCTATGGGGGAGTCCGGAGGCAGTTCATCTGGTTCTGGATCTTGGGGGATGGACAATTCTTCTAAAAGTTCTGAAACAGTAGAAAACCTATAGCCCTGTTGAATGAGCTCCGGGTAGAGCTCTATTAAAAGGGGGGCCAGGGCCGGAGATTGGATATGACCTATCATGACAGCGTGGCCCCTCTGCTCGGCCTGAAGAAGGCCTATGGAAATATACTCCAGCATGTTTTCCCGGGTTTGAATGTTATCGATAAAGATATCCCTGGAGGCGATGGTGATGCCCATCCGGTCTGCCACCCTCTGGGCCGCCGTGGCGGAAACAGTCCGGGAATCCAAAAACAGGATTCCCCTTTCCCGGCAGATGTCCAGGATGATTTTCATAATACCTTCATCCATCGTTACCCTGGAACCCTCGTGGTTATTGAGCCCCCTTACCGGCCAAAGCTCGTCCAGGTTGCGGTTTATGATGGCCTCTATATCTTCCCTCTCCATGCCAATCATTATAGCTCCCGGTTCGGCTGTCCGTGCCAAAGCTTCCATGGGCTGATGAAGGAAGAGCTCCTTTCCCGCAGCCCGGATCCTCTCTGCTGCCTCTTGGGAAAAAAGCCGGCCCGGGAGAACCGCCACCGTAAGAGCCCCGGGGAAGGCCAGAAAGGGTTCCAGGTCAATAATGTTGTACCCCGCATCATCGATCACAAAAACCAAGGTGCCCCTGAAAGCTTCTTCCTCCTCTTCGGCAGGGAAAGGGTATTCTTCAAAGCCGGTGGGGACAGATTCGGCTTCTGCTTGCTCTATTCCTGGATCAAACCCTTGGGCCTCCTCTTCGGCAGGTTCCAGCTCCACCGCAAAGGTCTTGATGGGAAAGGTGGAAGTTAAGAGGCCCAAAGCAAAAAAGGCTATGCACAGAACCACAGGCCAGGTTGCACGGGTAAAGCTGGGTATGTTACATTTCACGGGTTAACGCTTTTCTTTTACCTTGTCCTTTTCTTTGGCTATCTTGGCATCCAGCTTGTCAATCAATTTATCTATGGCCGGGTTTAGGTCAAAATCAGTTTCTTTTAAGTGAATTGCCAGACCCCAGCGTAGGTTTACCTTTACTTCTGCGGAAAACTCCTTCTCTTTGGTCAGGGTGAAAAGGAGATCGACTATCATGCTTTCCGCATTATGAATCCGGTCCATTTTCTTTTCAATGTATTCTTTGGTTTCTTCGCTCAATGAAAAATGTACTGCCTTGACTTCAGTGTTCACACAATACCTCCAATAGTTTTATTTTATGCCTTTCGGTCAAATGAGGAGCCCAGGTCAAGTTCTGACCTATACTTGGCCACAGTCCTTCTGGCGAGATGGATCCCCCGTTTTTCCAGGGTCTTTACGATATCCTGATCAGAAAGCCGCTCCTCTTCAGATGCAATAATATCTTTAATTTCTTCTTTTACCCCCTCCTTCGAAAAGCGGGATTTTAAGGACCCCGTTCCGCTTACCGGATTTGAAAAAAAATGGCGGAGTTCAAAAATACCCCACTCTGTCTGCATATACTTACTATGGGCCGTCCGGGAAACCGTTGCTATGTGTATCCCCAGCTCGTCAGCTATATCCTTTAAGGTCAGGGGCGAAAGGTAGCGGGGACCCCTGGAAAAAAAAGGCCGCTGAAACTCTACTATAGCACGACTTACCCTAAGAAGGGTATGGTTTCTTTGGTTAATGGAGTTAATAAACCAACGGGCCTCTTTAATGTTCTCCAGGGCAAAATCCCGGACCTCCTTTTTATTGGCCCCCGGGTCCTTTTCCTGCTGGGTATCAGGTTTTACCTTCCTTGCCATCTTCATAAAAAAGGGGCTGATTCCAAGAACAGGGATTTCTTCATCGTTTAGGATAATGACAAACTCCCCCTCTTTCGTGGTGACCTGCACGTCGGGGACCACATAGCGGGTTTCGGCCGCAGAAAAGCTCCTCCCCGGAAAGGGGGACAGGCCCTTGATGATTTCAAAAATCTTTAGCATCTGGGCTTCGCTGCAGCCTATGGCCTTGGCAGCTTTGGCGGTTTTCCCCTGCTCTAATAGCTCTAACTGAGAGAGGGCCTCCCTGGCCCCCTGGGGAGCATGGTCCAGCAGGTCTATCTGAACCTCCAGGGATTCCCGGGAGTTAGCCGTGCAGGTACCGGAGGGGTCCAAGGATTGGACCAGCTTAAGGGCCCTGGCGAGCAGGGGAGCTGAGACTGTAGGTATGAGCGATTCGGGGGCTTCCTTGTGAAAGCCATCCTCGTCGAGGTTTTGGATTAAAAGCTCGGCGTAAGAGCGGAGATCCTCATTTATGGGCTCCAGGCGGAGCTGCCAAAGAAGATGCTCCTGAAGGGTTTCGGGGTAAGATAGGCTGCCTTCGAGGAATTGCCGCAGCTCCTCCCGGGCTCCCTCGCTCCCCTTTCGTAAATATCCCGAGTCGGAACTGTTCTCGAAAAATTCATACTCATAGTCTTCTTTTTTGGGGTCTGTGGCGTCTTCGAGGGAAACAGTGGTCTTGTCTTCCAAGACCTCCAGGGCAGGGTTTTTTTCGAGCTCCGCCGCTATGGTTTCCCGAAGATCCATCAGGGGCAGCTCCATTAGTTTTAGGGACTGGAACATCTGGGGGTTCATGACCGTTTTTTGGGTTTGAACCAGGAGAGGACCTTGGAGCCGCATACTAAAACTATTATGCCAGATTTCCCATTTGTCAAGGAAGCAAAAAGCCCAGGCTTTGGGCCTGGGCTTAGGATATGATGTTAGTCTTGCCTATTCTGCCTCGGCAGCGGGTTCTGCCTCGGCAGCGGGTTCTGCCTCGGCGGCGGGTTCTGCTTCGGCGGCGGGTTCTGCTTCGGCAGCGGGTTCTGCGGCCGAGGCAGCCGGAGCTGCTTCTACAACGGGGCTTGCTGCCGCCGGAGCGGCCGCCGGAGCTGCAGCCGCAGGAGCTGCGGGGGCGGGGGCAAGGACCTGGGTGCCGTTCTTAACCGCAGCTCTGCAGGTCTTGCATATTTTGATCTTCTCTCCCCCTGAATCCTGTTCATAGAGAATCTTTACATTATTTCGCTTGCATAAAGGACATTCACCCCGGCCACGGGAAAAAAGCTCCCGTATCCCTTTACCTCGGTGGTTCTTGGACATCTATTTATTCTCCTCTTTGGCGGTATCTTTTTCTTTTCTAGATTCCCGCCGGGCCTCTTTCTTGGTCTTTTTGTCCGAAGCCTCATCGGTGTCTAGTTTAAAATCGACCAGCTCAAGGATTACTACCTCGGCGGTATCCCCTGCCCTGCTTCCCAGTTTTATTATCCTGGTATAGCCGCCGGGTCTATCCTTCATGCGCAGGGCAATGTTGGTAAACAGCTTTGCCACCATCCCTTCATCAAAGAGACGGGCAGAGACTATTCTGCGGTTATGAACACTGTCTATTTTGGCCCTGGTTATTAGCTTTTCGGCACTCCGTTTAATTTCGAGGGCCTTAGCCTTGGTGGTCCTGATACGCTCATGCCTAAAAAGGGAGGTAACCATGTTCCGGTGCAGAGCTTTCCGGTGGGCAGATCTTCTGTCCAGCGGATTAAAACCTCTCCTATGCTTCATCTTCTACTTCCTTCTGAGTTTTTACTCGTACCGCATTTTTCAATGCGTTGCTGTCGGTAATTCCAAGGCTCAGGTTCCACTCCTTGAGTTTTTCTTTTATCTCCTGGAGGGACTTCTTGCCGAAATTACGGGTCTTGGCGATATCATCTTCGGTTTTCCGTGTTAGTTCACCTATGGTCCTAATATTAGCGTTTTTAAGACAGTTGGAAGAACGGACCGACAATTCCAGCTCTTCTACAGGGGTGTTTAGGATCTGGCGGATCCGCTCGTCATCTTCATCATAATCATCTTCGGAGCCCATGTTGTTCTCGTCAAAGTTGATGAACACCGAAAAATGATCCTTGGCAATTTTTGCTGCTTCGGCAAGGGCATTGTCGGGTAAGATGGTGCCATCGGTCCATATTTCCAGTTCGAGTTTATCATAATCATTACGCTGTACTACCCGGGTAGGGACTACCGAGTACTTAACTTTCTTTACCGGAGAAAAAATGGCATCCAGGGGGATGGTCCCGATGATATCTACATAACGTTCGTTAACTTCCGAGGGAACATAGCCCCTGCCCAGGTCTACTTGAACTTCAAACTCCAGTTTTGCGTTATCCATGAGGGTCATGATGTGCATGCCCGGACTTAACACCTCCAGCTGACCGGGCTTGGCGAAGTCATCACTTTTAATTTCGCCCTTGCCTGTCCACTCATAGTAAAGCACATCGGTATCCAGATCATCGGGAAGTTTTAAGCGAACCTGCTTAAGGCTGTTAATTACCTCCAGGGTGTCTTCAACTATGTTGGGGATGATTTCAAATTCACTTGATACCATGTGGGGGGTACCGTTTTCATCATAGGAGGTAATTTTAACCGCCGTAATGGCATAACCCTGGATAGAGGATAAAAGGACCCGCCGCAGGGTATTCCCCACCGTGGTACCAAAGCCTGGCTCAAAGGGGGCGGCGGAAAATTTACCATAGTCCTGTCGTAACTCACTGTGCTCGAAGGTAATAGTCTTGGGACGCTTAAATCCTTTAAGTAGATTCTTTCGGGCCATGATCACTCCTATTTAGAATACAACTCAACAATCATCTGTTCGCGGATATCGCTTAAATCGGTAATATCGCTGCGCCGGGGTATGGCAAGGAATTTACCGGTCATTGTATCGGGATCCAGATGAAGCCAGGGCATGACGCCGGATCTGCCAAATTCTTTTAATGCGTCCTTAATGACCACCAGGTTCTTGCTGCCATCTTCTATTTCGATGGAATCTTCTGCCCGGACCAGATAGGAAGGAATATTAACCCGTTTGCCGTTAACCTTTACATGGCCATGAAGCACTATCTGCCTGGCCTGGCTGCGGCTTACCGCAAAACGCAGACGGTACACCACGTTATCGAGTCTCCGTTCGAGGAGGGCAAAGAGGTTTTCGCCGGTAATGCCAGGCATGCGCAGGGCCCTGTCAAAGAAAAGGCTGAACTGCTTTTCCTGCATTCCGTAAATTCTCTTAAGCTTTTGCTTTTCCCGGAGCTGAACCCCGTAGTCTGATCTTTTTAGGGGGCGACCCTTGGGATCCTTGCCCGGGGCGGGGCGTTTTTTATTTATAGGGCACCGGTCACTTTTACAGCGGTCGCCCTTGAGCATGAGTTTTTTCTGTTCCGTCCGGCAGAGCCGGCATACAGGACCAATGTATCTTGCCATAAATCTTCCTTCCTCTTTATGCCTATGCTGGACTAAATCCGCCGGGTCTTTCTGGGCCGGCAGCCATTATGCGGTATGGGGGTAACATCGTTAATGGATTTTACCTTGATCCCCATGGTGCCCAGCTGACGGATCGCCGACTCCCTTCCGATTCCAGGGCCCTTAACATATACATGGGCTTCCCGGAGGCCCACTTGCAAGGCCTTTTGGGCGGCTGTTTCGGTGACTGTCTGGGCCGCAAAGGGGGTCGATTTTTTTGCTCCCCTAAACCCAAGCCCGCCGGAGCTTGCCCACGATACGGCGTTACCCATTAAATCCGTAATGGTCACTATAGTATTATTGAAGGTCGCCTGGATATAGACATTCCCTTCATATACGGATTTTTTTTCCTTCCTTCTGGTTCTGGTACCGGACGCTTTAGCCACTATTTCCTCCGTTTATTTCTTCTTGCCAGCTACGGTCTTTTTCTTTCCCTTCCGGGTACGGGCATTGGTTCTTGTGCGCTGACCCCTTAAAGGGAGGCCCCTTCTGTGCCTCAGGCCCCTATAGCAGCCTATGTCCATCAGGCGCTTTATATTAAGGGCTATTTCTGTTCGAAGCCGGCCCTCAACTTTATAATCGTTTTCAATTATGTTCCTGAGATCGTTTAGCTCCTCCTGAGAAAGATCGTTTATAAGCCTCAGAGGATCGATCTTGGCGGTTTCACAGATTTTATCGGCACTGGATCTGCCGATTCCGAAGATGTAGGTCAATGCAATGTTTACATGCTTGTTTGGGAGGTCAATCCCTACTAACCGTGCCATACTTACCCCTGTTTCTGTTTATGTTTGGGATTCGTGCAAATGATACGGATTATGCCGTATCGCTTTATCACCTTGCATTTATCGCAAATTGGTTTCACACTGGTTCGGACTTTCATGAAATCTCCATCTCCTATTACAAGTTACGGCCCCTAAGCCGTCCCTTCTTGGTTAAACCGTCTTGATGGTGCATTTTAAGCAACCCCTCAATCTGGCTCATCGTATCAAGATCAACCCCTACCATAATCAGAAGGGAGGTCCCCCCAAGAAGGTAAGCCACCGAAGTGGGAAAGTTAAAGAAATACTGTATAAGGCTGGGAAGCACTGCGATTCCCGCCAGGTATAATGAGCCGGGGAGCACGATACGGTTTAGGATCCGGGTAAGATAATCTTCGATTCTATCGGACCGGATCCCCGGAATGGAACCGCCGTTCTCCCGGATCTGCTTGGCAATTTCTACGGGGTTAAGGCTAACCTGGGTGTAGAAATAGGCAAAGAACACTATCAAGAGCACATAGAGGACATTGTAAAGGGCCCTATTGGGGGTTAAGGCCCGGGAAATCAAGGCCAGCCAGGCCACATTGCCCCCTATAGTCTGGGCTATCTGAAGGGGGAAGGTCAGAATCGAAGAAGCAAAGATTACCGGAATAACCCCCGAGGGGTTTATTTTAAAGGGAATAAAGGCATTGGGAGCCCCCCCATACATCCGGCGGCCCACTATGCGTTTCGCATAATTTACGGGGATTTTTCGCTGGCCCTGCTGTTCATATACAACCAGGGTGACAACCCCTACAAACATGATGAAGACGACGACCACAAAGACCAGGTTAAGGTCCCCGGCCCGCACCAGGGTACCGAGTTCCCAGATCGCCGTAGGAAGCCGGGCTACTATCCCGGCAAAGATGAGGAGGGATATACCGTTCCCTATGCCCCTTTTGGTGATCTGCTCCCCCACCCACATAAGAAACATGGTCCCGGTGGTGACGGTTAAGATGGCTATAAGAGTAAAGGGAACAATATCTATGGAAAGAAGGTTTTCTACGCTCCGGGAAATGCTCTGGGCATATTGGGTCACCGCAAAGGACTGGACTATACATACTCCGACTGTTCCCACCCGCTGGTATTTTTGTATCCTCTTGCGGCCCCCCTCTTCCTGGGAAATCTTTTTTAAGGCCGGAAACACGATGAGGAGGAGCTGCATGATGATGGACATGGAAATATAGGGCATGATCCCCAGCATGAAGACAGAAAAGTTAGAGAAGGCCCCTCCGGCGAAAAAATCCAGGTAATCAACGATGGCGTTTCCGGTACCTTGCTGGGACATAAAGAAGGCATTAAGTTCCCGGACATTTACTCCCGGGATGGGAATAAAGGCCCCTACCCTGAACACCACCAGCATGAGGAAAGTAAATATAACCCGTTCCCGGATTTCTTTAACCCTAAAAATACCAACTATTGGATTAGCCATGTATCTCCCTGCTTACTTTTCTTTTACCTGTTCTGGTACTTCCCCGCCGGCCTTAAGAATTTTTTCTCTGGCAGTGCCGGAAAGTAAATCAATCTTAAAAATGAGTTTCTTGCTAATATCACCGACCGCTAAAATTTTAACCTGATCTTTTACTACGATAAGCTCCCCTTTTTTGCGGCCCCTGATAAGACGCTTTTCATAGAGGGATGCTATATCTACCGTTTCGCCTTCGTTATAGCGCTTGTCGATCTCTGCCAGGTTTACCACCTGGGAAATCTTCTTGAAGGGATAGTTGGAGAAACCCCGCTGGGCTACCCGGCGGTACAGGGGCATCTGGCCCCCTTCAAAACCCACATATATTTTTCCGCCAGAACGGGCCTTTTGCCCCTTGTTGCCCCGTCCGGAGGTGGTGCCCCGCCCGGAAGCCTGACCGCGGCCCAGGACCCGTTTCTTTTTATTGGCGCCCTGGGGGGCTTGCAAGTTAAAATCGTGCATGGCTATTTAATCTCCTCAACCTTTACCAGGTGGGATACCACCTTTATCATTCCCAGAACCGCCGGACTTGCCTCCTGCTCGGTAGAGGAACCTATCTTTCGTAAACCCAAGGACCTAACGGTAGCCCGCTGCTTGGGAAGGGACCCTATGACACTCCGGTGTAAGGTAATTTTTATCTTCTGTGCCATATTACCCCCAAAGCTCCTTAAGGGATTTCCCCCGGTTTTTCGCAATGGTCCGGGCATCGAGCATGTTGGTGATGCATTCAAAGGTTGCCTTTACTACATTATACTGGCTGGCTGAACCCAATGACTTGGAGAGTACATCGGTGACGCCTCCCGCTTCCATGATAGCCCGGACAGGCCCCCCGGCTATGATCCCCGTTCCTGAGCGGGCGGGTTTTAAGAGCACCCGGGAAGCCTTAAAGTTCCCTTCGATTTCGTGGGGGATGGTCCCGTTCTTTACAGGAAGGGGTATCATGTTCCGTTTGGCCTTTTCTATGCTCTTGCGGATAGCCTCAGAGACATCGTTGGCCTTGCCGAAACCATAACCCACATTTCCCTTCCGGTCTCCAATGACGGTGAGGGCAGAGAAGGAGAACCTGCGGCCCCCCTTTACCACCTTGGCGGTCCGGTTAAGCTTTACCAGTTTTTCGATAAATTCCTTTTCTACGGGCTCCCTGTCCCGGTTTCTGTCCCGGTCCCGGCCCCGTCCTCCGGTCCTTTCGCCCCGGTTAAAGGATCCGCTGCGGCTGGGAAAACGGCTATCTGAAGACCGGGTTTCGCCGGCAGGCTCAGCTGAAGCAGCGGGCTCGGTTGAAGCAACAGGCTCAGCTGAGGCCTCTTCCTTTACTGCGGCTACGGGGGCCTCTTGAGGGGCACTTACTTCCACCTGAGGAGCTGCTTCTACTGGGGCAGCCGGCGGGTCCGCTTGTACCTCATCCATGGCAGTACTGTTTGTATCCTGTCCGTTTGTCATGTTAACCTCTTAAAACTCTACTCCGGCTTTCCGGGCGCCGTCGGCCATAGCTTTTACTGTTCCGTGGTATAAATACCCGTTCCTGTCAAAAACCACGGTCTTTATATTTTTTTCTAAAAGCCGTTTCCCCATAATCTCACCAAGCTGAGTTGCTCCGGCTACCGTAGCCTTGATGTTCCTTAAATCCTTTTCCAGGGTAGAAGCGGATGCCAGGGTATGCCCCTTGATATCATCGATAATTTGGATCGAAAAGGAGCGGTTACTCTTAAACACCGTCATCCGGGGCCTTTCGGCAGTCCCGGAGATCCTTTTACGGATGTGGACCTTCCTTTTATTGCGCTTCCTGTCCTTTTCAAGCATCTTTCTTAACATACCAATTCCTTCCTAATTCTCCGTGGAGAAAAATGACCCGGTCATTTTACCCCCGACTTTCCGACTTTCCTTCTTATCTGCTCATCTTCGTAGCGTATACCCTTGCCCTTGTAGGGCTCAGGGGGCCGAAGCTTCCTGATCTGTGATGCGATTTCGCCCACCTTCTGCTTATCCTTGCCGGATATGGTTACCCGCCCTGCTTCAGCACTGATGCTGATGTCATCGGGGATACCTACATAGATATCATTGGAGTACCCCAAGCTTAGTAAGAGGAGATTCCCCTGAACCTCGGCGCGGTACCCTACCCCGGTGATGACCAGGGTCTTGCTGAACCCGTCAGAAACCCCGATGACCATATTGTTTAACAAGTTGCGGTACAGGCCGTGAAAGGCCCTGGTCTGCTTTTCCTCATCGGAGCGGCTTACGACAATTTCTTCGCCCTTATCTTCGAAGGTGATTATGGGATGATACTTTTGACTAAGCTTGCCCTTGGGGCCTTCCACAGTAATGACCTCGCCGGCGAAACTCACCTTGACGCCGCTGGGTACTTTTACCGGTATTTTTCCAACACGTGACATAATGCTACCTAACCTCTACCACACGGTGCAAATTATTTCGCCGCCTACTTTCTTCTCAGCAGCTTTTTTTCCGGTAGTGACCCCCTGGGATGTGGAAACAATGAGGGTCCCATATCCATTATATACCCTGGGCATATTTTTATAACCCATGTATACCCGGCGACCGGGCTTGGATACCTTTTCAATGCCATGAATGATGGGCACCGTTTTATCGTCGTATTTTAGAAATACCCGGATTACATTGGCTCCATCCTGATTGGCCTTCTTAAAGTTCTTGATATACCCTTCTATCTTCAATATCTTGACTATCTCAAGCTTGAGTTTGGAAGTGGGGATATCAACTTTTTCGTGCTTTGCCATTCCGGCATTCCGGATTTTGGTCAGCATATCCGCAATGGGATCAGAAACGCTCATCCTTTCCTCCTACCAACTTGATTTAGTAACGCCGGGGATAAGTCCCTCGCTGGCAAGCTTGCGAAAGCACAGACGGCACATCTCGAACTTTCTTAAGTAACCCCTTGCCCGCCCGCAGATGCGGCAGCGGTTAACCTTTCTTGTTTTATATTTTGGCGTTTTTAAAGCCTTTAATATCATTGCTTTTCTTGCCACAAATACCCCCTATTTCCTGAATGGCATACCGAACTTGGACAGGAAAGCCATGGCCTCCGCATCGGTCCGTGCCGTTGTAACTATGGCTATGTTAAGTCCGGCAACCCGTTCGATCTTGTCGTAATCGATTTCCGGAAAAATAATCTGCTCTGTAATTCCCATGGAGTAATTGCCATGTCCATCGAAGGCGTTTTGGTTTACTCCCCGGAAATCTTTAACCCTGGGAAGGGCCACATTTACCAGGCGATCCATGAACTCGTACATCAAGTTCCCCCTTAGGGTAACCTTGGCTCCGATTTCCTGACCGCCGCGGATCTTAAAATTGGCTATACTCTTTTTCGCCTTGGTGCGAATTGCCCTTTGACCGGTGATAAGGGTAAGGTCGTCGATCGCCGCATCCAGAAGCTTTTTGTTCTGAAGAGCTTCGCCCACACCCATGCTTACCACTATTTTTTCCAGCCTGGGGGCTTGCATGGGTGTCTTGTAGTTGAACTCCTTGATTAACTCCGGAGCAACTTGTTCCCGGTATACCTTTTTTAGCCGGGGGACATAGGTTTCTTTTGCCATTAAAGGGCCTCCCCGCATTTTCTGCAGACCCGGATTTTGCTTTTCGACGGGCCATCGGCCCCTTCGATTTTATACCCTATCCTAGTTGGTCCGCATTTCTTACATACTATAGATACATTGGATGAATGAATTGCCGCTTCCACTTCGATGATCCCGCCGCGATCCTGCTGGTTCCGCCGTTTTCTGGCCTTCTTCATTATGTTGGCGCCCTCGACTACGATGCGATCTTTTTCACGCAGTATCTTGAGTACCCTTCCGCGTTTTCCCTTATCTTTACCAGCTATGATCTGGACGGTATCTTCTTTCTTTAGTTTAAACTTATGCACCGGCTTTGTTTTGACCATTAGAGCCTCTCCTACAACACTTCGGGGGCAAGGGAGACGATTCTCATAAAATCACCCTTCTCCCGAAGCTCCCTGGCAACGGGTCCGAAGATCCGCTTTCCCTTGGGGTTCATTGCCTGGTCTATGATCACGCAGGCATTATCATCAAACCTAATATAAGTGCCATCGGGGCGGCGGTATTCTTTATGGGTCCTGACCACAACAGCCCTTTCTATGGTTCCCTTTTTTATTACCGAAGTAGGAAGGGCCTCTTTCACAGCTACGGCGATAATATCCCCTATGCCCGCGTACCTGCGTTTTGAACCGCCGAGGACCTTGATGCACTGTACGCGTTTGGCTCCTGAATTGTCAGCAACATTCAAGAACGATTCAACCTGAACCATTTCCTTAACTCCTTAAGGCACAATCATCATGCAGTGCATGGTAACAGTGCAAAACATTAGCTGTTATTATTTGGCCCGCTCCAGTATGGCGTCCAGTCTCCAATGCTTTTCCTTGCTGATAGGGCGGCTTTCGATAACCCTGACACGATCCCCTATCTTAGCTTCATTATTTTCATCATGGGCCTTAACTTTCTTGCTTCTAACAATATATTTCTTATAAAGTTTATGAAGAGTAGTAGTTTCTACCGAAACTACGATGGTTTTTTCCATCTTGTCACTCTTCACGATACCGGTAAATTCCTTCTTGCCGCTCCTGGCTCGAACTGTACCTTCCGCCACGATATGCTCCTTTATCCTTTCTTGCCAGGGGCTTCCCCTGAACCGATTTCTTGCTGCCGAATAATGGTATTAAGCTGGGCAATCTGCCGCCGCATGACCCGTTTTTGCAGGGGGTTATCGACGTGCCCAATGACCATCTGGAACCGCAGATCCATATACTTGCGGTTTAATTCATCCCGCTTGGATTTAAGCTCCTGGAAAGAAAGATTCTTGAATGAATTCTTCATATGTATCCCTTTCCTTATCCGCCCAGTTCCATGTCAGAACGGGCGACAAACTTAGATTTGATGGGGAGTTTAGACCCAGCCAATGTCATTGCTTCTTCGGCGAGGGTTTTATCTATCCCGCCCAGTTCGAATAATACAGTCCCGGGTTTTACCACCGCGACCCAGTATTCGGGGCCCCCCTTTCCTTTACCCATCCGGGTTTCGGCGGGCTTCTTTGAGAAGGGCTTATCGGGGAAAATCCGGACCCAGAGTTTTCCGCCCCGGCGGATATGCCGGTTCATGGCAACCCTGGCGGCTTCTATCTGCCTGTTGGTAATCCACATTCTGTCCAGGGCTACTAAACCAAATTCGCCGAAGACTACGCTATTACCCCGGGTGGCATTTCCAGGCATATTGCCCCGCATTACCTTGCGGCGCCGAACTCGCTTAGGACTTAACATACCAATACCTCTTAATCTTCCGCCAAGACGCTGTCGGACCTTTGGGCAGGGAACCGGTCCCGCCGTTTTCGGAGCAGAGCCCCGGCATCTTCTTTCTGTTCTTTACCGTACTTCATTCCGTTATACACCCACACCTTTACCCCTATGGATCCGAAGGTCGTGAGGGCTTCTGCAAATCCAAAATCTATATCTGCCCTGAGGGTATGAAGGGGGATACGCCCTTCCTTGGCTTCTTCGGTGCGGGACATTTCTGCCCCCCCAAGACGGCCGGAGAGACGGATTTTTACGCCCTGGGCATTCCCCTTTTTAATGGCATTGGTGATGGCCTGCTTCATGGTCCGCCGGAAAGACGAACGGGCCAATAGCTGCCTTGCCACATTCTGGGCAATTATTTGAGCATTGTTATCGGCGTTTCGGACTTCTTTTATTTTGATCTGGATCTTCTTGCTTACATGCTTCTGCAGCTCCGACCCGATTTTTTCGATGTTGGCACCCTTAACCCCAATGATAACCCCAGGCCTGGCGGTATGGATGGTTATGGTGATCCGCTGGGGATGCCGGATTATTTCCAGTTCCGCGATGTCCGCACCCTTGGTATCGGGCATGGCCATGATGAGTTTCCGTAATTTGAGATCCTCGTGGAGGGCATCGGCATATTCCTTGGGGTCCACATACCACCGGGAGCCCCAGGTTCTATTGATCCCTACCCGTAATCCTATGGGGTTAACTTTTTGTCCCATCTACTTTACCGCCTTTCTATTTGAAGAAGATCTTCTGCCCCGGGAAGAGGTATTACCAGAGGCATTAAGCCCAAGAGAAGCTGTCTGGTCCACCACCACGGTGATATGGCACATCCTTTTCATGAGCATGTCTGCCCGGCCTCTGCCCCTAAACCACACCCTCCGCATCCGGGGGCCCTCGTCTATGTTAATCTCTTTAATGTAGAGCATGTCTTCTACCAGCTGCTTGTCCTGATTAAGAGCATTGGAAGCGGCAGAAACTACGGTCTTTTTAATTAACCTGGCACCCTTTTGGGGCATGTTTTCCAGGAGGGATACCGCCTCGGTATATGGTTTTCGCCGCACCAGATCCGCCACAGGGCGTACCTTAAAGGGAGAAACCAGGAGGAACTTGGTAATAGCCCTATAGCCAGTACCTTCTCTTTGAACAGCCATCTTCTTCCGCCTTTCCTTAGCCTAACGTGAGGCCTTTTTGTCTGAGCCTGCATGACCCCGGAAAATCCGGGTGGGGGCGAACTCGCCCAGCTTGTGACCCACCAGGTTTTCTGTCACGTAGACGGGTACCCAGGTTTTCCCGTTATATACTGAAATTGTACCGCCCACCATTTCGGGGATGATGGTAGAACAACGGGAGTAGGTCCTAATTTGCTTCCTTTCCCCTGATTTGTTCAGATCCAGTACCTTCTTGTACAGACTCTTCTCTATGAAGGGTCCCTTTTTAATAGACCTTGACACCCTCTAATCTCCTATTTTTTCCCCCGGCTTACGATGAAGCGGGAAGAAGGTTTGTTTTTCTTTCTGGTCTTGAACCCCTTGGTGGGTTGACCCCAGGGAGTAACCGGATGCTTGCCTTTGGATTTCCCTTCACCGCCCCCATGGGGGTGATCGACGGGGTTCATTGCCATGCCCCGCACGGTGGGGCGGATCCCCAGCCAGCGGTTACGACCGGCCTTGCCAATGACGACATTCATGTGGTCTTCGTTCCCCACGGTCCCTATGGTGGCGTAGCACATTTTAAACACCATGCGGGTTTCGCCGGAGGGAAGCCGGATGGTAACATAATCCCCATCCTTGGCAACAACTGTGGCGCTGCTGCCGGCCGAACGGACTATCTGCCCCCCCTTACCCAGGGTAAGCTCTACGTTATGGACCGAAAAGCCCAGGGGAATTTTTTCCAGCGGAAGGGCGTTCCCGGTTTCGATGGGAGCGTCGGGGCCGCTGATGATCTGGGCCTTAAGCTCAAGCCCCTTGGGAGCCAGGATGTAGCGCTTTTCACCATCTGTATAATTAATGAGGGCTATATTGGCACTCCGGTTGGGATCATACTCTATGGTGGCGACCTTGCCGGGGATGCCGAACTTGTCACGCTTAAAATCGATGATGCGGTAGAGCCGCTTATGACCGCCCCCCTGGTGACGGACGCTGATCCGGCCATTACTGTCCCGACCGGCCTTTCGCTTCATTCCCTGGGTGAGGGATTTTTCGGGCTTTACCTTGCTAAGGCCCGAGTAATCGACACTCTGCCAGGCCCTCATCCCGGGGGTTATGGGTTTATATGTCTTAATTGCCATACCATTGATCTCCGAATAACGCTGTCATGCTTACACACCCTCAAAGATGCTGATTCGTTCATCCTTGGCCAGCCGTACTATGGCTTTTTTCCAGGATGAGGTTAAACCCGGCCGTGAACGGAGTCGCTTGGGTTTCCCCCCGACCCGCATCACATTGCAGGAAATTGGATTTACATTGTAGAGGCGGCGGACCGCTTCTTTTATCTGCAGCTTAGAGGCCCTGGGGTCTACCCTAAACACGTATTTTCCTTCTTCCCGAAGCACATTGGCCTTTTCTGAAAGCACCGGTTCTATAAGTATCTGTTCGTAGGTCATGAAGCCCCCTTGGAATCAGCTTTATCGGCGTAAAACTCGTTTAGTTTTTTTACCGCACTTTCGGTCATGATTATGTTACGTCCGTAAAATAGGTCATGGGCCCTGAGCCTTGAATGGGAAAGGAAGCTAAGCCAGGGGATGGTCTTTCCTGCCTGCTTAATTTTTCTGTTCCCCGGCAGAATTTCTGAGCGGTTGTCTATCCCCTTATGGTCACAGACTTCTTCGCCCCGGAGGACCATGACGGTCCGCAGGCCGGGGGTAAAACCGGCTCCGCTGAATTTATCCAGGATCCCTGTTAGATCCTTTGTTTTTCCCGAATCTACGGAAAAATCTTCGATTATCTTGATCATGTCGTTCTGAGCTTTTAGGCTAAGAATGCTCTTCATGGCCAGGCGTTTTGCCTTTTTGGGCATGGCATAGGAATAATCCCTGGGCCTGGGACCGAAGGTAATTCCACCTCCCACCAGGATGGGGCTCTTTTTATCACCCCGCCGGGCCCGTCCGGTGCCCTTCTGCTTGTAGGGCCGGGCATTAGATCCATGGACCTCGCTTCGATCCTTGGTGCTGGCATTTCCCTGCCGTTTATTGGCAAGCTCATTATTGATGGCATACCATATGAGGTCCTCGTTTACCGGTAAGCCGAAAACTCCCTCGGAAAGCTCAATGCTGCGTAACTCTTTGCCATCGATTGAATAGACCTTCATATCCATAGTAATACCTGTAAAACCTTAACCCCTGTTATTTTTTAACCGCAGCCCTGACAAGCAGGAGCCCCTTGTTTACACCCGGGACAGCCCCCTGGATAAGGACGAGCTGCTTTTCGGTATCAACCTTAACAACCCTCAGACTTAAGACCGTGGTCCGTTCCCGGCCCATCCGGCCGGGCATCTTTCTGTTTTTAAAGGTCCTATGGGGGGAGGTATTCTGCCCTGTGGATCCAGGCTCACGATGAAACTTGGAACCGTGGGTTTTGCGGCCGCCGCCAAAGCCATAGCGCCTAACTACCCCCTGGAAGCCCTTTCCCTTGGAGATCCCGCAGACATCGACATAGGAAATCCCTTCAAAAAGTTCTACCCCCAGTTTGTCCCCAGGGTTAACCTCTTTTTCAAAATCCCTAAATTCCTTTATGGTTTTTAAGGGGCTTACTTCCTTTGGAAATTGTCCAGCGTAGGGCTTGGATACCCTGGAAGGTTTTTGCTCATCTATGCCGAGCAGAACCGCCTGGTAGCCGTCCTTATCTTCGGTTTTTTGGGAGATCACGATATTCGGATCTACCCGTACCACCGTTACGGGGACTAAATTGCCAATTTCATCAAAAACCTGGGTCATTCCCACTTTTCTGGCCATAAGCCCTAACATACTAAACTCCGTTGAGGGGTTTTCAGCGCTGCCAAAAACCTACTGCTTAATTTCTACATCAACTCCCGCTGGGAGTTCCAGTTTCATGAGTGAATCCATCACCTCGGGAGAAGGATTAATAATATCGATGAGCCGTTTATGGGTTCTCATCTCAAACTGCTCCCGGGACTTTTTGTTTACATGGGGAGAACGGAGCACAGTTACCTTGTTGATCCGGGTAGGAAGGGGAATGGGTCCAGTAACTTTGGCCCCGCCCTTCTGTACGGTCTGAACAATAGACTTCGAACTCTGATCTAATAATTCCACATCGAAACCGCGTAACCGTACACGAATTCGTTCCTTAGCCATTACTCCTCCAAAATGACCATGCATGATGGCCTGGAAAACTAAAGGCGCTTGGACCAGCTTTTTGATCCAAGCGCCTTCTTCTTACTACTCGATAATTTCGGTGACCTGGCCGGAAGCAACGGTTTTTCCGCCTTCGCGGATGGCAAACCGAAGCCCCTGTTCCATAGCTATGGGGTTAATAAGTTCCCCGATAATTTCGGAGTTATCCCCAGGCATGACCATTTCTTTACCTTCAGGAAGCTGAACGGTTCCGGTGATGTCGGTGGTCCTAAAGTAGAACTGGGGCCGGTATCCCGAAAAGAAGGGGCTGTGCCGTCCGCCCTCATCCTTGGAAAGACAGTAGATCTGACCCTTGAACTTGCTGAAGGGCTTAATGGAACCGGGCTTAGCCAGAACCTGACCCCTTTCAACTTCGTTCTTGTCTATACCCCTCAGAAGGGTACCTACGTTGTCCCCCGCATGACCTTCATCGAGAAGCTTGTTAAACATTTCGATGCCGGTAACTACGGTCTTCTTGGTGGGCCTGATGCCGATAATTTCGACTTCTTCGTTGAGCTTTAAAAGACCCCGTTCTACCTTACCGGTGACGACGGTGCCGCGGCCCTGGATGGTGAACACATCTTCGATGGGCATGATGAAGGGCTTGTCGGCATCCCGGACAGGATCGGGGAAGTAGCTGTCCATGGCATCCAGGAGTTCCTGGACACAGGTACAGTTATCGGTAATTTCGCCGCTTTCAAGGTCTTCCATGGCCTTAAAGGCTGAACCCTTGACGATGGGAATTTTGTCCCCAGGGAAGCCGTTGGCGGTCAGAACATCACGGATTTCTTCTTCTACCAGCTCGATAAGCTCGGCATCATCAATAAGGTCTACCTTATTAAGGAAGACTACCATGTTGGGAACCCCTACCTGGCGGGCCAGGATGATGTGTTCCCGGGTTTGGGGCATAACCGAGTCGGGGGCAGAGACGACCAGAACCGCCCCGTCCATCTGGGCGGCACCGGTGATCATGTTCTTGATATAGTCCGCGTGGCCCGGGCAGTCGATGTGGGCATAATGCCTCTTGTCCGATTGATACTCCAGGTGCCGGGTGTTGATAGTGATACCCCTGGCTTTTTCTTCCGGAGCGTTATCAATCTCAGCATAATTCAGCACCTTGTCGCCGAACTTTTTTCCGCAGTATGCGGTGATAGCAGCGGAAAGGGTGGTTTTTCCATGGTCGACGTGACCTATGGTTCCGACGTTCATGTGGATTTTAGTTCTTTGAAACTTATCCTTTGCCATTAGTGTCCTCCTTGCATGTTGGGCACAAAAAAATCTATTCCCGCAGCCCGCGCCGCAAGGCCGGACCTGCTAAACCTGCATACGCAGGTTTTAAAATGCGTGAGATTTGATAGAAGATGAAGGAATAATGCGAACGATCTTCGAAAGGGCAGGACCCTCATGCCGTAAACCGTCCGGCTCCACCTATCTCATCAAATATTGATGATCGGTTTGGAAAACCGACATGGGTTTATGAACCAACCTGGTTGGTTGATACATAGACCCATCCTACTCATTTCCAAAAACAATGTCAATAAGACTTTAAGTCCTACCACCTATAGTGGGCAAAGGCCTTATTAGCCTCGGCCATCCTATGGGTATCTTCCTTTCTTTTAAAGGCAGTCCCCGTATTATTAAAGGCATCGAGAAGTTCCGATGCGAGGCGGTCTTCCATGCCCCGGCCTGAACGAGCCCGGGCCGCATTAATAATCCAGCGCATTCCCAGGGCTTCGCGGCGGGATTCCCTAATTTCTACGGGAACCTGATAGGTGGCACCCCCAACCCTCCGGGATTTAACCTCTACCAGGGGTTTTACATTGTCTATGGCCTTTAAAAAGACCTCGAGGGGGTCTTTTTCAGCCTTGGTCTGGAGGATCCCCAGGGCTTGATGGACTATCCGGAGGCTGGTGGAGCGTTTCCCCTCCCACATCATCCGGTTTACAAACTTGGAAAGTACGGTGCTGTTATATTTGGGATCCGGCAGGATACCCCGGTCAATGGTTTTCTTCTTGCGACCCATGCTAACCCCTAGGCCTTAGGCCGTTTGGCGCCGTACTTGGAGCGGCCCCGCTTGCGATCTTCTACGCCCAGGGTATCTTTTGCCCCCCGGATGATATGGTACCTGACCCCTGGGAGGTCCTTGACCCGGCCGCCCCGCACCAGAACCACCGAGTGCTCCTGGAGATTGTGGCCTATGCCGGGGATATATGCGGTTACTTCGGTTCCATGGGAGAGCCTTACACGGGCCACCTTGCGAAGGGCAGAATTTGGCTTTTTGGGGGTAACGGTCATTACCCTGGTACATACCCCCCTTCTTTGGGGGCAGGAATGGAGCGCCGGAGACTTGGTCTTAGAACTTACTTGCTGTCTGCCAAAGCGAACCAACTGGTTAATGGTCGGCATTAAAAAAAACTCCTCACAAAAAATCGAAAAATCCCCATACTGGGATCATCACTTTATCGAATAGGAAAAAAAAGGTCAAGCCCCCCAGGGTAAAGAAGGGAAAAAATTCAGGGTCTTGCCCCCCCCTCATATATAGATTATACCTAATCCATAGGGGGCATGCCATGAAGGTCCTATTAATGGAAGAATATATGCAATTACACTACACCGACTTTCCCGATCCTGTCATCGAGGATCCCCAGGATATCCTCGTAAAGATCAAGGCCAGCGCCATCTGCGGCTCCGATTTTCACGGCTTCGACGGCTCCACAGGAAGGCGGAGGCCCCCCATAGTCATGGGCCACGAGGCGGCGGGAGAGGTTGTCGAAACCGGCCCTGGGGTCAGATCATTCAAAAAGGGAGACCGGGTCACCTTTGATTCTACCATATATTGCGGTCATTGCTTCTTTTGCCGCCAGGGCAGGATGAACCTCTGCGATAACCGTACCGTCCTGGGGGTTTCCTGTGCCGAATACCGGCGGCACGGGACCTTTGCTGAATATGTGAGCATCCCCGAGAGGATAGCCTCCCTTTTACCAGACAGCCTTAGTTATGAGGAAGCGGCCTGTACCGAGCCGGTGGGGGTAGCCTTCCATGCCCTAAACATTACACCCATTTCCATGAATGATACGGTGGCGGTGGTAGGATCGGGGCTCATAGGAAACCTGGTAATCCAGCTCCTGGCCAGCAGCGGTTCTGGGAGGATCATCGCCCTGGACATAGACCCCTACCGGCGCGATACGGCCTTGAGTTTTGGGGCAGATGAAGCCCTGGATCCCCTCGATCCTGAGCTACTCGATAAAATAGGGGCCTTGACCCAGGGAAAAGGGGCAGACCGGGTCATTGAAGCGGTGGGGGCCACCGAGCCAATTAACACCGCCTGTGATATAGTCCGCAAGGGCGGTTCGGTAACCCTGGTGGGAAATGTAAGCCCCAGGGCCGAGATACCCCTCCAGGGAATCGTAAGCCGGGAGATCAGTCTCTATGGGTCCTGCGCCATCTGCGGAGAGTATCCCCTGGTGCTGGATCTGATGGCCCGCAAAAAGGCCGATGTAAAGCCCCTCCTGAGCGCCGCTGTTCCCCTAAAAGAAGGAAACGAATGGATGCATAAATTATATAGAAGAGAAGGGAATTTACTCAAAGTAGTGCTGATCCCATGACAGAAAGAAAGATCCGCATAGGGCTCTTGGGCTACGGAAAGGTGGCCCATGTCTACGCCCAGGCCCTGGAAGGCCTCCTAAACGCCACCCTGGTTTCGGTATGCGGGAGAAACCAGCCAAGGCGGGATGAGTTTGCCCGAACCTGGAACATAGCCTCCCGGAGCAATGTCTCTGATATGGCCAAAATAGATGGAGCAGAGCTCGTCATTGTTTGCACCCCCCACCCCCAACACCGGGAGGGGACCCTGGAAGCTCTGGCAGCGGGCTGTCATGTCTTGGTCGAAAAGCCCATGGCCCTAAGGGTTGAGCAATGCGACGAAATGATTGAAGCCGCCAGGAAAAACAACAGGGTTCTTTCGGTGGTAAGTCAGAGGAGGTGGTTTCCCCCCTGTGTACGGATGAAGGCCGCCATAGATGCGGGGAAGCTCGGCAGGCCCATCCTGCTCCAGATGACCATCCTTGGCTGGAGGGACGAGGCCTATTACGCCAGCGACCCCTGGAGGGGAAAGTGGGACGGCGAAGGCGGGGGAATCCTGATTAACCAGGCGGCTCACCAGATAGACCTGATGAACTGGTTTATGCAAAGCACCGGAGGCATAGAGGAGATCCAGGGCTACTGGGGGAATTTTAATCATCCATATATAGAGGTAGAAGACAGTGCGGCGGCGGTAATCAAGTTCAGGAATGGCGCCCTGGGGTCAATACTCGTGAGTAACTCCCAAAACCCGGGGATCCATGCCAAGATCCATGTCCATGGAGACAATGGAGCTTCTGTAGGAGTTCAAACCGACGGAGGATCCATGTTTATTGCTGGGATGAGTTCTATTACCGAAGCACCAATTAACGATCTTTGGACCATACCGGGGGAAGAAGATCTCTTAAAGAGCTTTCAGGAAAAAGATGAAGCTCATTTCAAGGAACTGGAAGCCCATGGATCAGCCACGGTGCACTTTTTTGCCCAGCAGCTGAAGGAGCTATGCAGAGCATTGATAGAAGAAACCCCTCCCCCTACCACAGGAGAAGAAGGCCGGGAAACGATAAAATTCATAGAAACCATGTATGCACTAGGCGGAGCCCCTGGGTATTATGAAAAGAACAGATCTTGAATTTTTGTCATAAAAATGCTAAAATGAGATCCGGTTCTTATTATAGTAGAAACTTGACTATTCAGGGGGTTACATGAACAGAGCAAGCCCTAGATCCTGTATCTTCCTGGCTATCCTCATACTGCTCATCATTTCCGGCTGCAACAACCCTGTTCAGCAGCAAGACCCCTACACATTTTCATACAGCTCATACAGGGACATTCCAGGGCTTACAACAGAAGAGATCGCCGCGATAGAAGCCCTTAAACAGCAATATGATCATTTTGTTTATGGAATGCTTTTTAGCACCGAATCATTTTATAACATTGATGGAGAAATAGACGGCTTTACAAGGTTAATCTGTTCCTGGCTTACGGAATTTTTCGGCATTCTCTTTATACCAGAAAATTTTACATGGACTGCCTTGCTTGATGGACTGGAAGATCAGAGTATAAATTTTACCGGCTACCTGATGCCTACTGCAAACCGCCGAGAGACCTATCTGATGACAGATCCTATTGCACAACGGATGGTAAAATACTTCCGCCTGAGAGATAGTCTGCCCATAACGGAAATAAGAAAGACCCGGGTACCCAGATATGCCCTTGTTACTGACGCTGCCACCACCCATAATGTAATTCAATTTGCCATATATGATTACGAACCAGTGTACGTAGCCGAATATACCGATGCCTACGAACTAATGTTAAATGGAACAGTTGATGCCCTCGTTACGGTTAACCCCAACGAAACTGGTTTTGGCAGTGATGTCGTCACCGAAGATTTTATGCCCCCCATTTTTTCATCCACTTCTTTATCAACTCAAACTGCCCATTTAGCACCTTTTATCAATGTTATTCAAAGAGCTTTAGAAAACGACCTCATTTTTCATTTAAATGATTTATACCTCCAGGGCTACCAGGAATATAAGCGTCATATTCTGTATTCCATGTTAACCGAAGAAGAAAAAGCTTTTCTCCAAAATGCTCCCGTCATAACCCTGGCTGCAGAACGGGATAATTACCCTGTTTCTTTCTATAGCACCAGGTATCATGAATGGCAGGGGGTTGCTTTTGATATTTTACAGGCGGTAAGCGTATATACTGGACTGGAGTTTCGTGTTGCCAATGATCGATCTGCCGAATGGTATGAACTCATGCGCATGCTTGAATATGGGGATGCAAAAATGGTTACCCATCTGGCTCAGACCCACGAACGGGAAAATCGTTTTTTATGGCCCCAGTCTTCGTTCTTCCCGGACCAATCAGTACTTATCTCTAAGAATGAATTCCGCAACATAGAAGTAAGTGATGTATTCTATGCCAGGGTAGGTGTTGTCAGAGGTTCTGTCCATGAAGAGCTCTTTAAAGCATGGTTTCCGGAACATAATAATGTAATTATTTATGAAAGCATGGGAGATTCTTTTGAAGCATTAATCTACGGTGATGTAGATATGGTTATGAATACCCAAAGCGGACTCCTGTATCTGACGAATTTTCAGGAACAAGCTGGATATAAAGCAAACATACTTTTTAATAATAGTTTATTATTTACCTTCGGATTTAATAAAAACGAAGCGGTCCTTCTATCCATTATAGACAAAACGATGGGCTTAATAGACACCGATTTGATCTCGGGACAATGGCTTCGCAGAACATACGACTACCGCCTGAGGCTTGTGGAAGCTCAGCGGCCATGGATTATAGGGACGGTCATTACCCTTTCTCTCGTGGTTCTCATAATGGCATTTCTTAATATCCGTGACAGAAGAAGAAGAAAATTAGTTGTCGAACAGGCAGCAATTCTTAGCGCCATATATGATTCTATCCCAGGACTTTTATACACAAAGAATTTAGAAGGCAATTACACGAGCTCAAACCGGCTGTTCAATCAATTAGCCGGAGTTAATCCCCAGGACATACTTGGCAGGCATCCCAGTGAGATCAAAACCCTTAGTATGTTCATCCAGGATTTCCAGGACATCGACAGAAAAGTAATGAGAGAAAACAACACCATCAAAGTTGAAGGATGGTATGATCTACCAGATAAAACACGTGTAGCATCTGAAATAATCCGCACCCCCTTGATCCTGGACGACAAGGTCGAAGGCCTTTTGGGGATAGCCCTCGACATTACAGAAAGGAAGCTTGCAGAAGAGATGGTACAGGAAGCTCATGAAAGAGCAAAGGTTATGCTCGATACCATTCCCCTGTGCTGCTGTCTAATTAATCGTAATTATCAGTGCATAGATTGCAACAACGAAGCTGCCAAGCTTTTTGAATTAAACAGCAAACAGGATTTTATAGACAATTTTATGCATCTATCCCCAGAATTTCAACCTGATGGGCGTGATTCAATAAAGACAGCTACAACGATCATAGACAGAGCTTTTGAAGGTGAAAAGTTTACCGGTGAATGGACCCATCAATTGCTGGATGGAACTCTTATCCCTGCCATCACTACCTTTGAACGGGTAAAATATGGTGACGATTATGTTGTTTTTTCCTATGCCAGAGACATGCGTGAACAGGTACGCTTAGCTGAAAGAATAGAAACTATAATCAACAATCTCCCTGGAATGGTATTTCAACAGCTCTATAATCCCCCAGAATATACCTATACCTTTGTCAGTAATGGTTCTCGTGATCTTCTGGGATATACCCCAGAAGAGCTTATGTACGGAAGCTCATTGCGATTCTTCGATATGGTCCATCCTGATGATGTGGAAAACATAGAGAAACACAGCGCAGAAACGATTCCCTTTGGCCTTCCTTTTGAAGCTGTTTTTAGAATTACCACCAGGGATGGTCAGCAAAAATGGATTTGGGAACGCAGCAGAACAGTAGAAAGAAACAGGGATGGGACGCCGCGCCTTGTTGAAGGATACTATGCCGACATAACCGAGCAGCGGCAGCTCGAGACCGCTGAACTGGCCAACCAGGCAAAATCTGAGTTTTTGGCAAAGATGAGCCACGAAATAAGAACCCCAATGAACAGCATCATGGGTTTTGCAGAACTGGCCCTGGATTTAGCCCTGGTCCCTGAAGTTAAAGATTATTTATCCAAGATATCTGACAGTGCCAAATGGCTGTTGCGCATCATAAATGATATACTCGACATTTCGAAGATAGAATCAGGCAAGATGGATTTAGAGCGGGTTCCCTTTGATTTATCTGATGTATTCGCAAGATGTCAGTCTGTTATCTTACCCAGTATTAAAGAAAGCAGCCTGGATCTGAGCATATACGCAGAACCCTCCATAGGGAAAAGGCTGGTAGGTGATCCCGTACGGTTGTACCAGATCCTTATTAACCTGCTATCAAACGCAGTAAAGTTCACTGAAACGGGGACAATAAAATTTTCCTCGGTAATCAGGAATAAAGACGAAAACAGCACTACAATCTATTTCGAAGTAAAAGACACCGGGATTGGTATGACCAGTGAACAGGTTAAAAAGATTTTTGACCCCTTTATGCAGGCAGATTCAAGCACTACCCGTGAGTATGGGGGAACAGGCCTAGGTTTGGCTATAGCAAAAAATATAGTGGAACTGATGGGAGGGAAGCTGGCCGTAGACAGTTCACCCGGCAATGGAAGCTGCTTTAGCTTTGAGCTGACCTTCGAAACAGTAGATGATATACATGGTAATGTCAAACAGGAAAGGTTCGAGATTATCGAAAGGCCATTTTTTAACGGCCTGGTCCTTGTCTGTGACGATAATATACTTAACCAGGAAGTTATCTCTGCCCACCTTTCCAGGGTCGGGTTGCAAGCAGTAACTGCCGAAAATGGCCGTGTCGCCGTTGATATGGTACATGAACGGATTGAAAAAAATGAAAAACCCTTTGATCTCATTCTAATGGATATGTTCATGCCCGTAATGGATGGCATGGAAGCGGCGTCTAAAATTATTGCCATGGATTGTAAAAGTCCAATAGTGGCTATTACGGCAAATGTGATGGTCAGTGAATTGGAAAAATATAAGAAGAATGGTATGCCTGATTGCCTTGGCAAACCATTTACCTCCCAGGAATTGTGGCATGTTTTGCTAAAATATCTTACACCCATCCATAGCGTAGTACTTAGCGACCCAGCAGATGAAAATGAAGAAAATGCTGAGTTATTGAACAAACTGCGGTATAATTTCTATAAAAGCAATCAAGCTACCCACACCCGCATATCAGAAGCTGTAGCAGTGGGAAACACAGAACTCGCCCACCGCCTAGCCCACAGCCTTAAGGGAAATGCCGGGTTGATAGGCAAGGCCTCTTTAAGAAATGCCGCAGCGGAGGTTGAAACCCTTCTAAAAGACGGATTAGATGCCGTTTGGGAAAATAAAATGAATACCTTAAAGACTGAGCTATTATCAGTTTTAAATGAACTAAAGCCCATCTATGATAACATAAGCATGCTTGAGGGTCCGCCAACCCTAAGCCGCGAGCAGACCTTGGCTCTCTTTGAAAAACTAGAACCCATGCTAAAAAATGATAACACAGATTGCATAGACCTGCTCGACCAGATCCGAGCTATCCCAGGCGCAGAAGAACTGGCACAACAGATAGATAACTTTGATTTTAAATCCGCCTCGGTAACATTAGAGACTTTAAGGACAAGTATGTATAGCGAGTGATGTGGGCAGTGTGATTGATAATTCTCGGACCATTCAATTTATTAACATTATATTCTAAAACTATATTTTATTCCTTATTGAAATTAGATGCTCCATTGCTTTTCTATGAGATTCGTGCCAATTTGACCATTTTTCATAATGTTCACAGGGAAATTCATCACATTCTCCGCAATGACTAATTTTCTTTTCATTGCAACATATGCGAAAATCAATGCTGCCACAACCGCATTTCCAAAAGCAATCATCAGTTATATTCCAGCAACCCTTACACAAGGGAGCTTTCTTAAGCACTGCCTCAGCACCTTCCTTATCTCCAATCCATCCTTGGCTTCTGAACCAATCTACCAGTAATTCAGCCTCACTCAGGTCATTATTAATTGTGACTTTATATTGAGCACATTCACTACAATCAATACCACAAGCTGCCATTCTCAGATTATTCATAAGCAATCATCCTATTTAATTCAATCCTGTATTCGTTCTTATACAAATTGAATAACTTTGATTAATTCCTCAAGTCTTGCAGCAAAAGCTAGTGCTGCATATATATGTATTTCTTGAAGTAAAGGGTAATCATCCAATATTTCTGAAACAGATATACCCTCAGATAGCCATTGCAAAATATCTCCAACAGTTATCCGAGTACCCCTAATGGTTGGTTTCCCAAAACGAATACCATTGTCTATGATAATATACTTTGCTAATTCTACATTTTCCATTTAATAATTATACATTAATAAATAAGCTTAATCAATGGACATTTTGGAGATATTTAAATTATTTTTTCTATAGTTTTAACATAATTTTCAAGTTTTTGACTACATTCCTGCCTACACTATGAATCGTCTTTATCGTTTATTCTTAAATCTTGTACCATGTCCCTTCTTTTTTTCGGCCTGGCATCGGCTCGCAGCTGGACCCTTTTAACCCTGTACCGTACCGCATGTATAGAGGAGTTAATTCTTCTCTTTCCTGTATACTCATGTGGCTATACTTTTTTGGTTTTTAATGTATTATTATTCATAACGGTCCTCCTGTGGTTGTGTCTTAGGGTAACAAAACCATACAGGAAGAAACCGTTTCTGGGGAGGGGGTAAAACCCTTCCCCTTAACTATTTATTGCACTTGATCATTGAACTGGGGGGTTGAAAATTATAGCACAAGCAACTAATACGTAAACATTACTCATATTTCAAGTCCAATTTCTTGCTTCTTTTCATTAAGAAAATCATCAATCGATATTTTGTCATCAGTAACAATACCAAATAAATGATCAAAACCTAATACTTTTTCTTCAGGAAAAGGTTTCAATGTTATTATACCATTATTTTCATGGACTATAACTTTTTTTGAAGAAATTTTAGAATTAATTATATTGGGTAATTCACCAATATCTATTATCATTTCAGCCATTTTATGTACTCCTAATTTATTATATACTATTCGCATGGTATGTCAATATGGTGATTTCCAATAAAAGGACGGAAAAATAAAAATATTAAAATTATGGGGTATTATATTTGATTTCCTCGACTTTTTATTCTTAACTTTCTTGGTTTGATGATGTTTCAGCCAACCTTATAAAGCAAACTATAGGTTTGGGGTAGTTTGGCATGTGAGTGAGAGTAGACTTCACAAAGTCTTATATACCTACTGGGTTTTTCTAACCCTGAGCCGTCCGACCAGAACGGCGCAGCGTTAATCGTTTGTTATATGTCGTATGCGTTGCCAAATATTCTTATTCTTTAATTTTATGAAAAGAAGATTTTTTAGCAACATCATTAATATATTTCACATATTCTGATATATTCTTAGCCTTACTTTTTTGAAGTAATTTTATATGAAGATCCGTTTTAAATTTAATACAATCAAATTTTTTTTCTTTATTCATTTTCTATTACCTCCCTTGGACTACTGATCTCTAAAATATTGTATTCCTCTCTTAAGTTTATAGAATAAATTTTTTTTATACTCTTCATATACCTAAATTTCATCAAGTAATTTATTAGCAGCAACTGGTGCTTTATAGTCCTCAATAATAAATTTACAGTTGCAATAATATCTCCTTTTGCGAGATTGGTAATACAATCATAATACATGGTTATATTAAATTTTGCTTTATTTTTCGCAGGCTTTCTTTCATTGGTTTGACTTTACCTCCTCTAACTTGTTCCAGGCCTTTCTCAATTTCAGAATATAATTCAAGCTTACCAGATAATAATTCATATGTTTCTATACTCATAACAACAAGATCGCCCTTTCCATTTTTCGTAATAAAAACAGGTTCTGTATATTTATTACAAAAGTCAGAAATCTCATTATATTTATTACGTAAATCAGTACTAGGTCTAATGACCAGCATGAAAACCTCCATGATATATTATGCAAAATTTATACCATAGTATTTATTTATTGTCAAGAAATTCAAACAGGAATCATGAAATAGTAATATTGATATATTTTATTTTTAAAAATTCATATAATATTAAAGCTTAGATGCTATCTGTTTTATGTTAACGACAATTTGGGCAGGTAATAGGGCAATGCGAAACATTCACCCCTGCACAAAATATGAGTGGAAGAGACCGTGGAATAGGGTTAGGCCATGACCTAGGACCCTGGAATCCCAAGCCACCCTTTAGGGTGGCGAAGCGTATACCGTATATTAGATTAAGTGCTAATTTTTCAATATTTTATAGCTTTACACTGCTTAATGTATTTATTACAATGATGAAGAGAGGTATTTTTATGGATAGTTTAATATTTGACTATTATTCTTATGGGCAAAATCTTGATATTCCTATTGAAGTTATTCAAAAATATGAAAAAGAAGCCCAAGCTGAATTCCCTTTTGATAAAATGATGATGGAAATTAATGTAATTAGAGCAATTAGATCATATGCTAAGCTTAATAACCGGATGTCAAGTTTTGGAAACTAGAATTTATTTGGCCGCTACATCCATTAGTGCATTGTATGATGAAAAAACCCAGAAAAAAGACTCAAATACAGGATTTTTGTAGAATATTGTTGATTATAGTGTGTATATATCAGAACTAGTTATTAATGAGATATATATATTGTATAACCAATTTGAAAGTTTAAAGTTTTTAATACGGGCCTATAACTAATTTTGTGTAAAACGCTATACTACCTAAGGAGGGAAGTATGGCATTTGACAAAAAAATACTAGACGAACTGCTTAAAGACTACAAGGGACCTGACGATTTCTAC
>Ga0099364_10000322_pt1 | contig 79867 bp, 65 predicted proteins | sample TergutTh196P3_FD_73070 | JGI IMG/M metagenome (GOLD analysis project Ga0099364, IMG submission 73070) | Microcerotermes parvus P3 segment gut microbial communities from Pointe-Noire, Republic of the Congo - Th196 P3 | ecosystem: Host-associated > Arthropoda: Insects > Digestive system > Gut ...
TGGTTTTTCCTCCCCCTTTCCTCTCGCTCCCACCCCCCCCCCTTTTTTTTTTTTTTGCGCCCCCCGCGCCCCCCGCCGCCCCGCCCGCTGCCGCCTCCATACAACAGGTCACCATAAAAGTGTGTATCCCCCTATGGGAAAGCCCCCCTCCATTAACGCCCCACCGGATAAGGCAGCAATGTGTGTCCCTCAAAACATGATTAGGCGGGTGTCGGCGATAAGCGTGCCGCGAAGCGGTGCGCTTGGTCGCCGACGGGCCCCGCATAAGTGTAATTTAAAGGACACACATTGCTGCATATCGCATAATGAGATATAATAAAAAAGTGGAAGCGGTACAGAACAAACCATACCGGAAACAACATTGATGCTCCTGGGCATTATTGCTTCGGCAATTGGAGCAGTTGTCGGGCTTTTACTGGTAACAGTATTTGAGGAGAAATAACATGGAAACGGCATTATATATCGTTATTGGAACGATGGGTTTTTTTACTCTTATCGGTATTCCAGCCATTATTTGGGGAATATACGACAACAAAAAAAGAAGCAAGTAATCCCACTATGGGAAAACCCCCTCCATATAAGGGCCCACCGTATTAGGCAGCAATGTGTGTCCCTCAAACCATGGCTAGGCGGGTGTCGGCGACAAGCGCGCCGCGAAGCGGTGTGATTGGTCGCCGACGGGCCCCGCATAAGTATATTTATGGGACACACATTGCTGCATTTTATGGAAGATTATGCTTGGTGGTGTTGACGATCACGCACACCAGGTGTACCATAGAATTATGGTATACAGCATAGCCTTGGCCGGTAAAGGCGGTACGGGGAAAACCACGATTAGCGGATTGCTTCTGGATAATCTGGTTAAGAACGGCAAGGGACCGATCCTTGCGGTTGATGCCGATGCCAACTCCAACCTCAACGAGGTGCTTGGCAAGGAAAAGCCTGTCTCGCTGGGTGAAATTCGTGAGGAAATTGCCCGTTCGGAACTTGATGAAAAAAGCCCTGTCCCCATGGGAATGTCAAAACAGGAATATGCTGATTTTCGGTTTACATCCGCCCTGGCAGAAGAAGATAACTATGACTTTTTGGTTATGGGCAGAACCGAAGGCAAAGGCTGTTATTGCTACATCAACAATGTACTGAAAGAACAGTTAAAAAAATACTATCAGCACTACCGGTACCTCATTATTGACAACGAAGCAGGGCTTGAGCATATCAGCCGGGGAGTGCTGCCCCCTGTCGATCTGATTTTACTGGTCAGCGACTGTTCGCGGCGCGGCATTCAAGCTGCGGGAAGAATTGCCGCTATGGTGCAGGAACTGGATATCAAAGCGGCAAAAACAGGGCTTATTGTTAATCGTGCCGCTGATGGTGAAATCAGTGACGGTATACAGGAAGAAATTGCCCTGCAAAAACTTGATTTACTGGGAGTTATCCCCCAGGACTCTTTAGTGTATGAATACGATTCGGCAGGAAAACCGTTGGTAGAACTTCCGATGGAATCTCCGGTGCGCCAGGCGCTGGAAAAAATAATTAACACTCTAAAACTATAGGAGAAGAACATGGGCGCTTTAACGGATCTTATTTACAAGGGTGCAAACACTGTGGCGGAACTTACCGATAAAGCGGTGAAGGATGCAATCGCAAAACATGGAGCAGGAAAAAAAATAGCATTTCCCGATACTGCCTACTTTTTCCCGGCAATAACCAGCGCTACCGGCGTAAAGGTTGATAAACTGGAAACACTGACTGCATGTGTCAGCGTGCTGAAAAGCCTTATCACGAACAAGGAAGAACTGGGAGATGCATTAAACGCCGGGCTTGCTACCGCAATAGGTGCGGAGATTCTTGAAGGGTTGAAGTACATCGAAGATAATCCCTACAAAGACAGCCCCTGTATCGGCTTTGTCCCCGACCCGGTGATTCGTTCGCTGGGTGTTCCTCTCGTTACGGGCGACATCCCCGGTGTAGCGGTCGTTTTGGGTGAAGCCGCCGATCCTGCATCACTTGCCAAAGTGGTCAAGGATTACCAGAGCAAAGGTATCCTGAGTTTCCTGATAGGCAAGGTGATCGACCAGGTTGCGGCGCAGGGCGTCAAGACGGGATTGGAATTCCGTGTAGTCCCGCTCGGGTACGATATTACCGCAGTAATACATGTTGTCACTGTGGCAATCCGTGCCGCGCTGATCTTTGGCAATATAAAAGAAGGCGATCTGTCAGGCCTGCTCAAATACACCAAGGATCGTGTTCCCGCATTTGTGAACACATTCGGCCCCCTTAACGAAGTGATAATTGCCGCAGGCGCCGGTGCCATTGCCCTGGGCTTCCCTGTCATCAGCGACTGGGACGTTGTCGGCTCGGTCGCCATTCCCGGCACCCTTGAATACACCGGCAACTATGACGAAATAGTAAAAAAATCACTGGAATTGCGGAAAATAAAAATTAAAATGAAAGAAATTCCCATCCCTGTTGCCTTTGCTTCCGCATTTGAAGGGGAAATCATCCGTAAAAACGATATGGCAGTAGAGTTTGCCTCAGAAAAAAATGTAACGTGCGAACTGGTAGTGAACAGAGATACCGCATCCATCGAAGATCATAAAATCACGGTTATCGGTAATGACATTGACGGCGGCGCTACTATTGCCGCCGATACCGGCCCGGTGAACATGGCTCTTGCCACTTATATTGAAGTAACCGGTACGAAAATGAAGACTGACTTTGAGCCGGTCATTGAACGGAAAATCCACCACTGGTTCAACTACATGGAAGGAGTGATGCATACCGGCCAGCGGAATATGTTTCGCGTCAGGATTGCCAGGGATGCCTTGGCAAAGGGACTTAAACTTAAGGACTTTGGCGAAGTTATCTACACAATGATCATGGACGAGTTTGGCGCAGTGGTCGATAAATGCCAGGTAACACTGGTTACTGATGAGGCCAAAGCCAGAGAAATCCTCGAAAAAGAAGGCCTGCCCCGCTACCAGGCACGGGATTCACGGCTTGCATCCATGACCGACGAAAGCGCTGACTGCTTCTACTCCTGCATCCTCTGCCAGTCATTCGCCCCGGCGCATTGCTGTGTTATTACTCCCGAACGGCTGGGACTGTGCGGCGCGGTCTCCTGGCTCGATGCCAGCGCCACAAAGCAGCTGAGCGACACCGGCCCCTGCCAGCCCATAGCCAAAACCGGTCTTATAGATGAAAAAACGGGCAGGTACGAAACGGTGTATCAGGCGGTTGATGCGGCAACCCACGGCGCAGTCAGCAAAGTAACCCTGTACTCGATCATGGAAGATCCCATGACAAGCTGCGGATGTTTTGAATGCATCTGCGGTGTATTGCCCGAAGCGAACGGTGTAATTGTGGTTAACCGCGAATACAAAGGCATAACCCCCACCGGCATGACTTTTGGCGAACTGGCTTCAATGACCGGCGGCGGCGCGCAAACCCCCGGTTTCATGGGCCACGGCAGGCACTACATCGCTTCAAAGAAATTTGCCCATGCCGAAGGCGGCCTAAGCAGAATTGTCTGGATGCCTAAAGACCTGAAAACCGAAGTAGCCGCCAAGCTCAACAAAACAGCGCTGGAACTGTACGGCATTGACAACTTTACCGGCATGATCTGCGATGAGACCATAGCAACCGACACTGAAGAAGTGGTGAACTTCCTCAAGGGAAAGAATCATCCCGCGTTTGCAATGGAAGAGATCGTGTAAACCGGAATCACCTAATCGAACGCGAAGGGATCAACGAACAGCCGTTCGCGTTCTTCAATGATCACCCGCGCTCCGGAGGCAAGCCAGTCTTCAATGCCTGCATCCCATACCCGGTCAAAATTTTCAGGCTCTGTCCTGATTGCCTGCACCGAAAACTGCTGTGATTTGTCAACCAAAGTCTGACTGAGGGGGCCGGCCACCAAAAGAGGCGAAGCGGTAGTAATTACCGGACCGGGGCGGGCATTGTTCATGGCGGTATTATATGCAGCCATCACCATTTCTTCCGGCCAGGGATAACCGGCGGCAAGCGCTCTGAGGCTTTCCTCATGGGTACGGAGGAAGAGGCCGTTCATCATCGGGGTATAGTCGATGTTTTGGGCGCTGTTTTGAATCCAGCCGTCCGAGGCAGTGGGATTAAGCCGAGGTACACCGTTAACCATTTCATGGACAATGCCCTCCGGCCCTGTCTGAATAAAATTATAGTTTTCAAACCGGGCAAGCCAGTTGAGGTAGCGCATAGCCGCTTCCGGGTTTCGTGATGAGCGGGGGATGAAAAAACTTAATGCCGCCTGGTCGTAGGCTATTTTATGGGTAACGCCGTCAGAACTGGGGAAACTGTCAATGGCAATCCACATGCCATCGGGGAAATTTCTCTGAAGGTCGGAAATATACCGCTCGCTTTCCCGGAAAATCTGATCCCAGTTATGACCAAAAGCGCCCACTACCCCGCTCTTGAGGAGGTTTTTCATCTGTTCTTCATCATTGTACAGGGGGAAGTCCGTATCAATAAGCCCCGCATTCCACATCCTGTTAAGAAAACGCACCCCTTCTTTGTAGCCGGGGAGGAGGAAATAACGGTCAACAACGGTGTTTACCCACCGGTCTCTTACCGAAATAGCGGGATCGATAAACGGTTCCAGAAGTGCCCCCGCTGTCCAGCGTACATCATTCGTCATGGTAAAAGGGACAACCCTGTTCGATCCCACTCCGCCGGGATCCCTGTCCCTGAACGCAATCAGGGTGTTGAAGAATTCCTCATGCGTTGTTGGAACCGGCAGCCCCAATATATCAAGCCAGTCCTTTCGGATAAAGACATTGAGCCGTGCCATGTTCATGCGCTTGCCGGGAATCGAAAAAACCTGGCCCGTCTCGGCATTCATGTTCCGGTAGATAAAATCCCTGCCGGGAAGGGACAGATCGGGACCGAGAAATTCCTTAAGATCGCTGAGATGGGTGTCAATGTACGGTGCCATGTCGAAGAGGCCGCCCTGGGCTGCCCAACTGTTAATATTGTCAATGCCGAATGTCATGCAAATGTCAGGCGGGTTCCCGGCAGCCATCAGGTTGATAAGCGACTGCATTTCAACGCCCCTTGGTATGGGTTCGAAGTCTACTAAAATGCCTTCGTCTTCAAAGACATTCTCCTGAATCCATTGGGTCCACCTGTTATTCGTAGGGTTCGTCCTGCCGCCGTCCGTACCGCGATCAAACACAGTTACTTTAATGGCCCCTTCCCTGCCCTTTGGGCCGCATCCCGTGAAAACCAGCCCGGCAACTGCAATAACAACCGCAACCCAAAACCACTGCCGTCTTTCCATAAAAACCTCCTGAAATAGTGTCACTAAATTTCTTGAAAAAAAGGCTGCCCGGCGAGACCAGGCAGCCCTCTTTATTCACTGTTAATTGTTACTGCTAACTGTTACCTGCATCATTGCAGGATGTGGAACTTAATCGAATAGAATGTTATACGGACTGATCCTTTGGCGACTTCACCGCCCCTTCCCCCGCGGATTACATACCAGTTTCTGTTCGCACCGCTATGAGAGGAATGAGTGCCGGCCAAAGTATGTATTGTACCTTCAGTGCCTTCATCAGGATTCCCGTTTATTTGCGGCAATGTTAAATCATCAACGCTAACCGCATTCCAGTTGTCATTTTGGGCTAAATTAGCAACCATAAAATTCCACAGCAGGTCAGTGGTTTCCCGCGTTGGATCCTGTAACTCATATTCAATTTCCCATCTTAGCTGCGTGTCAAGATCGGGGCTTCCCAGAGCAATGATAGTACGTAAATCGGACGGGGTTTGAAAACATAAAAATGAAGGACTGGCATGGAACGTAACGGTTAAACTCTCACGTACCCCCGTTGCAGCATTTCCTGCAACATAAGTAATATTTTGCACTACCGGAGTGCGGCATTGAACAGACGTTAAACGTGTGGATAAATCGATCGTCCATGTTCTTGGATGTAAATTTAAGCCGATATACGGCCGCAGTGTAACATTTTCGGTAATGGGAGTACGCCCGTCATATATCAGGCCGCTGGCTGTGCCGCCGACCGACCACCTGAAAAACCGGTAATATTGGTTAGCATTTGGATCAGCCGCTAAAGTTACTGTTTCGGGGAACTGCGGCCCCCATTCATCTATACCGTCTCCGTCAAATACCTGAACTGTTCTGGTCCTGGTCATATTGGCGCCGGTGCCGCTGGTGGTACCGCCAAAAGAAGCATTATGCTGCGCATGGGGGCCGGGAATGACGAGTGTTACAGTGCGCACCGCTTTTGCTGTCCAGGCAGCTATTGCCGTAACAGATTCGGTAACTTCTGTTTCTCTGGTAAATGGCTGACCATCCACCCGCCATCCGTTAAACGAAAAGCCCTGTCTTCTGGGATCAAACGGGAACCTGGAGCCTATGCTTCCGCCGGAGGAAAGTTCAACGACCGTAGCAATTCTGTTGTCATAATTTAAATCAAATGTTACCTCAACTAAACCGCCGCCGCCGCCATCACCGCCGCCGCCGGTTACTCCGATGGTGTCAAACTTTGCGGTTAAGGTAATATCCGCCAATATCTCAGAATTTCCGGTATACTGGATCAACCCTTCAAACCACCCCAGGAAAAGGGGGTCATCTATGATCGGCAGCAGTTCGCCCAGTGTTTCGCCCTTTTCGAGAACAATGGGATCGATGGGATCAACATCAAACTCCTCCTCGATAATAAACGTAACTATTACTGAATTATCGGGGATTAATTCAGTTAATAAAAATTCATCACAGGCAATAATCACGCTTGCCAATAGAATGACTGCTGTAAGCAGCGCGGCTACTTTTGTTTTCATAACAACCTCCAAAATATTAAATGGTTAAACCATTATGGTTAAAATGTTATACCTGCACGCAGGTTAATCAAATGCCTTGTAAACGTAGAATTTGGCGGCGGATACGCCACCTGACTGCGCCAATAATATGAAATTGCAGCGTAAGCGCCCGGAGCAAAATTGACCTGTATCTTGGGCTCAATATCTATATAAGAATACCACATATCGGGGTCTTCCTTGTAATCTGCATTGGCATAGCTAAAAATTACACTGGGAACAAGCAGGCCGTCAAACAGGTTGTAGGCAAAACTTGGCCGTATGAAGTACGTAGATCTGATACCGGTATCTTCATAACCAAACCGGATCAGGGCAGTAAAAGCAGGAGGGGCATATTCGACAAAGAGCCAGTTTTCCGTAGAAAATGTAATCGCCGGAACCGGGGTTCCAAACCCATAGATATAGCCCAATGCCCAGGCTGATAAATTTGGCACGAGCCGCTGCAAGGCATATTCCTCTACCCGGTACACGATTTTGGGCCCTTCAGCGTCGTAATACCCGTCCCGCGCAAATTGGTTGTCCATTTCGCTGTCTAAACGGTAAGCAGCGCGGGCCATAAACCAGTCGTTTTTATATGATACCCCTATTACCGACTCCAGGAGCAGATCTACCAGAGTAGGTTCTCTGGATATAGTCACGTCGTCGGTAATGTCATCAAGCCAGTTGAGGACAAACCCGATATTCAACTCACCCGGGACAAAGGCGGGTTTCCACTCGACACGAAGTCCGCCGAAATTGGTAATTTCCAGTTCCCGCCACATTTCCGGCCCTCCGGTACTCCAGGGTGAGGCACCTAACTTTCCCAGCGAGAGGACAAGCTGGTCATTAAAAAAACTCCCCCAGCCAAAGGCATAAGTCCATTGAGGCCCAAAGGGAAGGTGGTCGGTAGTTTCAAAAAAATTCTCCCAGTTAAGTCTGGCCCTAAATCCCAGGTTCCCGGCAGCGTTGGTATAATCAAGGTTGATCCGGAAACGCCCGTGACCGCTGCCGGCATCGTCCCTGTTATGCATATATACAGTTGTTATTGTCTCTTCAGTTCCCTGCCGGTTTTCCGTCCTTTCCCATACAATACCTGTCTTGCCTTCACCGCTTACCGAAATAGATTGGGCAAAGGAAGGAATGGAAATAACCGCTGCCAACGCTAGTAAAATAAATGTTTTCACGTAGTATCTCTCCTGAAATTTTATGGTTAAAATGTTATGCCCGCGCGCAGGTTAATCCACTGCGTCTGCTGCTCAGGATTTGGCGGGGCAAACCGGTTCTCCCACCGCCAGTAATATGAAAAGGCAACGTATGCGCCCGGAGCCAGGTTTACCTGTACTTTTGGCTCTACTTCATAGTACGAAAACGAAGAACCGCACACCATTTTGCCGTCGCCAAAATCATTGGCATAACCAAAAATGAATCCGGGAGCAACTAAACCGCCAAACAGGTTATAGAAAAAGCTTGGCCGTACCAATACAATTTGCCGGGTTCTTTCCGCTTCCAAACCAAAACGTACCTGAGCGGTAAAAGAAGGCGGGGCGTATTGGACAAAGAACCAGTTTCTGGTAGAGAAATTAAGATGAGGCATTGCGGATCCAATCCCGTCAAATTCGCCTAATGCCCATAATGACAAGCCGGGTGCCCATCGCTGCAGGGCGTATTCTTCAAACCGGTACACCAGGCTGCCCCCTTCCCGGTAAGGAGTCAACTGCCCCCCCGATACGGGGTCATAGTCCATTTCGCTGTCAAAACGGTAAGCAAAGCGGAACATAAACCAGTCATTTTTATAGGATGCTCCTACTACAGTTTCCTGAAGTACATCCTTCAGAGTGGGATCCCTGTCTATGGATGTGTTGGCATTACTGTTAATCCAGTTAAGCACAAAACCGACATTCAATTCACCCGGAACAAAAGCCGGTTTATATTCAAAACGAATTCCGCCGTTAGAGAGAATTTGCCCGATATCATAGACAACTTCCAGTTCCCGCCACATTTCAGGTCCGCCGGAAAGCACGGGTGAAGCCTGACCGGTACCCCAGGGTGAGGCCCCCAGTTTTCCCAATGAGAGGGTAAACTGGTCGTTAAAGAAACTACCCCAGGCAAAACCATAATCCCAGCTAGGCCCGTTGATGGGCGCGTTGTTAAAAACCTCCCAGTTGACTCTGGCTTTAAGCCCCATGTTCCCGGCAGCATTGGTAAAACCCATGTCCAACCGAAAACGATTGCCAAAGTCACCGGCATCGTCCTTGCTGCCCAAAAATACCAATGCAGGGGGGGAGTCATCTTCTCTCCAGTCATCTATTTTTTCCCAAATAATACCTGTCTTGATTTCGCCATTTAGAGAAAAAGTCTGGGCAAAGGATGGAATGGAAACAACCGCCGCAAGTGCTAGTGCAATTAATGTTTTCACGTAGTATCTCTCCTGAAATTTCATGGTTAAAATGTTATACCCGCGCGCAGATTAATCCACTGCGTTTGCTGCTCAGGGGGATATAATAACGGGTTAAACTGGTTCTCCATCCGCCAATAGTATGAAAGGGAAATGTATGCACCCGGAGCAAGGTTCGCCTGTACCGTGGGTTCAAATTCAAAGTATGAATATGCAGAACCGGGCACTTTTTTTGCGTTACCAAAATCATTGGCATAACCAATAATGATCCCCGGAGAAATCAGGCCGTCAAACAAATTGTAGAAAAAGCTTGGCCGTATGAGTACAATTTTTTGAGTATAATACGCTTCAAAACCAAGATTTACCGCTTCAAGGCCAAGAGGTAAAATTTCAAGACCAAGCTGTAACTCAGCGGTAAATGCAGGCGGGGCGTATTGGATAAAAACCCAGTTTCTGGTAAAAAAATTAATATCGGGCTTTTCGGATCCAATCCCGTCGAATTCACCCAATGCATATAACGACAAGCCGGACACCCATCGCTGCAGAGCATATTCCTCCACCCGATACACCAGGCTGCCTCCTTCCCGGAAAGGATCGGTTCCTATTGCCCGGTCAAAGTCAGCTTCGCTGTCAAAACGGTAGGCAGCGCGGACCATAAACCAGTCGTTTTTATAGGACATCCCTATAACACTTTCCGAAAGTACATCCTCCAAAGAAAAAGAAGCGGCCTCTGTCCCTGTCCCAAGACCGGCATCGGTGAGACCGGTATTAATCCAGTTAAGCACAAAACCGACATTCAACTCACCCGGGATAAAGGAGGGTTTCCACTCAACGCGTAACCCCCCGGTAGGGGCCAGTTCCAGTTCCCGCCACATGTACGGTCCGCCGGAACTCCAGGGTGAGGCCCCAAGTTTTCCCAAAGACAGGGCAAGCTGATCGTTAAAAAAACTACCCCAGGCAAAACCATAGGTCCAGAAAGGTCCAAAGCCGGTTTCCCGGTTTGTAAATTCCTCCCAGTTAAACCTGGTTTTAAACCCAACATTCCCGTCAGCGTTTGTATACACCAGGTCGACACGGAAACGCCCGTCCAGGCTGCCGGCATCGTCCATGCTGCCCATACGTATGCCGGTCACAACGGAGTCAGCCTCCTTCCTCCGATCTTCTACCCGTTCCCAAATAAGGCCTGTCTTGACTTCGCTGCTAACGGAAAGGCTCTGGGCAAAAGATGGTATGGAAACAAACGCCGCCAGCGCCAGTACAAGTAATTTTTTCACGGAGCATCTCCCTTATTCGTTATACAACCGTACTGATATGATTTGGTTTCTGAGCAAATTAATATACGCTGCATCTCTGGCAGCATTTATTTGCGGTGTTTCCCATTCAGTAATGACATTGCGTTCGCCCGGCCCCTGCCTGGAGCGCATTGCTTCGGCGCCGCTAATTCTAAAGCCGGAAGGCAGCACCAATTTTATGTTACCCGGTCTAAAACCATTACTGCCGGTTCCGGAAACGGATGTAGAAACATCTGTCGGGGCAAATATGATAAAGCTGATGTATTCAATGTCATTTACATTGCCGTTCCAGGCTGTTAGGTTCACGTAGAACGGATCGGGCATGGGCCGTCCGGTACCGTAATCCCTGTCCCGCAATCTAACAAAAGCTGTTGCTTTTACCGCCCGTGATGAGGCGCCTGCAGAACCGCCGTGGTTCGTACCCGTACCGGAGCCAATGTTCTGATAATTTTTGGGGTTTAAATTGCCGCTGTCGGTCCCCTGAAAATTGACAGCTGCTGTTGCAGTGCCGGTATCGCCGGTAAACAGGGTACCGGAAGCCGTTATGTTGACATGGTACGTTTCTTTGGCAAACTTTGCATAATGCGACATGGCCCAGCCCCTGGGAAGAATCTGACCGTTAGCCGTTCCGTACTCGCCGTCACCAATTAAACTGTAGAACCGTTTGCCGGCCCACCAGATATAGGCATTTTCGTGGTTGTTCCTTATGTGAATGTCAATGCTGTTCAGGAAAGGCCATATATTGGACCATGATGAATCGAGGTTATAGTTTGATACAGTGTTCAGGTTAAATTCGGTCTGCCATATCTCTCTGGGATCGGCGGAGTAAGTTACATTGGGAGAGGCATTGCCAAGCTGGCCTGCAAGGTTAACATTCCTGCTGCCGTACGGGTGGCGTGCGATAATGCCAATGTTCGCTTTTGCGGCAGCGTTGTTCATTGCGGAAGAATGGATATTCGGGTTATTGGCGGATGAACCGCTCATGGTTATCACATACGGCAATTCCCTGCCGCCGCCGTATCCCGGTATATTTGAGGGCCAGGTAACAGCGCTGGCAGGATCAGAACCGCTGCGTCCCGCACGGGTAAAATAACCAACCCGCTGGAAGAAGTTCCGCATCATATCACCTGTCCAGTTACAGCCATCATAAGCTGCGTTGTGATTGGGCTCGTTCTGTATGGAAATGGTGTAGACAGGAGCGCCGTTATTGGCCATAGCCTGGCCATACACCCGTAAATAATTGGCATAATTCGGGTAAAATTGCTCCCGCAGGCTGGCGTTGGTGCCGATGGTGGAGTTATTCGTTTTCCACACAGCGGGCGGAGTCCAGGGGCTTGCCAGGACATACCCGCCGTAATAATTGACCCGCCGTACCAGATGAAAGTAGTTAAGCCCGGCTGCTGTGGCAGTAAAATCCGTGAGCATTTGGACAGGATCTTCATTATGAGGCAAAATCATAATGCGCTGGACATTGTACCCCAGGATATCGGGGTTAAGCATATTTTCAATATCCGTTTGTGTGAGGTTGGGGAAATTTGCCCAAGCGGTATCCATTGAACCAAAACCGCGGACAAACTGGTTTTTGTTGCTGCTTGATCTGCCTGCATCGGTGTTGGCAGGCATGGCGGTAAGATTTGCAATGGAAAGAGTCAGGTTTACATTATAACCGTTATCGGTTGTTGCAGTCGCTACCACAATATCAGCAGCGTTACTGGTAATGGAAGCATATTGCTCCACCTGCGCATGCTCGGCGAAATTCGTAATAATAACACGATACCGGGTTGTCCCTGCAGCAGTGAGACTTAAGGCAGGAGTAAATGCTGCGGTGGTTGCCCCTGTTCCCGTTGTGACATCTTCAAAGACTTCAGGGGTTGCACCGCTTGCAGATGTTCGTACCTGCCATTGATAGCTGAGTTCCCCGCCGTCTTCCGCGACTGCATCTACGGTTATGGGTCTGATCGTATCACCGTTAAAATAAATTGCCCCTCTGGGTTGTGAATTAATTACCGGTACTACCGCATCCGGGTTGGGGATAACCGATACACGGGCCGGGTTGGATAAAACAAAGGATTCCCTGTTTCCCATTTTGGAAAAATCAAAGTTTGTAACCCTGACAAAATAGTAATATTCTCCGGGAGCGGTGGGTACGGGCCGGAACACAGTAGCTGTAGCAAATGGGATCTCTTCCCCGTGTGTGTTCGTTAATTCACTGGCCACAAACCACTGGTAGGATAGTTCACCTTCTTCAACTTCAGCCTCTACAAATAATTCGGGAAGGTTCATATCCCGTGAAAATACAATGCTGGGGACATTCTGGGGATGTGTAATAATACTTGGTAACAAGGCATTGGACGGATCGTTTACATTGACCATTACCGAGCGGCTTTGAGCAGTGGCTGTCCTCCTGCTGGTCGCGTTATTGTTGGTATTAGTAACAACGACATAGAAGTTATAGCTCCTTTCTACAAAAATAATACCTGTTTCGTAAACGGAGCTTGTCGCGTCCGGTATGGGTGTTCCAAGATGTAATTCATACTCAGCGGGACTTATATATCTGTACCACTGGTATGATAGTTCACCGCCATCGGCAGAATGGGCTTCAACCTCCAGTAAAGCGGAGTTGTTTACCAACATGGAAACATTTTGCGGCTGCACGTAAATAAACGGCGGAGCGGCATCTACAGACGTAGCAACCTCTAACGGACTCATATCACAGCCAACGGCCATGATAACTGCCAGCACAAGAATGCTCAGAATTTTCAAGTACATTGAATTTTTCATTTTCTCCTCCAAAATAACTAAATAATCCGGTAAATTGCTCTTTTGCAGAACAATATCGTAATCAAGTTTACCATTGATTTATTTACATAACCATGTAATAATTACAGATATATGGTATGGATTTAATGTGAATTTATACAAGATAATTTCGAATGGACAGGAGGGCAAAAGCAATGGCGTATGAAAATATTATTCCCGAAATCCGGCTGGTTAATTACCGAAAATGCACCCCTGAATGGAAACTGGTAGAAAATACCCTGGAAGGAACCAACCTGACCTATCTTGTCCAGGGAGAAGCCCTGTATACCGCAGATAATCAAACGGTTAAGGTAAAAGAGGGCGATTTATTGGTACTTCCCAAGGGCTGTGTCCGCAAGGCAATTACGTTTCCCGACCGGCTTATGCACTGTTTTTCGGTGGATTTCATTCTAAAAAACACCAAAAACCAGGAAATTTCCCTGCCTTTCCCTGAATATTGCCGTGCCGGCCGCCACGAAGACATTATCCGCCTGTTCCACGAATTGGCTTTTGCCTGGGTGGACAAGCTGCCGGGGTATATTTTAAAGTGCAATGGCTTGCTCCTGCAGATCCTCTATCGTTTTTTGGAATTGATTGTATTTAAAACAGATATTTACGCCGGGGATTACCGTGTTACCAAGGTCATTCACTACATAGCGGCGCATTATTCCGAATCCATTACAGTAAAAGGCATGGCGGAAATGGTGGATCTGCATCCTACTTATTTTGGCAGTCTGTTCCGCAAAACGATGGGAATAGGCTTCAACCAATATTTAATACATACCCGAATAAAAAATGCAGAAAACATGCTCCGCACAGGTGAGTATAAAGTGGGCAACATTGCCGAAGCTTGCGGCTTTACCGACACGGCGCATTTATACAAACAGTTCAAGCTGCACAAAGGTTTCTCTCCTTCGCATTGCCTTCCAAAGAAATCCGGCGAGTAATGCCCCGCAAACACTGATATGTTGGCCTGGTTACAAACATCGTAAAACAGCAATGTGTGTCCCTGAAATACACTTATACGGGGCCCGTCAGCGACCTGTGTGTGTGTCCCATAATTTACACTTATGCGGGGCCCGTCGGCGGCCAATCGCACCGCTTCGCGGCACGCTTGCCGCCGACACCCGCCTAATCATGTTTTAAGGGACACACATGTTTATCGCCGACACCCGCCTTATCATGTTTTGAGGGACACACATTGCTTGCTGCCTAACCGATGCAAGTAATCCCCTTGCCAAGTCCTCGTTGGTATGTGATACTGGAATTGGAAAAAACAAAGGATTTGCAAAATATATACAAAGCACTGGAAAGGCAAAATGAAATCATACAACAAATGCTTGACATAATGCCTAAACCGGCAAGCAAATTCCAAAAAATAATGGAAACGGTCGCTCTTTTTGTTGGTATATTTGGGATTATAAGTGTTATTGAAATTATTAGAATGTGGGCCTTAGGAGGTTAGTATGGTTTTGCAACTTGTACTGTCGATAATTATTACGGTTCTTGGTTTTACGATGTTTTTCATGCTTCGGCACATGAGGAAAAACGGGTTTCAGCCGGAACAAAAATAAAAGTAACTAGTAATTACTGCCAAGGGTTATGGCCCCTTTCAGTTCTTTCGCCGAAGCTGTTTTTTTGTAGAAACGGGGCACTTGTTCCAATAAACCGCTGACTGTATAAAAGGGGTCGCTGCTTTTTATGGGCAGTTCTACAGCCCGCTGCTCCGTGCCTGCCTTGTAAATACCGGTAATGAGTTCAATGGTACGCTTGCCGTCTTCGCCGCCGATAAGCGGCTGAGAACCGGTTTCAATGGCAGTAAGCACATTGTCAATTTGCCCCGTATGCAGGCTGTATTTAAGCTCCGGCTGGGATTCATACAAATCATGCAGTTGCCTGATAAGGGCTTCGTTCTGCTCGGGACCGGGGAACCCGTTGGGCTGCGGCAGATGCGCCGTAATTTTCCAGGGCGCACTGATGCGGGCATGTTCCCCCTGAAAAATAAGCTGCTGCTCTTCGCCGTGGTGGATGACGGAACTGGTCACCTGCGCCAGCGCCCCTTTTGCACACAGGCCGCCTTCGTATTGCAGCACTGCGACAGAAATATCCTCAACTTCTGCATTGTCATGGGCGGCGTTGCTTATCACCGCATTGACATTTTTGGGCAGACCAAGCATCCACAAGAGCATGTCGATATGGTGTACCGCGTGGTTCAGGGTGCAGCCGCCCCCTTCTTTTTCCCACGTTCCCCGCCACCACAAGTCGTAATAGGAATGTCCCCGCCACCAGAAAGAATCAACCTGCGCATGGACAATTTTGCCAATAAGCCCGGAATCAAGCACTTTCTTCAGATTGGCGATGGGATCGCGGAAGCGGTTTTGCGCGATGACAGATAATATTTTACCGCTTTTTTTTGCAGCGGCAATCATCGCGTCACATTCTTCCGGCGATGCCGCCATTGGTTTTTCCACAATAACATGCTTTCCCGCATTCAGGAAATCAATGGCAATCTCTGCATGACAGAAAGGCGGGGTGCAAATACTCACCAGGTCTATGCCGGGATCGTCCGCAATTTCTTTGTGAGACGCGCTTATCGCGGCATCCAGGCTGAATTCGCTGTTTTTTTGCTCTGCTTTTTCCGGAAAAATGTCCGCCAGGCGGGTTATTGTGCAGCGCTGCGGAAATTCAAGATACCCCAGAATATGCTGCGATGAAATATTACCCGTACCGATTATTGCCGTTGAAACCATGTTTACTACTTATCCTTTTACCGCGCCAATGGTAACGCCGGTGATGAAATAACGCTGCAGCCAGGGGTACACCATCAGAATGGGAAGGGTGGCAAACATAACGGCTGCGGCCTTCATCCCGTCGCTTGCCGCAGGGACACCCCCGGCAATACCTTCCTGGGCTGCTATTTCTATTGAAGAAAGGTTGTTAATGATATTATACAGTTTAAGCTGAATCGGGTGGAAGTTCGGCGCAGAAGTCATATACATAAGCGCGTCCGTAAACCCGTTCCAGCGTCCTACTGCGTAAAAAAGAGCCAGCGTAGCCAGCACCGGCAGGGACAGGGGCAGGTAAATCTTCACCAGGACAGTGAAGGGATTTGCCCCGTCGAGCTCCGCCGATTCACGCAGACTGTCCGGCACGCTAAAGAAAAAGCTTCGTAGAATGATCATGTTAAATACGGAAAGGCTGCCCGGCAGGATTAATACCAGAGGGTTGTCCAGAAGCCCCAAATTTCTCATAAGGATAAAGTTGGGGATAATCCCCGCATTAAAATACATGGTAAAAATAATTATCATATTGATGATTTTTTTACCTTTGAGCTGGTCGTAAATTAAAGGGAAGGCGCAGAGCGTCGTCATCGTCAGGGATACAATCGTAACAATGCCGGTCAGGATGGCCGTCCAGATCATAGACCGGGTAAAAGACGGATCCATAAACACAAAGCGGTACGAGTCCAGCGTTGGATTTACCGGCAGGAAGGAAACCTGCCTGTTTACAATTGCCATGGGGTCGCTTAAAGATCGCGCCAGTATATTGAGCATGGGAAAGAGGCAAATTGCCATTACCAGCAGGCAGATAAAAGCGACGAAAAGGTCTTCGATTTTTTTTCTTGTTGATTTTACCATGTATTGCCTCCTACCAAATGCCCCGTTCACCGGTTTTTTTCGCCAGCGTGTTGGCAGCAACGAGGAAAATAACGCAGACAAGCGACTGGAACAGCCCGATAGCCGTTGTCAGCGCAAACTGCCCGCCCCTGATGCCGACACGGTACACATAGGTACTGATAACATCTGCTACCTGCATTACCATGGGGTTGCCCATGGTGAAAGGGCGATCAAATTCGCTGCCCAGGATTACGCCCATCCGCATAATAAATAACACCACAATGGTGGGGCGGATGCCCGGCAGGGTGACATTCCAGATTTTCCGGAAACGGCCTGCCCCGTCAACCTCGGCCGCTTCGTACAACTCCGGGTTAATTCCGGTAATCGACGCCAGATAGATGATTGTGCCCCAGCCCATATCCCGCCATACACCCAGGCCGATATAGGTCGTTACCCACAGAGGCCGTTCCATGAGGAAGTTTATTGGCCCGATGCCGAACTTTCCCAGCATGATATTGACAACACCTCCCGAAGGGGCAAAAAGCTGGATTGCCATGCCGGAAATAATAATCCACGAAAGAAAATGAGGCAGGTAGACAACGGTTTGAGTTACTCTTTTATAGGTTTTGAATGAAAGTTCGTTGAGGATGATGGCAAGGATGATGGGAGCAGGAAACCCGAAAATAAGGTCAAGAAAATTGAGCATCAGGGTATTTCTGAGGGCCAAATGGAAACCCTGTGACTGAAAGGCCTGCTCAAACCACTGGAACCCTGCCCAAGGCGAGTCCCATACCCCCCGGAAAATATTGTAGTCCTTGAAAGCGATGACGATGTTCGTCATGGGGACATACCGGAACACCGCAAAAAAAGCCATCGGCACAACCAGCATGAGGTAGAGCATCCACGTACGCTGCCAGTAATGGCTCCGCTTGCGAATGAGACGCGGAGTTATACTCCCTTTATTTCCCGTCATAAACGCTCCTTTTTTCTAGCCGCCCACTTGAATAACGGCCCGTATTGGCTCCGCAGCGCCTTTTTCCGTTGCAACCGGCACCGGGGCTGCATCGGCGGCAATCACCGAGTACGTTCCCGGAACCAATATGGATTCGCCTGCATCGTTCACCATTTCAAAGGCGGAGGCGGGAAGCAAGAACTCAACCGTAACGCTCTTGCCGGCGGGGACATACACGCGGCGGAAGCCCCTCAGTGAAGACAGGGGATCATCAGCGCTGCGGTTGTCTTTTGAGATATAGAGTTGAACTACCTCGTCGGCATCCCTTGCGCCGGTGTTGGAAACGGTGACTGACACCTTTACGGACTCACCTGCCTTGATTGACGGCGCTGAAAGAGAAATCGAATCGAAGCGGAAACTCGTGTAGGAAAGGCCGAAGCCGAACGGATACAGGGGTTTTTCTGTCATGTACCGGTACGTGCGGCCCTTCATGGCATAATCATCGTAGGGGGGAAGCTGATCCGTAGACGCAGGGAACGTAATGGGCAGCTTACCCGATGGTACAACATCGCCGAAGATTATATCCGCCACAGCCTTGCCACCCTGTTCGCCGGGATACCAGGCAAATAAAATTGCATCGGCAATATCTTCGGGGACGGCGATGGGACTGCCGCCGGTTAAAACCAGTATCAGTTTTTTACATGTCGCCCGAACCTTCTGCAAAAACTTTAACTGCCAGGGGGGAAGCTCAATGTAACTGCGGTCGCCGTTGGAGTCAGAGGCGATGGCATCGCCTTCTTCGCCCTCAATGGCCCCGTCCAGCCCCATGACGGCAATGATCATGTCCGCAGGGTTAGCCTGGCCGAATTCGGCATTAGACAAGTGGTTGTCGCTGTACATGAGGCAGCCCTGCCGGTACTCTATGTTGATTCCAAATTTATCTTTTACCTTGTCTCCGAGTCCTTCAAGAATGGTAATAAAACGGGAGCTTACCCCGTAGTAATTGCCAAACAGCGTATGGGCGTTTGCTGCCGCCGGCCCCAGCACCGTGATCTTTTTCGCGCTTGAATCCAGGGGCAAAATACCGCCGTCATTTTTCAGCAGCACAATGGATTTTTCAGCCGCTTTTAAAGCAAGCTGCTGATGTTTCTCGCAGTTTATTACTTCACGGCCAAGTGTGCCGTATTTACCTGTTCCGGGCGGATCAAACATTCCCAGCTTAAATCGGGTCCGCAAGAGACGGGCAAGGGCAGTGTCTATCGCTGCTTCGGTGACCAGGCCTTTTTTGAACGAGGCAGTCAAGTGCGGATACGTACAGCCGCAGTTAAGGTCGCACCCGGCATTCAGGGCGAGAGCGGCGGATTCTTCGGGGGATTTTGTTACTTTGTGATTTTCGTGAAAATCCTTAATTGCCCAGCAATCAGAAACAACGTGGCCCTTAAACCCCCAACGGTCACGGAGGATGTCTTTTAACAGGAAGAAACTGCCGCAGCATGGTTCGCCAAGGGTACGGTTGTACGCGCCCATAACCGATTCCACACCCGCTTCCACCAGCGCCTTGAAGGCGGGGAGATACGTTTCAAACAGGTCTTTTTTGCTTGTTACGGCGTCAAATGTATGCCTGAATTTCTCCGGTCCGGAATGAACGGCATAGTGCTTGGCGCAGGCAGCCACTTTGAGGTTATTGGGGTCATCGCCCTGTAAACCATGTACAAAAGCAGCGCCGATGCGGCTGGTAAGAAAAGGATCCTCGCCGTAGGTTTCCTGCCCCCGCCCCCAGCGCGGATCGCGGAATATATTGATGTTCGGCGTCCAGAACGTCAACCCCCAATACTGGCCGCGGTTCCCCTGCTTGATCCCCTCGTGATGTTTCGCCCGTGCCTCATCGGAAATCGCATCGGCCAATTCCCTGACCAACGCTTCGTCAAATGTTGCTGCCATGGCAATCGCCTGGGGAAACACAGTCGCTATCCCCGCGCGGGCAACACCGTGCAGGCACTCATTCCACCAGTTGTACTCGGGAATACCCAAATGTTCAACAGCAGGGCTTGTGTACAGTAATTGTGATACTTTTTCCTCAATGGTCATTTTTGAGATAAGATGTTTAATTTTTACTTCATAATCCATAAGGAAATATACATTGCTTTTCCCGGTTTGGCAATGCCAATTTAAAAAACATTAGAGTTGGCGCTGCTACTTGACAAAATTGCATATTAAAACGATTATAAAATCGATTGTATACATCAAGGAGACTATATTATGAAAAAAAGCCATTTCTTTTTTAATTTATTATTTATTGTATTAATAATCCTGTTCGGCTGCAAAACAACAAACAAATATAATCAAAGTACCATTTCTGTATTCGGAACAGATACGGTTTTAGTTCAGCCGGATGTTATTCAAATGAGAATTACGTTAAGCAATACAGCCGGAACAACAAAAATGGCTCAGGATGAAGTAAGCAGAATGGTAAGGCAGGCATTGTCAATACTGAATGATGCCGGTATCGAGGAAAAAAATATAATGACAGCTTCATTGTCTTTTAGATCGGAATATGATTATTCAAACAGACGTATTTTAATCGGACAAAGAGCCGAGCAAAGCATAACTTTTTCCGTTGATGATATTGATAACAACAGTGAAAGGGTATCTGAAATAATTGATAATCTCATTCAAATAAACGGCATTGAATTAAACCAGATGAATTTCAGTGTAAATAACAATACGGATTATTACATCAGATCCCGTGAACTTGCATATCAGAAAGCGCTGGAAAAAGCCACTCAATATGCGGAACTTTCAAACCTTAAAATTATCAGGGTTTTAAACATATCTGAAAATATAAATCAATATATGTCACCAACGAGCAACAGGTTTTTAAATAACAGCATGGATTTTTCAATGGCAACCCGTCAGGCCGATTCCGCGACAATAGTGCCGATGGGAGAATTGGAAATAACTACAACAATATTTATAGAATATTTATTGGAATAAAAATTTAATTTACCGGTAATATAAATAACATGAAGTATAATAATGACAACAGCGATACCGAATTACACATTTACATTGCATTCGGGCAGTCAAACATGCAGGGACCGGGCCCCATCCGGGACCGGGACAAACAGGATATAAGCGAACGGTGGCAGGTATTGAATGTTGCGGAAGGCAGTTATGACGGACAGCAAAGGGACAATGGTCAATGGTATAAGGCAGTACCGCCGCTTATTACAGCCGGTGATTTGAAGCATTGGCAGGATGATTTTAGCACGGGGCTTAGTCCTGCCGATTATTTCGGACGATTCCTTGTTGCAAACACTCCCCCGCACATTACAATCGGACTGATAGCCGTTGCCGGCGGCGCCCTTGCCCTCGCATCATTTCATAAAACAAAAAGCGCCGATTATTTCTCCGAATGTTCCGGCGGCGCCGAAAGAGAAGACGGCAGGCCAAGTATAACAGAAAGGCAGGGGTGGGACAGGTACAGGAGCGCCGGCTATGACAGTATGTATGATGCCATTATCACAAATGTCAAACTGGCACAATCGCAAGGCGGCATTGTTAAAGGCATCATATTCCACCAGGGAGAAAGCGGGCGGGGACTTACCTATACCACATGGGGAGAAATGTTAAAAGAAATATACGATGATATGCTTGCCGATCTGGAACTTCAACCCAATTCAATTCCCATTCTGTGCGGACAAACCTGGGATGCCGGTTCAGGCAGTACAGACGGCGCCCTGGTCGGCACTCAGGCTTTACAAAATAAAACCGGTATTCCAAACGCCCATGTAATCAGCTCCGGCGGTTTAACTGCCGGACGGCCTGTTGTTGACAACCTTCACTTCGGTTCCGAAGATATCCAGGCGTTTGGAATCCGTTATGGCGAAAAGATGCTGGAACTGGTCTATTTACAGAAAAATTAATGTATGGCAAAGATATGAACGAGCTTGTATTGGTCCTTGACTTTGGCGGTCAGTATAAGGAGCTTATTGCCGGAGCAGTCAGAAAATTATCCGTGTATTCGGAAATAAAGCCGGGGCATCTCCGCGCCGCTGAGATTCGGCGGATAAACCCCATCGGCATTATTTTAACGGGCGGGCCAAACAGCGTGTACTTGCCGGATTCTGCTCAATGCGATCCTGCCATTTTCACCCTCGGCATCCCCATCCTCGGCATATGCTACGGCATGCAGATGATGTGCCACATGCTTGGCGGCGGGGTTTCCGCCGGCGAAACAGGCGAGTACGGACGTGTAACGGTGATACCATCAAACCAGTCGGTGTTATTTGATACAGATAAACCGTTCAAGGCGCTCATGAGCCATAAAGATGCTGTTACCCGTCTGCCAAAGGGATTCATTGCATCAGCTTCAACCGCGTCCTGTTTTGCCGCTTGTGAAAATCCGGCAAAAAAACTGTATGGCGTGCAGTTTCACCCCGAAACAAAACATACAGACGGCGGACAGGAAATTATTAAAACTTTTCTTTTTAAAATCTGCTGTGCAGCCGGTGATTACAAGCTGGATGATTACATTGATACGCAGGTACGGAAAATACGGCAGGAAGCTGGAAAAGAAAATGTATTGCTTGCACTGTCGGGCGGAGTAGATTCTTCGGTATGTGCAAGCCTGTTGTCCAAGGCAATACCGGGACAGCTTGTCTGCATTTTTGTTGACCACGGATTTATGCGGCTCAATGAGGGCGATGAGATAGAGGATCTTTTTTCCCGGCAAAAACTGCGTTTTATTCGTGTCAACGCTCAGGCGCGGTTCCTTGCAAAGCTGAAAGGCATAAGCAATCCCGAAAAAAAACGAAAAATCATTGGAAAAGAATTTATCCGGGTATTTGAGGAGGAAGCCGCAAAGCTTGGGCGAATTCCCTATTTGGCGCAGGGTACCATTTACCCCGATGTTGTCGAGTCCGGCGGGGCATTTGGTGCAACAATTAAAAGCCATCACAATGTGGGCGGGCTTCCAAAAAATCTTTCTTTTACGAAAATTATTGAGCCGCTGTCCGGGCTGTTTAAAGACGAAGTTCGTGTTCTCGGCAGAAAGCTGGGGTTGCCGGCTTTTCTCGTAAATCGTCAGCCTTTCCCGGGACCGGGGCTTGCCATTCGCATAACAGGCGAAGTAACGAAAAAAAAACTGGAGCTTTTACGCAAGGCTGACGCAATCCTCCGGGAAGAACTGGATCGTCTGAAACACAGACCCGATCAGTATTTTACTGTATTGACTGATACCCTCTCCGTAGGCGTTAAGGGGGATGACCGGACTTACGATCCTGTAATCGCTGTCCGGGCTGTATCCACAGGCGATTTTATGACCTGTGAGTATTCGCCGATTCCGCACAGGATTTTAAGCCGCATATCGTCGCGGATTACCGGCGAAATTCCATCAGTCAGCCGCGTGGTATATGATATAACATCGAAGCCGCCTGCTACGGTAGAATGGGAGTGAACAGAGAACAGTGAATATAGAGAACAGTGAACAGTGGAATAGAGAACAAAGGGAAAGAGGGGTATGACAAAGTATATTTTTGTGACCGGAGGGGTTGTTTCGGGGCTTGGCAAGGGGATTACTGCGGCTTCACTGGGCAGGCTGCTTAAGCAGCGCGGCCTGAAAGTTGCGGCGCAAAAACTTGATCCGTATATGAATGTTGATCCGGGAACGATGAGTCCCTTCCAGCACGGCGAGGTATTTGTTACCGATGACGGTGCGGAAACTGATCTTGATTTGGGGCATTACGAGCGGTTTATCGACGAGAACCTGACAAAACTCAGTAATCTGACATCGGGCAAGGTGTACTGGAAAGTGCTGGAGCGTGAACGCGCAGGTGCATATCTGGGCGGAACCGTGCAGGTTATTCCCCATGTTACCGAAACGATTAAAGACTTTATTTATGCCGGAGCGGAAAACAGCGGTGCCGATGTATTGATAACGGAAATAGGCGGCACGACAGGCGATATCGAAAGCCAGCCGTTTTTGGAAGCCATCCGGCAAATTTCGCTTGAAAAAGGACGCGAACACTGCCTGTTTATTCATGTAACACTTGTTCCTTTTTTAAAAAGTACCGGCGAACATAAATCAAAACCAACACAACATTCTGTCAAGGAACTCCGCTCAATTGGTATTTCGCCTAACATCATTATCGCACGGTCAGATGAACCTTTAAGCGAAGGCATCAATGATAAAATTGCGCTCTTTTGCAATGTAAAACCCGATTGTGTTATCGAAAACATCACGCTTTCTTCCCTGTACGAAGCGCCGCTTATGCTTCACCGCAACGGTTTGGACAATGTGGTATGCCGCGAGCTGGGAATAGCGGCGCCTGATGCGGATTTAGCCGAATGGCTGACAATGACGCAAAAAATCACGGCAAGAAAACATGAAGTAACCATTGCCATTGCAGGTAAATATGTTAAGCTGCACGATGCGTATCTTTCAATCATTGAAAGCCTAAACCATGCCGGATTTGAAACAGGAGCCAGAGTCACTATCCGCTGGATTGACAGCGGGGAAGTGACGGAAAAAAATGCCGGAGATATGTTAGCCGGAATTAACGGCATGATTATTCCGGGAGGTTTCGGTGACCGGGGAATCGAAGGCAAGATTGCCGCCTGCCGTTATGCACGGGAAAATAATATTCCCTATTTAGGCATCTGTCTTGGCATGCAGATCGCCGTAATTGAGTTTGCCCGTAATGTTTGCACTCTAACTGATGCTCATTCCGGCGAGTTTAACGAAAATTCAGCTCATCGCGTAATCGACATTATGCCTAATCAGATAGGCATGGTAGGAAGCGGCGGTACTATGCGCCTGGGTGCGTATCCCTGTAATATTAAGCAAGGCACGCTGCTGCACAGTTTATACAAAGAGGACGAAATCAACGAACGGCACCGCCATCGTTTTGAGTTTAACAATGAATACAGGCAGGCGCTGACGCAAAACGGGCTTGTTATATGCGGTACATCGCCGGACGGCAGCCTTGTGGAAGCGGTGGAACTGCCGGACAATCGTTTTTTTGTCGGCGTTCAATTTCATCCGGAATTTAAAAGCCGCCCCAACAAACCGCACCCGTTATTTTGGGGGCTTGTTCAGGCAGCACTGGGAGATTAATGTAATGATTAAAATTATTGACTATAAAGCCGGGAATGCACCAAGTGTCATGCACGCTGTAACACGGCTTGGATATGAAGCGGAGTATGCCCGTTGTCAGCACTGCATTGCCGATGCAACACATATTATCCTGCCGGGCGTGGGAAGCGCAAAGGCCACAATGGATTCGCTGCGCGAGATGGACTTGATACATTCGCTGGAAGACGCTGTTATGCGAAAAAGCGTTTTTTTTCTCGGTATTTGTGTCGGCCTGCAAATCCTGTTTGAACACAGTGAAGAAGAAAATACAGACTGTCTCGGATGGCTTAAAGGCCGCGTTGTTAAATTCGACACTTCAAATGTCCGGGTACCGCAGATGGGCTGGAACCAGGTGCGGTTTATGAAAAATGCTCCGTTCAGGACAGAGGATGAGTACTTCTATTTTGTCAATTCTTATTACGCAAAACCTGAAGACGATTCCGATATATGGGGTGTCTCTGAATACGGCATCCGGTTTACAGCAGCGGTTAATAAAGACAACATATACGCCGCTCAGTTTCATGCCGAAAAAAGCGGTGAAGCGGGACTAACGCTGCTCAACGGTTTTCTCGGCCTGGGGAACGGAGGTTAAGGAATGTTAACAAAACGGCTCATCGCCTGCTTTGACATCGTAAACGGCAGGGTGACAAAGGCAGTGAATTTTCAGGACAATATAGACGTTGCACCGGCAGAAACGCTGGCAGAATCCATGTATGAAGCGCAGATCGACGAATTGATTTTCTACGACATTATGGCAAGCGCGGAAAAACGCCGGATCGACATAGACACGGTAAAGAACGTAGCTCAGCGCGTTTTTATTCCGTTTACCGTCGGCGGCGGAATAAAAAATTTGGATGATATGTATGAAGCGCTTAAAGCCGGAGCGGAAAAAATCAGTGTTGATTCCATGGCTGTCAGAAATCCCCAAATCATTCAGGACGGCGCAAAAGCGTTTGGCTCACAGTGCATTGTGCTTTCAACCCAGGTTAAACGTACACCGGTTACGCCGCAGATACCGAGCGGGTATGAAGTGTATATAGACGGCGCACGGCTGGCAACAGGCAAGGATGCCGTTGAATGGATCAAACACGGGCAGGAACTGGGTGCGGGGGAAATTTGCCTGAACAGCATCGACTGTGACGGGACTCTGGCAGGATATGACCTGGCATTGATGAAGATGGCAGGAGCAGCAGTATCGGTTCCGCTCATAGCATCCGGCGGCGCAGGAGCGCCCGAACATTTGAAAATTCTGTTTGAAGAAACCGAGGCACAGGCGGCAATCATCAGCAGTATGCTGTACTCGCCCAGAATGGAGAGAAATTATACTGTCAGAGAGCTTAAAGAGTATTTACTGAAAAGCAGAATTCAAATCCGGCCGCCGGGGGGGATATGAAGAAACGCGGATACTTGTTATTTTCCCCGGATATAGTGTAAAATCAAAAATAATGCATGATAAAACAAACAACCGAAGAATGTAAGTGATGGCTGAATGATTTTTTTTCTGATAAAGCTAAAAGACAGTGTACTTGCCATAGCTCCTATAATCGCATTGGTGCTTATACTCGGGTTTACAGTCGCATCCATTGATACGATGCTGATAATTAAATTCCTGTTCGGCGCCGTATTGATTATTTTCGGGCTGTCAATTTTTTTAGCAGGAGTTGAATTAGCCATAATGCCGCTTGGCAGCCACACCGGAGAAATAATATTTAAGTCAAAAAAGCTATGGATACTTGTCGTGGCAGGTATCATACTCGGTTTCTTTATTTCTCTCGCCGAGCCAGGGATGATCGTTCTTTCCAATCAAGTCGATCTTGTCACGATGGGGCAGCTTTCCGGTATCAGACTACTCGTATTTGTCTCCGTTGGTTTTGCGGTTGTTCTTACAATAGGACTGTTAAGGATTTTTTCAAAAATCCCCCTCCACATGGTTTTAATCGCATTTTACCTTCTCATCGGCGCTGCCACGATGTTTACTTCTGCCGAATTCCTTGCCCTTGCATTTGATTCTTCGGGAGCGACCACAGGAATATTGGCTGTTCCGTTTATACTCGCCCTCGGTGTCGGAGTCGCCTCCGGAAAAAAGGACAGTCTCAAATCGGAAGAAGACAGTTTCGGGCTTGTAGCAATGGCTTCAGCGGGAGCTGTCATCGGAGTTCTGGTACTGTATATGGTTTCCAGGGGGGCATATTACGACACGAGTCTTCCAATTACAATAAATGTAACCGATTCGGTTTTACATTCATTCACCGGTATTATTCCATCTACGTTATACGAAGGTTTTATCACTTTACTGCCTCTGCTTGTAATATTCATCATTCTGCAATTAACGGTGTTAAAACTCAGTGAAAAACGATTCAGAAAAATGATCATGGGTTTTATCTATTCTTATACCGGGCTGATACTGTTCTTCCTTGGAGTCGACGGCGGATTCATGGATGCCGGAACAGCGCTTGGGTATAATCTCGCATCGCTGGGCAATAATGCTTTAACCATTTCAGTAGGTTTTTTAATCGGGCTTGTAACCATTGCCGCCGAGCCGGCTGTGTATGTTCAGACACATCAGATAGAAAATGTTACCAGCGGCCATGTAAAAAGGAAAGCTGTACTGGCACCGCTTTGTCTCGGTGTGGGGCTGGCTGTCATGTTGTCAGTTGTCCGAATACTTTACCCGGCGATACAGCTTTGGCATTTCCTTCTTCCCGGATTTGCCGCCGCGCTTGGTCTGACTTTTTTTGTCCCTAAATTATTTGTAGGCATTGCGTTTGATGCCGGCGGCGTAGCGACCGGCCCTATGACGGCAACCTTTATTCTCGCATTTATCCAGGGAGTTGCCGCAAGCAGGGGCGATGCAAATCTTCTTCGCGACGGATTTGGGATGATTTCACTTGTGTGCATGATCCCCATTGTGACTATGCAGATATTAGGTTTGGTATATAAAGTCAAGACAAAAAAGCAGTGAGCCGGTTTCTCTTATATAACCCCTTGCAGAAGCATTACTTCGCAAACTTTAATAAATCCGCCGATGTTCGCGCCGGCAACAAGATCGTTCTTTGTTGCGTAATGCTCCGCCGTATCGGAAACCTGCCGGTAAATGCTTTGCATAATACCCTGAAGTTTTTTATCAACTTCTTCAAACGACCAAAAAAACCTTGAGCTGTTTTGAGCCATTTCCAAAGCGGAAACCGCAACACCGCCGGCATTGGCAGCTTTTCCGGGAGCGTACAAAATGCCGCTTTTCTGAAACTGTTCTACCGCATCCAGTGTTGTTGACATATTGGATCCTTCGGCAACGGCAAGACAGTTGTTTTTTATCAGCGCTTTGGCATGTTCTTCGTTTATTTCGTTTTGGGTTGCGCAGGGCAGGGCAACATCGCACGGTACCTGCCAGACAATACCTTTATCAAAATATTCCGCACCCTTGCAGTGATGCACATATTCGCTGATTCTGCCCCTTTGTTTTTCCTTAATGAGTTTTACCGTTTCAATATCAACCCCGGCGGGATCGAGGATATAACCGTTCGAATCGGAAAATGTCAGCACTTTTGCGCCCAATTGCGCGGCTTTTTCGGCAGCGTAAATCGCCACATTGCCCGAGCCGGAAACAACAACCCTTTTCCCTTCAAATGTTGTTTTTAAAGATGCCAGCATTTGTTCGGCAAAATACACCAACCCGTACCCGGTGGCTTCCTTACGTACGAGCGAACCTCCATAACACAGAGCCTTTCCGGTAAACGTACCGTTAACAAGACCGGTTATTTTTTTGTATTGTCCGTAAACATACCCGATTTCCCTTGCTCCTACACCGATGTCTCCGGCAGGTACATCGGTATCCGCTCCTATGTGACGGTACAATTCATTCATAAAGCTCTGACAAAATGCCATGACTTCGCGGTCGGATTTTCCTTTAGGATCAAAATCCGATCCGCCTTTTCCGCCGCCGATGGGAAGCCCGGTTAACGAATTTTTGAAGATCTGTTCAAAGCCCAAAAATTTTATCGTATCAAGGGTTACGCTTGGGTGAAACCGTATCCCCCCTTTGTATGGTCCGATTGCACTGTTGAACTGGACACGGTATCCGCGGTTAACCTGCACTTTTCCGGAGCCGTCTACCCAGGGTACTCTGAAAATAACCTGCCGTTCCGGTTCGACTATTCGTTCCAGAATACCGGCTTCTTCACATTCTTGATGCTCGTCTAAATACGGCTGAAGAGTCGGCAGAATCTCGGTGAGTGTCTGATGAAATTCCGGCTGTCCGGGATTTTTTTCTTTTGTTTCTTTTAAAACCCTCATTGTGTATGACATAGTAATTTCCTTTTCTGTTTTGCTGTATTTTTATTTTTTTACCAGCGGTTTGTCAAGTGCTTCTATCAATTCAAAAAACGGCCCGCCGGATCAATCTTACGGCCCGTTTTCATAATCATGAATGATCCTTTCACTTACCTTGCGTTTTGAAGTGCGTGTGTCCATCGCCATTTTTTCGATGTGACGGTGCGCTTCATGTTCGCTCATTCTGGTTGATGAAATTAAAATGCTTTTTGCACGGTCAATGATACGGATGTTGTCTATTTTCTGTTTCAAATCTTCGTTTTCCGATCGGACTTTTACAAGCCACGTGCGCATTGTTTTTGCAATGCTCAAAACCTGACGGAATATATCATTGTTTATGGGCTTTGCAATGGTTAAGACACTGTCTTTTTCGCAAGCGGCGGAAACAGAGTCGTATAGATCACTTTTAACGGCCAAAATAACCTGACTTACCCCGCTAACGGCGATTTGCCGGGCAAGGTTTTCACCTGTTTCGTCAGACAGGGGAGAACTAATAATTACCAAATCAAATAACCGTTCCAGCAAAAGCCTGCGTCCTTCACCGCCGGAACGCACATAAGTAATATCAATAACAGAATGTGCGCGAAGCATTTCAGCTATATCGGAGAATCCTTTATCGGTAGATGTAATAACGAGCGCTCTTTCCATATTCATTACCTTAAAATCCTATTGGGGATTACAGTACCGGGAAATACCTGTTCCTGTAAAATTCCTGTTTATCTTCCGCCTTTTCAAACACATCAGCCTCCGCCTGTTTTGCATCCAGAAATTTATTCAGTAACTCCTCTGAGAGGATTGCTTTTGCAAATTCGCTTTTCCCGGCGCAGCCGACAGCTGTTTTTAAGCTGCCGGGGATCCTCTCTAAATTTTTTGTAATAGATTCATCTGCGGTAAACAAATCAACATCAATCGATGAAGGTAATTTTATTTTGTTTTCTATTCCGTCAAGCCCTGCCGAAATAATCAGCGCAAATGCCAAATAGGGGTTTGCCGACGGATCGGGCGAACGAAGCTCCATTCTGACTCTTTCGCCTGCTGCCGCAGGAATCCGAACAAGCTGTGATCGGTTATGGGGAGACCATGAAATATATTCAGGCGCTTCAAATTTGCCAAATCTCTCATAAGAATTTGCAGTCGGGTTTAAGAACAATGTGATTTCCCTGATTTTTGAGAGAATTCCCGCAATAAAACTCTCCGAAACTGCTGAATGTTCTCCTGAAGCCGCATCTCTGAAAATATTACGGCCGTTTTGATTCAACGAAAGATTAATGTGCAGTCCGTTACCGGGGGCATCCGGAATTGGTTTTGGCATGAACGACGCAAACAAGCCGTTCTGATCGGCAATCGCCTTGACAACGGCCTTGAATGCCTGCAGATTGTCCGCAGCTTCCACAGCATTATTGAATTTAAAATCAATTTCATTTTGACCGGGCCCCTGCTCATGGTGCGACGATTCGGGCTGCATTCTCATTTCTGCCAATATCTGACATATTTCCCGGCGGATATTTTCTCCCTTGTCAAGCGGTAAAAGATCCATATAACCGCCCTTGTCAAAAGGAGTCAGTGTAGGATCGCCGTTATCATCTGTTTTAAATAAATAAAATTCACATTCCATCCCAACCTTGCAGGTATATCCCATTTTGTCCGACCGTTCTGCAACATTTTTCAGAATGGTCCGCCCGTCATGAGAAAAAGCCGTTCCGTTGGGGTTTTTAATATCGCAGTAAAAACGGGCAACCCTGCCGGGACCGGGCCGCCAGGGCAGAACATTCAGCGTAACGGGATCCGGATACAGCAATAAATCCGAATCCGTTACACCCTTGAATCCCTTAATAACATGTGCGTTAAAAGAAATGCCGTCTTCAAATGCCGTTTCCAGCTCTTCAGGCATAATTGCTATATTTTTCTGCATGCCGAATAAATCGCAAAAAGCCAGGCGGATAAATTTTACATCGTTCTCTTTTACAAACGATAAAACTTCCATTGCTGTATTTGTCATGTGTTACCTCTCCCGCCAATAAATGAAAAAATGAGTTAAACGTACTCAACTACATCAACAATCCTGCTTAGAAATGCCAGTTCTTCCCTGTTTCCTTTTACTGATTGGGAAGCGGCGACAATAGGTATCCATTTTTCCGCATATTTTCTTTGAGTACCGGTTTTTTCACAGAACCGGTTAAAGTAATATTCGCCGTTTTCTTTTTGATCGGCCAGGAGATATAAAAGATATGTTCTTGCGACGTCCGCCGAAGCGTTGCCCTGTGTTACATGAGACCAGTCGATAATATACGGAATGTTATCCGGAGTTATAATAATGTTACTTGCCTGAAAATCGCCGTGACAAACTTTATTGTGCCGGGGCAAACCGTTAAGACGGGTCTGCAGCTCGTATTTTATCGTTGGGTCAAAATCAGTGAGCGCTATTTTCCGGAACATTTTATCCCTAAGCCTCGTCAGCAAAGGGCAATTTTGCGCATGTATTTTTATTTGCAAATCAATCATCAGATCAATATATTCCGTTGTTTTTCCGGGATTCTCACTTATCAGATCATCAAGTGTTTTTCCTTCGATAAATTCCAGAATGATAGCCCAGCACCCGTTTATTTTCGTTACTTCAAGTATTTTTGGAATGTGTAATTCCGTATTTTCTTCCACTCTCGCCTGATTGAGGGCCTCGTTTAACACGTCAGATTTGGAAAAATCCTCTTTAAAAACTTTTATGACTTTATCGCCATCGCGGTAAATGGTTTTGTTTTTTCTTTTTACGATAATATTGTCCAAATTCATGTCATTACACCTCAATTTACCTGCCATAATAGGCATTTAAATATATTTCCTTCATTTCTTCCATGAGAGGATAACGGGGATTAGCGCCCGTACACTGATCATCGAACGCATGTTCAACCATTTCGTCAAGCCGGGAAAGGAAATCATTCTCGGCAATGCCGTAATCCTTTATCGCCGGTTTAATTTCAATGCTTTCTTTCAGTTCGTTGATTTTATCAATAAGTTTTTCGACTTTTTCAGAATCATTCTTTCCGTCAATACCGATAAAAGAAGCTATTTCGGCATACCGGGCGGCAGCCTGTGGATATTTGTACTGTGAAAATGCACCCATTTTTTTTGGATTATCCGTTGCGTTATAGCGGATAATATAGTTAATCAAAAGGGCGTTTGCTACGCCGTGCGGCAGGCTGAAGAAAGCGCCGAGTTTATGCGCCATGGAATGGCAAACGCCCAAAAACGCATTGGCAAAAGCCATACCCGCAATCGTGGATGCGTTCGCCATTTTTTCCCGTGCTTCTTCGTTTTTGCCATCACTGTAAGCTAGCGGCAAATATTTAAAAATATTTTTGATCGAAGTCAGCGCCGGGCCGTCTGTATAATCATTGGCAAGAATCGAAACATAAGCTTCCAAAGAATGGGTAAGCGCATCAATACCGGAAGCGGCAGTCAGGCTTTTTGGCATGTCCATCATTAAGTCAACATCAATAATCGCAATATTCGGCATGAGTTCATAATCGGCAATGGGATATTTTATGCCGGTGGCTTCATCGGTAATAACGGCAAAAGGCGTAACCTCGCTGCCTGTTCCGGCCGTGGTAGGAATAGCAACAAAATTTGCTTTTTGCCCCATTTTTGGATATGTGTAAATTCTTTTGCGAATATCCATAAAACGCATGGCCAAATCGTGGAAGTCAACATCGTGATGTTCATACAGCGTCCACATGATTTTTGCGGCATCCATTGCCGATCCGCCGCCTAAAGCGACAATGCAGTCCGGTTCAAAATTACGCATTGCCTGTGCTCCTTCTTTTGCCGATCCTAAAGTTGGGTCGGGAAGCACATTAAAAAACGTAAAATGGTTTATGCCCATTTCATTCAGCTGATCGGTCACGGGCTTTGTATAGTTGTTTTTATATAAAAATTCATCCGTTACAATAAACACTTTTTTCTTGTTATAAACCTCTTTCAGCTCGCCCAATGCAACTTTAAGTGACCCCTTCTTAAAATAAATTTTCTGGGGGGTTCTGAACCACAGCATGTTTTCTCTCCTTTCGGCGACAGTTTTAATATTCAAAAGATGTTTGACTCCGACATTTTCGGAAACGGAATTCCCTCCCCACGAACCGCATCCAAGCGTTAATGACGGTGCAAGCCTGAAGTTAAATAAATCACCGATACCGCCATGAGACGACGGAGTATTCACCACAATGCGGCAGGCTTTCATCGCATTTTCAAATTTTGTCAAATCTTCTTTTTCGTTCGTATCGATATGAATTGACGCCGTATGCCCATACCCGCCGTCTTTTACCAGCCGATCAGCTTTTTCGATTGCTTCGTCAAATGTATTGTACCGGTACATGGCCAAAACAGGGGAAAGTTTTTCGTGGGCAAATTCTTCGGACAGATCAACGCTTTCCACCTCACCGATTAAAATTTTCGTATCTTTCGGCACTTTGATACCGGCTAATGCTGCGATGGTTTCGGCGGTTTGCCCGACAATTTTTGAATTTAACGCTCCGTTGATAACGATTGTCGTTCTGATTTTTTTGGTTTCATCAGGGTTCAGAAAATAACAACCCCTGTAAATAAATTCTTTTTTTACAGCGTCATAAATACGGTTATCCGCAATAACAGATTGCTCGGAAGCGCAGATCATGCCATTGTCAAATGTTTTCGAAAGAATCACCGAACTGACAGCTGTCGGAATGTCAACCGATGCATGAAAAACAGCCGGAACATTTCCGGCACCAACGCCAATGGCGGGTTTTCCCGATGAATATGCAGCTTCTACCATGCTGGGGCCGCCTGTTGCCAAAATCAGATCTGCATCCCGCATAACTTCGTTGGAAAGTACGAGAGAGGGTGTATCAATCCAGCCGATGATTCCTTCCGGTGCGCCGGCTCTGACCGCCGCTTCATAAACAATTTTTGCCGCAGCAACAGTGCTATTTTTTGCCCTTGGGTGAGGCGCGAGAATGATACCGTTTCTTGTTTTTAGAGAGATGAGGATCTTGAAAATAGCAGTCGACGTAGGGTTTGTCGTGGGAATAATTGCCGCAATGACTCCAACGGGCTCGGCAATTTTACGAATACCAAACTGTGTATCTTCTTCGATAAGCCCGCAGGTTTTGGTATCCCTGTATTGATGATAGATATACTCCGAAGCATAGTGGTTTTTAATTACCTTATCTTCCACAACACCCATGCCTGTTTCTTCAACCGCCATTTTCGCAAGCGGTATTCTGTGCCTGTTTGCCGCCGTAGCGGCGGCTTTAAAAATCGCATCGGTTTTTTCCTGAGAAAAATGTGCAAAACCCGCCTGGGCTTTGCGAATCTCCGCCATTTTCGCGGTTAATTGATCAACATTCTCAACCATAATGATGAAATTGTACGGATTTGTTTTGTTCAAGTCAAGCAAACAAATGTGTATTGACAATCAGGTGTTTTTTTCTGTACAAATGTAGTATCGTTGAACAAAGGCGTTCATCAGATGATGCGCGAAAAAATTATCTCAGGCAGATGATTCGTATCATGTGGTGAACGCCTTTTTGTGTATTCTAATGGAGGCCTTACCAATGAGCAAAAAAATAGTGTTAGCCTATTCCGGCGGCCTGGATACAACGGTAATCATTCCGTGGCTGCGGGAGCATTATGAAGGCTGCAAAATCATCGCCTGCTGCGCCGATCTTGGGCAATGTGCCGATTATAATGAGCTGGAAGAAAAGGCCATAAAATTAGGAGCCGATAAAGTCCATATTATTGATGCCAGAGCAGAGTTTATAACTGATTTTATCTATCCCATGATTAAGGCAAACGCCGTTTACGAGGGAAAATACCTTCTGGGAACATCTGTAGCGCGCCCTTTAATCGCAAAAAAACTGGTAGATACCGCAATCTCCGAAAGTGCGGATGCGATCTGTCACGGGGCAACAGGCAAGGGCAACGACCAGATACGTTTTGAACTGACATTTAAAGCTTTTGCGCCGTGGCTGAATATCATCGCGCCGTGGCGTATTTGGGATATACAGTCCCGCGAGGACGCAATGGAGTATCTGCAAAAGCGCGGAATAGAAGCTCCCATGACAAAAGAGCAGAGCTATAGCCGCGATGAAAATTTGTGGCATTTAAGTCATGAAGGCCTGGAGCTTGAAGACCCCGCCCTTGAACCTGATTACCGGCATTTGCTGCAATTGACCGTTCCGCCGCAGGACGCTCCCGACACGCACGAGTACGTGGCGCTTGATTTTGAGAAAGGCATTCCGGTGTCGCTTAACGGTAAAACCCTGCCGCCCGTTGATCTGATAAAGGAGCTGAATACAATTGGCGGCAGGAACGGTGTTGGTATTGCGGACATAGTGGAAAACCGTGTCGTTGGCATGAAGTCGCGGGGTGTGTACGAGACACCCGGCGGCACTATTCTCTATGCGGCACACACGGAATTGGAAAGCCTGTGCATTGACCGGCAGACTGAAGTTTTTAAATCCATGGTCGGGCTGCAGCTTGCCGAGCTTATTTACACCGGTGAATGGTATTCGCCGCTGCGGGAAGCATTGTCGGCGTTTGTCGACAAAACACAGGAAGTAGTTACAGGGCATGTCCGGTTAAAGCTGTATAAAGGCAATGTCACACCGGCGGGGATTACGTCGCCCTATTCGCTGCACAATAAAGAGCTTTCCAGTTTTACAACCGGAGACCTGTATGACCACAAAGATGCGGAAGGATTTATCAATCTGCTGGGGCTTCCAATGACTGTCCGTGCCTTGATGAAAAAACATAACGAGGAAAAAGGAACATGAAACTGTGGGGAGGGGTGTTTCTCGGTCAGACAGATGAAGCCGCCGGTTTGTTTCATTCCTCGCTGCCGTTCGATAAAAGGTTATACAAACATGATATACACGGCAGTATTGCCCACGCCCAGATGCTCGGCAAGCAGGGGATTATCCCCAAGCCGGATGCCAAAGCAATTGTTAATGCTCTTAACATTATTTTAGCGGAGATTGAAAGCGGTACACTTGTTATCGATGAAACCGCCGAGGATATACACTCGTTTGTCGAGGCGCAGCTTATTTTGCGTATCGGCGATGCGGGTAGGCGGCTGCATACCGGCAGAAGCCGCAACGACCAGGTAGCTCTGGATATGCGGATGTATGTTAAAGAAGAAATCGCCTGTGTATGCGCGGGAATAATTGACCTGCTTGAATCGCTTTTATCGACAGCAAAAACCCATACCACAACCATCATGCCCGGGTTTACTCATTTGCAGAAAGCGCAGCCGGTAACCCTTGCCCATCATCTGTTGGCTTATTTCCACATGTTTAAGCGTGATTACCGCAGGCTGGTGAATTGCTACGAGGGCGCCGATGCAATGCCCCTTGGTTCGGGCGCGCTTGCTTCGACCACGTATCCCCTTGACAGGGAGTTTGTCAGGAAAAAACTTGGCTTTTCGCGAATTACCGAAAACAGCCTCGATGCGGTATCCGACAGAGATTTCTGTGTAGAATTTACTTCGTGCCTGTCCATTATCATGATGCACCTGAGCCGCTTTTGTGAGGAATTAATTTTATGGTCTGCCGATGCTTTTGATTTTGTGAAAATTTCAGATGCCTATGCAACAGGTTCTTCGATAATGCCGCAAAAAAAGAATCCCGACATGGCAGAACTTATCAGGGGAAAAACGGGCAGAGTCTATGGCAGCCTTATGGGGCTGCTGACTATGATGAAAGGCTTGCCGATGGCGTATAACAAGGATATGCAGGAGGATAAGGAAGCCGTTTTCGATGCTGCCGATACAGTCAATTCATGTCTGTCTGTGTTCTGCGCCATGTTTCAAAGCCTGTCATTCAATACGGAAAACATGTATAAAAGTGCGCTGGGCGGATATACGAACGCCACTGATGCGGCGGACTGGCTCGTAAAAAAAGGCGTAGCTTTCAGGGATGCCCATGAAATCATCGGCAGGCTGGTACTCTATGCCATTGAGAAAAATGTCCCGCTCGACAAACTTACTCTTGCCGAATTGAAAAAAGTTTCAGACATTTTTGACGAAACGGTTTTTCACGCGATTTCGGTGGAGGCCTGTGTCAATGCGAGAAATGTGCCGGGCGGTCCGGCAGAAAGTGCGGTATTAAAAGAAATAAAAAATTCACAAAAATTTTTAGCCAGTGTGAGATGATTAAGATATGTCTGCTAATGTACGGTTTATCGGCACGGAACAAATTACCCAGGCTGTCGCCGAACTGTGCATAAAAGCCAACACCTGCATAGGCGATGATATCCTTGCGGCATTGACAAAAGCGAAGAAAACAGAAACATCGCTGCTCGCTCAAACAACACTGGACAGGATTCTGGAAAATGCTGCCGTTGCCGCACGGGAGCAATTGCCCATTTGTCAGGATACCGGCATGGCAGTGATATTTGTCTCAATCGGATCGAATGTTCATATTAACGGTGATATAACCGAAGCGATAAACGAAGGCGTGCGGCGGGGATACCAAGAAGGCTATTGCAGAAACAGCGTGGTGGAGGATCCCGTTAACCGCGTGAATACGGGCGATAACACACCCGCAGTTATTTATTACGATTTTATTCCGGGAGATACATTGCGTATAACCGTTGTGCCAAAGGGTTTTGGCAGTGAGAATATGAGCGCCATCTGTATGTTAAACCCGTCCGACGGTCTTTCCGGAGCGGAGGATTTTATTATTGAGACCGTAAAAGCTGCCGATGCAAACCCCTGTCCGCCCATCATCGTGGGCATTGGGATAGGCGGAACCATGGACAAAGCCGCCCTGATGGCAAAACAAGCGTTGTTACGAGAGGTAAGCAGCGTTCACCCCGATCCATTGTGGGCGGATGTTGAAGCGCGGCTGCTTGAGCGAATAAACGCCCTGGATATTGGCCCTGCCGGTTTCGGCGGCAAAACGACTGCGCTTGGCGTGCATATTCTTGCCTTTCCCACGCATATTGCCGGATTGCCGGTTGCGGTTAACATCGGCTGCCACGCTACGCGGCACCGAACGGCGGTATTATGAAAAAAATCACAACCCCTCTTTCTGACGAGACAATAAAAAACCTGCATGCAGGCGATCAAGTGTTGTTGTCAGGCGACATCTACACAGGCAGGGATGCTGCGCACAAACGATTGATTGAACTGCTCGCTGAAGGAAAGCCCATGCCTTTTGATTTTCGCGGGCAAGCGGTTTATTATACCGGCCCATGCCCTGCGCCCCCCGGACGGGCCATCGGTTCAGTCGGGCCTACCACAAGCCAGCGAATGGATTCATACGCCCCCCGGCTGATACAGGAAGGACTGCGCATAATGATTGGTAAAGGGAACAGAAGCAAACAGGTGATTGAACCGATTCGCGAATTTTCAGGAGTGTATTTCGCTGCAATTGGCGGCGCCGGCGCTTTAATGGCGCTGTGTGTTGACCGTGCAGAAATAGTTGCATTTAACGATCTGGGGCCGGAGGCAATATACCGGCTTACCGTCCGTGACATGCCGCTGACCGTTGCCATAGATTGCACCGGTAGTAACATATACGAGAGATAAGACAGGAGAATTATCATAATGGATTACGCTGCAGAATCATTGAAAAAACATTTTGAATGGCGGGGAAAAATCGAGGTTATCAGCAGAGTTCCCGTTACCACCCGCAATGACTTGTCTCTGGCGTACACACCCGGAGTTGCTGAACCATGCCTTGCCATTAAAAACGATATTAACAAAAGCTACACACTGACCCGGCGTTCAGATATAGTCGCCATTGTCACCGATGGCACGGCAGTATTGGGGTTGGGTGATATTGGGCCGGAAGCCGCCATGCCGGTTATGGAAGGGAAAGCGGTTCTGTTTAAAGAGCTAGGAGGTGTGGATGCCGTTCCGCTGTGCATTCGCTCGCACGATGTTGATGAAATCGTCAATACGGTGCGCTTGCTGGCCGGCAGTTTTGGAGGAATCAATCTCGAGGATATATCCGCGCCCCGGTGCTTCGAAATTGAACAGCGGTTGAAAGAATGCTGCGACATTCCCATTTTCCATGACGACCAGCACGGTACGGCAATTGTCACACTTGCAGCAGTGTTGAATGCCCTGCGCCTGACCGGAAAAAAAATGGGCGAAGTTTCCGCTGTTATAAACGGTGCGGGCGCGGCGGGTATCGCAACATCCCGATTGTTGTACAATTCGGGAATGAAGAATATCATCCTGTGCGACCGTCAGGGGGCGATATATACAGGCCGAATCAATTTGAACACAGAGAAACAGCAGATAGCGGAAACGACCAATCCCGAAAACCGCAAAGGAACACTTGCGGATGTGATGGCCGGCACGGATATTTTTATCGGCCTGTCTGCGCCGGGGTGTGTCACCCAGGCGATGGTGGAGAGCATGAACAAAAACCCCGTTGTCTTTCCCATGGCAAACCCGACTCCCGAAATTATGCCGGATCTGGCAAAAGCGGGCGGCGCGGTTATTGTCGGGACAGGGCGCAGTGATTTTCCCAACCAGGTAAACAACGCGCTTGCTTTTCCGGGTGTCATGCGGGGAGCGCTTGATGCGCGCGCATGTGACATCAACGAAGCAATGAAAATAGCTGCTGCACAAGCCATTGCCGAATATATTACTGATGATCAATTAAAAGATGAATATATAATACCAAACCCATTGGACAGGTCTGTTGCAGCTGCCGTAGCCAAAGCCACAGCCAATGCTGCTGCAGACAGTGGAGTAACACGTGATTTTTGAAAAAGTGTATCGTTGTTTTGTTGAAAAAAAGCCCGGTTTTGATATCTCCGCAAAAGCTGTGCAAAATGAGTTATCGCATTTTTTAACATTGCCTTCCGTAACGGTACGGATTTTTAACCGTTATGACATTCAAAATCTGCCGCGGGACAGTTGGCCGCACGTAATGCATACCGTGTTGAGTGAACCGGCGAGCGATAATTGTTATGAAGATGACCTGCCGCCGCTGCCTGGGGGAGTTCGGTTATTATACATCGAATCTTTACCCGGACAGTTTGACATGCGCGCTGACTCATGCGAACAATGCGTACAGATGTTTTTGGGCGGGCAGCGCCCCATTGTGCGGGCAGCGCAGGTGTTTGCGATTGAAGGCATTAACGATACGGATTATAACCGGGTAAAAAATTACTTGATCAACCCGGTTGAGTGCCGCGAGGCATCTCCCGACAAACCTGACACCCTGCTCAGACGTGATAACGAGTCCCCTGACGACATTCCGGTACTGAAAGAATTCACCGAAATGGATAATGAGTCGCTTGAAATATTAAGATCGCAGCTCAATTTGGCCATGTCGCTTCCCGACTTGTTAACGATACAAAAATATTTTACCGGCGAACGCCGCGACCCCACATTAACAGAACTTCGGGTAATGGACACATACTGGTCGGATCATTGCAGGCACACGACATTTAACACCATAATCGGCTCAGTCAATATTCATGACGAGCGTGTACAAAAAGCATACGATTTATTTTTAAGAATCAACGGTGAAAAACCGGTAACGCTTATGCGGATAGCTACTGCCGCCATGCGATATCTGCATAGACAAGGCGATCTGCCCATGCTTGATGTGTCCGATGAAAATAACGCCTGCACGGTTAAAATCAAAGCGGATTTCGCAAACGGAACCGAGGACTGGTTGTTGTTTTTTAAAAACGAGACACACAATCACCCGACGGAAATAGAGCCGTATGGCGGTGCATCAACCTGCATTGGCGGCGCGATACGTGACCCGCTGTCGGGACGGGCTTATGTGTATCAGGCAATGCGGATTACCGGTGCAGGCGATCCCAGAAAACCAATCGAGGAAACCCTGCCGGGCAAACTTCCGCAACGCAAAATCACCGTGAAAGCTGCCGAAGGGTACAGCTCCTACGGCAACCAAATCGGGCTTGCTACCGGATATGTGAAAGAATTGTACCATGAAGGATATGTCGCCAAACGGCTGGAAACAGGAGCGGTGGTAGGGGCTGCACCGCTGTCATCGGTTCGCAGGGAAATTCCTGCTCCGGGTGACATTGTGGTACTGCTGGGAGGACGCACCGGACGCGACGGTATTGGCGGCGCAACAGGCTCGTCAAAAACCCATGGTACAGAAACCGTTTCCGAATGCGCCGCCGAAGTGCAAAAGGGCAACGCGCCGGAAGAACGAAAACTCCAGCGCCTGTTCTCGAACCCGCAAGTGACCGCACTCATTAAACGCTGCAATGATTTTGGCGCGGGCGGCGTGTCGGTGGCAATCGGTGAACTGACCGACGGAATTGAGATCAACCTTGATGCAGTTCCAACGAAATACGACGGCCTGGACGGCACAGAGCTTGCCATCTCGGAATCGCAGGAACGCATGGCGGTGGTGGTCGCGGACAGCGATTGGCACGCCCTGTTGCAACACGCCGAGGCGGAAAATATCGAAGCGACAGCAGTCGCCCGCGTAACCGGGGACAACCGGCTTGTCATGTTGTGGCGCGGTCAAAAAATTGTTGATATTGATCGGGCCTTTTTGGATACGAACGGCGCCGAACGGCACACTGCCGTTACCGTTCCTCCCATGCCTCATTGTAAACCGCAGGCAAACGAAAAGACACTTGCCGAAAAACTGCTCCGGCTTGCCGGCGATTTACAATTTTGCTCGCAAAAAGGGCTTGTGGAACGCTTTGACAGCACTATTGGCGCGGCAAGCGTTTTCGTACCCTTTGGCGGCAAATATACTATGACAGAAACACAGGTAATGGCAGCCAAACTGCCAAAGCAAGGAGCCCGCACAGCTTCTGTTATGGCGTATGGATTTGATCCGTATTTTACCGAGACAGACCCATTTGCCGGTTCAGCATACGCAGTAGTAACATCAATCGCCAAACTGGCCGCGTCAGGCGTAACGCCCGATACAATCCATCTTTCGCTGCAGGAATATTTTCCGCGCATGAACGATGTCCCGGCGCGTTGGGGGCTGCCTTTTGCCGCCATGCTGGGGGCGTTTTCCGCACAGATGGGCTTAAAAATAGCGGCCATAGGCGGCAAGGATTCCATGTCCGGCAGTTTCGGAGAGCTTGACGTACCACCCACGCTTATTTCATTTGCTGCGGGTGTCTGCGACGCGTCCCATTTGATAAGCCCCGAATTTAAGAATGCGGGAAACCGGGTTTATTTATTGGAAACCCCAATGAATCCCAGCGGCGAGCCCGATTACCCGGCATTGCGAACCGCATGGGAAAATTACGCGACATTGTGCCGCGCCGGAAAAATACTGTCTGCGTGGGCCTGCGAAACAGGCGGGGTATACGGCGGCATAATGAAAATGGCCCTTGGCAACGAAATTGGATTTTCGGGCAATGCAGACATGAAATTTTTTGACCGTTTGTGGGGATCCATTATTTTTGAAACTTCCGATGAATTGGACGGATACAGGTTACTGGGATACACCCAGGCGGAGCCTGCACTCACGTTAGGCGAAACCACTGTCCCGCTGGTTGAAATTCGCGCCGCTTGGGAAAAACCTCTTGAAAGTGTATTCCCGGTGAAAACAGAACAGCCTGGCGTTATCCCTCCTCTTCTTCCTCCGTGTGCTTTGCGTTCCTCTGCGCCTCTGCGTGAAAAAAATTCCAAAAAGACCTTTGCGAAACCAAAGGCGATCATACCGGTTTTCCCCGGAACAAATTGCGAAATTGACACCGCCGCAGCGATTGAACGCGCGGGCGGCATGGCCGAAATCGTGCTTGTCCGCAATCTTACGCCGGAAATGCTGCAATCCTCTGTCGCCAACCTGGGAAAAGCGATAGCATCCGCTCAAATGATTGTTTTCCCGGGGGGCTTTTCCGGCGGAGACGAGCCGGACGGCTCCGGAAAATACATTGTGTCGTTATTCCGTAACGAACGCCTGACCGATGCTGTCCACGACTTGCTGTACAACAGGGACGGTCTGGTTTTGGGGATATGCAACGGTTTTCAGGCGCTCATAAAACTGGGACTGCTGCCCTTTGGCCGCATATCACCCATGACGGAAGACAGCCCCACGCTGACATTTAACCGCATCGGACGGCATCAATCACGTTATGTTACTACCCGTGCCGTATCGGTATGTTCACCGTGGCTGTTTAAATGTACGCCGGGGGATATGCATGTTCAGCCCGTTTCACACGGCGAAGGGCGCTTCACCGCTTCAGCAGATACGCTTAACACATTAAAGTCAAACGGGCAAATCGCCTTTCAATATGTTGATGATGAAGGGATTCCTTCCATGGATATTGCGTATAACCCAAACGGATCGGATTGGGCTATCGAAGGTATATGCAGTCCCGATGGCCGAATACTCGGCAAAATGGCGCATACGGAACGGTACGGCGAAAATGTTGCAAATAATATTCACGGGAATAAGTTCTTGCCGATATTTGAAAGCGGGGTACATTATTATGTCTGACATGAGCGCGCTGGAACTTTCTGCTGCAATACAGGAAAAAAAAATCGGCGTTGCCGAGGTTGTAAACGCTTATCTGGACCGGATAGAAAAAAACGGCAATAAGTATAATGCCTTCATTACAGTGTCAAAAGAACACGCCCTTGCCCATGCGGAGTCTGTACAGGCAAGAATCAATGCCGGTGAAAAAATATCTGCTCTTGCCGGAGTGCCAATAGCACTGAAAGACAATATATCTACGACCGGAATCAAAACTACATGCGCGTCAAAAATGCTTGAGGGTTATACACCTGTATTCAACGCCACAGCCGCAGACAGGATCGAACAAGCGGGAATGATCATCATCGGAAAACTCAACATGGATGAGTTCGCAATGGGCGGCTCAAGCGAAACAGGTGTATTTAGAGCAGTACAAAACCCCTGGGACACTTCGCGGGTTGCGGGAGGTTCTTCCGGCGGCAGCGCCGCAGCAGTGGCAGGGGGCGAAATACCTCTCTCCCTTGGATCTGACACGGGCGGCAGCATACGCCAGCCCTGCGCTTTTTGCGGCGTCACCGGAATAAAGCCGACATACGGTTCCGTATCACGGTACGGGCTTATCGCTTATGCATCATCTCTCGATCAGATTGGGCCTGTCGGAAAAAATATTGATGACTGCGCCGCCCTGCTGTCAATCATCAGCGGGCCGGACAAGAGGGACAACACCTGTGTCATCGAAAGACATTTTGAGTTCGCCAATGCCGGGAAAGATCGGCTTGACGGACTGAGGGTCGGTTTGCCCCGCAATTATTTTGAAAGCGGCATCGGCGGAGAAATCAAAGACGCTGTTCTGGCAGCAGCGAAGGAGATCGAATCGGCAGGCGCACATATCGAAGAATTTGAAATGCCGCTGACAGACTGCATGATCCCCGCATATTATATTATCGCCTGCGCCGAAGCATCAAGTAACCTTTCACGGTATGACGGCTTAAAATACGGAAGCCAAAGCGCAAATGCAAAAACGCTTTCCGATGTGTACCGCATGTCACGCAGCGAAGGTTTTGGGCTTGAAGTAAAAAGAAGGATCATGCTTGGTTCGTTCGTGCTTTCATCGGGATACTACGACTCGTATTACAAAAAAGCCCTGCAAACCCGCGCACTAATAAAAGACGCTTACAGCCGTTTGTTTGAACGCTTTGATATGATACTTTCTCCCGTCGCGCCTACTACTGCCTACAAGCTGGGAGAAAACCTGGGTGATCCGATGAAGATGTATATGGGGGATATTTATACCGTATCGGTCAACCTGGCGGGGCTTCCGGCTGCGGCGCTCCCCTGCGGGTTTGACAAACAGGGGCTGCCCATTGGCTTTCAGCTTATCAGCGACGCATTCTCAGAGAATAAGCTGATACAAGCAGCGCGGGTGTATCAATGCAGAACCAGCCATCATGCTCAAATTCTCAAAAATTTGTCGAAAAAGATCTCACACGGAGACACAAAGGCACAAAGATGAGAAATATGAATACAAATGTAAAACGAAATAACAAAAATGCAGAAATATATACAATACTTTCAATATATTTTACTATCTCCGTGTCTCTGTGTCTTTGTGTGATATATTATTCGACTGGCTTCAGAGGTGTAACAGCATGAAGTGGGAAACCGTTATCGGGCTTGAGGTACACGCCGAGCTTGCAACACAGTCAAAAATTTTTTGCGGCTGCACCACCGCTTTCGGAGGGGAGCCGAATACCCATGTCTGCCCCGTTTGTTCGGGAATGCCGGGAACGCTTCCTGACCTGAATCGCGCCGTAGTTGAATACGCCATCAGACTGGGGCTTGCTCTCGATTTTACAATTACCAAACATTGTAAGTTTGATCGTAAAAATTATTTTTATCCCGATTTACCCAAAGCGTATCAAGTGTCTCAGTTATATGCCCCGATTTGCCGTGACGGGCGGATGGAGATTCACACTGACGGAAAGAAAAAGACAATCGGCATCCGCCAGATACACATGGAAGAAGATGCGGGAAAACTTGTTCACGATCCGCACGCCCCCAAAGGGGGGCGAACGTTCATGGATTTTAACCGCTGCGGCGTACCGCTTCTGGAAATAGTTTCGCAGCCGGATTTTCGCAGCAGTGCCGAGGTGATTGCCTATCTTGAAAAACTACGCGAAACACTCCTGTATCTCGGTATTAGTGACTGCAAGATGCAGGAGGGCTCCATGCGCGCCGATGTCAATCTTTCCGTTCGACGACCGGGAGATGAGTTGGGCGTACGTACCGAGATGAAAAACCTCAACTCGTTTAAAGCCATTGGACGCGCCATTGAATATGAGGCATCGCGCCAGATTGCGGTTTTGGAAAGCCGCGGCAAGGTCATGCAGGAAACCCGCCGCTGGGACGATGATGCAGGTAAATCATTCGGCATGCGTTCAAAAGAAAATGCCCAGGATTACCGTTATTTCCCGGAACCGGATCTGCTGCCTCTCGAAATTGACGATGCCTGGCTCGATCGAATAAAAGCAAACCTCCCTGAGCTGGCCCATGAAAAACGGGAACGGTATGTTCGTGTTTACGGGCTTTCCGAATCTGAAGCATCGGTCATTACCGTACATAAAAATATTTCAGATTTGTTTGAAAATGTTGCACATAACAGTGGAGAACCGCTTGAATCGGCGCATTTAATTACCGGTGAAATAATGCGGCTGATGAACGACACCGGAACGCTGCCGGAAGAAGTACGGACAGATGCAAATAAACTTTCATTTGTAATAAGCCTTGTTCTTGGCGGTGCAATTAACCGTAATGCGTATAAAGAAGTTGTCGAAGCGGTGTTTACCAAAAATGCCGACCCGGAAAGTTACATAGCCGAAAAAGGTTTAATGATGGTCAGCGACAACACTATCATTACCGAGGCGGTTACCGCAGTCCTTGCCGCCCATGCGGATGAAGCGGCCGATTACCGCTCGGGCAAAGAGAAAGTCTTTGGCTTCCTGATGGGGCAGGTGATGAAAAAACTTGGCGGGACAGGTAATCCTGAGGTAACGAAGAAAACATTGCAGGAGCTGCTTGCGCAAAGCCGGTAAATTTGATGCCTGCGCCAGTCATGTTAAACATCCCCGCAAGATACATGTGTGGTTCAGGCTCGCCTCGGAAAAAATTAGATATTTTACCCCATCACCCTGTGATAAGCCAGAGGAGCTAGGATAGAAGCAGAATCTTTTTTTAGGAGAAAATAATGGAAGATGCATCAAAAGAAAAGTCGTCTGACCTTATTAAATTCATAAGATTGAATGAACCAGTAGAGACTATTTATATATCGGATGGAGCTCTAAACCCAATTAATTCTTATCGGAAAATTTTAGAAATATGCAAAATGAATGATAATGGAGAATTTGAAAAATGTTCATTAAAAAAAATGGAAGAGAATGCAAGTTTTTTATCAAAGAATAATTTCTACAAGGAGAAATTTGAAGAAGGAAAGGCTTTAAGGAATATACTGCAAATCCGCAGTAAAAGACTAAATGCCAAATTTGTTTGGTCAGAAAAAAATATAAAGAGACTAATGAAAATAAATGATAATTTTATCAAATGCTGGGAAACAGGTTTTATTGAAGCAAAGTCTGCCATGAATATGTTATTTGAACGAATGGATAATAATAAAGATTCATTTCTGAATAATTATGAAGTTCGGATAAAGCTTCTCCCCAAAATACTAATCCGTAGCAGTAAAACAAGAAGATATATCAATCGTAAAAATGGAATATATGATGTTATTAACTATGGCAATTGGGATTTAGAACTTAGGGCAAATAACCTATATGATCCATCAACCAAAGATGATAAGAATTTTTATAGTCATCGGTATATATCCAAAGACAAAAATTGGAATACTGAAACCTTTGGATGTAAAGAATTATCAGAGCATTATATATGCTATACATTACACAGGTTGTGCCGTAAGGATTGGGCTATTGGAGATATTTTGAAAATTAACCGGATTGATATTGAAGTCAATGTAAGTTGCCAGTCGAGTACAGAGGTTTTTTAATCAAGAATTATTTGTGATATGCTAGAAATAACTTGAAGAGGAAAGTAATGGAAGATAAAGAAGGTAAAATATCGTCTGAATTAATTAAATTTTTAAAAGTGGATATAAACGCAATGTACAATGAGCTTTTCACACCCGGTACTATAAGGAAAAATGATATTAATCTAATGACTCAACAGTTATGTAAAGTATATGAAAATGATGATTTTGAAAATCGTTCATAAAAAAATCTAGAAAATGATGTTTTTCTCGAACAAAAGGAAAATTTTTAATATTTGCTCCATCACTTCGTGATTAACCAGACAAGCTATACTTAAATCAATATCACACTGAAGGAGATACCAATGATTGGATCAAACGAAATGAAACTGGATTGCCATACCAGTTGTATTATGGCAGTAAAACGGGACGGTCGCTTGCTTGAGCATATTCCAAACCAGAATCTGGAAATTTGTCTTGCGGCAGTTAAGGAAGATTACCGCACTCTGCAATACGTTAAAAGCAAAACTTTTAAAATTTGCCTTACTGCAGTTACCTGTGACGGCGATGCATTGCAATTTGTTAATGAACATGAACTTGACCAGGAACAGTATTTTGAAGTTTGTCTTGCTGCCGTAAAAAATGGTTGTTCTTTGCAATATGTAAAGGAACATATTTTAAGTGACAAACAGTATTCGGAAATCTGCTCTGAAGCGGTTAAAAGAAATAGGCAAGACTTATCATTCATCAGGCAGCAAACCCATGAACTCTGTCTTGCAGCCGTCCTAAATTGCGGATATTCACTGCAGTATGTACAAGAGCAATCGTATGAACTCTGCCTTGCCGCCGTTCAAAATGACAGTGACGCTCTAAAGTATGTTGATTCAAACAAGCTTTCCAGCGATCAATACTTCCGTATATGCATGAAAGCTATAGCGCATGGAAGCCGGTTAAACTATATGTTTCCGTTTATAGACGAATCACTGTTATCAGAATCGCAATACAGCGAATTACGCGCATTTGCTGTTACCAGAGACGGCAGTGTTCTGGAACAGATTAACAAACAAACACCGGAATTGTGCCTTGCCGCTGTTCGGGAAGACGGAATGGCATTGGAATATGTAAAAAACCAAACGCCAGAAAATTGTCTTGCAGCATTATACAATGACTGCCGCGCCCTTAAATATGTACAAGATCAAAGCGAAGATCTGTGCATTGCTGCTATGCGAATTAACCATTTTGATGATGACAATAGAAAAAAACGACGGTGCATTTTATGTTCTCCATCACCATCTCCATTACCGTATGTCAAGAAGCAAACAAAGGCAATTTGCATTGCAGCAGTGGAATCTGACGGTTTATCTCTTGTTTATGTCGAAGAGCAGACTCCAGAAATATGCCTTGCAGCGGTAAGCCAGAATGGCATGGCGTTGCAGTATGTGAAAAATCAGACTCCGGAAATTTGTCATGCAGCAGTATTGCAGTGCCCTGATGCATTGCAGTTTGCAAGACATCAGACTGAAGAATTATGTCTTTCGGCAGTAAGCAGAAATATCAGTATGATATTCTTTGCGGATGAAAAACTGAGAAGTCCAGCTGTGCTGAATGCTGCGGAAGAACAACGGAAGGCTGAGAAACAAGGGAAAAAGGAATAGGCTTTTTCTGAGAAGAGGTTCACACAGAGGCACGGAGATTGGGGTGGGGCATGGGAATGCTACGCTTGCTTCGTGCCTTTTTATATCCGTACATTTGACATATTTCTGGAATTTGGAGTATTATTAGTTTAAGGGGAAAAATCATAAATGAAGAATTATTATGATGCTCTAAGTGAATTATACCATAATTATAATATGCTGGAAAATGGGATTGATATATTATTGCATGATAAGTGTTGTTTTTATGAAAACTGCTGGACCAAAGAAATGAAAATAAGTAAAGGAGTAGACTGGAATAAAATATCATTTCCACATATAGGAGAAAAATATAACAGAGGTTTAATGTGTATTGGAATTAACATGCATGATCATGGGGGCATTAATGCAATTCCTCGTGTAGTCGAAAGTGTGAAAAAATTATTAATAAGCGGAAAGAAAAAATATAAAACATCTTTCTTATGGCATAGAATTGCTGTATATTCTAATATTATATTGAATAAAAAGATTTCTCCCGATGATGGTTATGAATTATCAGATGTGTACAATAATATTGCTTTTGTTAATGCTATCAAATGTTCTCCAATGAGTAAAAAAAATATTGGTAAAAATGACAGATCAACTCCAATGGATAACATGTGGAAATTTTGTCCAGAAAATATTTTATATAAAGAAATTACTATTTTGCAACCAAAAATGATATTAATACTGGGAAATCAACTTTCAGAAATTTTAAGTAAAAAATGTATTGGAGAAATTCAGCGATCAAAAAATATTGCATACTACGAGATAATGCTTGAAGGGAACCCGATAAAAATACTTAGAATAAAACATCCAGCATCCCCAGGGGGATGTAAAAAAGAAATTTACAAAGAATTGTTATCTTTGTGCCTCCGTGCCTCTGTGTGAACAAAATCGAAAAACGTATTAACCAGAAAAACCCTTCTCCAAAAACCCCATCACAACATCCCTCGCCATCTCACTCTCCAGCATCCTGATAAAAATCTGATACGTAACAAGCGAATCATACATACTGCCATGCAGTTGGCTTTTAATAAATTCTACCCCGTAAAACGTGGCTGTTTCTTCTAAAGATGGGAATTTTGGCCTTCCATTTTTTTGTTTCAAACACAGGATTTTTGTGTTTGCTTTCATGGTGCAAAATTCATGGGGAAGCTGGAAATTAATGTATTGCTTATCATAAAATATATTATGCCCGACAAAGTGCTGGGTGTCAGAGCAGAACAGTCGAAACGCTTCAATGTCATTGTAAAAATGCTTCGGGTATTCGGCATTCTCCCTTCGTTGGTGAATAACCTTGTCAGTCAGGCCGTTTACGTTTACTGCCTTTGCGCCAAATTTTTCTCCGGGTTTGCGGAAATAAAAACGCTCATATCGGTCTGTAATGGCGCTAATTATTTTTTGTTGCTCAATCGAAAAAGAATACTTTATGGCAGAGATTGACAAAACGCTGTGATAATTTCTCAAGCCGTTAGTTTCAGTGTCCCAAAAAATGACATTCATTTATTCTTTTACCTTCTCATACAATACATGAATGGTTTTCTTCCATTCCTTCACCAGTTCAGGCGGCTCAATAGGGCGGACTCCGCTGCCATACGACAGTACCCATGACAGGACTTTTTCGTATTGGGTGCTGGAAAAACTAATAATGATGCCTTGCCCGTCTTTATTCCGCTGGATTTTTTGGTCAGATGCCCATTGCCTGTCTTGTATGTCCTGCGCCAGCCAGGAAGAAAAACTTATTTTATAACGCTTTTTGTTACCGATAAAAACGCCGAAATAACTGCCGTCATTTTTGGCGCAATAATCAAAGTCTTTTGGCAGGGTAAAACGCTCATTGGTCAGCGCCGCTTTTTGAATGCGCGACAGTGAAAAAAGGCGCATGGCGGATCGTTCTTCCGCATAGGCGTAGAGATACCAGGCCCCGGTATCAAACAAAAGCTGGTAGGGTCGAACAAGCCTTGATTTATACGCATCATCATAGATGCCTTTGTACTCAAAACTGAGCAGCCTGTTTTCCTTCATTGCATCCACAATAATTTCCCATACATCGGCATTAACCGGAGCGAAAGCGACCGGCGGGACGATGATACGGTTTTCATACCATGCCGCCTGTTTTACGCTTGCGGCCTCATCAGGAGAAAGCGGGGCGGTTATGTCATCCAACAGGCGCTTGGCGGACTCATAAAGCGGGGTATTTTTATACAGGGAAAGCAGGGATTTTGCCATGCCCAAAGCCAGCATATCGGCGGCGGAAGCAAAGCGGGCCGGTAGCCTGAAGGATTTTTCCTCATAGTACCAGCCCCGGTTTTTCGGGCAGTATTCAATCGGCGCACCCAGTATATCTCTCATGTACTCTATATCCCGGTAGATAGTGGCTGTCCCCACTTCATATTCCTTTGCCAAATATTTGCAATCAGGGTACTTTCCGGAGGCTATTTGCCTGTCAATGAAATAAATCCGCGCTAAAACTGCCCTTGGCAGGGTTTTTCTGGTTTCCATGCTCTTATTATGCCTCTATTGGTTAATCATAACATGATGGAGCAGAAATTTAAAGGCACTTTTCTTAAAAATTTTGATACATCACTCTGTGATTATGCAAATGGTATATATTTTAGTTAATATAATTAAGGAGGATGATATGAAATTAAAAGTTGAACAAATCACAGATTCTGAAAGAAAAACAAAAACGGTAATGGATTATTACGGTCCAAGTATTGATAATGACGAAATAAGCAATTCGGAAGTTTGGACATTAATAACTGAAGATACCGAAAATATAATTTATTTTTTAATGGTAATGAAAAAGAATCTATGGGATAATCCTCAAGATGATTCAATAAAAATAACCCATTTAAATGGTCATAGTTCCATTTTCGAAAAGGAATATTTTATGAAGTTTTATCTCTTTGTAGAAAGATATTATGTTAACAATGGATTTGACAGTTTTAATGTAAGTATTCCAAAAATAAAAGGAACAACATATTTTAGAAAATTCTTTAAAAGAGCCGGTTTCTTTGAATGTAAAGAATTTAAATATAATGTTGCTGAGGAAAAGAGTGAGGTAAAGACACTTTTTATGAAATCAAATTTTTTGGAAGATTGGTATGTGAAAGAAGACGGAAGCCTTTTCCCCATCACAGTGACTGGGGAAAATGGGGAATACAAACCTATAAAGAAAAAAATTGCAAAAAAATTGAATCTGGATATCAATCTTTAATGAAACGGATGTGTAAAAAATGAATGATTATGAAATCCGCGAAGCATTTTGTAATAACATAGTTGATACCTATTCTGATAAGTTTAGAATTATTGACGAATTGGTAATTGGAAAAGCGCGGGCGGATATTGTCATAGTAACGGATTATTTAACAGGATATGAGATCAAAGGTGATACCGATTCTTACGTTCGTTTACCCGGGCAAATTAAAGAATATGATAGTTATTTTCAACAGAATTATCTCGTAGTTGGTGAAAATCATATAAAGAGTTCGGAAAAGCATATTCCGCCTTATTGGGGAATTATCTATATTTCAAAATCAGTAAACAGTGTACAGATAGAAACTATACGCGAATCCAAACCAAGCCCCAAATTTAATCAGAAAAAACAACTTAGATTGCTTTGGCGTAAGGAATTAGCCAACATCTTGAAATGTAACCAGTTACAAAAATGCCATGGTAAAAATAAGGCATACATAGCCAAATATTTATTCGAGAATGTTCAACTTAATATTCTTCAAAAGCAGATATGCGAAGAATTATTTGAGCGTGATTGGACATTATTGTAAAGGAAATATCTATGAAAACCTGCATTGCTTCAAAATATGTGCAAAAATACCAAAAAATAACAAAACGATTTACCCGATATAAATATGAAATAAAGAAAATTTTATTATATAAACACATCATTGACTATAGAACTAATAAGTTGGTGAAAAAATTAAAAAAAGAAGAATACAATAAAAAAAAATCTTTTGTTGATGCAGTAAGTGAGCTTAAGCCAATTGAATTCAGACTGCACCCAATTTTAATGTTTAATGAAATTATTTTACCGGTATTTGAAAGTGAATATGACAAAAATAACCCACATTTTATTAAATTGATCGGTGATTATTGCAGTTCATTACCTGTTGATCCGCATTGGCGGCAAGAATTTTTTAAAAAACATAATATACCTGACAGTATATCCGTTGGCGGTATTGAATGTCAGATATATTTTTATGAAAAATCATACATCATTGATAGAAATCAAGATACTTTAGATAAGCTGATGGATCGTTTAGCGATGGATATTTTAATTAACTGGCTTGAACTCCCGACATTAATAACTATGCGGCCTGCTCGTTTCATAGAGTTAGTAAAACCGTTTGAAGAAAGGCTGGAAATATGTAAAAAATTGTGTGCAATTTCCGATAACGATAAATGGGATAAACGGCTTGCAGATTGGGAATTGTTGATACAACAACTATACCAATACAGAGAATATGTCAAAGAAAACGGCAATGTTGATTTTAATGATTATTTGAAGGAAATGGGAATTGAATTTATTGATTTATATTAGATGGCTTAGGAGCAAATTATGGAAATTGATAGCAACTTAAAAGAAGAATTTATTGCCCTGTGTAAACCATTAATCGAATGGTTGCAAACAAATTGTCATCCTCACGTTAGGGTTATTATTGAAAAAGATCGTGCATTTATGGTCGAAGATATTTTGTCAACTTCATTTGAGGAAGAGTAAATTTTGCAATATCGGAGCGAATGGAGACCGAGTAAGTGCTGACCGGCACAGTGAATATGACAGAAGCACAATATTATCAAATCAATCTTGGTTTGATATACAAAAGAGAGCCGGTCTGTGGCTGCATAGGTGAGTTCCCCCATATGTTTTGCCACCCCGCTGCCCCACCTGCTGGCGGTTTTGCGTGAGTTCTCCCATATGTTTTTCAGCCAGTCCGGCCTCCCTCTGACGGTTTATTACCAGCCCGACAAATTTGGGGGTTGCAAGAGCTACTTGACAAAAAAACATAAAATTACTACAGTGAACAAGTAAACAGCAAAGGCGCTGTGGGCTTCTGTCCGCAGCGTCTTTTTTTTGTGAGAGGAGTATTATATGAGCAAGATTACAGAATTATTCGGAGCAATGGTCTTTAATGACACGGTAATGCAGGCGCGGCTTCCCCGGGACATATACAAGGCACTGAAAAAGACCATGTCCCAGGGGACACATCTGGAATTGGATATTGCCAATGTTGTCGCCAACGCCATGAAGGACTGGGCAGTTGAAAAAGGCGCGACCCATTTTACACACTGGTTCCATCCCATGACCGGCAGCACGGCGGAAAAACATGACAGCTTTATTTCGCCTAAAGGCAACGGGCAAATCATCATGGAGTTTTCGGGGAAAGAACTTGTCCGGGGGGAGCCTGATGCATCCAGCTTCCCATCAGGCGGCCTGCGCACCACATTTGAGGCAAGGGGGTATACGGTGTGGGATACCACTTCCTACGCCTTTATCAAAGATGATACATTGTGCATCCCTACCGCATTTTGTTCTTACAGCGGCGAGGCGCTTGATAAAAAAACGCCGCTGCTGCGCTCCATGGAAGCGCTGAATAAACAAGCCATGCGCATACTGAAACTCTTCGGCAATACGAGCGCCCGGCGTGTCGTTTCACAGATTGGTCCTGAACAGGAGTATTTTCTCATTGATAAAGAGATGTTCTTAAAACGCCTGGATTTAGTGTGTACCGGAAGAACCTTGCTCGGCGCCCGCCCACCAAAAGGACAGGAGCTTGAGGATCACTATTTTGGCTGTATTAAACCTCGCGTTTCCGCCTTTATGAAAGAATTGGACGAGGAACTTTGGAAGCTCGGTGTTTGCGCAAAGACAAAACACAACGAAGTCGCCCCGGCACAACATGAATTGGCGCCCATTTACGGGACGGCAAATATTGCCACCGACCACAATCAGCTTACAATGGAAATAATGAAAAGCGTTGCAGACAAACATGGCCTGGCATGCATGCTCCATGAAAAACCGTTTGCCGGTGTAAACGGCAGCGGCAAACATAATAACTGGTCCATCACTACCGATACGGGGGTTAATCTGCTTAACCCGGGCCATACGCCCCATGAAGATGCACAGTTTCTGCTGTTCCTTGTCGCAGTTATCAAGGCTGTTGATGAATATCAGGATCTTATCAGGGTTTCAGCGGCAAGCGCCGGGAACGACCACCGGCTGGGCGCTAACGAAGCGCCGCCGGCAATTGTGTCTATGTTTCTGGGTGATGAATTAACGGGAATACTGGAAGCCATTGAAACGGGATCGGATTATCTCAACAAGGAAGAACACCAAATGCAGATCGGTGTGACAGCGCTGCCTCATTTTCCAAAAGACACAACAGACCGCAACCGCACTTCTCCTTTTGCGTTTACCGGCAATAAGTTCGAGTTCCGTATGCTTGGCTCAATGTTTTCAACCGCAGATCCCAACATTATTTTGAATACGAGTGTTGCGGAAATTTTACGGCAATTTGCCGATGAACTGGAAAAGGCACAGGATTTCAAGAGTGATTTGGCATCACTTATTAAAAAAACATTCCATGAACATAAAAGAATTATTTTCAACGGCAACAACTATTCCGGCGAATGGGTAATTGAAGCGAAGAAACGGGGTTTATCAAACCTGCAAACTACCGTTGATGCGCTCCCTGAGTTTATTTCACCAAAAAGTGTTGCATTATTTTCACAACATCAGGTTTTTACCGGTTCAGAGGTCCATTCGCGCTATGAGATCCTCCTGGAAGCTTATTGCAAAACAATCCATATCGAAGCGGACACAATGGCGGACATCGTGAAAGGCAGTGTCATTCCCGCCTGTATCGGTTATCAAAACGAGCTGGCAAAACTGTTAGCAAAGAAAAAAGCATGCGGCAGCGAATACGACACTTCGCTTGAGGGTTATTTACTCAGCAGAATATCCGCATTGGCATCGTCTCTGCTAAAAAAACTAACCGTTCTTGAAAATGCGCTTCTTGAATCCAGGGATAAAACAGAGACACTTGCCCATGCAAGGTTTTACCGTGACAGGGTATTTGCCGCCATGTCAGAACTGCGTTTCGTTGCCGATGAGCTTGAAACGCTTGTTGGGAACGAACACTGGCCGCTTCCGACTTATGCACAGATGTTGTACAGCGTTGTGTAATCCCGCAATTAATTATCTTGAAAGCAGCTTGTGCAGTTTTTCTCCCAGGACTCGCGCTTCTTCTGCTGTAGCGGCAGAAGTTTCGATGATAAGGCCCTTTCTGCCAAAGGTATCCATTATTTTCCTGGCATAGTCCGCCAGATCAACAGAGGCATCCTGGGGGTGATCCCAGTAACGCTGGCGCAGGCACAATGTTATTTTCCCGGCAGCAGCATCCCGCAGGGCATTCCAGTTCATCACCTGGGGGGCGGTAAAGTCGAGGCCCTTAAGCCCTTCTATTTCCATCATTGCGGGAACCACGTGTTGAATATCACCGCAGGAATGAACCACAATGCCGCCGAATTCCCCGGAAATCATATTATTGTACTTTACCCCGAATTCCCGGTACATATCGGGAGACAGCAAGGCCGCAGTGTCATCACTCACCCGTACCCCGGCTGAACGGGGAATGAAATATATTGATTCATGTCCCACGCTGTACAAATTGGTAATCCGTTTAAATTGTTCACGAATGAACAGGATCGTTGCCTGGGTAACTTTATCAAGAAGGGCATGCACCTCATCCGGGTAAGTCAGGATTCCTTCAATGAATGAAGTATAATCCCATATCATTGAAGCTGTTACCAAAGGGGAGGGCACATTCACCATTCGCAGTGGCATGGACGATAGGTTCTGCAGTGCATCAATGCGCTTCCATACTCTCCTGAAAATCTCATTTGTTTCCACATCGGGGATTTCGAGTGTATACACATCTTCGACGTTTTCTTCCTTGATTAATGGAGTGATCCAGGGATCGGCTTCATCATTTACCGTAAATTTGCAGCCAAATGCCGCAGCTACAATGCCTATTCCCTGATTTGGTTTAATGTTGGGGAGCCCGTAATCATAGACCCCTTCGCGGTTCCGGTTTTGCTCTTCGCTCCATGTTACTTCAGCAGCGGGATCGTCAAAAAATGCTGTCGTAGCCCCGTGGAAAGGCCCTGTTTCAATGACGAAAGGGACTTCTCGCGTCTCTTCGAGGCGCCAAACAGCTTCCAGCGTTTCTTTTTTTTCCATATCAGTTAATATTGCTGCCATAATCTCTCCTTATGTATTAATGATACTACTATAGTTTCTTCCCATTCAATGGGTTTTTGTGATATTGTATGAAATATTGGAGAATCTAATGCTGAATGAATATAATTGCTGGGTGCAGGAGCGGCTTGTTGAAAAGCCTGAAAATATAGTTCTGGATACCCTGTTTACCCAAAAAGGCGGCGAAATTGCTGTTCAGGCTGCCGAAGAATTCCGCATCGGCATTAAGCGGCTGCTGGGATTTTCTCCCGCAGTTTTCCCCCTTGCAACGGACGCAGCAGAGAACGCAAGTTCTAAACCAGGTGTGTATTTGAGCGTTGCATCCGCAGGAAACCATGCCGCCGGCGGTTTTACCATTAAAACTGCGCAAGGCAGCCTGTTCATTGCCGGACAGGACGAGGCGGGGCTTTTGTACGGTGTTTTCCATTTTCTTTCCCTGCTTGCACAGGGCTGGCCTAAAGGCTGGCCTAAAGGCCTTGCAGGAAGCAGCCTTGACATCACGGAAAAACCGGCTTCTCCACTGCGGATGATCAACCACTGGGACAACCTCGATGGCACTATCGAGCGGGGTTATGCGGGACCTTCCATCTTTTTCCGGGACAACCGTTTTGATTACGATAAAGGCCGTATACACGACTATGCCCGCCTGCTTGCCTCGCTTGGCATTAACCGCATTTCCATTAACAACGTCAATGTCCGCGCTGCAGCAAAACTCCTTATTAGTGATGAGTATCTCGGCGATGTTGCCGCCCTTGCGGCGATCTTCCGTCCCTTCGGCATCAGACTTATGCTTTCCATAAATTTCGGCGCGCCCTGGTCGCTAGGCAAACTCCTCTCCGCCGACCCGCTGGATCCGGCCGTTGCCGCCTGGTGGAAAGAGCGGGCAGACAGTATCTACCGCGCCATTCCCGACCTTGCCGGCTTTGTGGTAAAAGCCGATTCCGAAGGTGAGCCGGGACCGTTCCAATACGGCCGCAGCCATGCGGACGGGGCGAATATGCTTGCAAAGGCGCTTAAGCCCCACGGCGGCGATGTTATCTGGCGTTGTTTTGTGTACAACTGTACACAGGACTGGCGTGATCGGAGTTTTGACCGCGCCCGCGCCGCTTACGATCATTTCATGCCCCTGGACGGCGCTTTCGACAATAATGTGATCCTCCAAATAAAACACGGCCCTTACGATTTCCAGGTACGCGAACCGGTAACGCCTCTGTTCGGCGCTTTGCAAAAAACCCGGCACGTTATGGAACTGCAAATCACCCAGGAATACACCGGCCACCAAATCGACCTGTGCTACCTTCCCTGGTTTTGGCAGGATATCATGGACTTTGACACCTCCGGCACCGAACATAACAGCCGAATCAAAGATATTGCCGGCTCTTCTCTTCTTGAAGGCTTTTCCGCCGTCGTTAATGTTGGGCGCGACCATAACTGGACCGGGCACACCCTTGCCCAGGCAAACCTGTATGGCTATGGCCGCCTTGCCTGGAACCCCGGGTTAAGCGCTCAGGAAATCGCCCGTGAATGGAGTGTTCTTTCCTTTGGCCCCGGCTCCGCGGCGGACACCGTTGCCAGCCTGCTGCTTGCATCCTACCCCGCAATGGAAAAGTACAACGCTCCTTTTGGCATTTGCTTCATGGTAACCACCCATACCCATTACGGCCCAAACATAGAAGGCTACGAGTTCAGCCGTTGGGGTACGTACCACCGCGCCGATGCCCATGCCATAGGCATAGATCGCACTCAGACAGGAACCGGGTACACCGGTCAATACCCAGAGTCCAACGCTGCCATGTTTGCAGATCCAAAACTCTGTCCTGAAAACCTTCTCTTGTTTTTTCACCGCCTTCGCTACGATTTTATCATGCACAACGGCGAAACCCTTTTACAGAACATCTATGACACACACTTTAAGGGCTACGATGAAACCGAATCCATGCTGGAAACATGGAAAAATCTTAAACATTCGCTTTCTGCTGAAGTCTACCAGTCAGTCCTGTCACGTTTTGAACGGCAGCTTGAAAATGCACGTGAATGGCGTGACCAGATAAACACATATTTTTATCGTAAAACCGGCATTGCCGACAAAAAAGGCAGAAAAATTTATGAATAGGTGATGCATGAAAATAAAAACCTCTCTCGCATTGTCCTTTGCTTTACCCTTTACCATTATGGGAACAGCATTTGCCCTTCACGGGGTGTACCCTTTTGGCAACAGACAAATGCTGGCAGGAGATTTATATCATCAGCATTACCCTTTCCTCAATAACTTCTGGCATCAACTCAGAGAAGGCACTATCGGGTCCTGGTCATGGGCCGCAGGCGGCGGTCACGATTATGTGGCACTCTTTGCTTATTACCTGGCAAGCCCGCTGTATCTGTCGGCTGTCCTGGCGCCGCATTCCTGGCTGCGTGAAATAATGACGCTGCTCCTGCTGATAAAGATCGGCTGCGCGGGACTGTTTACCGGCATATTTTTACAGTATTCAAACCGGTCCGATCATCCGCAAATAGCCGGGGGAGAGTGTCAGATGCGAGTGGTCATACCGGTTTTTTCTGCACTCTATGCATTATGCGCCTATACGCAGGGGTATTATTCTCATATTTTATGGTTTGACAGTTTTGCACTGCTGCCCCTGGTCATGCTTGGTTTAACAACGCTGATGAACGAAGGCAAGTACCGATTATATGTTATTTCTCTTGCCTTAGCTGTATTTACAAATTATCACATAGGATTTTTTATTTGTGTTTTCATAGTTATAATTTTTTTCAGTCAATACATTATTCAAAAATGGAATTATAAGGATTTCCTGCGTAAACTTGGTTTAATTACGGGTTATTCACTGCTGGCTGTCGGGATGACGGCAGTACTGCTCATTCCAACCTGGTTTGCCCTGCAAAACACATCTTTACAATTCTCTCCACCTTCCGAAGTGTTTTTATTCACCAGCTTTTTTAGTGTTCTGGGCAATTTCATCGCTTTCCAGCCGCCGACCATTTTTTATGGCCCGCCTAACCTGTACAGCAGTATGATAACTGTTTTGCTTGCTGGCCTGTTTGTTGTCTCTTCAAAAACTTCACGCCGGGAAAAAATAGTGCTTGCGGGAATCATTTTATTTCTGATTTTAAGTTTTAATATTAATGTACTCGAATATATATGGAATGGTTTTAACTATGCCAGAGGGTCTCTCGCCCGTTATTCTTTTCTGTTAATCTTCCTGCTCGTTGTCATGGCATACCGGGCATTTGTATACACCGAAAATACAAGCCGGAAAAACTTCCCGGTTATGGGAATAAGCGCTGCGCTGTTTCTGCTGGCAGCGGTGTTTGGTTCTCAGGAAATGAGTACCATTATTGGCAGCGCTGTTTTATGCGCTGTTTATATACTGCTGTTATTTATTAAGAGCAAAGGAACAGGCAGAGTACAGAGGTTCATGGTAAATGCGGTTTTCCTGGTAATAGTGGCAGAACTTTTAATCAGTTCATGGATCGGCATCAAGACAAACGGCACAACCGGCAGAGATGAATTTCCCGGGCATTATGAACACATACAGGAACTTTTAGAACTTCGCCGGCCTGCCGGAGTTAATTATTACCGGACAGACATTAACTATGCTAATGGTTTAAACAGCTCATTTTTATATCATTATAACGGGATTTCAATGTATTCTTCTACAGTTAATATCAATGCAGCCGGATTTATGCAGAGACTTGGACTGCTTGGGTATGACAGAAACTTTTATTACAGCGATATAACACCTTTGCTAAATGCTTTCTTTAATATACGTTATGTAATTAGTACTGACGGTTCTCTGAAAGATAACGGTATCTATTGGGAACCTGCCGGAGAATCCGGAGACGTGCTGATGCTTGAGAACAAATACTATTTGCCACTGGGTTTTATGGTAAAAGAAAATCTAACCGGTTATGTTAATCAAAATGACAACCCTTTTTCCGCACAAAACGATTTGTTCAGCAGGGCAACCGGGCTTAATGACAACCTGTTTACGATAACAAATATAACTAATACTCCCGCCCAAACAGGCAATATAAACGGCGATAACTTTCTGTTCTGGAATTACACAATGCCGTCCAATGGCATGCTATACGTTTATATTGAAAATGATACAGACATACAGCCGGGCGTTTTTGTCAATGGCGTTTTTCTTGACTACATCTTCATCCCTGATTTTTATATATCTAACCTTACTGCAGTTGGTTTACTTGCCCAGGGAGATATTATTACATTCACCGTCAAGGAAGGAATCGATTTTTTAATGTACGCAGGCCATTTTGATTCAGCTCTTTTTGGACAAGGTTATGCGCAACTGGCCTCCCAACCATTGACTCTGACACATTTTTCCAACACACTGGTAAAAGGCCATGTAACGGCTCATGAAGACGGTTTGCTGTACACCTCTATTCCCGGAGATCGGAACTGGAGTGTGTATGTGAACGGCGTAAAAAATGATATTGTACTGATAGACAACGCTATGGCAGCTGTCCGTCTAAATCAGGGTACTCATGAGATAGAGTTCAGGTATTTTAACCGGAGTTTTCTTGCAGGAATTATCATAAGCCTTGCCTCGCTGGCAATTTTTGCAGTGTTGATATGGGTTAAAAGGTTTCAGGTAACAGGCAGATGAAAATAAAAACCTCTCTTGCTTTATCATTTATTTTTCCCTTCACCATTATGGGAACGGCATTTGCACTTCAAGGTGTATTTCCTTTTGGCAGCATGCAAATGGTGGTTGGAAACAGTCAAGAACAGTATTACCCTTTTCTCAGTAACTTCTGGCATTCATTCAGAGAAGGTTCAGCCGCACCCTGGTCATGGACTGCCGGTGCAGGTTTTGATTATACGGCGTTTTTTGCCTATTATCTGGCAAGCCCGCTGAACATATTGGCTGTCCTGGCGCCTCATGCCTGGCTGCGCGAAGTGATGGCACTGATCCTGCTCGTAAAGATTGGCTGCGCGGGACTGTTTACCGGTCTGTTTCTGCGGTATATAGTCCGGTATGACAACCCGCAACTGAAGCTCTCCTCTGACCAATTGCGGGTGAGCATACCGGTTTTTTCGTCATTTTATGCGTTAAGCGCTTTTACGCTTGGCTATTACTCCCATATTATCTGGTTCGACAGCTTTGCGTTGCTGCCCCTGGTCATGCTGGGCCTAATGGCGCTGATGAACGAAGAAAAGTACCGGTTATACGTCATTTCTCTTGCGTTAGCGGTTTTTACGAATTTTCTCATTGGATTCTATATATGTATTTTTATCGCAATAACATTTTTCTGCCAATGTATTATTCGAAAATATACTCACGGGTATTTTCTTCGCAAACTTGGCTTACTTGCGGCGTATTCGGCACTGGCTGTCGGAATGACGGCGGTACTTTTAATCCCAAGCTCGTTTGCCCTGCAAAATACATTTTTACAAAACTCTGCACCCCTGTCCGAAACATTTGCCTTACACAGTTTTTTTGATATTATAGGCAATTTTATCGCATTCCAGCCGCCTACAATTTTGCACGGTCTGCCCAACCTGTACAGCGGCATGATTACCGTCTTGTTTACCGGCCTGTTTTTTTCCTCTCCGAAATTTGCATTCCGTGAAAAGATAGTGCTTACGGGAACATTTGTTTTTCTGTTGATAAGCTGCAATATTAACATACTGGAATATATGTGGAATGGATTTAATATTCTAAGAGGGTTTCCATCCCGTTACTCCTTCCTGATAAGCTTCCTGCTTGTTGTCATGGCATTCCGGGCATTTGTTTCCGGCGATACCATAGGCCGGCGGAGCTTGTTCGTCATGGGAATAAGCGCCGCATTGATTCTGCCGGCGGCGGCATTTGGTTCCCAGGAAAAAACCGCTGTCATCGGCAGCACTGTTTTGTGTGTCATGTATATAATGGTATTGCAATTTTTTAAGGGTAAGAGTACAGGCAGAACACAACGGTTAATAACAGCGGCGTTTTTCCTGATGATGTTAACAGAACTTTCTGTCAGTACGTGGATCGGCGTCGGCACTAACGGTACAACTGACAGGGACGATTTCCTTGACCATTATAAACAGACCCAGTCTCTTTTGGAACTTCTTGAGCCTGCAGGAGATAATTTCTATCGGACAGATAGTTATCGTATGCAGACATTTAATGACCCGTTATTGCATCATTACAATGGGATTACTTTTTATTCTTCCATAACAACAAGTAATTTTGCCCAATTTATTCAAGGGTTAGGGCTTGATATTGGGGAGAACCATTATACTTACCACGAAACAACCCCTCTGTTCAACGCTTTTCTTGCCATGCGTTATGTTATGAGCCTTGAAGGTTATCACATAGGCGATAACTACTGGGGACTGGCCGGCATAGCCGGTAATATGCTTCTGCTGGAAAACCATTATTATCTGCCCCTGGGTTTTATGGTAAATGAGGAACTGTCTGCTTATAAAAGTCAGCATGACATTCCTTTTTCCGCACAAAACGATTTATTCAATAAAGCAACGGGGCTAGAAGGCAGTTTGTTTACCGTTACAAATGTTACTGAAGCTCCTCCTGACCGGATACATAGCAGTGCCGGCAGCAGTTTTCTTTCCTGGGATTATTCCGTTCCCTTCGATGGACCGCTGTATATTTGTGCAAGAAGAGATTATGAATTCAGGATAGAAATTTTTGTAAATGATACTTTTATTGGCAGCATGTTCATTCCCGAATTTGGTTTTTACAGGTTAATAGGAAATTTTACCCATGGTGACAGGATTACATTCTCTGTTCCGGGAGAAGACCCGGTATTACTTTATTCCGGTATTTTTAACGAAAACCTCTTTGAACAGGGCTACACGCGACTGGCCTCCCAGCCGCTGACTCTGACACATTTTACCAACACACTGGTAAAAGGCCATGTAACGGCTTATGAAGACGGTTTACTGTACACATCTATTCCCGGAGACAGGAACTGGAGCGTGTATGTGAACGGTGTAAAAAGTGATATTATTTTGATTGACAATGCAATGACAGCTGTCCATTTAAGCCGGGGTACTCATGAAGTTGAGTTCCGGTATTTTAACAGGAGTTTACTTGCGGGAATCTTCGTAAGTCTTACATCGCTGATAATATTCACGGTTTTCTTAATAAAATCCCCCTTCTCTCCTCATCCATCAACTAAGAAACCCTCCAAGCATGGAAAAAAGCGTTTATAAGGTAATTTACATTGCTTTGCAACCGATCAAAGTGTGTCCTATGAGCTTACCAATGACGAACCCCTCAGCACGAATAAAAACCTACATAACCAGGAATGTTTGGTATTATTTTGCTATAAATACCGGATATTAAATTGAAAGGCAATGTAAATTGCGTTACTATGCAAAAAATAATGTCTGTATGTTACAAATTAATTGAGGAGGTATACTCATGAAAAAGTATACAGTTTTTGGAATTTGCTGTTTTGTGTTACTCATTTCGGCAGCTAGTATCTATGGTCAAGGATTCACAGGGGGCAGCGCTGCACCGCAAGTCGATAGTGCAAGGGCAGTACAAATCGCCCATACGATGTTTCCCGCCGGGGCTTCAGTAATTAAGATAGAATGGGAACTCAAGAGAGGATGGTCTAAGTGGGAAGTAAAGGCAATTCACAACGGGATGAGTTATACTGTCAAAATAAATGGAGGGAATGGTCAGATTATTTCTTACCGTGAGCGGCAGTATACGCCACGTCAACCTGTACCTCAGCCGCCGCAAAACCGGGTTTCTTTTGAAAACATACGGCAGTCTGCTTTGTCGGCTGTTCAGGGCGGGGTAATTGTAGAAATTGAATGGAAGCACAGTAATGGGCGCTGGATTTACGAGGTCGAGATTAGGCCGGAGCAAGGCAAAAAATTTAAAATCTACTTTGATTCTGCAACAGGTTCACAGATTACGAGAACCAGGAGTTGGTGAAATGCTGGTTGAAATTTCAAATAGTGTTTAGCGGGGGGGGTGTCTGTCGGAGTGTCCAACAGAGTTGAAATTAGAGGTGAAGTCAGAATAAACAACGGTCAAGTTTCAATCAGGGTTAGAGCCATGAGGAGAATTTAGCTTTTTTATTCGTGCTGAGAGGTTTAACACACCGTCGCCCCACCACCAGCCAGCAGCTTTACCGCAGAACTTGTCCCAAGGCGGTCAGCTCCGGCATTGATAAAATTAACCATATCCGCGCGGGTTTTAATCCCGCCTGAAGCCTTGATTTTTACCCCCGCCCCAATGTGCTGTGCAAAAAGTTTAATATCGGCTAAAGCTGCACCGGCAGTGCCAAATCCCGTTGATGTCTTGATGAAATCTGCGCCCGCTTCGGTAACAATGCCGCAAAGACGGATCTTATCATCTTCGGTAAGATAACATGTTTCGATAATAACTTTAAGGATTTTTTCGGTACAGATTTTTTTGATGGTTTTTATTTCTTCAATGACATTGCCAAATTTTCCGTTTTTAACATCGCCGATATTTATTACCATATCAATTTCACTTGCGCCGTCATGCAGAGCACAACTTGTTTCATGGGCTTTAACAGAAGTAAAAGTATAACCCAAGGGAAAACCAATCACTGTACAAATAACAAGCGCATTGCCGTATTGTTCAAACACCGGTTTGACATACGCAGGCGGAATACATACAGATGCAGTTTTAAAACGAACCGCCTCATCGCAGAGGTTTTTTATTTCCTCCCATGAGGCGGCCGCCTGTAACAACGTGTGATCAATTCTAGCAAAAATTTCCTGATCGCTAAAATCTTTCACTTCTCACTTCTCACTTAATATACAACTCCCGTTCCTCATACTTCGTATGGAGGAGTTCATGCGCCTTGTGACCGCCCGGCTCGCCGAGGAATTCCTTGTACACCTGATCGATGCAGGGGTTCTGATGCGAGCAGCGGTATTGGGATTTTTCATCGTCTAGATAAATCCCGTTTGTGCGCTTGATGCGGATTTCGTCTGTTGCGCCGTAAGGCTGACCGCCGCCGGCTATGCAGCCGCCCCGGCAGGCCATTACTTCCATAAAGTGGTAGGGGGGTTCTTTCCCTGCGGCCTTTGCTGCACGGATGGTATCGAGCACTGCGGCGATGTTACCCATTTGATGGGCAACGGCAATGCGGATTTTTGTCCCATTGCCAAAATCAACTTCTCCTTCTTTTACACCGTCAAGACCGCGGGCTGGTTTAAAGTTAACATCGGGAAGTTCTTTTTTTGTGACCAGGAAGTATGCGCTGCGAACCGCTGCTTCCAAAACGCCGCCGGTTACGCCAAAGATCGTACCTGCGCCGGTGTACGGCCCCAGCGGGCTGTCAGCCTCTTCGTCATCCAGAGCGAGAATGTCAATGCCCGCCTGTTTGATCATCCGGGCAAGCTCGCGTGAGGTGATCGAAATATCAACATCGTAGCCCGTATCTTTTTTGAGAAATTTCCCCGCACTCTTCATGTCGTTGTTACGGTGGGTTTCCCATTTTTTTGCCGTGCAGGGCATCACCGATACGGAGTAAACTTTTTCCGGAGCAACTTGTGCTTTGTCCGCCCAATATGCCTTTATCATCGCGCCCAACATTTGCTGGGGTGATTTTGCCGTCGAAAAATGGGGGATCATGTCGACATAGTATTTTTCCAAATAATCTACCCAGGCCGGACAGCAGGAAGTGATAAGGGGTAGAACGCTTCCTTTTTCGGTTAGGCGTTTTACCAGCTCTGAACCTTCCTCCATGATCGTCAGGTCGGCGGAAAAGTTTGTGTCAAACACAGTCTTAAATCCAAGCCGCCGCAGGGCTGCGTAGATTTTTTTCGTGATTAATACGCCGGGATCAAGGCCGAATTCTTCGGCAAGAGCGACACGAACAGCGGGAGCAATCTGCACGACAGAGTGAAGATCGGGATTATGCAGGGCGTTCCAGACTTTTACCGTGTCATCGCGCTCGTAAATCGCCCCGACAGGGCAATGGGCGGAGCACTGACCGCACTTGATACAGGGGCTTTCGCCTAACGGAGTATCGGCGGCGCTGGCGATTTTTCCCTTAAATCCTCTGCCGATGAATTCCAGTGCCCAGACATTCTGCACATCCTGGCAGACTTTAACGCACCTGCCGCAGCGAATGCATTTTTCGGGGCACAGAACAATGGCCGGATTGGAATCGTCTATGGGAATTTCGTTTACCACTTTTCTGTACGGTGATTCCCGTATACCGAATTCCGCCGCGAGGGTTTGCAGTTCGCAATTGGCATTGCGCGGACATTGCAGACAATCATTGGGATGATTTGACAGAATCAATTCCAGAACGGTACGCCGCATGGCAATGATCTCGCTGTCATGGGTGATGATATTTTTTCCTTCCAGGCCCTTGTCTACCGGAGTAGTGCAGGCGCGGATTAATTTTGGACTGCCTTCAACACGGATAACACAAATACCGCAGGAAGCCCATGCGGGAAGATCGGGGTTGTAGCACAGGGTTGGAATAATAATATTCGCCTTTTTTGCAGCATCAAGGATCGTCGTTCCTTCCTCTACTGCTACCGGAATGCCGTTTATTTTCAGGTTTATCATTTTTCTCTCCTTTCCTTAACCCTGTGAAATTGCGCCGACTTTTTTGGGGCAGGCTTTCATACATTCACCGCATTTGATACAGGCGCTCTGATCAATACAGTACGGGGGCTTTTTCTTGTCCGGATATTTTGCAGCATCTTCCGGAGTGATACAGTTGGCAGGACATGCCTTTGCACACATACCGCAGCCAATACACTTTACCGGATCGATCATGAAATGCAGTAATTTTTTACATTTACCGGCACGGCATTTTTTCTCATGGATATGCTCAAGGTATTCTTCCCTGAAATTTTTGATGGTGGACAGAACGGGGTTTGCCGCTGTGCCGCCAAGCATACACAGGCTTGCCTTCGTCATGGCATGACCAATTTCTTCCAGCTTTACCAGATCGGCTTCATCGCCGTTGCCTTCGGTGATTTTTTCCAATAGTTTGAGGGTCTGGGTTGTTCCGATGCGGCAGGGTGAACATTTTCCGCAGCTTTCTTCAACGCAGAATTCCATGTAGAAACGGGCAACGTCAACAACGCAGTCATCTTCGTCCATGACGATCATGCCACCGGAGCCCATCATTGATCCGTTTTCGGTTAATGTTTCAAAGTCGATTTTGAGATCGAGCGATTTTTCTGTCAGAATACCGCCGGAAGGTCCGCCGGTTTGGACGCCTTTGAATTTCTTGCCGCCCTTGATGCCGCCGCCGATTTCAAAAACAATTTCCCGCAGGGTGGTTCCCATGGGTACTTCCACGAGCCCGGAACTTTTTATTTTACCGGTCAGCGCGAACACCTTTGTTCCCTTGGATTTTTCAGTTCCCATTTTGGCAAGCCATGCGCCGCCTTTTGAGGTAATAACCGGAATATTGGCAAATGTTTCAACATTATTGATAACCGTTGGTTTTCCCCACAAACCTTTGTTCGCCGGGAACGGCGGCTTGGGTACAGGCATTCCCCGGTTTCCTTCGACGGATTTGATCAGCGCTGTTTCTTCACCACAGACAAAGGCACCTGCTCCAAGCCGGATTTCAATGGTAAAATCAAAGCCGGAGCCGAGGATATCTTTTCCCAAAAGGCCGTATTCAACAGCCTGCCCCATGGCAATTTTTAACCGCTCGATAGCAAGCGGATATTCGGCACGAATATACACATAGCCGGAATTAGCTCCGACTGCTTTTCCTGCGGTTATCATTCCTTCGATAATTGAATGGGGATCGCCTTCAATGGTGGAGCGATCCATGAATGCTCCCGGATCGCCTTCGTCCGCATTACAGATAATGTATTTGACATCACCCTGTGCCTTGCGCGTTAAATCCCATTTGAGCCAGGTGGGGAATCCCGCCCCGCCCCGTCCGCGCAGACCGGATATTTTCATTTCTTCAATAAGCTGCTCTTGCGTCCACTCAAACAGTACTTTTTCAAGACCGCCGTAGCCGCCGCGTGCAACATACTCATCAATACTTTCCGGATTGATAAAGCCGCAGTTTCGAAGAGCCACCCGCACCTGTTTCTGATAGAACTGAATGTCTTCTATCGCGTTGGCGGACTTTTCATGCCCTTCATCGACATAGAGCAGCCGTTTTACTTCACGCCCCTTGAGAATGTGCTCTGCGATGATCTCTTTGGCATCTTCCGGTTTTACATCAACATAGAATGAATCATCGGGAAGAACTTTGATGATAGGTCCTTTTTCGCAGAACCCAAAACAGCCCGTTTTGACTATCTGCACATCGGATGCAACACCCTGCTTTTCCGCTTCTGCAACAAGTTCATCAAAAATCGTAATGCTTTTTGAAGCCTCGCATGCAGTTCCGGCGCAGATGAGAATATAATACTTATATGCCATTTTTTTCCCCTTTTATGCGTTAATTATATCGGCTGCGGGACGGTCAAGAATGCGGCCGTCACCAAGGAGTTCCCTGCCAATAATATGTTTGTGAATAATTTCCTTTGCGGTGGCTTCATCCACATTGCCGTAAATAACGGACGGCATTCCGGGAACAATGACCTCGGCCGTTGGTTCCGAGTGACACAGACCCATGCAGCCGGTCTGCCGCACAACAACCGTATCCACCAACTGTTTACATGCGTCAATTTCGGCCAGAAGCGCATCCATTGTTCTTTTTGCTCCCGAGGCAAGACCGCAGGTTCCCATTCCCACGATGACCTGAATTTCCTTGCCCTCGGCATCCCTCTTGCGAAGGTCATTCTTTTTCTCATCGCGCAGTTTTCTTAAATCATCCAAACTCATCTTTGCCATACTATCCTCCTTAAAAATCTCTATTCACTGTTCTCTATTGATTGCAGGTACTCGCCAAGCAGTATGAGCGATCCGGAATCTTCAATGCCGCCTAACGCTTCCACAAGCTCTGTTTTAACGATCTCGTAATCCAATTCATCTTCGCCGTCCAATTTTTTGGATCGCCTGATGATAACCTCTCCTTCTCCTTCAAACATCAGGATGGTTCTGAACATCCCCGGCACATCGCCTATTGGCGGCATATCCACATTGCCGGTATCGAACCAGGCGGTGATCGTAGTCCCCTCCCCTTTTTCGGATTGGATATCCCAACCCCCGCCTGACTGTTCGGCGGTCTGAATCAAAAACGGAAGACCCAGCCCAACCTTCCGGTGCGGATGCTTTATCCCGTCAGTTACAAAAGGATCAATGGCCCTGCTCAACTGCTCTTTCGTCATCCCTTTGCCGTTATCCCGCACTACAAACCGAAACTCACCCCCGCCTTCTGTTATTTCCAGTTCTACCAGCTTCGCCCCCGACTCGCACCCGTTCTGGGTAATGTCGGATATTAAATCGGCAATGGTAAAATGCATTATTTTCGGTACTGAGCAATAATGCCGGGGATCATGTCTTTGGTAAGCTTGCCGTGGGTGTCAGTCCCAACGGTTAATGCCGGAGCCAGACCGCAGCAGCCGATACAGCGAACTGCATCAATGGAAAACAGGCCGTCTTCGGTAACCTCATCGGGTTTAAGCCCCAACAGGCTGCGGGTTTCATCAAGCAGATCCTGCGCGCCTTTCAGGTAACATGCTGTACCCAGACATACGGAAATTTTATATTTTCCCGGCATGGTTGTCTTGAAAAAGTGGTAAAATGTGATAACTCCGTATATCCGCGCCAGGGGAATACCCGTAATACGGGAAATCTGTTCCGCCGCCGGTCGTGAGATATAGCCAAAAGTTTCCTGGGTTTTGTGGAGAATCATGATGAGACTCCCCGGTTTTTCCTTCCATTCATCGATAAAAGTAAGCAATTCCTGGGAAAATGTATAATCCCCTGCCGCCTGTGCGCCTGCCATATTACCCCCATTTTTTGTTGTTCGGCTTTTTGTTATTTAGGAAAATACTACCTTATTTGAGGGGATTTGACAAGAGGGCGCAGAGGTCCACACACCCTATTTTTCTTTGCTTAGTTGATCAGGTAACGGCAAATTCCTTGGCACTATCCAGGAACGATGCTATCTGCTTACTGGCTTCATTTACTTCGTTTACCCGTTTTGTTACATTAACGGAAATCTGCTGCAATTTTTGCATTTCACCGGATATTGAACCGCTTTTTACATGAATATCTTCGCTTCCGCTGCGTACCCTTTCGGTTTCATCTTTAATTGATTTTAATGATGCAAGAATTTGAGCTCCGCCGGATGCCTGTTCTTCCACTGCGCTGTTTACCTGGGCAAAGGCATTATCCATTGCCGTTATCTCGCTGAAAATTAAGTTCATGGATTGGACAGTTTCTTCTGTAACACCGGTTATACTTTGAATGGATTTTTCCATTTTGGTGATTTCATCCGAGATGCTTTTTGATTCCTTGCCGGCAAGTTCCGCCAGTTTGCGTACCTCACTGGCAACAACGGCAAAGCCCTTACCGGTTTCTCCGGCATGAGCTGCCTCAATTGCCGCATTCATGGCAAGAAGATTTGTTTTAGCGGCAATATCATCGATTATTTTATTTGCTTCCTGGAGCATTTTCGACCTTTCATGCAGCTGTCCTACTTCCTCTGCAAGTTTTTGCAGCATTGCATTACCGGATGCAGATGAATTAGTGAGCGTATCGGTGGTTTTACTTATTTCGCTCACTACCGAACGGATTGAATCTATATTTGCTACCATCTCTTCTATCGATGCTGAAGAATTACTAATATGCGACGCTTGCAAACCAACCGCTTCTTCAAGATTATCAATCGATTTAACGATTTTTGAGACATGATCCGAAGTCTGGTCAACCGATAACAACTGAGTATTTGTTTCCTCCAGCGTAATCTCCATATTTCCCGTAATTGTCTCCAGGGCCTGTGAAGATTCAACGATTACCTTATTTAGATGCTTGCCGCCATCTGTTGCTTTTTGTAAATGATCGCTGATTTCATAAGTAGCTTTATTAATTTCCTGTTTTAAATTATCGCGTTCATAGGCAAGTTCGGCATTAAGCGTTACTTCCTTCCTGTCTTTGAGTATATTGATCCATTCAAATAAAATGGTAAGAAGCAGGATAAAAATAAAACCTGCGACAAACCTGAATTTTATTGACGGTTCCATATCGTAAACCGGTGATATTCCCGGTCTATACAAAAGTGTGGAAGCTAACACAAGACCGAGTACCGATGCAATAACTCCTTTAATCATCTGGCAGAGGAATATTGATATCAGGGGGAAAGCAAAAAACCACACCGCCAGCCACATATACAGACCGCCGCTATAAAGGAGAAAAATGCAGTAAAGCCCGAAAAGGGCAACCGGGATAATGGGCAGTATTTTAAGGGACATGTTTGTCCGCATTAAAATCAGCGACATAACACAAACTCCGGCTATGGCAAAATTGATTCCCGCTCTTGTAGGATCTTCTGCCATACCGTTGATACCGAATATTATCAGGGGAACCATAGCGACCGAGAATATACCGTTCATGGTCATATAGCGAGCCCTGTCATTGAGGTTTGTTATTCGTGAATAGCGTTTACCCAAAAATATAGTGCTGAAAATATTCTGATTATTGTTTTTTATCATATTGTACTATAGCCAAAAACAGAAACAATGTCAATTGATTGAGTTTTTTATTATCTTTCTCCGACTGTACATTTAAACCGGCAGACTCTGCCGCCGCTGACCCAGCAGTCGATTTCCAGCACTTTGTATGGTTTTCCCGTGTAGGCTTCCAATATCCCCGCGATAAAACCTTCGTCATAATTACATACAGTTTCATTGGTGACAGGGAGTCCGCTGCAATCCAAATCTTCTTCAATGGAAAAAATAATCTCCCCGGCATCATCGCTGGCATACTCCATGCGCAGTATTCCGATTTTAAAATTCAGCAATGTATTATGAAGACTCACAATAAAATCGTTAAACCCCAAATTCAAATCAAGGGCGTTTTTGGCAAATTCTTTCCCGGCAAGGAAACCAGATTCCCGCAGAAAACAGTCGGCTTTTTCCCTTCCAAATTCCTTGGTCATCACATCCCGCATGGCAAACTGCATCATCCTATAAACGATCACAGGCATTTCTTCACCTAAAATTTCGCGGCCATCCTGGATGTTGCCAAAATTCATCCAATAAAAAGTGTTGTGGTTTTTATCCTGTGTAAAAGCTTTACTCATATACATCTCCTTTTGATATTATTAATACTGTTATCTGTTACTTTTTTATCAGTTCCGCCGCACTCGTGACAAGCCCTGCCAAATTCTGGATGTCCGAAGGAATGATAATTTTCGTAGCCTGACCTTCGGCGACTTTTTGGAGGGCTTCAAGACTTTTTAGTTTGATGAGCGCTTCATCCGCTTTAATTGCCTTGATCATGGCAAGGCCTTCCGCAGTGGCTTGCTGTACATTGAGGATTGCCTGGGCTTCGCCTTCCGCTTCACGAATTGCCGCTTCTTTTTTTGCTTCTGCCTGTAAAATCGCGGCGGCTTTTTCCGCTTCAGCCTTGAGAATGGCGGAAGCTTTCTGCCCCTCGGCGACAAGAATAGCGCTCTGCTTTTCTCCTTCGGCCTTGAGTATCGATTCACGCCGTTCCCGCTCAGCTCTCATCTGTTTTTCCATCGCTTCCTGAATACCTTTGGGCGGCTGTATGTTTCGTACTTCCACGCGGTTTACCTTGATCCCCCAGGGATCGGTTGCCTCGTCAAGCACCACGCGCATACGGCTGTTGATCATGTCGCGGCTTGTCAGTGTCTCGTCCAGTTCCAGCTCACCAATTATGTTCCTCAGTGTAGTGCTGGTAAGATAGTCAATTGCTCCCAGAGGGTTTACTACGCCGTAGGTATACAGCTTGGGATCGGTAATCTGCATGTATATAACCGTATCTATCATCATGGTTACATTGTCCTTGGTAATTACCGGCTGCGGGTCGAAATCCGCAACCTTTTCCTTGAGGGAGACCTTGTTGGCAATGCGGTCAATGAAGGGAAGCTTTAAATGGATACCGGTACTCCAGGTAGAACTATACGTGCCAAGCCGTTCAATTACAAAGGCATTTGACTGGGCAACAATCTTGATGTTACCGATAATCAGCAGCAGTATAAATGCCGCCAAAACGATTAATACATTGACATAGATCATGATTCCTCCGTTGATTCTATCGGGCATACAATAAGCTGAACGCCTTCGACCCTCAGCACTTCGCATTTTGATCCTTCGGCAATTTCCGCATTATTATCCGCACGCGCAGACCAGATTTGCCCGCCGATTTTTACTTCTCCTGTTTCAAATTCACCAATGGATTTAATCACCAGCGCCTGTTTCCCGGCAAGGCTGTCAACATTTGTTTTCTCCCTGCCCATTTTGAATTTTTTAACCGCCAGCGGACGGGTAAATATCAAAAGTACAGTGGAAATGAACAGAAAAATTAATATCTGTACCGACAGTGGTATTTTAAGTATAAATGACAGAAAAACCATGATCAATGCTGCAATGGCAAACCATACCGTAGTCAAACCCAGGGTAAATACCTCTATAACGGCAAATATGATAACCAAAGCTACCCATATCCAATGTAAGCTAATTGGTATTGGGTCAAAAGGAAACAACATGGCATATACAGTATATGCCCGGAAGCCGATCATGTCAACATGATACGGTCTGTATCAATCCTCATTAGCACAATCAGCTGTGTATTTACGCATTATTTCATTATGCAATACTTCCCTGAATTGAGTATTAATTGGATGGACAATATCTTTATACTCTCCTTTTGCGGTTTTCCGGCTTGGCATGGCAAGTATCAATTCTTCATCTTTTTGAATAATTTTAATATTATGTACTACTAAACAATTATCAAATGTAATGTCTACATAAGCTTTTAATTTTCCGTTTTCATATGCTTTGCGAATTTTAATATTAGTGATTTTCATACTATACTCCTTTTCTGTTGATTACCGTAAATACTCCAAATACCATTTACCATAAAAAAATCTATTGGTGCGGACAGAAAAACCTTACCGTTCATCAGCTTTGAGGGGCCGGACAATATACAGACCGTCTGCGGATGTTTGCCGGGTAACAATCCTGCCGGTACTGGTTTTCTCATTCAATATATGCACAACAGGAAACCGGGGAGAATACGGATTTATATTGATAACTTTCCCTTTTGCACCATCGGATAATAAAACATACAACCCTACAGGGAAAACAGACAGGGAATTAACAAGAGCGGCAACAGCAGCTTCGTAATATTTCCCTTTGTTTTTCATTATAGTTAGTATACCTTCATGAAGGTCGCCTGTTTCCCGATAATTCCGTTGTGCGGTAATTGCTTCATACGAACAGGCTACGGCAATTATTTTTCCGCACTGGCTTATAGCGGTTTTATCAAGCTTTAACGGATACCCTGTACCGTCTTCGCGTTCATGGTGTTGAAGTATCGCTGTTTTTATTGCATGAGGAAAATTATATGTATCAAGAATTTTATACCCATAGACAGGATGATGATTAATTATGGCTTTTTCATCATCTGATAACGGATGAGAACCTAAATACAATTCGGGCGGAACTGATAACATGCCTATATCATGCAGCAGCCCGGAAATTCCCAATTCTACCAATTTATGGGTAGGCATTTTAAGATATTTTCCGATTATCAATGCTATTATTGTCGTGCGTACCGTATGGGCGTAGAGATAATTTGCATCACCAAGATTATCTGATTCATGAAGGGCAAGTAACAGATTGGAATGGCCATTACGGATATTTTTAACTATTCTTTTTATATGGTCATATATTGTTTGAATAACAAGCCGTTCTTCTATTTTAATATTTTTATCAAAAAGATATTTTGTAAATTCAAAAAGCGATCCGCACAATTCTGTTTCTTCAGGAATTGGAGAAATTTCTTTCTTTACACTATCGTTTCCCATTATTACCTAACTCCTCTGTAGGTATTACCTCACCATTTATTAACTACTTCATTGCCTCTCTCTAAAAAAAATCATAAAATAATCGCACTTGTCTATAACAAGTACAATACATTGGTATCTCCAAGTTGTCAATGCTTGCCACTACCCTAAATTTATAGTATGGAGAATAAACTTACCGAAGCAAACCAATTACGAAAAGCTCTATCGTTAAATATCAAGAAGCAGAGGAAAATGCTTGGTTTAACACAGGAAAAACTGGCAGAAGCTGCCAATCTCTCACATCAAACAATCAATGATATTGAAGGGTGCAGAATGTGGGTGAGTGATAAAACCATTATAAAATTGGCGGAAGTTTTTCAGATTGAGACATATCAACTGCTTTTACCCAATATTTTGCAAAAATCTGAGCAAAAAGAGCGCAACGAGACACTTGAACAGTTAGAATGCAATATTATCAGGATGATAAAAAAGCAATTTGAAGAAACGGCAATGTAGAGAGAGAATTGGAAACAAAGCCTTCAAAATGACATATTTCAATATAATGTCATAATGAATAGGCAAACACCTACATCTCCACAACCCCGTCAAACACCTGCACGCATTCCCCCATCATAAAAACAGTCATTTCTGTGTAGTTGACGATCAATTCACCGCCGGGAAGCCGTACTTTTATATCGGCATTCTTGTCGCAATATCCGTTCAATACGGCGGCTACGGCGGATGCACATGCGCCGGAAGCGCAGCCCTGCGTTTCACCGCTGCCGCGTTCCCATATCCGCATTTTCAGATGGTTTCTTCCCAAAACCTCGGCGAATGCAACATTTACGCGGTCAGGAAACAATGAATCGTTTTCAAACAGCGGTCCGATTTCATGCAGATTAATGGTGTCAATGTTTTTTTCAAAAACAACTGCATTTGGATTTCCCATTGAAACACAGGTGACGCTAAACGAATCGTTGCCTATGTTCATTTCCCGTGCAATCACATTTTCACCTGCCAGTTTGATGGGGATAAACTCCGGGCGTAGTTCCGCGCGGCCCATATCCGCCCGTACCGTAGAAACTTTTCCGTTTTTAACGGATACAAGGAGTTCCCGAATCCCGCTCATTGTCTCAATGGTAATCCGGCGTTTCTTGACGATCTCATTATCATACAGATATTTTGCAATACAACGAATGGCGTTACCGCACATGCGGCCTTCACTGCCGTCACGATTAAAAAGCCGCATCCTCGCGTCCGCAATAACCGATTTGAGGATCAGCACAACGCCGTCTGCACCAATGCCGATATGCCGGTCCGACAATAATACTGAAAGTGATTCCGGTGAATTAATTTCCAACTCAAAACAATTGATGTAAATATAATCATTGCCGCAACCGTGCATTTTCGTGAAGGGCAGTTGCATACGTTCGCTTCTTAACCGGTTTATATCAATTAACTCGGTGTTTATTTCGCTGTAACCGGAAAGCAGCCTATCGACCAAGGCATTCGCCGTATCAACCGATGTAAGACAGGGGATGCCCAGGGCGCAGGCTTTTCTGCGTATCTTTACTTCGTCCAGTGCGGGGTCTCTGCCTTTTTCAGAAGTTGAAATAATATAGCTGATTTTTCCGCTTTCCAAAAGTGTTTCGGTGTTATTGTGGGGGCAGTTGCGAATTTTTTCCACGGTTTGAACCGGAAACCCCTTGCCTGCAAGGGAACGGGCAGTACCGCTTGTTGCGTATAACGAAAAACCGCATGTGTTGAATTTTTCCGCAATGGTGACTATTTCTGCTTTATCGCTGTCACGAACCGTAATGAGTACGCCGCCGCCTTTGTGCATTGTATACCCGGCCGCCAAAAGCCCCTTGTACAGCGCCTCTTGCAGATTTTTCCCCAGCCCTAAAACCTCACCGGTGGACTTCATCTCGGGGCCAAGGTGGGTATCCAACCCTGCCAGTTTTTCAAAAGAAAAAACGGGAACCTTAACGGCGGTGTAAGGCGGTATCCGGTAAATGCCCGATTTATACCCCAAATCAGACAGCTTTTCGCCCGCGCTGACTCGTGTGGCAAGTTCGCACATGGGGACTCCGGTAACCTTGCTGATATAGGGAACGGTACGAGAAGCGCGGGGATTTACCTCAATTACGTATAACTCTCCTTCATGTAACACATACTGAATGTTCATAAGTCCTTTTACATCTAACACTGCGCACAGTTTTCGTGTAACGGCAAAAATGGTATCTCCCAGATCGTCATCTACATGCAGGGCAGGATACACGGCAATGCTGTCGCCCGAATGGATGCCGGTGCGCTCAATATGTTCCATGATGCCGGGGATCAGCATGTCTTTCCCGTCAAAAATGGCATCAACCTCGATCTCCTGCCCTTCCAAATATTTATCAATCAACACCGGATTTTCCAGCTTTTGGCGTAATATAATTTCCATATATTCGCGGATATCATCTTCGCAAAAGGCGATGATCATATTCTGCCCGCCCAGCACATACGAAGGACGCATCAGTACCGGATAGCCAAGATCATCCGCAGCGAACAACGCCTGTTCTTCGGTCATAACGGCATGACCGTGCGGGCGTTTGATAGCAAGCCCTTCGAGCAGCGCGTCAAAGCGCTCCCTATCTTCGCAGATATCAATGCTGTCCGCCGATGTGCCAATGATAACCACACCGCGGTCATGGAGTTTTTTCGCCAGCTTGATCGCCGTGCCGCCTCCAAAAGCGGTAATGACACCTACCGGTTTTTCCAGATTGATTACACTCATCACATCATCAATGCACAGCGGCTCAAAATACAGCCGGTCTGCCGTATCAAAATCCGTAGACACTGTTTCGGGATTATTGTTGATGACAATAACTTCATACCCCATACGCTTGAGCGTCCACACGCAATGCACACAGGCATAGTCAAACTCAATGCCCTGCCCAATTCGGATGGGACCGCTGCCCAGCACAACGATACGGGGATTCGTACTTTTCTCCACAAAGGGCGCCGCTTCATCTTCCGTCCCGTTGTGGATGGAATAAAAGTACGGGGTTTGTGCCTCAAACTCGGCGGCACAGGTGTCGACCATTTTGTAGATCAGGGATCGGGGACCGGGGACCGGGGACCGGGGTTCGGGGTTCGGGGGCTGGGGGTTAGAAAATGAGGAATGAATATTGGTATTCG